>JAEEGL015631706.1_pt1 | contig 10221 bp, 7 predicted proteins | sample 9134231 | NCBI WGS metagenome assembly JAEEGL01 (sample SAMN16246548, study PRJNA631951) | gut metagenome | biome: gut microbiome; feature: rumen; material: fiber-attached | host: Bos | place: Iran: Karaj | collected 2018-10 | reverse complement strand
TGCGGTAAACAGGGCAATGTAGCATATGTCTTTAACGTAGAGAACTGATCTGTTGGTTGTTGTCATAATATGTTAAACCTCCTGAAACTATAAACAGTCAAAGGGTAGTTTAATTGGCCCGGAATGAATTGTCAACACAAAAATAAAACAGGTTTACAATCAACTTAGCATATGCTTACTTGACGATATTTTTATTCCAAAGTATAGTTTTTTTGTGTCTACGAACCGTTGATGTTTACAAAACATTAATGATCGCAAGATGTTATCATTACATCGGGAGTAAAACGATGGGATTATTTGAACTGCTTCTTTTGGCCGTCGGTCTGGCAATGGACGCGTTTGCGGTATCGATATGCAAAGGTCTTGCAGCCGGCAAGGTTACATTCAAAGAATATCTTTTGTGCGGTATCTGGTTTGGATCGTTTCAGGCGATAATGCCTTTTATCGGATATCTTGTGGGTTCCGGATTTGAAAAATACATAACGCTTGTGGCCCCGTGGGTTGCTTTTGTGCTTCTTAGTCTTATCGGCGGAAATATGATAAAGGAAGCACTTTCTCCCGATGAGGAAGCTTCTCCCGGCTTTGACATAAAAACAATGTTCATGATGGCGGTGGCCACCAGTATAGATGCTCTGGCCGTCGGTATCACTTTTGTTGCCGTTCCGGTTGAAGTTTTTAATGCCTCACATATCATCAATGTGCTCTTTGCGGTGCTTGTCATAGGCGTTATAACCTGTTTCATCTCTATGGCGGGAGTTAAGATCGGCAGTGTTTTCGGTGACCGCTACAAGTCGGGTTCCGAGATAATGGGCGGTACGATACTGATATTCATCGGACTTCGTGCTCTTATAACACATCTTGACAGATCCGGGACTTTATCGGACGGCGATACGATCTTCGGGATGCTGATCCCTCTTGTCGGCACACTTCTCGGTTCTGCTGTCATTTATGCCAAAAAGAACAGGATCTCGGACAGTGTCAGAATGATACTGGTGGGATGCGGATCGGGCATCATGTTTTCGATAGCTGTTTGGGGGATGATAGAGCCGGCCATAGACGGACTTAAAAAAGGTGATTCAAACGGTATAATCCCCGTGACCGTTTTCTTTTTGATAGGTGTTGCGGTTCAGCTGCTGTTTGATCTTATCGTACCGCATACACATGTATATCCCGAGATAACGGAGGGACCCAAGAGCGGGCTGGCACCTGAAATAAAGGTAATGCTGACCGAAGTGATACATCATATTCCCGAAGGCATCACTTTGGGGGCGATATATGCCGCCCACTTCATGAAAACGGAATGGATATCTTCGACAATAGCGCTTGTTCTGGCAATAGCGATAGCACTTCAGAATATACCGGAAGCGATCTACGTGGCCTTTCCCATACGGGAGGCAGGGACCGGTACGGGCAAGGCGTTTTTTATGGGTGTCGTATCCGGAGTAACGATCCCGTTACTTGGAATGATCACTGTGGTGACGGTTGTTTTGTTTCCTTCCATTCTTCCCTACATCATGGCTGTAGCGGGAGGAGCACTCATTTATACCACAATAGAAGAAATCCCGCATATTTCATGCGGAAAAGACAATGATAAAGGAGCCCTGGCTTTTGTTGCGGGGTTTGCGATCGTGATGCTGATGATCGGATATCGGGGGATAATGTGAAAAAGAAAGAATTTGAGAAAAAGTATGGTCTTCTTACGGGCAAGGGCATGTGGCATACAAATGACTGCGGAGGATCGTTTCCGCAGATACTGATGACCGACGGCCCTCACGGATTAAGAAAGCAGGATGAAGGTGTTAAGACTAACAATGACAGTTACGTCTCCACCTGTTATCCCACAGCAAGCTGCCTGGGTGCGACTTTTGATAAAGATCTTGTGGCACGCGTTGCCGATTCTCTTGGCAAAGAAGCCTGGAACGCCGATGTTTCGGTGTTGCTCGGACCGGGGATAAACATGAAACGTTCTCCGCTCTGTGGCAGAAATTTTGAATATTTCAGCGAAGACCCGTTTCTTTCCGGAGAACTCGGGACCGCTTACATAAATGCGGTGCAAAAGAACGGAGTCGGCACATCGCTTAAGCATTTTGCGGCAAACAGTCAGGAAACAAAAAGAATGACATCCGACAGCCGCGTGGATGAGAGGACGCTGAGGGAAATATATCTTTCGGCATTTGAAAAATGCGTAAAAAACGCCAAGCCCGCGACCGTAATGGTGTCGTACAATTACTTAAACGGATACAAGGCAACCGAAAACAGGCATCTTTTAAAAGATATATTAAGAGATGACTGGGGATATGAGGGTGTGACCGTATCTGACTGGGGCGCGTGTATCGATCTTACAGCTTCGGTCAAAGCAGGACTCGATCTTGAAATGCCGGGAAGCGGGAAAGTACACATTGACAAACTAAAAAAGGATTTAAGGGGCGGGAAGATCACGGAAGATGAGATAAAGCCCGCCATTAACAGGGTAAAAGCACTCACCGAAAGACTTTGTGTACAAAATCGTACCGACGCCTTGAAGAAAGAAACGAATACTTACGCCGTTGCTCTTGAAGCGGCGTTAAAAGGAGCTGTCCTTCTTAAGAACAACGACAATATACTTCCTCTCAGTAAAGGGATTGAGATCAACGTGATCGGTGAGCTCGCCCGTACCGTAAGATTCCAGGGCGGAGGAAGCAGTCATATCAACGCAGTTAAACATCCCAACATAATCGAAGAATTAAAAAATGCCGGATTTAAGGTAAATTTCGCTCCCGGCTATCTGATCGATACCGACAGAGAAGACGAAGATCTTAAAAAAGAAGCGTTAAGCCTTTTAAGAAACGGGAAACCCACAGTTTTCTGCGGCGGTCTTACGGACCGTGCGGAAGGTGAGGGCTATGACAGAAAGACGCTCGATATTCCCTTGAATCAGCTTAAACTTCTTGATGAGATAAAAGATGAGGAAGTCGTATTTGTTTCTTTTGGCGGATCGGCTTTTACTGTGCCGTTTATCGATAAAGTGAAGGCAATGCTCCATATGCATCTCGGAGGTGAAGCCGTAAGCGAAGCTGCGGTAAAACTGCTTACAGGTGAGGCAAACCCTTCGGGAAGACTGTCGGAGACATGGCCTCTTGCGTTATCGGATACTCCGGCATACGGAAACTATGCGACCACGTCCAAGGCGGTACCTTACAAAGAAGGCATCCTTGTCGGATACAGACATTACGACACATTGGGCGTAAAACCGCAGTTTCCGTTCGGATACGGTCTTTCCTATACGACATTTGAATATACGGGATTAAGGCTTTCGATAAACGGAAGAGACGTATCCGGTGAAACCAACTATTCATCCGGTACGGTTGATGCCTATGTAAAGGTCAAAAACACCGGAGACAGGGAAGGCTTTGAAACCGTTCAGCTCTACATTGAGAATCCCGACGACGGATATTTAAGAGCCCGTCACGAACTTAGGGGATTTGAAAAGGTATGTCTTAAGCCCGGTGAAGAGCGCGAAGTAAAGATCGTGCTTGATGAAAGAGCATTTTCCATATTCGACGTTTCTCTCGGTAAATTTAATATAAGTGCAGGTGTCTACGGTATTTGTGTGGGAGATAACGCAGGGGCGCTTAAGCTTTGCGAAAAACTTACGGTGAGCGGAAAAGATTATGCCGCGGATCCTTCGGGTACGGAAACGGATCGCTTTATCGGGCGGACAGGATACGACCCCGATCGTACAAACCCGGGAGAGTACACGGTATATAACAGTATGAGCGAACTTGCAGAAAAGTCGTGGCTTGGAAAGATGATGCTAAAGGTCGCGCTTAAAGTATCCTATTCGATGTTTAAGGATAAAGCGGCCGACGATCCCGAAGTTTTAATGACCGTTGAAACGATCAAAGACGGCCCCATAGACTGCATCATGCTGCAGGGCGGCATTCCGTATTTTATAGCCAAGATGATAGTAAAGCAGGCCAACAGGAGGGGAAGGTAATGCTTAACAAAAGAACAAAATGGTCATACTGCATCGGTGCAACGGGCCGTGACGCGGCATACACCCTTGTCAGCATGTTCATACTTACATATATCCAGTACACCATGAAACTTAAGATCATACAGTTCACGGTCATATCCGTTGCGATGGTCGTATGCATGGTGTGGGATGCCGTAAACGATCTTATGATGAGTACGATCATCGAAAACAGCCATTATAAAGCGGGCAAATACCGTCCGTTCATTCTGGCCGGCGCGATACTAAATTCTATAGTGATCGCGATCATGTTTACGGTGCGTCCCACCGGATGGGCGTTTGTCATTTTCTTTTGCATAACATATCTGTTGTGGGGGATGACATATACGATAAACGATATAGCATACTGGGGGATGCTTCCGAGTCTTTCGAGCGATCCCAAGGAGCGTGATTCCCTCGTGACACTAATGGGTATCTTTGTCTGCGTGGGACAATTCCTGGTTGCGGGCATCGTACCGATGGTGATCGCGGGTAATGCGGTATTTGCTTTCAGGGTTGCGGGACTTATCGTGGCTCTTGGATTTTTGCTGTTTCAGACACTGACATTCTGGGGAGTTACGGAAAAAGAAAGAAAAGACGATTCCGAAGAGATCAATTTTAAAGTGATGTTTAACATTCTTAAGAGAAATGACCAGCTGTTAAACTCCGGCATCGCTTATGTTCTTTTTTGTGTGGGTCAGCAGCTTTTACTGCTGCTCGCGGTCAATTTCTTTTACTTTGAATTCGGGTATTCAAAGAGCGGAGATCTCGTTACGCTCTTTACCGTAATGTACGGTCTCGGAACACTAGCGGCACAGTTTGTGTATCCCGTCTTTTCAAAGAAACTTACAAGAGACAGGCTGTTCGGCACATGTATCGCCGTTTTGATTGTTTCGTATCTTTTGCTTTTGGGATTCGGATATGTTATTCCCAAAAACATTGTATTATTGATGATCACGGGGTTTGTCATTTTCTTTTGCCAGGGGCTTATCAACCTTACAATGGTCGTTATGATCAACAATACGATAGAATATGACGAATACCGTTTCAATGAAAGGCACGACAGCATAATATCCGCGATCAGATCGTTTGCTTCGAAGTTTTCGGGAGCGCTCAATCAGGGTGCGGCTTCTTTGATACTTATCATAAGCGGTATTTACGCGGTCAGCCAGAATATAAGCGATCTGGAAGTTAAGGTGGGAAGCGGTGAAATGATGAGGGATGAAGCGCTTACCCGCGCAGACGGGATCATCGCGACCGTCGGAAGCGGGCAGACACTTATGCTCAGGATCGGCATGGTAGCCATTCCGCTTGTTGTGATGATCGTATCCAGGATAATCATCAAGAAGGGTTACAGGATTGATGAAAAGGAATATGACCGCATGGTTTCGGAGATAGCAAAGCGGGGAAATTGATTTCTTTTCCGTTTGATAGTAAAATCGGTCATATAACTGAAATCGTAAAACCAAAGTTTTTTAAGGAGATCATAGAAAATGAAACTGAGAATCGGAGTCCAATCGGTTTCTCCACGCTTCCTAATGAATCCTCATAAAGCCGCATAAATCCTAATAATTTGAGCGTTTTTTAACTTTCATCAGATTAATAAAAATCCATAAAAATTGATGTATTTTAATACCAAAATGGTGCGCAATGGTGCACTGTCTGAAAGAGCCCAATACAACAATTAAAGGACTTTTGGAGGTCAAGATGGAAGTAAGACAATTACGAGGCAAGAATAATTCAATATGAGACAAAGAATATGGATAAAACACAAGTCCGTAGGTATTTTACCTACGGACTTGTGTTTATCATCCAAAGATATTTGAGACGAGAGCCTGATTTTATTAAAAAACCAAAGCGTTTTTAAATATGTTCATTATAATGTACATATAATAGTGGTAAAATACCTAATGTAAGGATATATCAAGAAAGATGGAGTTATAGGATGCCGAGTAATAAGGGCAAACAGAAAATCGAATATCTTTCGGACTATGTAGTTTTTGATCTTGAAACAACAGGCACCTCATGGTATCGTGTAAACGTGTGTTTTGCCGTTGAAAAATAACCTCTCAATTGCTATAGTCAATTTATGTATAATATTTTTTTCGAAGTCTCGGCGACAGGATTTCTGATGATCCTGCTTTTGTATCTGCATATCGAGTATCCCAATGCATCCGAAAGCAATAAGTGCTACCGTAAGTGGGTTAAGTGGATCCTGATCAGTGAGATCCTTGACGTTCTCACTGCGCGCATGATCGATTATGGTCATCTTATAGACCCTACGGTCAATTTGGTTGTTAACACCGTATATTTCCTGGCCGGAGCATATGCATTCTACTTATTTGCCAGATATATCAATTCATTTTTCAATGATGCCCGTATCAGACATTATATGCGCATCAATACGGTTGTCTTTGTCTCGTTCAACATATTGATATTTATAAACCTGTTCACCGGTTGGGTGTTCTTCTTCGATGAGGCCGGAAGGTACACGCATGGCCCGGTGTATTTTTTAAGCTATCTCGGACAGATCATAGTCGGCATTCTGTCAGCGCTGTTTCTGTGGTTACTAAGGGATCAGCTCGAAAAGCGTCAGAAACTTGCTGTGCTGATATTCATGGTCCTGATCATATCCGGATTCGTACTGCAGGCGATATTCTTCCCGAAGGTTCTCCTAAGCTTCTATATGTGTTCGATCGCTGCATTCACGATGCTGTTCGTCATTGAGACACCAGACTATCTGAAGCTTGCGAAGACGATGGATGAGCTCGAGCTGCAGAGAGAGCGAGCAGATGTAGCCAATCAGGCCAAGAGCAACTTCCTTGCAAATATGTCGCATGAGATCCGTACTCCCATGAATGCGATCATCGGCATGGATGAAATGATACTCAGAGATGCAAAAGATGATCGTGTAAGGAAGTACGCATTAAATATCAAAAGTGCCGGCAACACACTGCTTTCCATCATTAACGACATCCTGGACCTAAGCAAAATAGAATCCGGCAAGATGGAGCTCGTCCCCGTAAAATACGACTTCTCATCCGTGCTCAATGACATCGTCAATATGACCATGAAAAAAGCACAGGATAAAGGACTCATCTATGATCTGATCGTGGATCCCGATATTCCCTCTGTATTGTACGGTGATGAGATCAGAATCAGACAGATCATCTTAAATCTCACGAATAACGCGATCAAGTATACGGAAAAGGGCACGGTCAGACTCACTATATCGTATGACCGGGATACCGGCATGCTGGCCTGCAGCGTGACCGACAGCGGCATGGGAATCCGTAAGGAGGATCTGGATAAGCTCTTTACTTCATTCCAGAGACTGGACGAGACCCGTAACAGAAATATCGAGGGCACCGGTCTGGGACTGAATATAGTTAAGCAGCTTGCTGAGATGATGAACGGTGATGTCACCGTAAAAAGCGAATACGGAAGCGGATCTACATTCACGGCTGCCGTATCACAGCAGGTGGTCGATGATACTCCGATAGGCAACTATACCGAGCATCTGCTTAAGGCGCGTGCGGAGATGACGGAGTATAAGCCAAGGCTCATCGCACCTGCAGCCAGAGTCCTGATCGTTGATGATAACGAGATGAATCTCGATGTGATCTCCGGACTGATGCGTGATACAAGGATGCAGGTCACCACGGCTATGTCGGGACAGGAAGCCATAGATCTTCTGAAGAGCTCGAAGTATGACCTTATCATGCTCGACCAGATGATGCCGGGCATGTCCGGTACTCAGACGCTTAACAACATCAGGCAGGAACACCTAGCTGATGATATACCGGTAATAGCTCTGACGGCTGATGCCATTGTCGGTGCCAGAGACGCATATATTAAAGAGGGCTTCAATGATTATCTCTCCAAGCCTGTCATGTACTCAGATCTTGAAGCCATACTGATCAGATATATCGATGACAGTCTAAGGCTTACCGAGGAACAGTGGCAGGAGGAGCAGCGTAAAAAAGCATTGTCCAAAGGTGACACTGTCTCTGCAGGATCAGATCATAACGATAAGGATAACACGACAGACGTATCACTATCGGATGATAAGCCTGTAGTGCTTGTGATCAACGAGTCCGCTGATAAGATTAAGGAGATCAGGGCTATTTTGGAGCCGCACTATAAGGCTGTCTGCGTAAAAGATGAAGCAAGTGCCGATAAGTACCTTTCCAGACATGAGGTCGCTTATATAGTGCGTGGCGGAGGCGGGACATGATCTGTGTTTCCGATGAAAATATACTGCCATCTTAAAAAGAGTTTCGTATAATAGAAGGGCGTAAACTAATCTTGTAGTATTATGAAACCCCTGTAAAATTCAAGCAAAGATAAAGGAGATGATATATATATGAAACTAGGAATCGTCGGTTTGCCCAACGTAGGCAAATCAACACTATTTAATTCACTTACCAAGGCGGGAGCGCAGGCGGCAAACTTTCCGTTCTGTACGATAGACCCCAATGTGGGCGTTGTGCCCGTACCGGACGAGCGTGTTGAGGCGCTCGGTAAGATGTATAACACCAAAAAGGTTACACATGCCACAATAGAATTCGTTGACATTGCGGGACTTGTAAAGGGCGCATCCAAAGGAGAAGGACTCGGAAACCAGTTCCTTGCCAACATACGTGAGGTTGATGCCATCGTTCATGTCGTAAGATGTTTTGACAATGACAATGTCATTCATGTCGACGGTTCCGTAGATCCCGTAAGGGATATCGAAACTATAAACTTAGAGCTTATCTTTGCCGACATGGAAGTGCTCGAACGCCGTATCGCCAAAGTCGCAAGGGCAGCCAACAACGACAAAAAGTATGCTCATGAAAAGGAATTTGCCCAGAAGATATATTCTTTCCTGGAAGCCGGCAATCTTGCCAAAAACTTCGAAGTTTCCGATGACGAAGATGAAAAAGAATGGTTTGCTTCGTATAACCTGCTTACGGCAAAGCCGGTGATCTATGCGGCAAACGTTGCGGAAGATGACTGCGCGGACGACGGAGCAAGCAACGAATATGTTAAAGCGGTCCGCGAATATGCCGCTAAAGACGGAAGCGAAGTGTTTGTCATCAGCGCTCAGATCGAGCAGGAAATTTCGGAAATGGATGATGACGAAAAGCAGATGTTCCTTGATGAGCTCGGACTCAAAGAATCCGGACTTGACAAGCTTATCGCAGCAAGCTACCGGATACTCGGACTTATGAGCTTTTTGACGGCGGGAGAGGACGAATGCCGTGCATGGACCATCAAGATCGGCACCAAGGCTCCTCAGGCAGCGGGTAAGATCCATACCGATTTTGAACGCGGATTCATAAAAGCGGAAGTGGTTAATTACAAAGACCTTCTCGAGACGGGTTCACTTGCCGCGGCAAGAGAAAAAGCTTTGGTCGGAATGGAAGGAAAAGATTATGTCGTAAAAGACGGCGATGTTATTCTTTTCAGATTCAATGTCTGATTAAGAAAATATTAAGAAAAACCTCAATATTTAGTGCAACATTTTAAGGCCTACCACAATATGTGGCAGGCCTTTTAAAATTGCCCGGAAAGCCCGAAAAATCAACAAAAAATGGCAAAAAAATTTTCAAAAAAGGGTTGTAAATTTATTAAGATGTGGTTATAATGTGGTTAAAAGTGGTACAAAGTGGTAATTAAGTGGTAGAAAGTGGCGCAAACGATCCGCAAAAAGGAGTGATCCCGCAATGTTCATGGGCGAGTACAATCACACAGTGGACGAGAAAGGCAGACTGATCATTCCCGCAAAATATCGCGAAGAGCTCGGCAACGAGTTCGTGGTGACAAAGGGACTGGACGGATGCCTGTTTGCATATGGACTTAGCGAATGGCAGGTTCTGGAAGAAAAATTAAGAGCTCTGCCCCTTACCAACAAAGATGCGCGTGCTTTTGCAAGATTCATGTTAGCCGGTGCCGCATCGGTCGAGATCGATAAACAGGGAAGGATCTTATTGCCACAGGTTTTAAGAAACTTCGCAGAGATAGAAAAAGAAGTCGTTTTGATAGGCGTTGCAAGCCGTTTCGAAATTTGGAACAGGACCAGGTGGGAAGAAAACTCAATTGATGACAACGTCGAAGAACTTGCCGAAAAGATGGAGAACCTCGGAATCTGATGGAATTTAATCATTATTCGGTAATGCTTGAAGAAGTAATCGAAAACTTAAAGATAAAACCGGATGGAACATATCTTGATGGTACGTTAGGCG
>JAEEGL015464818.1_pt1 | contig 10221 bp, 5 predicted proteins | sample 9134231 | NCBI WGS metagenome assembly JAEEGL01 (sample SAMN16246548, study PRJNA631951) | gut metagenome | biome: gut microbiome; feature: rumen; material: fiber-attached | host: Bos | place: Iran: Karaj | collected 2018-10 | reverse complement strand
TACGACCTGGACTTCGACCAGGATTACGTCGTGGTCATCGTCGGCGTGGACAAGGCCGGCAACGAGGGCCCCGCCGGGATGTACAGCTGGGCCACCAACGACACCATCAAGTTCGCCATCACGCAGGGCCTCGTCCGCACCAGCGCGAAGATCGCCGAGGCCCTCCCCAGGATTCCCGGCGACACCGGCTTGCAGCCCATCGACGGGCAGGCCAAGCACGGCGCGGTCCTCTACTGGATGGCGGCCGGGCAGAAGGACGGGAAGGGGAAGGTGAAGAAGGAGTACGACTTCATCTACCGCGACGCGCCGGGCTTCAGCGAGGAGGGCACCGAGCAGTGGAACCTCGTCGGCACCGTCAAGACGAACTGGAACTACCAGACGGACGGGATGGACCGGGTGGACGACGACAGCCTGCGGTTCTTCCGCGCGAGCTACGCGGGGCGGTGGCAGGGCGCCTACCCGCTCGCGAGCGAGGAGGTGTACTCGATGAACAACGTGGTGCTCTCCGAAGGCTTCAACTACGTCAGCCTCCAGGGCGTGCCCTACACCAACACGTTCCGCGGCGTCTTCGGCACCGACACCGACATGTGGCCGGGCAGCACCACCGCCCTCGACAGGGACAAGGCCACCCGCATCGAGTTCTACCAGTCCGGGCCCCACGCGGCCGTGGAGTCGTGGTACTTCTTCGGGACCGACGGCAAGTGGTACACCTCCAAGGGCAACAACGTCACCGACACGCTCCAGCCCGACGGGTTCTTCGCGAAGCCGTTCGGCATCGTGCTGCCGCACGCCGTCACGAACAAGGCCGGCGAAGTCACGGAAGGATGGTGGCTGGACCACTCCGAGTACGCCGGCGCGAAGGCCTCGGCCAGCAAGTCCGTGCACGCCATGCTGTGGCATCCGATCCTCCAGGTGCCGACGAACGGGCCCTCGGACGGCGTGTTCGCGCAGACCGTCGACGGGACCAAGGACGTCTACAACACGCTGTCGCTGAACCTGCCCGTGGCCGTCCACCCGCGCCAGCTCGGCCTCGTGGAGTGCGGCATGCACGCCAGCGACAATCCGTGGGACGCCGACAAGCTGTACTCGATCGACCCGGCGACGAAGGAAGTCCGCGGCGCCTCGATGATGTACTGCGACGCGAAAGGGACGTGGCGCTGGGTCAAGAACCAGCTCGAAGTGACCGGCCCCGAAATCAAGCCCAACGACATGCTGCTGCTCATCTCTTCCGGCAAGGGCAAGGCCTCCTGGACCTGGGAGTACACCCCCGCCCAGTTCTACAAGCTGCCCGACCGCCACATGGGGCGGAAGGCGCCGGCGCCGTAGGGCGGCGCGCCCTGCGGGCGCGCCAGTGACAAGTGAATAGTGAAAAGTGACAAGATGCGGCGGGCGCGCCTTCGGGCGCGCCAAGCCCTGCGCCGCGCCCTGCGGGCGCGCCAGTGACGAGTGACGAGAGACAAGTGACGAGTTTGCGGTGCGGCCTGTCGGCCGCGGCCATGGCCCCCGCGGACGCGCAGAAGCGCGTCCCTCCCCGTGGGAAGCGCATCGGGAGGGTCGCGCTTCCGCGCGACCTTGTGGGTGGAAAACTTCCGGGAAACTGCAGAAAAACGCAACGCGCCCCAGCGTTGCGGCCCGCTCCAACATTCGTGTCGGCCACGGCCATGGCCCCTTTCCGGCGCGGCAAGATGCCGCACCTCCGGAAGTCCCGCCCCACTCGTGGATGAACTTCCGCGCCACTTCCGGAGGTGCGGCTTCCAGCCGCGCCCAAACAAGTTCTTGCGGCCGCAGTGCAGCGCAAAGTTCATTCTTTCGCATGATTTTGGGGGTAGGGCGGCGAGTCCCTTCGCCGCCGTGTGCCTGGCATGCGCATGGAAAACTTCACTTTTGCCTTCATGCCACATCCCTTGTGCGCGGCGGGCAGGGGACTGCCCGCCCTACCCGCGACCGACAAATACGATTGTTTTGACTTTATGCGCCTCAAGGGCGCGCCGCCTCATCTCGTCACCCGTATCTCGTCACTGGCGCACCCTCAGGCGCGCACCGCATCTTGTCACTCGTCGCCGGTAGAGCGTTTTACCGCGGTGGGGGAGGTCCGGGGTTGCGCGGGGTGGGGGGTGGGGGTAGACTGCCATTCAGAGAGTCCATGTCCAATGCTTTTCCAAAACTGCTTGCCCGAGCGGGGCCGGTCGGTTCCGCACGCGTGGGCCATTGTTGTGTACGGCGTGCACGGAAAACGTGCGCGCCGGCGGAGCGGCGTGGAGGCATGGAGAGGGGGGGCGCGGCATGAGCGGGAATGGACAGAAAAAGCCCGTCGTGTATCTGGAGACGACGTTCGTGAGCCGGTTGACAGGATGGCTGTCGCGTACGGAGAATTCCGTGCGGCGCGAGCAACTGGCGACGCGGGAATGGTGGCGGCGTGCGGAGGGGAAGGTGCAGGCGGTGGTGTCCTATCTCGTGTGGACCGAAATCGCCGATGGCGATCCCGAGTGCGCCGCGCGGCGCGCAAGGGCCATCGAGAGGTTGCCGATGTGGCGGCAAAGCACGGAGGCGACGGTGCTGGCCGATGCACTGGTTGCGGCCAATGCCGTGAAAAAGGAGAAACAGGACGATGCCTTGCACATCGCCTTGGCGGTCGTCGGAGGGGCGGATGTTTTGCTGAGCTGGAATTTCCAGGACATCGTGAACGGGGAGAAATTGCCCATCATCAAGGCGGTGGTGGAGCGGGCCGGATACCGGTGTCCGCTCGTCACCTCGCCGGACAAACTGCCGGAGGAACTGCCATGAGCGACGAGAACATCTTCGAGGAATTGGCGGAAACGCGCCGGAAGCTCTGGGGGCAGAGCGACGGGACCATCGCGGGATATGCGGCGCTCTGCGAAAAGATTGCTTTGCAGGCCCGGGCGGAGTATGCCCAGTATGGCGATGCCTGGCGCGGCGTGGGGCGGGATCCGGATTGGGAAAAACTGCGCAAGGGAACGGTCAGGCCGGACCCGGATGGGACGGAGCCCGCGTGGACTCAACCCGTGAGGGCGGGGACAATGATGGTGTGCGAGGGGGATGCACCGAAATACGGCGCGGGGGCCCGGAAAGGCGCGGAGGGAGAAGGGTGATGCCGAGCATCCGGCACAAGGTTGGCGTGTCGTTCGATGACGGGCGGATTGCTGTCCGGCCCGGGGGCGGCGTGTCGTTTTCGTTCCCGGTGGCCGGGAAAGAGGAAATGTCCCACGCAAAGTCCGCGAAGTCCGCGAAGGGAGGGGCGGCATGTTTTGCTGAGCTGGAATTTCCAGGACATCGTGAACGGGGAGAAATTGCCCATCATCAAGGCGGTGGTGGAGCGGGCCGGGTATCGGTGTCCGCTGATCACCTCGCCGGACAAACTGCCGGAGGACTGGCCATGAAAAACGAGAACATCCTGGAACAATTCGCGGAAGTGGACCGGAAGATTTGGGAAGCCGGCGGCGGGACGGTGCATGGTTTCATGGGGTATTGCCGCCAGTTTGCGGAGGAGGACCATCCACAGTTCGTTGCCGAGATGGAACGACGGAAGGCGCAAGGAACGTGGAAGTCCCCCTTTGACGAGGACGGGGAGGAACCCGCGTGGGCGAACGGAGAGTCTCCTGACTATGCCGGTGCCGTGTGCGTATGCGAGGGGGATGCACCGAAATACGGGGTGGGGGAGACAAGCGATTCGGCCCGCCAGGGCGCGGAAGGAGACGGGTGATGCCGACCATTCTGATCCAGGAAGGATATCGGTTCTACTTCTTCTCGAACGAACACGAGCCAATCCATGTCCACGTCAAGTTCGGCGCGGGCAAGGCGAGGTTCGAAATCGCGGAGGATGTGTTGTTGCTGGAGTCCAAGGGAATGAAGGTGCAGGAGTTGCGCAGGGCGCAGGACCTCGTCGAAGAAAACGTGGAACTCATCCGGAGAAAGTGGCGTGAATACTTCGATTGAGGCGAAAACGGCAGTCGCGTTCGAAGACGGGCGTTTCGACGTCCGGCTGGGCAACGGCGTGGCCTTCTCGTTCCCGATTGCGGGGAATTGGCGGCTCGAGGGGGCGACGCCGGAGCAGCTCGCCAATGTCGAGGTGGACGATGATGGGTTGCATTGGCCGGAAATCGACGAGGATTTGTCCTTCACCGGGTTGTTGCGCGGGGATTGGGGGCAGCATGTGCGGGCGCCCGGCGAGGCCAGGTGTGTGTGCGAGGGGAATGCGCCGAAGTATGGGGAGGGAAAAACAAGCGATTTCGCCCGGAAGGGCGCGGAAGGAGAGGCGGAATGAAGGCACTTTTTCGGATGGTTTTTGGCCGCAAAGGGCACAAAGGATGCGCCTCGCGCAGGGACGAGTACGCCCTTCGGGCGAGTGACGAGAGACGAGTGACGAGTGACGAGTTGGCGGTGGAGAACCGTCAAACGCCCCAACGCCCCAACAATCCAACGATCCAACGATCCAACGATCCAACGATCCAACGATTCAACGATTCAACGACTTCACGATCCAACGATCCAACGCCCCAACGACCCAACGATTCAACGATCCAACAATCCCACGATTCAACGGTCCACACCACCGCAACGACGGAGGAAAAGACGATGAACATGCACAAAGAACAATGCACAATGCACAAGGCACCATGCACAAGGCGTGGAATGAAAACACGCAGAGCCCCCGGGGGACGCTTGGGTCATGTGGCGCGGTGGGCCGCCGTCGCGGCGGTCGCGGCCGGAGCGTGGCTGGAATTCGCGAGGGACGCGGAAGCGGCTGTGACTGCCTATTACCGTAACGAATCGGATTCTGGAGGCTATTGGTATTACGGATATGGCGGAAACAAGCCGTGGTGGTACAACAACACGAGCTACAACGAGCCTGACAACGGGGGCACGGGCAACGACATCCATTTCAACAATTCCAAAGACTGCGACATGTATGTGAACGACCGGTGGTTCAAGGTCAACTACATGGAGTTTGAATCCTCGTCCTGCGGGCGAACATTCAACAAGGTCGGAACCGATGTGGGGCTGAACATCTACTACGGGATGGACAACAAATCCGCAAACGAACAGACATTCAATGTCCCGATTTCGTTCGACAACAACCAGCAGAGCGTCACCGCCAGCAGCGGCAACATCACGTTCAACAGCCCCCTGTACCTGAATGCGACGGTCCTTTTTGCCCCAGCCAATTCCAAGACCATCACGGTTGCAGATTTGAGTGGAAGTTCGGATGCGCGCAGAACCGGAGGCACATCGGGAACCTTGACGCTGACAGGTGCAAGTTCGGGCTTTTCGGGGACTTTGTACGTCGGAACGGGAACGGTAAACATCGCGCGCTCCTCGACGGGGAACTGGGGCGGGACCAGTAGCAAAATCATAGTTACCGGTGGCTCCCACAGCCAGAAGCTGAACTTGTCCGGAAATGTGACGGTGAAGTCCTCGCTGGTAGCATTGCTGTATGGGAGCACCTGTCTTTACAATGTCAGCGGAAACAACACGATTGAGGGAACGCTTGGTGTGGGCAACAACGCGACGGTAACTTCGACGGCAGGAAAACTGACCATTGGGACGTTGGGGGCGACCAATACCATGACAATCACGGGTGCCGGGGATGTGGTCGTGAACATGTACACGAATGATGGCACGAAATACATCACGAAGACGGGGACAGGGACGTTGCAAATCATCAATTCGGCGGGTGGTTCGGCGAGGCGCGGGCTGGCGCTGGGCGCGGGGACGTTGTCGCTGACTTCGGCGGGGGTGGTCACTAACCTGGCCATTACGAACACGACGGCGGGGACGGTCATCGATGTGAACGGGGCGGTTGGTATCGGGGTGATGAACATCAAGGCGTCGACGACCATCCAGTTGGATGTCGGGACGACGGGGCAGAACGTGTGCGAAAGTCTGACCACACGCAATTCCGGTGGGTGGAAAATCGACTCGGACTTCAATGTGAAACTGACGCCGGGGTCGTCGTTCAATTCGGCGAATTCGGCAACATGGACGATTCTGACGACGCAGGGGAGCTTCGATTCCACCGATTTGGGGCATGTCAAGCCGGACACGACGGCGTTTTCGGGGGTGGCGTCGAGCTGTTTCGCGAAATCCATCAGCGGGAAGTCGATTGTGGTGACGTACACGCCTGCGGATGTGGCGCAGACGACGGCGGTGACAGTGGCGGAAGACGAGTTTACGTACGATGGGGACACGATTGCGCTGGAGGGGGCTGGCGGCGACGGGACGGGGACGGCGGTGTACACGTTCGGGACGACGCTGAAAAGCGGGAGCACGGGGACGGGATCGCTGACGAGCGCAGGCGTGCTGACGGTGACGGCGGCGGGGACGTTCGTGTTCGACGTGACGCGCGAGGCGAGCACGGGGTACACGGCGCGGACGGACGAGGTGACCATCACGGTGAACAAGGGGAATCAGACGATTACGGGGTTGGGCGACATCAACAAGACGTACGGGGATGGGACGTTCAACCTGGGCGCGACGAGCAGCGCGGGGCTGACGGTGACGTACACCATCACGCCTTCGAGCGTGGCGACGGTGAGCGGGAGCACGGTGACGATTGCCGGGGCGGGCACGGCGACCATCACGGCGAGCCAGGCGGGGGATGACAAATTGTGGAATGCCGCGGCAGACGTGACGGCGACGTTGACGGTGAACAAGGGGGCGCAGACGCTGAGCTTCGCGTCGTCGTCGGTGACGCTGGACGGTGACCACTCGAGCGTGACGGTGACGGCGACTGCGGGGCACGGGACGCCGACCATCACGTACACGAGCAGTTCGACGGGCATTGCCGGGGTGGGGGAGAGCAGCGGGGAGGTGACGCGCGGGGCCACGGGGTACGGGAACGTGACCATCACGGCGACGGCGGCGGAAACGGCGAACTACGGATCGAAGACGGCGACGTGCACGGTGAAGGTGATGGGGGTGAGGCCCTCGGCAAGCGGGAGCATCACGGGCGTGGGCAGCGTGACCCCGACCTCCTTCAGCGTGGGATATTCGCGCGGGGCGGGTGCGACGCACAACGTGTTGTTGGCGAGAGAGGGAAGTGCGCCGGCGGCCCCCTCGGACGGGACGGGTCCGGCGGCGCAGACGGCGACCAGCATCGCGTGGGGAAGCGCTGCGGCGTACCCCTCCAGCGGGACGAAGGTCCTCGTCCACCGGGCGGTGGGGAGCGGTAGCATTGCCGTGTCTGGGGCGACGCCGGCGACGCATTACCATCTGGCCCTGTACGGGCGCACCCCGAATTCCGCGACGGCCGCGAACCAGCCGTTCTTCACGTATGCGACGACACCGGCGACGCGCGACTTCTGGACGCTGGCGACGGAGCCGACGGGGCAGGCGGGCAGTCTGGCGGCGGGGACGGTGGGGAGCCGGAAGGCGAGCATGACGTGGGCGGCGGGGAGCTGGACGGCGGCGAGCGGGGAGACGGCGTCGCTGAAGACGTTGCTGATCGTGGTGCCGAGCGGGAGCAGCGTGACGGCGCCGACGGACGGCGTGACGTATTCGGCGGGCGACACGATCGGGGCGGGAACCGTGGCGTTCGCGGGGACGGGGACGAGCGCGGAGGTGACGGGGTTGACGCCGGAGCAGACCTATACCGTTTACGCGTACGCGTACGCGGAGGGCGGTGACGGGACGACGGCGAACTATTTGACGACGAGTCCGGCGTCTCGGAGCGTCACGACCATTGCGTCGCAGGGGCCGACGGTGTGGGCGACGGGGGTGACGGCGACGAACTATCTGCTGAACTGGACGCCGGTGGCGGGGGAGACGACGGGGTACGACGTGTCGCTGGACGAAAACAGCTCGTTCTCGAGTCCGTGGCGGGTGACGCCGTTCACGAACAACTTCACGGCGGGGGAGGGATGGGAACGCAGCGAGACCTCCACCGGGTCGGGGGCTTGGCTGACGGTGCCGAGCGGTACCGCGAGCGGGAACGAGGAGAAGTGGTATCTGAAAGGCGTGCAGCGCCGGACGGGGCCGTCCGACACGGCGACGGTCGGCGGGGTCACGGACACGGGATACCTTTACTTGACGACGACGGGCGATTATGTGGACACGCCGGTGCTTTACGGCGACTTGTCCGAAATCGTGGTGGGGTGGCGCCGCGGAGGAGGCGACAGGAGCCTGCGGATTGACATTTTGAAGCCCGACCGCAGCGATTTCAAGACGGGGGTGGCATCCTGGAGCATTGCGGGCACGGCGACGGCGGGGGTCGTCAGCACGAACATCTTCACGAATTCGATCCACATGTCCGGGGGCGCGGGATACCGGATCCGGTTCTACAACAGTTCGAGCACGGCGGGGACGATTTACCTGCACCACATCCACCTGAAAGTGGCGGGGAGCGCGGCGGGGTATCCCGGGTACGGGATGGAAGCGGGGGGGCTGACGAGCGGTTCGACGTATTACGCGAAGGTGCGGAAGAATCCGGACGGGGACTGGAGCGACGAGCTGGGGGTGAAGGCGGGGGTGGTGCCGGCGACGGTGAGTTCGACTTCGACGCGCAACAGCGTGACGTTCACGTGGACGGACACGCAGAGCGGAGGGGTGGGATATGCGGTGCAGGTGTCGAAGACGGCGGCGGCGAGCACGTGGGCGGACAAGAGCGCGGGGACGGCGGCGCTGGCGCTGGACAGCTTCGGGTCGAAGGACTGGAAGTACATCGGGGCGACGGCGACCACCTCGAGCGGGACGTTGGGCACGGCGCCGGGGTATGCCTCGGGGCACATTCCGGGCGTTGCGGGAAACGGGCTCGAAAGCAAGAGCTTCCCGCTTGCGGGGGCGACGGGGGTGCGGGTGTCGTTCACGGTGGAACCGTTCAACTTGAACCAGACGGGAGGGCAACTTTCGGACGGGCGGGTGGAGGTCTACTACCAGATCGACGACGGGAACTGGAACTTCCTGGGGACGGCGGCGCCAGTGTCTACGAGCACGGGAGCGAACGCGGCGTTCGACGTGCCGGCGGGTGCGCTGGCGGAGGGGGCGCGTGTGGCGTTCCGGTTGATGGCACCGAACGCGCACAAGTACGGGACGTCGTATTTCATCAGCCCGAGGCTCACGAACGTGAAGGTTTCGCGGGTGACGAAGGGGACGGGTGACTTCAGCGAGACGTCGGCGGGGGCGAGCGTGGTGACCGAGGAGGATACCACCACGGCGAAGACCTACACGGTGAGCGGGCTGACGGCTGGGGAGACGGTGTACTTCCGGGTGCAGGCGCTGCAGGGGAGCACGGCGAATCCGACGGCGAAGAGCGTGTGGGTGGAAGCGACGGGGGCGGCGAGTGCATACACGGCGCCGAACGTGACGGCGCTGTCGGGGGTGACGCGGAACGGGATGACGGCGACGTGGTCGGCGGGGGACACGTACCAGCTGGACCACTACGTGGTGGAGTGGAGCACGAGCAGCTCGTTCGCGAGCCTCGCGGGGAGCGCGAACGTGGCGGCGGGGACGCTGACGAAGGCCATCACGGGGCTGACGGCCAGCACGAAGTACTATGTGCGGGTGAAGGCGGTGGGGACGGACAGCCAGTCGAGCGCGTACGGGACGTCGATGAACGCGACGACGGCGGCGTACACGGCGCCGGGGACGCCGGCGGGGAGCGGCATCACGCGCAACGGCATGACGGTTTCGTGGACGGCGGGGAACACGACGGACTTGGGCAAGTACGTGCTGCAGGTGAGCACGTCGAGCGGGTTCCCGAGCGGGAGCACGACGAGCTACAACGTGACGGGCGGGGCGACGAGCCAGGCGCTGACGGGGCTGGCGGGGAACACGACGTACTACTTCCGGGTGAAGGCGGTGGGGACGGATTCGCAGGAGAGCGCGTGGTCGGGCACGGGGAACGCGAAGACGGAGAACTTCGACGCGCCGGAGAACCTGCGGGTGACGGCGGGACCGACGCGGAACGGGATGACCTGGAGCTGGGACGACATCGGGGAGAGCGGGGAGACGTACGGATGGGCCCTGACGGGGTGCAAGACGGCTGCGACGGAGGTGGACGTGGGGACGGCGAGCCCGGGGGAAAGCCTTCCGTATCCGGCGACGGCGGCAGCGGTGACGGAGCCACACACGGCGGAGGGGTGGAGCTACCGGCACGGGTGGACGTCGAGCAAGGGGTATGCCGCGGGGAGCTATCCGCAGTGGCATTCGAGCTACGGGCACCTGCTGGTGGGGCAGTACAGCGGGCAGACGTACAAGCCGGGCATC
>JAEEGL014661191.1_pt1 | contig 10221 bp, 8 predicted proteins | sample 9134231 | NCBI WGS metagenome assembly JAEEGL01 (sample SAMN16246548, study PRJNA631951) | gut metagenome | biome: gut microbiome; feature: rumen; material: fiber-attached | host: Bos | place: Iran: Karaj | collected 2018-10 | reverse complement strand
TATCATCGATATAAGTGAAGTCTCTTTTGCAATTACCATAATTAAAGATCTCAATTGTTTCACCTTTAATTAACTTATTAGTAAAGCTAAAGTACGCCATATCAGGTCTACCCATTGGACCATATACTGTAAAAAATCTAAGACCAGTAGTTGGGATATTATAAAGTTTGCTATATGCATGCGCTAAAAGTTCATCGGACTTTTTAGTCGCAGCATATAAACTAACTGGATTATCAACTTTATCCTCTACTGAATATGGGACTTTTTCATTCGTGCCATAGACACTACTGCTAGAAGCATAAACTAAATGTTTAACTGGATTATATCTACATGCTTCTAAGATGTTATAAAAGCCAATGATATTGGATTGAATATAAATATCGGGATGATCAATTGAATATCTCACACCCGCTTGAGCGGCTAAATTAACAACAATATCAAACTTATATTCTTTGAATAAGTTATCAATAAATGCTTTATCAGATATATCGCCTTTAATAAAAGTAAAGTTCTTATTCTCGAGCATCTTTAAACGAGCTTCTTTTAAAGAAACATCATAATAATCATTAAGGTTATCCACCCCAATAATTTGATTGTTCGTGGTTTCTAATAATTTCTTACAAAGAAACGCACCAATAAATCCTGCTGCACCTGTAATCAAAAGCTTCATAATCAAATTCTATACATCCTTTGTATCGTTTGCCATAACTTCAGCATTTTGATATAGATCTTTCATTAGGTTAGGGGCAGAAGACATGATTCCATCATAATCAAATCCATCTTTGCAAAATATTGATATAAGAACTGGAGCATATGCAGTATAAAATGCTCTTTCATCAAAAAACCCAATTTCGGATTTAAGTAAATTAATCAAATCCGTATTTAATTCCTCGCCACTTTTGACAAAACATAATAAAGCGATTGGGTTTTTTTGAGACTCCTTAGAAAAATAGAAATTCATTATTTCTTCTGAAGTAGAAATGCTTCCATATTTGTTAACAATATAGAAATACCATATTTGAATGATTGAATTGTCATAGAAATCGTTAATTATTTCTTTTTTCTTAGAAAGTTGTTCAATAATCGCTTCTGCGTATTCTTCAGAAGAATGATTTAATAAAAGGTCAATTATTTTAAAACATCTGCTTCCCAAATAGTTTTCCGATAAAGCTAGTTTAAAAAAATAATTAATCGCGTTTCGTGTTTCCTGTATTGAAAAAGTCAAATCATTATTATATTTGTCTTCTAACATGTTTTTAATTTTTGAAAGAATGGATTTAGCAAGTACTTTATTGCCATTACTAATGGACTTTGCTATTGAGGCTTTAAGTGATTCTAAGTCATCCAAATTGACATTGTGTTCGCAAAAAGAATTGGCTGTTTTATTAATCTCCTCTTTTAAATCTTCTTCATATTCAAATGCGCATTTTTCAATAAGCGTTTTATTAGTATTTAGAGATAGGTGAAAAGAATAGAGGAGAACTTGGAGTTTATTCAAAAGAACGCTGAGTTCTGCTCTAGAATCGCTATAAAAAGTCATGTCATCAACATTTCTTAAGTAACCAATATTTTTGTCATCTATTAATTGTTTGACTATTTTTTTATCAATTTCACACATTAACAACTCGGCACAAAGGGAAGAAGAAAAAGGGCCGGGAATGATACCTTTTGTTTGGCTTGTGTTAGCGTAGCGACTAAATGAATCTAAAAACGCAAAATATGTTTTTTCGTTTTCGGAAGGAACAGAGCTAAAGGTATTGTATTTTTTTCCTAAACGTTCAAGGTGATGAGTATAGATATTAGAGAAAAAATTAGAAACATCAACTTTTAATGAATATAAGAAGTTGTCTTCTATTTCTTTGGTTCGCTCTTTTTTATATTCAAAACCAAAAATATTTACTAAAAAATTCTCTCGATAATCAATTTCTGTTTCATCATAAAAATCACTTTCAACAACAAAATAATCGTCAGCAAAAACAGGTGATAAACTATTATGGTAGTGTGGGAAAGAAAGATATCTATTTACAAAAAAAATCTCTTTAACTACTTCGGTGTTATAAACAAAACCAATATAAATAAGCGGATTAACAATTCCCATTTGTCTTAGTGAATTGTTGTTTTTAAATGAATAATATAGTGATGGTTCAGTTCCTTTTACACCATTTATTTTAATATAATCACCATCAATTTCTTTTATGAGCGATCCTCGAGTCGAATCGGCATATTTAAAAAAGTTATAAGTGTCTGAATTGTAAAGTTTATTCAAAACAATTTGTATTTGATTTTGTTTTGGAATTAAAAAAATCGGAGGAAGTTCTTTATCCCATAAACCAGCAAATAATGTGATACTATCAGTTAAAAAATCGTTATCTATCATAATAAAATGAAAAATTTATTAATCTCTCCTTAATAAGTCTCTTGTATAAACTTTTTCTTTAACATCATCTAAAGATGAATCATATCTATTAGCAATAATTACTTTAGAAATCTTTTTGAATTCAGCGAAGTCTTTAATGACTTTGCAGTTAAAGAATTCTTCATCCTTCAATGTTGGTTCAAAGATAACAATCTTAACGCCTTTAGCGTGAAGTCTCTTCATAACTCCTTGGATTGAAGATGCTCTGAAGTTATCAGAACCGGATTTCATGGTTAATCTATAAATACCAACAGTAACGTTATCCTTGCCATCATTCTTATAGCCAGCAAGTTTTAATACTCTATCAGCGATAAAATCTTTTCTTGTTTTATTGGATTCAACAATTGCTGAAATAAGGTTTTCTGGAACATCTTCAAAGTTCGCTCTTAATTCCTTAGTGTCTTTTGGTAAACAATACCCACCATAACCAAAGGATGGATTGTTATAGAAGTCACCAATTCTTGGGTCAGCGCAGACACCACGAATGATGTCTAATGTATCTAAGCCTTTTGTTTGTGCAAATGTATCAAGTTCATTGAAATATGCAACACGTAACGCAAGGTATGTGTTCGCGAATAATTTAACCGCTTCAGCTTCAGTGCAGCCTAAGATGTGTGTTTCAATGTTTTCTTTTAAAGCACCTTCTTGAAGGAGTTTTGCAAATTCTTTAGCTTTGGATAAATATGGTTCAACTTTTTCTGGAACACCCACTACGATTCTGGATGGGTAGAGGTTGTCATATAAAGCCTTACCTTCTCTTAAAAATTCAGGCGAAAAAATTATTTTTTCATAACCATATTTATCTCTAACATATCTTGTGAATCCAACACCAACGGTGGATTTAACAATAATCCAGGCATTTGGATTAACTTTCTTAACTTGTTTAATAACGGATTCCACGGATGAAGTATCAAACTTGTTAGTCTCACTATCATAGTTTGTAGGAGTAGCAATAACGATTAAATCAGATTCGGCATAAGCCTTATCTCCATCAAGAGTAGCTGTCAAATCTAAAGATTTGGTTGCTAAATAATCTTCTATTTCTTTGTCAATAATAGGAGATTTTTTGTTGTTGATTAAATCCACTTTAGATGCGACAACATCTACAGCAAATACTTTATTGTGTTGTGCTAAGATTATCGCATTTGATAATCCGACATATCCTGTTCCTGCTACTGAAATTTTCATAGTGCTATTAATATACCATTTTTTAATATTTATAAAAAATCTTATTTAGTGTTCTTAGCATTAAATACCAAAGCGACTTAATGGCTGAAAACTTCTCGTGTTTTCTATATACGCGATATTGGTATTTAATAATTTTCATCTTGTTAGAAGAAACGGAAGAACCACAAATTCTATAAATAGAAAGCGCCTCTTTCAATCTGTGTGCCACAGTACCACGACGGGTTATATCAAGCCACATTCCATGATCTTCTCTTTTTTCACAATCTACTGGCATATAAAATTTGCCAATAAGCGATGTATCAAAGATAACTGTTAGGGTACCTATATCGCAACTTCTTAAAAGAAGTTTATAATTAGCAAAATCTTTTTTTGGAGAATAGACTTTCTTTTTATCATTTTCAAAAGCCAGCTCATAGTCTGTGTAAGTAAAGGCATAATTATTGTCTTTCATGAACTGGATTTGATGTTCGAGTTTTTCTTTTTTCCACCAATCATCAGCATCCAAAAAAGCGATAAAGCGTCCGCTAGCCTTTTCTATTCCGACATTCCTCGTAATTGCAGCACCACTATTTGTATCAGTTCTTAAAACTATTACTCTTTCATCACCATTTGTCATTTCTTTGATATATTCATAAGAATTATCGGTGGAGTGATCTTCCACCACAATCCATTCCCAAGAAGAAAACGTCTGAGATTTAATGCTCTCATATGTTTCACGAATGGTTTTCGTACAATTATATGCCGGTGTTATAATGCTGACTTCTGGTTGATTCATATATTTATGATACTATTTTCACTATGGATACTTACATTTTATTTGGTGTTTTCTTCCTTTTTAATCATTAATAAAACCATTAATGTACTCTTCAAATTTATCTAAAGAGAATTCTTCGCGTCTTGCAAAGCTTCCTTCTCTAAGTTTATGAAGGATTGTTTGATTTTCATAAATTGAGTTAAGTTTAGATACTAAATCATTGGTGTTGCCTTTTTCAAAAAGAATTGAATCTTTTTCGCTTAAAATATCGTTTGCTCTAGCAAAGGTTGATGATAATGTTGGGACGCCCGCGATAAAGAAGTCGATAATAGAGCCAGGAAAGCCTTCCGCATATTTCGTTGGGAAAACATGCAAATCATAATTTGCCAACTCTTGATAATCAGTAGAAGATTGAATGTCTAGTTTACCTTTATATTGTGTGAAAGGTAGTTCTTTAGAGATTGAAAGTATTTTATCTTCATCTTCTTTTGTTTCAAGTCTTCCGAATATATCTAAAGTGTATTTAGTGGAGTCTTTATTTAAAATTTTCAAAGCCTCTATTAATTCATAAATGCCTTTTTGCTCACTGATTCTAGAAAAATAGACCAAAGACAATGTATTGGATGGGTATTCCTTATTAACTTTTGAAATGTCATAAATGGGTTTGAAGTTAGGATATATAGACAATTGAGAAAACCCTAATGAACTAAGTTCTTCTTTCATTGATTTTGTTTCAACAACAATATCTATACCGAAGAATGTTTCTTTTTTGATGTTTCCTTGAAGAATTCTGTCATATAAGAATGGACCAATTTCGAAATAAGTAATTTTGGTTAATGGGAATTTAGCGAATCTTAATATCTTCATAATGATATTCGCCCCATGTGGATCTTTTGAAATAATAAGTTTGTCTATCTTTTTCTTAAAGAAAATTCCGTACCACAAGATTCTAAATGAATTAAATAGTTTATGAACGGATAAATTTATAACTGAAAGGTCACAAACTTTTTTCATTGCCTCATACATAAAAGTACTTTTGATGCGTTCACCATCAAAACGTTGTTTTTTTGTATTTAGAGATGCAATAAATAAAACCTTTTTCATTATTTATTTAAAACCTTCCTAAAGAAGTCTAACCACTTTTCTACAATAAAGCCAACTGAAAGGCAATTTGGAATATCAGATTTATTGTTTTCGATGGATAGGCATTCTTCCATTCCTTTAGCAAAGTCTTCCGCTTTTTGAGAATCCACCAAAACTAATAAGTTTGGGAACTTATTTTTTAATTCTTTAGGGCCACCAATTGGGCAGTTTGTTGAGACCGATGGAATTCCCAAACATAACGCTTCTTCCAAACTGTTTGGCATGCCTTCATATTTGCTTGGCAAAACAAACATCTTTGCGTCAAATTCTTCTTTGTGCCAATTGGTACTTTTAGAACATAACAAAATTTTATTTCGAAGACCTTTTTGATTGATGCACTCATTAATTTCATTTTTTAATGGGCCATCACCATATATTTTTAAGACATATTCTTCGTGTTTAGATGAAAAGATTTTGAATGCATCAATTAGGAAAAAATAATTCTTTTGTTCCCATAAGCGGCCAACTGCAATAATCTCATTTTTTCTTTTAGAAATTTCGGCATTAGGGCGATATGTTAAATTAACAGGATTATGGATGATTGTTGATTTATTTGAAACAGATTTTCCATACCACAATAAAGCATCTGTTGTTTGGAAAACGCATCCTGTTGCTTTCTTGAATGTCTTTTTTAGCAAAAACTTTTGTAAAGAAGTATATTGGTTTGGATCGTTTCTTTCAGATACAACATATGGAATTTTGGTGTTTTTTAAAGCAAACCAAGTATAAATACAAATATGTGACAAGAACGAAATCACTATGTCTGGTTGTTCTGCAATAATTGCGGTTTTTAAAAGTTTTGCCCTTCTAAAGAAACGTGGTCTATTATTTTGTTCCTTTAATAAAGGAAGGAGTTTTACATCATCACTCAATTGATAGAATGATTCTTTCAAATGATGAGATGCCATAATGATAGTTACATCATGGTTCAATCTAACAAATTCATTTGAAAGTGTAGAAATTACTCTTTCCGCACCACCAGATCCCATTGTGTCGCAAACAAATACTATCTTCATTAAATGTTGACCTCACCATAATATAAAAATCGATTGAAACTATATCTTGAAGTTTCGAAAGACATAATTTTGCAATCGCGAATTAAATAATAGCATAAAGCTAAGATTAGATATGAATCTTTAGTATAGTATGTCACACCAAAGAAACTTCTTATCAAATATAAAGCAGCCAAGACAAACACAATGTAGACTGATTCATCTTTAGGATTGAATGAGTAGGCTACCGGGATAAAGAAAGATAAGTAATACAAAATGAATCCAATAATGCCAAAATTGCACATGACTTCTGCATAGTTGTTATGGGAATAGGTTCCAATGCCAGAATAAATAGCGAAACCATTGCATCCATAACCAAATAGTAAGTTCCTACCCGCTAATTGGAAAGCATATTGCGGATAAAGGATTCTTTGAACTGTAGATGTATCAACCTTAGAATAACCAATTCCAAACAAAGTAAAGAGCATTCTGTCAAACTGATCTTTAAGGAATGAAAAAATGGGAATATTTATTAATATGATGAATAAAACAGCAAATAGTATTGTGATTACTAAGAAGAGCCATTTTTTATTACGCAATCTAATAAACAAGATTGTTAAAGTTCCAACAACCATAACCAAAATGAATGCTCTGCTACCAGTAAGGAAGCCCAAAGCAAAGAAGAGAAGAGAAGGAAGCAAATATAACAATTCTATTTTTCTTTTAAATAACAATCCAACATATAGCGACACGGAAAAAGCAATTGAGAAATAGAAACCAATTGTATTTAGATTGTCAAAATAATCACCCATTCTTAAATAAGAAAGGTCGAGTTTCGAAAAACTGTTTCTATAAACTATCAAAAAATAAGCGCTAAAGCCTAAAAATGCGAAAACTAATATTTTAAATATTAGTCGGTTATTATTAATTGCCATGAAGGCAAAATAAAGAATGAACATGGTTAGCGTCATTAAAATAAGTGTTAACCATCTTCTAAATTCATGGGAATAAATTAAAGTGCCTATTAGCGAATAAGCAACAAAGGCCAGTATGACAATAAACAATTTATTAAATTTGAATTTCGAATAAAGAATCGTATATAAAATCGTAAATGCGCCAAGAAGGCCCATGAGAAAATATGAAATTAAATTCCATTTTTCTCTTCCAGAAAAAGAAGGAATCGAAAAAATGTAGAGGAATGTTAAAACAGCAATGGCATAATAAGCAATTTTTCTTATTTTCGCATTGTCTCTCATTTTAAAAAATAACGCTTTGACTTTATTCATCAAACATTACCTCATGAACAGCGTTCAAACGACTCATCTTTTTGTAACACAAAATTAGGATATATAAAATTACAAATCCTAAAATAACACCAATAACCCAAGAGGTTGTAAAGTTCGAAAGAATTAAAGTGTTTTTAAATAAAAGACTGATAATCCAAAAAATAATATAAGGAACAAACAATGCTCCACCGATTTCAATGTGATTAACCACATTTAGGGCATATTTAGCAAGCAAAACAAGCGTTAATGAAGCAAGTGCCAAACTGACTGATAAAACAATAAGCAAAATAGATGCAACATTTCTAATTGTTTTTGTCTCAATAATAAATTTGTTTTGATCTATTGAATAATCATCAACTAGATTATGTTCGAGGATTTTGTAGTCGTAGTATTTTGTGGAATACGTTGTTGTGGAGTACTCAATGTAATATTTGTTTGGAAATGAGTAATCTCTCAAAAAGAAAAGAGCTTGTTTTTTAAAGTTTTTTGGATAGCCGCCGCACATAAAGAAATCACCAATCACTTCATTGACGGCTTCATAAAAATAATTGGTTTCAAGATAAATGTCTTCAATCCAAAAATAGTAATCGACTGTATCGATTTCTAAATGCACATATTTTCCGAGAAGACTTTTGTAATTTTCTTCATTAGGTTCTAAACCATCTCTTATTAAGAGTTTGTCTGCATTAGTTTGCGAGATATAAATAAAGTTAGTGTACAAGGCGCCCTCTGGAAGAGTTTGGAGTTCAGATGGCACCAAGTGTCTGCCAAGGAACATCAATTCTAATGGATAGACCTCAGTCTTATAGTGGCCTTTATATTCCGGTGTGCCAAATCCATGATCGTTATTTAAAAACGAGTAATTTGTATTGTCATCAATATTTTTAAAATAAACAGAATGTGTTTTGTCGGCGTTAATAGAAGAAATATATGTAGCTTTGGTTTCTTTAAAATTGCCATACAAATATCTAAATTCCGAAACAGAATCGTTTGTTTTTTTATCACTATCATCTTTTGGTTCAACTAACAATCCAAGATATTGCTTTGAAACAGTATGGTTGGAGACAACGTCAGTTAAATAATTTGCGGTTTTTTCTAATTGCGTTGAAGAATTTAGGGCCCCTGCTGGAAACAATAAAATTAAGGATGTAAAAATCAATGACGCAATAGCAATAATGCCCCATTTTTTGTTCCTAATAAGTTTTTTTAAAAAGGCTAACAAATTAACTCCTCCACACCTTATAGGTGCTTATCTATTTATTTTACAACAAATGTCTGCTTTTGTATTTCATAATAAATCGTGTTTGATATATTTTTAAATATACCAACAATCTTAAAACGATAACAAATAAAAAGTCATTGATTATTAATAATGTGTTTTGTTTATTAAATTTCTTCTTAAATTATTATTTTTTATAAAAAATGTAATTTATTATTTGAGTGTTTTAAGATAAACTATAACCACTATGAATAAGACCAACTCAATCACAAAAGAAAATGAAGGCCTATCAAAGATAACCTTCGAAGAATTTAAAACAATTTATAAGGGTTATTATAAAGAAGTAGTTAAGATTCTACGTGACAATGACTTTCCTTTTTCTGCCGCGTGCGGAACAATGCTTGGTGCAGTTAGAGAAAAAGATATTATTGAATGGGATTTTGATATTGATAATTTCTTTTTTATAGAAGATATCGATAAACTTCTTTCGATAGAAAAATTTCTTCCTGATCATTATTTCATGGAAACATATTTAGATGGCAAACTTCGCTATGGCTTAGTTCGTATTTTTTGCAAGAATCTTTATCGCCACGATAGAGAAAGTTCAAATTACGTTAATGCTTTTATCGATTTTTTCGCTATTAGAAATATTCAAATCGATGAAGAACAAAGAAAACGCTTATACGCCAAAGTATTAAAGGATGAACAAAAGGTTGCCTACAAGTATTGTGAATACAGAAGTAAAAATTTTATTAAGGGCTGGTTAAAGAAATTGTATCAATTGTCCTTGCCTTCTTTTAAACATTTCACGAAAAAAATTGAGAAAAAAGAAAAGAGTTTTAAAGAAGGCAATACTTGCGTAATGTGCAGAAACTTCAGATTGGTTTCTACACTCCCTATAGATAAAAATGATGTCGTTTATGTCAACTTCTCAGGTTATGACATTCCATGTTATAGAAATTATGAAGAAGTTCTCACTTGTTTGTTTGGAACAAATTGGAGAACTCCTGTAATATTTGAAGGTCGCACTATACCTGAGTTTTATATAAAGAAATAATAAAATTACAATGAGATTTTCAATTTGCGTACCTGTCTATAATGTTGAACCATTTCTTGCCGAATGCTTAGATTCAATTATTGGGCAATCTTTTGGCGACTTTGAATTAATATGCGTTAATGACGGATCGACCGATAATAGTCCTAAAATTTTAGAAGAGTATTCT
>JAEEGL011955146.1_pt1 | contig 10221 bp, 8 predicted proteins | sample 9134231 | NCBI WGS metagenome assembly JAEEGL01 (sample SAMN16246548, study PRJNA631951) | gut metagenome | biome: gut microbiome; feature: rumen; material: fiber-attached | host: Bos | place: Iran: Karaj | collected 2018-10 | reverse complement strand
TTCCCGCCATTTCTTACAAGGAAGTAGTAGGTTGGATTCTTTTGTCGTGTAACAAGCCGGGCAGCATAGAAATGAATCTCCTCGTATCCACACGGGATGGCTGCCTGTTTCTTGTCGGGATTGGCAACCGCGCCCCATAGGCCCGTTTCGTCCATACAAAGCGTAGCAGACTCTCCGTGAGAGATTTCCTTTCGTAGGAATGGTTCGGCAATTGTGACTGGCTTCAAGGCATTTCCATACTGGTCAAAGGTGAGAAGACCGCTGTCAAAACTGACGGTCACTTTGTGGCCATTTATCCGGTCTATCTGCCCCGGACCATACTTCTCGTGGACAACCCACTGACACAATTTGAATGTAGGCAGAGCATCCTCGACTGTGGCAGAAGGATAATGGCCATTGATATAGGCCTTGATAAGTGACGCGTGAGAAAGCGGCGATGACCAGTCTTCAATGTTCTCGTTTGTGTTGTAGTCCAGAAGGATTACCGTATTATCGGCCGAGAGTTTCTTCAGTTTCTCCACAAGCGGGCCAAGCTTGTTTTCCAATACCCACAGATACGCGGTCGCGTATATAGCTTTTCGGGCCTGGATGTATTCAAGAAGTTGATGAGGGCTGCCTGTTACACCCATCTGGTGTCCCAGCGGACGACCAAATCTGCGGACCGTCCGCTTTAGGCCCTTCATGGTGTCATTGAAGAAAAGAGAAGTGTCGATACCGGCCTTTTCAAAGACCTTCAATCCTTGCCATATAGCCTCTACGCAGGTGGCTTTCCAGTCTGGTGAGAACGGGACAGGGATGCCGCGATGCGGATAGAACGGACTGAACTGGACGTATTCTGTATCAGATTTGGACGTTACATCAATGATGACAGCGCCAGGATACTGCTTCTGAAGTGTCTCCGCTTTAGTCCTTCTGTTCTTGACAATAATCATGTGGTCAAAAAGTTACAACTCAAATATAAGAAATTTTGTTTTGTTTTGGTAAATCCGGGAAAGGTTTTTCTGTTTCGGCGGTATATAAATGCCGTATCGGTAACAATCTAGTGAAATATCTGAATTGAGTGAATGGTTCAAACAACCATTCACAACCGTTATTAGCTCTTTGACATATTCTTATTTCAATTTCTTCAACGCCCGTATTGTATCCTGTTGTTATCTGTTCTATCAAAACAAGTTGCTAATTATCAACACCCTAACTAAAACACCATGACAAACACGACATCTCCGGAATTCATTCTCACCCAATACAATCTTTCCCACAATCCCGAGACCGGCAAGCGAATGTATCGCCGGCAAGTACTGCTCCTCATTAATCGGCTGAAGAAAGAGAAATTCTCAGATAATGACGTGCTGGACTGGCTCCTTTATTTCGATACGCTTCCATCTCCCGTTGCTCAGTTGGCTGCATGCAAGTGGATGTGTGATGCCACCATCATTCTTCCCGAAGATGAATATAAAGTATTACAGGCTGTCAAGGTAGCTAAACTCAACCACGTTGATCCGCTGTCGTACCCCAATCCGATGGAGATTATCAACGCCTTCCCCAGGATCAAGGAAACGCTCAAGCCTATTGATCCAGCCACAATCAACACGCTTCATTTCCGCTACAGCAACGGGACGGGTATGGATGTTTACGATGTAGATGAATCGGAGGAATCCAGAGAGAACATGCGTCGAATCATCGATACCCACTTTGGACCGGACTGCAATCCGTGGTGCCTTTTGGCCGCCGGAAAGGATGACAAACTCACAAGGGGGTCAGCTAGCTGCTGGCAATACTATAGTGCTTTTCCTAAACGAGTCGCCTTCCAAAATGGCCGTCTGCTTGCGTTTTCTGCAAACTCCTGCTATCCAAGAATCTGGTGGGACAGAATGGATCAGCCCACTGGAGGTACGCGTTGGGAGTATATGCCGATTCCCAACGACCCGTTACATCGTACCGCTCGATACCAGACAGATAAGTTCACCGGATACTGCGAGTTAGTTGGCGGCATCTATAGAGGAAGCAAAGAAAACGGACTATGTGAGCGCTATCGCTCCATTGATGCAACAGAGCCCTATTCTCGCGAGTTCTACTGCAATGGTAAACGCTTGATGCAGACCTGGAAGGGACTGAGCTATGCGAAGAAAAAGGAAATCTTCAACAACAGCGACTGGGGAAAAGGAATCATTCATATCCCTGAATCCATTAAGAAGATTCCTGCACAGGCCTTTGCCAATGCTCATAAGCTCACCGAAATCTACATCCCCGATACTGTAAAAACCCTTGGGGATTATCTTTTTGAGGGATGCACGAGCCTGCGAAAAGTGCGTTTGCCTTCACACCTTACATCAATTCCCAGTGGAATGTTCATTGGTTGTCGTTCTCTTGAATCCATCATACTACCAGATGGTGTTACTGAGATTGGTGTCAATGCCTTCAACGGCTGCGTTAATCTGAAAAGCATCGAACTGCCATATGGAGTAGTTAACATTAAAGACAGGGCGTTCAGCGGCTGCACTTCTCTTTCCGGTTTAAAAATTCCAGAGCTGCTCGAAAGCATTGGGAAAGGAGCATTTCAAGGCTGTCGTTCCATTCAGGAAATCCACATTCCATCCTGCGTGATGACTGTTGGTAACGGGGCTTTTGGAGGGTGTTCTTTCAAGGAAGTCGTTATTCCGGAAACGATCAAATCCATCCAGGTAGGCGCTTTCGCTATGTGCTTGAATATCCAGACCATCACGGTCTGTAGACGTTGGTACGGACTGTTCCGCGAACGCTACGGACGTAAAGTCCAGCTTTTACAAAACTCTGAGTCAAACCCTAAACAGTGCGCATAATGGAGAAGAATCTTGCAGAATCACTCAACAGTATCCTTGACATCATTGATGAAAAATGCACCGATGCCGGTGGCGGAATCAACGTTGACCCAAACCACTTGGATTTATTCGCAGAAGAAACTTCATACCTTAAGGATAGAATGGGCCTGGACGCTTTCCAGGCCATTCTTTTTGCGGTCATAATCATCTGTCATGCTAATGACCAATGTAATATCAATAACGTAGGAAAGCGACTGGGGATGAGTTACCTTAAGATGTTGTCCTACTCCAAAGATCTTTACGCTCTTCGCGAACGCGGCCTCATCCGACTAAAAGGAACCAACAACATCGTTGTTCCTGGCGAAGTGATGGAGTCTATTATGAGCAATCAATGCTTTGAGCCGGCTCCTATAGAAGGTCTCGGCACTAGAGCTCTTCTCCGGCGCATCTTCTCCCACGTCAATAGGTTACATGATGGCGATTACACACCCTACCAGTTCGTGGATGAAGTCCAGGTTCTCCTGGACGCCAATCCACAGACCAGCTACGCGGCCGCGTGTGAGAAATACAAGGTAACTCCCACGCGTATGTCCCCGTTTGACCGGGCTCTCTTCCACGTGCTCGCATACCTCTACATCCGAAGGGATTACACTGTCTTTGATATGGGTGACGTGGAAGACTACTTCAAGGACGAAGAGGAGATGGACACTATGCGCGACTTCTTTGATGCCGGGAACCTCGGACTCCAAATTGTGGGTATCATTGAGCCCGCTAAAGGCGAAGGAATGCGTGACAGCTCTAGTTTCAGTTTCAATGAGAACGTCGTTCAAGATATGTTTGCCGACATCAATATCAAACGCTCCAATCTAAGGACTGTTGATGTAAATGACTTGTCAAACAGGCCTGTCAAACAGCTCTTTTACAATGCTGAAGAAAAAGGCCAGATTGAGCGTCTAAGCAATCTTCTGGAGGAAGATTCTCTGCAGAAAGTATTTGCTTCTATGAAGGAAAAAGGCCTCCGTACCGGTATGATTTGCCTTTTCTATGGCGACCCTGGGACCGGCAAAACCGAGACCGTCTATCAGATGGCAAGACGCACTGGAAGATGTATACTCGAGGCGGACGTGGCCAAGCTCCGCAACTGCTACGTGGGCGAAACGGAGAAGAATATGCGGGCACTCTTCAATGATTACCGCCTTGCCTGTACTGAGAACGAGCATATGCCCATCCTTCTTTTCAATGAAGCCGACGCAATTCTGGGCACTCGTATGGAAGGTGCAGTCCGCTCCGTAGACCGTATGGAAAACAGCGTTCAGAACATCCTGTTGCAGGAAATGGAGAACTTCGAAGGCATCCTGATTGCCACTACTAACCTTATCGGCAACCTGGATCCGGCCTTCGAGCGCCGCTTCCTTTTTAAGGTCCGCTTCAATAAACCGGAGCTGGAATCCCGCACCCAGATTTGGCGCACCCAGATTCCTTCCCTCTCAGAAGAGGATGCTCATTCTCTTGCCGATGAGTTTGCTTTCAGTGGCGGTCAAATCGAAAACGTCGTACGCAAATCTACTATTGACAGCATCCTCTCCGGCGCCCCTACCGACCTTGCCCGTCTAAGGGCATTCTGCCGAGAAGAATCTATTGGTAAAACTGCACAGACAAAGATCGGTTTTTAAAAAAAACACTGAAATAGTGAAAAAGAGTTCAGATTTATGGAAAGATTCCGGGAAAAGCCCGGTAGTGTTATATAGAGACAGGGCGAAAATAGCCCTCCAGTTCTTTGAAATAGCTACTCGTTTGCTCGGTTATACTAGCGGCGTCGTTTTTAAAATTGCCAGCCGGTCTCCGGCCCGGCACCCAGGAACCCGATGTATAACACCAAAACAAGTAGCAAAATGAAGACTGCCTACATCCAGCAGCGTGACTGCATGCTTTCCGCAGACGGAAAGAACTTCTCCATCCGTGCCATCAGTGCAACCATCTACGATATGGCGCACAGATTTGCACACACTAAGGGTCATTCGATGGACAAGTATGACATCGAAAATCTCGCACAGGATGTCTGGACGAAGGTTTGGAGCAACTTCTCCACCAAGTACGATTCCACCAAGGCTCCGGTTGAGGCCTGGCTCTGGAAGATCGTCTGGAGGGAGGGCTGCGACAACCTGCGCGACATTATCCAGAATGACCTGCTGCATACTGGAGGGATGGACGAGTGCCTGGAGGTCGCCTCATATGACAACATTGAGGAGACGGTCAACTCGCATTTCCAGGCCACAGCGTGGAGCCGTCACATAGCGGCTATGGACGAGACGAATCGAAAGTGCATGCAGATGTACGCCGACGGATACAAATCCGGTGAGATTGCCGAGATCCTCGGCATCCCTGCCGACAAGGTCTACCGCGACATCTGTCGCGAGAAGAAGAAGTTGGGTAAGAATCCCTGGCTTCGCTAGATGGACAATGAACCACCACGCCCTTAAGGGTTGTGGTGGTTTTTTGTGTCCGTATCGTAAGAACTTGACAGAAAATGACTAACTTAGCATCGACAAACCACATAATTGCGCGCAATCATGACTAACCAATTCTTGAACTGTTGTTTTACTGAGGACTTCTTCTCCAAGAACGGATATATTACCGAACTGCCAGACAATTACATATTTGTGTTCGGAAGTAATCTTGCCGGGCAGCATGCCGGAGGTGCTGCCAGAGCTGCCGTGCAGTATTTTGGGGCTGTTTGGGGCCAAGGAGAAGGCCTGCAAGGACAAAGCTACGCAATTCCAACTATGCAGGGCGGCGCAGAGACTATTCAGCCCTATGTGGATAAGTTCTTGCTCTTTGCATGCGCCCATCAGGAATTGACTTTTGTGGTTACAGCAATTGGATGTGGCATCGCCAGATTACCACTAGCGGATATGGCTGGTTTGTTCAAGGATGGCATCGGAATGAAGAACGTTATTCTTCCCAAGTCGTTCTTCTTCTCTATCTTTGCCGAGAAGTACCGCGACGAAAGCGCTTTTGTCGCATTGCACAGTGGTGAAAGCATTCTTGCCAATGAATTGCGGGATTGTGAATCGATATTACTTACCTGGAACGATTGCCCTTTCCATCGGGCCTTTAAAAAAGATGGGAAAATAGGATTGTTCTATACAGACGATCCTCGATTCTCATTTGGTGTTGATAATAAGGTGTATGTGACTTCTATAGGACCCCTTTTCGGCTACGATGAGCTTTTGATCTCTCAGTTCAATATGGAGCTGCGTGAATACGGCGCCATCGGTTTAAGCGGGTACGTTGCTCTACGTTGCGGAAAGAAGTGGACGGTTGTTTCTCTTGAAGCCGGTGGCGGCTGGCCCTGTTATGTTTGCTCCGGTGATTCTTTTGAAGAAGTCAAGAAATATGTCGCTGGACTAAGCGGATTGAATTATATCAACTGGGTCGATCCTTTTAAGTTCAAGAATAGTTTACTCAAAATGTAGCATGCTTGTTATAAGTTACTCATAATGTAGCCCGGAGTTACTCAAAACGTAGCTCCGGGTTAGTCATTTTGTAGCTGTGCATCTGTCAGAGTTACTCATTTTGTAGCATTACGAGGAGTGAGCATATTCATAAGGGTTTGTCGGACAGACTGTTATGAAGTGTATCCCTGCGGCCTACAAATAGAATATCTAAAAATGATTATTCAAAGAGTCATAAAGCATGTGCAAGAGATGAAAGAAAAAAACTACTGCTCGCCGTAACGCTGGGACCAGTCTTCAAACCAGGACTGAAGTGCAGAACGTAGATAAGCGGCTCGGTCGTGAACATAAGGGTGATCTCCCAAGTACAGGACCAAATCTGAAATCTTATTCACAAAGGGCTTGATATCCTCGGCATCCACCCGAGATAGAAGGTCGCCGACAGTTACTGGGTTTATCCCTGCTTTGGACAACATATGAGAAATAACTTCGCCTGCCTCTGTACGGATGCGTCGGCGTTCGTCCTCAGATATCGCGACGTGAATCTTGAAGGCTATTCTTCTTTCTTGGCCTTCGTTGTATACTCTGTATTGGAACCAAATGGGGAATCTGGATTTCAACTCTGCTTTTGATGGCTCCAGGACACGGGAAATGATGTTCCCAAACTTATCATATCCCTTGCTTAACCCAAGGATTCTCTTGAGGTTACTTGCCGTTATTACAAACCCACCTCGGTTTCGCCAAGAACAGACGAGCCAATAAATGCGAACCGTGTATTTGTTTGTCATAGACAAGGCTCCGGAGCGGGAGAAGTGACCATATCCTTCCTCTATAAGGAGCAGCCTCCCAGTAAGTTTTTCCGGGAGGTAAATCTTCACTGTTTTGCCATAGGACGGATATTCATATCGCTCTATAAGCCCTGGGAAAGTATCCAGCAAATACATTGATATTGTTGGAAACGTGACACGGATTCGGCGGAGCTCCTCCAAACAAGAACGCAAACGCATGCCGTTTGACGGGCCAAAGGCAAAATCTGCTACAGGTATTTCCAAAACGCGATGCAGTTGTGAATACGATGCGTCAGATGCCTTTCCGGAGTTGTTCACTCTATGACGAATTGACTCCTGTAGATGTTGTATAATGGCAATTAGTATGCGTAAATGATTGATTTTCAAGTCTGCTTCGATATAAGCAACACTGTTCACCTGGTACAGTTCATCTGACTGTGCCAGGTTTTTTTGTGCCTTTTCGGGCCGATTTTTAGTGTTGCAACTCGGCATTTTCGTATCGTGTTACTCGCCACAAAAGTAGAAATTATTTGGAAAATCCAAAAATACGCTCCATCTTTGCGCTGTGCTTTACGATACAAAGGAACGCATAACAACACAAGATGAAGAGCAAACACGTACATATCATTCTGGTAATACTCACTTCGCTACACTTCTATTCAACGGCTTCAGCGCAGCGGACAATGTCTGGTCAACCTTCGCTCCGAGTATCTTCTACTTACAACGGCCGGTCCGCTGGCGCTGAAGCTTTCTTTGAGATGTATACCCTTTCTGGTTATTGGCAGTCCGGTATTCAAGGTAACCTTTATAATGCCGTTTTATCTACCGGCAACTCGATTGACTATTTGCAAGCACTTGCTCAAGGTGGTTATATGTTCCGGCTTGCTAGTACCAGAAGCCGCAGCCTTAACCTTTATGCCGGCGGTGGTATTAATGCTGGAGTTGAGGTCCTAGACATCTGGAACTCCTTACCTACATATATGGATTTAGGAAGGAGCCGATACGGCTTCATCTACGGATTTTACGGTTCATCCGTGCTTGAGTGGTTTTTGTCCAAACGATTTGCCATCATACTTCAGGCAGGTATTCCCGTTTCGTTCAGATCTGCCGTACAAACGGTCAACTGGAACATCGGCGTTGGGCTAAAGTGGAATCTTTAAAATCATTGATATGAAAGCATTTACTAAATGGATTGGAAACAAGGAACAGTATCTGAAGGAGATACTCCCGCTATTCCCCAAAGGAATTGAACGCTATTACGACGTATTCGTAGGTGGTGGCGACATTTACCTTGGCGCTCCCGACAGCGCCCAGTACATTGTGGCCGATTCGTGTCGCCCTCTCATTGACCTGTACCGTGAGGCCCAGTTGGGTGATCCGGTGTTCATAAGTCACCTTAAAGACATCAATGCATCTTGGGAAAACCTAGGACGGCTTTTCTTAGAAAACGCCGACGCACTTAGAAACCTATATGTGAAATATCCGGAAGGGAAAGAATATGACTACCTCGCTTATGTTGAGGATCTGAATCCTATTCTGGAGAAGTTGGAATATGACAAAGTATTCCTTCAGCACTATTCTGACACCATCCTCTTTGAGATTGAGAAGCGATATCACTTTACCAAGCGCAAAGAGAAATCGGCCAAGTGGAAACTCAAGACTATTGAGGTGATGGATAAGTACATCTTGACTTCACTGAAAACTGCTCTGTACGAGTATTATATGGAGGTTTTCAACGCAAATTCACCACTCCCAGTACCACTGAGAAAGGCAATTCTAATGTTCCTGCTGCAATTCTCCAGTACCGGAGAGTATATACTGGAAGGAAGAAGGAAGGAATTCAGACCCGTATATGCCGGCCCTACTCATAATGACATGACACTTGATAATACCATCCGCCTTATTGGTAGCAACGAATTCAAGGAGCGCATTAGCAAGACCGAATTCCACTGCCAGGACTTCCGCAAATTTTTCGAGCGTCGGCACCCTGGGCCCAATGATCTTGTATTTGTGAATCTTCCCGCATTATCAGATCAGGATATGGCCGATCTTCTGGCTATTCTAAAGCGTCGAAAGGCAATGCGCTTTATGCTAATAGCTTGGAGGAATGCGATTACACCCGCCTTGGACACTTTTGCGGCCAACTATCACATAACGCTGGCTGGTCCCAAACAGGAACTAATGATAGTGACCAGTTATAATCCCCAAGAATCATAATTCAGGAGTTGCCCGCCTTAACCCCAAGGCTGTCTGTGCGAAGGGGATGAGGCTGATGAGAGGACAGCCTTGAAGGTCGGGCACTCCTTTTTTTGCAATAACAATTAACACGTTGGATATGAAAAAGTTACTTTTTGTTTTTACGGTATTCTCTGGCTTATTATTCTTTGGGACGGAAACTGCCACGGCCCAGACTTGGGCTGTGGCGTTGAACACCGCCGACGCTGTTGAATTAGGCACCATCGGGCTGGAAGGCTCTGCAGCCGTAGGCCAGCATTGGAGCATCCACGCCGGTGCCAAAGTCAATCCATGGACATTCGGGAAGGCCAGCAAGGGGGATGCTCTGTTCCAGGAGCCCAATCCTGACCAAAAGCAGAACCGCAAACAGGTGTACGCCGTAGGCGCACGCTGGTGGCCGTGGAATGTGTATTCCGGCTGGTGGGCCGGTGCCAAGGGACAATACCAGGAGTTCAACCGAGGTGGCGTATTAACCGAGACCAGTCAGGAAGGTGACGCCTTCGGAGCCGGATTCGCCGGCGGCTATTCTCTGATGCTCAAGGAACACTGGAACCTGGACTTCGGTCTGGGCTTCTGGACCGGCTGGATGAAGTACACTACCTATGCCTGCCCGAGCTGCGGAAAAGTGGTAGATGAGGGCCAGAAATGGTTCATCTTGCCCAATGAAGCCATTCTTTCGCTGGTTTACATCTTCTAGAAGGTAAAATAAGCTAAAATCATATGAGACAGTTACTTATAGCTGCGGCAAGTGCCGCGGCAGCCCTAAGCCTAATCTCTTGCGACCCTCCCGTGCTGGTAATCAAGGACAATAGCACACTGGAAAAGGTCACGCTAGATGTCAGCAATGATACGCCCAAATGGGAGTTCGGAGAGGAGCGTACGATCACTATTACGCCCTATCCGGCAACCGCCATCTGCGAGCAGTTCTCAATTGCGGTGTCTAAC
>JAEEGL011350906.1_pt1 | contig 10221 bp, 10 predicted proteins | sample 9134231 | NCBI WGS metagenome assembly JAEEGL01 (sample SAMN16246548, study PRJNA631951) | gut metagenome | biome: gut microbiome; feature: rumen; material: fiber-attached | host: Bos | place: Iran: Karaj | collected 2018-10 | reverse complement strand
GGCTTCTCTTTCAGCTCATCAACTACTTTCAGAACGTCACCACAGATAAAATCGCAGTTGTCCAGACCGTTCTGACCGGCATTGCGTCTTGCAGCTTCTACTGCTTCTTCTACGATCTCAACTCCGGTCACATGTCTTGCAACAGGCGCAAGGATCTGGGCGATTGTCCCTGTTCCGCTGTAGAGATCAAAGATCACCTTATCCTTCGTCTCTCCGATATAATCACGCGCCGCCTCGTACAGAACTTCTGCCCCTCTTGAATTTGTCTGGAAAAATGAAAACGGCGTGATCTGGAATCTGAGTCCGAGAAGTTCCTCCTCGATCTGGCCGGTACCGCTCAGAAGCCTTGTCTCATCACTCTGAATAGTATCCGCCACCGAATCATTGAGTGTATGAAGGATTCCGGTGATCTTCCCGTCCAGCTCAAGCGCATTCAGAACCTCTGTCAGCCGCTGTTCGATCATTTCACCCGTGACAGCAAAAGTCGTTCCGCCAGAGGCTCCGTCCTGTGTGGTTGTGACCAGGTCGACCAGGATCTGACCGGTCGCCTTCGCCTTTCTCACAAGAAGGTGCCGGAAATATCCTTTGTGGGTCAGCCTGTGGAAGAACGGAAGTCCGCTCTCCCTTGCCATCTCAAGAACCGCCCCCCGGATCCTGCGGATATCTTCATCTACGATCTGACAGTCTGACACATTGACAATGTCATAGAAGCTCCCCTTTTTGTGCAGGCCGAGGGACATAGGACCGCCCTTATACTCATCTCCGAACGTGAACTCCATCTTGTTGCGGTACCCTGTAACGTCCGGCGACTGCCTGATCCCTTCATACCATCCCTCAGGGGCGTCTGTCAGTGCATCCTCCAGGAGGCGGCGTATCTGTTCGGACTTCATCTGAGCCTGTTCTTCATAGGGAAGCATGCGGAACTGGCAGCCTCCGCATTCCGGAAAATGAGGACAGTCACTTTCTGTCTCTCCGTCTGCATGTTCCAGCAGCTCCAGGAGCATAGCCTCGCATCTGGAAGAATTCTTTTTCTTAACCCTGACACGGACCTTCTGTCCCGGGACAGCGCCTTTAACGCTGACCTCTGTGCCATCCGCGATAAGAATTCCCCTGCCGGGATAATCACAGCGCATGATTGTTCCTTCCAGAATATCGCCTTTTTTCATGTATGTCCTCCTCAGACGCTTTCTCACTGCAGTTCCGGATGAATCCGCCCTGGTTTGAATAAAGGCTGCCGCATATGCGGCAGCCTTCTGTCTTCATGTTCCGGCTTATCAAGCCTGTGTTTTATCCGATTAAGCCTCTGCAGTCTCTTCTGCTGCTTCCTCTTCAGCTGCTTCTGCATCATCAGCCTTCTCTTCTTCATCAGCTGCTTCTGCATCGTCAGCTGTCTCTTCGTCGTCATCATCGAAGAAATCATCGAAGTCATCATCAAAATCATCATCGAAATCTTCCAGATAATCAGGAGTCAGATAACGATATACTGCATAAGCGATAGCAGCGATTGCAGCAATTGCTCCGATAATTGCAAGGCACCACAGAACAGCATTTTTATGTCTTGCATTATCACGGTCTCTCAGCGCTTCAATCAGTTCATCTTTTCTCATCATGTCGGGCCTCATCCTTTCTTACCAATTAATGCAGACTTATGCCTGCGGGCTGAAAAAAGTATAACACACCAGGGCTCATTTATCCATATCAAATTCATACCTTGACCAGTCTTGCAAAACCGGCAAACATCTTTTTGACTCCGTAATTGTCAAATTCAACAGTTACTTCCTTATCTCTTCCGCCATCGCGTATCTCTTTCACGACTCCCTGCCCGAATTTTACATGCTTAACGGTATCCCCCGGACCGTATCCGAGATCGCCGGAAGATGCTTTCGGCATATCTTTTCCTTTTGACAGGAAGAATGGTTTGGCGGAAGGTTCCTTCTTTCTCGGCAGCTGCCATGGCTTCGGAGAGGACGCAAACGGACTTGAGGAAGGTACCTTCTCTTCCATTGCGTCGATCACTTCCGGAGGCAGTTCCTCAATAAAACGGGATTCCCTGAACCATTCCATCTGGCCGCGCAGCATCCGCATGCGCGCTCCGGTCAGCGTCAGGTGTTCCTTTGCCCGCGTGATGCCCACATAACAGAGTCTGCGCTCTTCTTCTATGTCAGACGGATCTGACGACATAGTAGACTGGTAACTTGGAAACAGGCCTTCATCCATTCCGGCAATGTATACATTTCTGAATTCCAGCCCCTTCGCTGCGTGGAGTGTCATCAGCGGAACCCTGTCGTCTTCCTGGTCAAATGAATCTATGTCCGCAACCAGGGCGACTTCTTCAAGGAAACCTCTGAGTGTCGGCCGAGCATATTCCGGAATTGCCGTCTGCTCCGGATCTGCAGCCTGTACCACGTCTTCCACATGTTCTGCGTCTGTCACCTGCTCAGCATCCACAGTTTGTTCTGAGCCTGTCATTTGCCGAAGGCTAACTGCCCCGTCCATGAAGGTATCCTCGTAGGTGGCTGCCTTATTGATCAGTTCCTCAATGTTCGCGATACGGTCTGCGGCTTCGTCCGTTCCTTCAAGGCGCAGTTCTTCCACATAACCTGTCTTCTCCAGAACACTGCGGATCACCTCTGTCGGGGTCTGTGTCTGGGCGTCTTTCTGGAGCGCACGGATACAGCTCGCGAACTCGCGTACCTTCAGACCGCCTCTTCCGATCCCCGGAACCTTATCCGCCATGCGGCAGATGTCAAAAAAACTGCTTCCGGTACTCTGGGCGTAACTGTCGATCCTGCCGATGGAAGTGGCGCCTATTCCCCGTTTCGGAACATTTATGATTCGTTTCGCGGCTATATCATCCCGGCTGTTGTCTATTGTTTTCAGATATGCCAGAACGTCCTTGATCTCACGCCTTGCATAGAAATTCGTTCCCCCTATGATCGTGTAGGGGATGTTCTCATAGAGCAGCTGCTCTTCAAGAGCGCGGGACTGCGCATTTGTCCTGTACAGAATGGCACTGTCTTTATAGGGGAATATCCCCTGCCGCTTCTTCCTGCCCAGGTCGTCTACAATGAACTTTGCCTCAGAGCGTGCGTCATCAAACCTTTTGACGCTGACCGGATCTCCTGTTCCATTGTCTGTCCACAGAGTCTTCTTCTTTCTGGACTCATTATTCGCTATCACGCCGTTTGCCGCGTCAAGGATATTCTGGGTGGAACGGTAATTCTGTTCCAGACGGATAACCTCTGTATTTGGAAATATCTGTTCGAAATTCAGGATATTCCCGATATCCGCTCCGCGAAACCTGTAGATCGACTGATCGTCATCGCCCACGACACAAAGGTTGCCCGACTTTTTAGCAAGAAGAGCGACAAATACAAACTGCGCCTTGTTGGTATCCTGATATTCATCCACCATCAGATATTTCCAGCGGTCCCGGTAGTGTTCGAGAACGTCCGGATTCTCCCTGAACAGCTGGACCGTCAGAGCGATCAGGTCATCAAAATCAACCGCGTTGCTTCTCTTCAGTCTCTTCTGATACTCTGCATAGACGTCAGCCTCCTGCAGCATTTCCCGGTCTGCGGCCTGTAGAGCAGTCTCCCGGTATTCTTCCGGACTGATCAGTTCATCTTTCTGATGGGAGATCCTTGCAAGAAACATCTTCTCTTTATACAGTTTGGTATTGATCTCCAGATGTCTGCAGATGTCCCTCATCAGGCTCTTCGTATCGTCTGTGTCATAGATATCGAAGTTCCGCTCATATCCCAGCCGGTCAATATACTGGCGCAGGATCCTCACGCAGGTCGAGTGAAAAGTCGCAACATGTACCGCTTCCGCTCCGAATCCGACCATCCGGTCAACCCTGTCCCGCATCTCGCCGGCGGCTTTGTTGGTAAATGTGATCGCGCAGATGTTCCACGGTGCGACGCCTTTCTCCCCGATCAGCCACGCGATCCGGTTTGTGAGAACTCTGGTCTTGCCGGATCCCGCTCCTGCAAGGATCAGAAGAGGTCCGTCCATATGTGTCGCCGCTTTCTGCTGCTGCGGATTCAATCCCTGTAGTAAATTCAAACTGTACCTCCGTAATTATCACTCCGGGAACTCTACCGTTACAGTATACCCGCTCTCATCTGTGCGGACGTGTGTCACGGTTCCCTCAAACACCTTAAGTCTTTCCCTGTTTGCATAGTTTGCACTCATGGCTACAGCAGGCTCTATCGTATAGTACCAGGTTTCGGGAAGCTTTCCTTCTGTCACATGAACCTTGTCTCCTGCCTTGACCAGGCCTTCCCTCTCCATCTTAAAATCCATTTTTCTCACAATAGACACTCCTTTTTCTTGCCATATCGTTTTGAAAACCATATAATATCATCAGTGAGGTGATTTATTATGGCATCGAAAAAGAACTCAAACGATATGAATGATTCTTCCCGCAATAAGCATGACGGTCAGGAACTCCTGCTCTATCTTCTTGATGCGGTTGATAAAGTTGATCTGATCGATCCTTCGGATATCCCGAACATTGATCTCTATATGGACCAGGTGACCACATTTATGGACAAGCACCTGAAACAGTCCCGCCGTTTCAGTGAGGACAAGATTCTCACCAAAACGATGATCAACAATTATGCGAAGAACAACCTCCTTCCCCCTCCGGAGAGGAAGAAGTATACCCGTGAGCATATCATGCTCCTGATCTTCATTTATTATTACAAAGGCATCCTGTCACTCCAGGATATCCAGTCTGTCCTTGAACCGATCGGGGAAAAGTATTTCCATTCGGATTCAGGACGTTCTGTGTCAGACCTGTATGCGGAAGTCATCCGCATGGACCGTGACCGCCACGAAGATTTCCGGGAAGAGGTCAACGATATGGTCGACGATGCAGCTGACTATTTCTCGGATTCTGCGGATGACGAGCGCGAATTCCTCCGTGTTCTCTCTATGATCAATATGCTTGCGTATGATGTATTTATCCGCAAGATGTTGATCGAGAAGCTGATTGACCGCTACTTCTCCGGCAGCGATCAGGGCAAAAACCCGAAAAAGAAAAAGAAAGAGCCGCCCCAGGATACTGAGTGATTCTTATCCGGGAGCAGATCTGCTGCCGTCAGACTATAAACTGTCTAAAACACCTGAATGAACAAAAGTTCACTCAGGTGTTTATTGTACCATATTACTCTGTTCTGTAAATGAAACTCTGCCCGGATTAATCTCCGGACAGAATATCCGGTTCACTTTTTCTCAAGTCTCTCCAGTACCATGGAATACCCGTCGCTCCCATAGAGCAGCGCACGGTTTACCCTGCTTATTGTAGCTGTAGAAGCACCTGTCTCCTGCGCTATCTCCAGATAAGTCTTCTTCTCTGTCAGCATCTTCGCAACCGCAAAACGCTGAGACAGACTGGTCAGCTCATTGACGGTACACACGTCTTCAAAAAACCGATAGCATTCATCCCGGTTCTGAAGGGATAAAATCGCATCACACAAACCATCTACTGCAGGTGTTCTTACAGATCTACTCATATTGCGCCCCGTTCTTTGTGAATTTAAAGTTATACTCTGTTAAAGTGCGATGGTCCGGAAAAAGCTGCATCTTTGTCTATGCAGCTTTCCGTATGATCAATTCTTATTATATCACATTATTCCGGATTCTGCCTGTCAGCCGCTGACATACGACGCACTCAGTGAGCCGTCCGCATTCTGAGAATATGCCACGCTGACATACAGGCCCGAATACAATCCGGAAGTTGTCGTTATATCAGCTTCGCCTGTATAGACCGTATAGGTATTGCCGTCATCGCCCAGAAGAGTGATGGTATCAGCTGTAGAACCTGTTACGGTTCCCGACAGAGAACCTGACCGGCCTGAACTGCCTGAGCCGGAACTGCTTCCGGAATTGCCGGAACTGCCTGAGCTGCCTGTTGCCGGTGCTGAGGTGCTCAGATAACTCTTTGAGATATAGCCTGTCCCCGAGCCGGTCGATACGATATACCAGTTGTCAGTCTCACCGACGACTGTAACAGAAGTTCCGCTGTTGAGAGTCCCGTTGACATCAGAACCGGTACTCGGCTGTGATCTGACGTTCACTCCGTCAGTCGCGTACATGGTAACAGCAGATCCGTAATTATATGCTGTAGCACTCTCGCCGTTTGCCTCATCAGACGAAGATGTCTGAGTCGCTGTCTGTGTGGCATTCGCGTTGGAAGTCAGGAAGTCCTTGCGCACATACCCGGTCTGCCCGTTTACACTGACCTGATACCAGTTATTGGTCTCCCCGATAACCATGACCGCATCTCCGGGACCGAAGCCGCCGATTACCTCTGAATCGGTTCCCGGGCCGGAACGGACATTAACAGTATCATTGGAATAGAGTGTGGTAGCCGCGCCATACGCTTTCAGTGAAGAACGCTCCTGTGCGGATGTCGTCGAATCGGCTTTATTTGTCTCCTGGGTCGTAGTGCCGGATACTGTCGCGCCTGTAACATTCTTAAGTTCTTCGTCCTTAAGGACAGTGAAGCTGTCTACAGAATCCTCCACAGCCTTCAGAAGTGTGCTGTTATCATTGGTGACAGTTCCGGTTATCACATAAGCCTGGTCTGCCGCAACGATTCCATATGTTACAGAGTATGCCCACATACGGGCTGCCGCATTGTACTTGACTACATAACGGTATGTATTGACATTGCCGATCGTATTCTTCTCAAAGCTCTGAATATCGTATGCATTGGAATCAGAATACTGTTTCGTCAGCGCAGCCTCAAGATCCTCCTTGGTCGTCTGGACTGAGAGCGTCTTCATCGCTGAATCAGTGCTCGCATGGACGATATTGATCATCGCGTCACTGCCGGAAGAGAAGACACGCATCTCGTCTGCATCCTGCGTAACTTTCCAAGTATTGTCCGGAAGCGTGATCTTTACGGTTCCGTCTTTCGATGTATACTCAACAGAAGTGATCAGCTTCGGCGCCTCTGTCTCTGTCTCACTTTCAGAGACAGCCACAGGAGCCTGTGCCTGAGTCTGTAACTCTGTCTCGCTCTCTTTGACAACTACATCCGCACCGCCGCGGCTTCTCCCACAGCCGGTAGCTGCCACGGATACTGCAGCTGCAAGTGATACCCAGAAGATAAGTTTATTCTTCATCATCACGTTTGCCCCTCCATTACCGGTCTTATACAGACCTATACTCACACCTTTTGCTATACTATCACGCATAAAATTACAGTGCAAGTTTTCTCCCAAAGAGTTCAGATTGTCTTAATAAAATGGTAAAAACTCCGGTTTTGCAGAATGTTTTAGCAAAACAGGGCCGGAGCAATGCGCCGACCCTGATAATCAACGGAACAGATATCCATCAGATCCCGTCTTCTCTGCTGTTTCAGCCTACGAAGGCAGCCTTCACGTAGCCCTGAACCCCATTATAATCAATCTGGACCCAGCCATCGGAAGAACCGATCTGAGTGGCTGTCGATCCTTTGGTAACTACTCCGACAACGGAGGCTGTTTCATAAGCATCCGAGCGGATGTTGGCATCAGTATTGAGCGTCACGGAAGGTCCTGATGCAGAACTTACCGCCGGCGCCGCGGTCTCAGGTGTTGCTGCAGGTGCCGCAGTCTCAGGCGTCACTGTCTGAGGCTCCGCCGTCTGTGCGGGCTGCTCTGCCGGTGCCGCGGTCTCCTGAGGCTTATCACTCATCGCTTCCTCATAGGTCTCCGATATGAATTTCTTCATAACATAACCGACCAGCTCATCCGCTTCACTTACAGGATCATGCTCTTTGTAGATCTTATACCAGTTGACAGTCTCACCGATGATCACGGCTTCTTCGCCCCTGTCATAACTGGAGATGATGTTGTCCGGATTATCCGCAGTCGGAGTCTCTCTGATATTGACGTCCGCGTTGGCAAACATGGAAATCCAGTCAGTATACTCATTTGACTGAGCCAGCTCTTCATCAGCACTAAGGACTGCCTCTGTAGGCGGTGTAGTCTCAGGCTGTGTCTGCGGCTCTGTCTGGACTTCTGTTACAGGCTGTGTCTGCGGCTGAGTCTCCGGTTCAGTCTCAATGATGACCGGGGCTTCAGTCTGGATAATAACAACTGCTTCGGTAACTGCCGTGGAGATGCCTGACGGCTCGCTGGTCTTCTCTGTAGTACCGTTCTCAGGACGCGCCTGACCGCAACCGGTAACCGCAAGACCTGCAAGTGCGGCAATAACTGCGGACGCTATAATGGTCTTAGAAAATCTTCTCATCTGCTTGTCCCCCTTAAATCCCCTTTCAGTAAGGTTACAACAATACATTTGTAACCATAATAACAGGATAATTCCCAAAAAACAAGTTTAAACACCAATCCTAAGACTTTCCGCCGCAGTTGTTCACTTTCACTTAAGAATCAGAGCCTGTTGCGGGGGCAAGTCCCGCCGTGATATAATTGCACGGTTACATGAATTCATTTGCAGACAGATCGGGAGGTACTTTCCATGTCTGATCAGAAAAAAGAAAACAGTTCAGAAGAAAAGAAGGAAACCACTTTGGCCGCCGAGATCCTGAGCTGGGTGGAAGTGATCGTCGTCGCAGTCGTGCTCGCCCTGCTTATCGACGGATTTATCATTATCAATGCGACGGTTCCGTCCGGTTCCATGGAAAAAACGATCATGACCGGAGACCGTGTTCTCGGCACCAGGTTTGCTTACTGGTTCTCTGCACCGAAACGCGGCGACATTGTCGTCTTCCGCTATCCGGTCGATGAAGCCAAGGGAAAAAAGACCAAGTTCATCAAGCGTATCATCGGTCTTCCCGGAGAAACTGTCACAATCAGTGACGGCGTCGTCTATATCGACGGTGAACCTCTTGAGGAGAATTATATCAATGGAACATGGGTCACGGGAAATGACGGGTACCAGTTCAATATTCCCGAAGATCATTATCTCATGCTCGGGGATAACCGTAACAACTCCAGCGACGCCCGGTACTGGCCTGAGATAGCTGTCCGCGAGGGTGTGGCTTCTTCAGAAGCAGAGGCAGAGTCATTTTCCTATGTTCACCGTAAGAAGATCCTTGGGAAAGCATATTTCCGCTACTGGCCGCTCACCAAGATGGGTTCACTCTATAAAAATAAATAAGAACGCATCATGGCATTCATGTATGCCGGGAGACTTTTATGGCAGATATTTCAAAAAGAAAGGACCTGATCCGTGCCTGTTACGCACCTGATGCATGTTCAGCGGACCAGATGATCGCCGTCCTGGAACAGTACGGCATCAGCGCTGTGAAACGGGGCGGAGTCAAGGATATCTACAGGATCGGCGGAGATGTTGTCGGCGAAGAGATCATGGTCGCTCCGGAAGACCTCTCCTCCGCCAGGGAGATCCTGCAGCAGATGACAGGAAATGACGCTCCGACTGCCGAACCGTCCAGATCCGCTGTGAAAACAGTCATCAGTCTGGGAGCCGCAGTTCTTCTGTTCATCATCCTGCTGCTGATACGTGGTCTGTTTTGAAAAAACATACGGGCTTATTCTCGTGACTTCAGTCGTGAGTCAGCCCGTTTTTTAATGGGGTAAATAAATGGGTGAAAAAGCTCTTTGCCTGCTGATCGGATATCTGTTCGGATGTATCCTGACGGCGGAACTGATCGTAAAGCACAAAACAGGAAAGTCTGTCTCTGAGTTCGGGACAGGCAACCCGGGCATGGCAAATGTCATGCGCATCTTCGGATTCAAAACAGGCGCTGCAGTCCTGGCAGGCGACCTTATAAAAACCGTCACCGCCGTACTGATCTGCTGCCTGCTCTTTGGAAGATCTTCTGTTCTCCCTTCGGGGAAACCGCTTGGACAGCCTGCAGTCCTGTGGGCAGGGCTCGGAGCCACACTGGGGCACAACTGGCCAGTCTGGCGCCGTTTGAAAGGTGGAAAAGGGGTAGCAGTAACCTGTATGACAATCTTCCTGTTCAGTCCGCTGTGGGGACTTGTCAGTGATGTGGCAGGCATGCTAGTGGTATTCCGTACCGGATATCTCCCTCTCGGCGCGGTAGTGATAACCACCCTGTTCACGGTATTTGCCGGAATCTTCTATGGTATGGAAGCATTTATTCCTGCTCTTGTTCTGGCTCTGATCATGCTGTCAAGACATTATCCGGGACTGATCAGATCATTCAGGGGCACTGAGGAGAAAAATGCACAGTATTTGAAAAAGAATTAGTAAAAATTGCGATTTATCTATTGC
>JAEEGL010554191.1_pt1 | contig 10221 bp, 9 predicted proteins | sample 9134231 | NCBI WGS metagenome assembly JAEEGL01 (sample SAMN16246548, study PRJNA631951) | gut metagenome | biome: gut microbiome; feature: rumen; material: fiber-attached | host: Bos | place: Iran: Karaj | collected 2018-10 | reverse complement strand
GTAGTACTCGTGATTGCCAAGGCAGGCATAGACAGGAGCTTCTATGCGTCGGAATTCGGCTGCCATATCTTCCTCAAGCAGCGGTCGGACGCTGATATCGATAACATCACCAGCAATAAATACATAGTCGGGATGCTCAGAATTGATCATATCCACCCAATGCGACAAATCTTCGCGTGTATTATGATAGCCCAGATGCAGATCACTAATCATCACAAATGTATAATCTTTTGCCATCGGCTTGGAGGTCGTAATTTCCAGATTAACACGCACTTTATTCTTGTAGTGTATATTGCCGCAAAGGAGTAAGACAAACATAAAAAGCATAATGGCGGCCGTCGTCACCCAGTTTTCGTAAAGCCACGCACGCGGAACCAATTGGACCACTCGCCCCAAATCGAGCAAAAGGAACAATATTACCATATAGAGTAGCACAATGACAGAGGAAGTGCCTATTTTATACAGTACACGCGACAAAGGAATTGGCAACTTGTCAATCACACCGCCAAAAACAAGGAACAACGAGACAAAGCATGCAACTCCTAACAAGATTATAATACACTTCCATACAACAGACAACGGCAGCAGCATCCATACATGCCATGAAATGTATGCGAGTCCCGCCAAGGGAAGTATAAGGAATAGAATTAACCACATATTTTTCACGTTTTTAATAATTTACTCAACAATTATCATGCCATGCCGTCATACGTGGGCTCAATGGCAGCAAATAGTATATACACTCCGAGTCTCGGTAGAACTCACAAGCACCCCAGCGTTTCCAATAGCTGTGGGTTTTCAGGCTATGCAGTACTGGGATAAACAGGAAGTCATAGCTATCCCGCAGTTCAGGCATGATGCTCATAATCATATCATAATTAAGATGCGTCCCGCGGTAATCACCCCGCACAATGAATGAGAATACAGCAGTGTAGTGCATGGCATTGAGCTTGGCAAGGAGTTCCGGTTCGTCGCGGCGTATTTGTACTGTCTCTTCGTCAATACGATAGTCGCTCATGTTGAGCAACCCTATTACCTCTCCACTTTCATCAACAGCTTTGACGCTCAACGGCCAGTTAAAGTGCAAGTCACGCACCCACGCCTCCACGTCGGCACGCTCAAAGCCATATTGCCGCACCATCCACTCTACAGTAAGCGGCGCGTCAGACTCGGTCATTCTATGCAGCGTGTATAACAAAACTGGTTCTTAATGATTAAAGGTTGCAACATTGTATGTTAAAAGAATCTCAGGATGATACGACAGTTTGGCCTTGCGGAGACCAGGAAGCCCCATGTCCTCCTCTCGGTTAACGTAAGTGTATCGCTCGGGCAGATGGGCACAAAACTGCTGGTTGATGATGCTGAAAGCACCTTCGATATTACGGTCAGCCTTTTCGACGCAAACGTCAAAAGTGTCGTTAGTGACGGCACTGCCGTAGGTGAAAGCCACCATACGACCATCTAAAAAAATGCTGCCGCCCAACATATCCAGTTCGTCCCAATGACTGAAAACTATCTCCATGACACGTTTTTCCGCTTCTATGGTGTCGCCATGGGAAGGATTCTCATGATCCTTCTCATCATGCCAAAGGGTAACAACACGTCGACATTCATCAAAAAGAGCAGGTTCCAGACTGCGGTATTCAAAGTCGGGATGCTCAGAACAGAATCTGTTGACATGGTTGCGCTTGGCTTTCAACTTGCCACCCTGCAGTGCGGCGAGGTCTGCTCGACGATAGATGTAATCATATTGGTTTCGTCTCGATTCAATGATGATATCTATTCCAACGCCGCATGCGTTTCTTCGCATCTCCTCAGCTTCCTCATCTTCCAGACCAAGCAATATCAAGCTATTACCACTATCTTCACACAAGGCACGCAGCAACTCGCACGACGGAACGCATGCCGTACAGACCATGTATGCTCGCTGGCCGCTGAGATTGAAGCGCAGCACCACGGTGTCAGACAGCACGCACACTTCCGTCTGGAACCAGAACTGCCACCCCACGAGGTTGGCAAAGGTGAAATTGCAGTTGCGCCGTCCAGATCCGAGGCTGACAGCCTGCACCCTGTCACGGTCGGCTATGGTAAGCTTATGGAAATTCAAATCGGTCATTGTCAATACCGCCATTTACTTATTTGATTTATTATCATTTATTTACCCATCAATATTAACATTTTTCCAATTGCAAAAATAGTAAAAAAAAACTTTCATCTTGGTAAATTAATATGTTTTTTGTATCTTTGCAAAAAATAAAACGATGTCCTTTCCTTAATGAAATGCATCCAATCTTTTGTAAAACAACAAGAACACATTCATAAACTATACTTTCACACCCTTTCTAAAAACTACTTGACGACATGTTTAGCCTCTTCAACAAAAATAAAACCCCGAAAACATTCAGCATACTCGCTACCGATATGCACTGTCACTTGCTGCCAGGTGTGGACGACGGGTCCAAAGACATATCAGAGACTATCTTATGTCTGAAAGCCATGGCCTCCGTGGGTTTCAACAGAGTCATGTTCACGCCACATTTTCAGGACAAATACCCAAACATCGAGGATGACATACAAGGAAGATTTGAGCAGCTGAAGAAACAACTGAAAGAACAATCAGGTCAAGAGCTCCCAAAAGTTGACATCATCAGCGGTGAATACCGTTTTGACCCTCTTTTCGAGCGTCGTCCAGGCGTTGACAAAGTGCTCACGCTCCCTGGGAAAAGGCTCCTCTGCGAATTCTCGCTGCATGCAAGCAACTACATGCCCCTGAAAGTCTTTGCCGAATACCAGAAACTCGGCTACTCACTGATTCTTGCACACCCCGAGCGCTACCCCTACCTCGGCATCCACTCAAAAGAGATTAAGACCATGAAAGAGATGGGTATCACTTTCCAAGTCAACATCCTGTCGCTTAATGGTTTCTATGGCGAAGCCGCCATGCAGAAAGGTTTCGACTACATCGAGAAAGGATGGGTTGAATTCCTCGGAACAGACATGCACAACGCACGCTACGCCGCCGAACTTATTGCCACCGCCAAGAATCGCAAAGTTCAGAAACTCTTGGAGAAACACAAATTCCTCAACAACAGTTTGTAATTTAATAATTTCAATATCATGATGAAAAAAATTTCCATCACAGTAGTAGCCTTTGCCATGCTGACCGCCATTGGCAACAGCGGCTCAGTAAAAGCACAGAACAAAGAAATTCAGAAGAAAGTGGACCAATACGCCACCTACACCCTGAAAGCTGATATCAGCAACCTGACACCTCAGGAACAGGAACTTATCACTGTATTCATCAACATTGCCCGTATTATGGACGAACTCTTCTGGGAGCAGTCGTTCGGCACCGACAACCGGATAAAACTCCGTGAAATAAAAGACAGAGCCATCCGCGATTTTGCTGAAATACAATATGGTGCCTGGGACCGTCTTGACTCCGAGAAACCATTTATTCCAGGATTCGGTGCAAAACCTGCAGGAGCCAACTTCTACCCTACCGACATGACCAAAGAGGAGTTCGAAAACCTCCCCGACCCGGAAAAAACCAGCCAATATACCATCCTGCGCCGCGACAAAAACGGCAAACTGGAGGTCGTACCTTACCACAAAGCCTACGAAAAATGGCTGAAACGTGTTGACATGCTTATGGACAAGGCCATTAGTCTGGCTGAAGATGACGGCATGCGCAAATATCTGGAACTGCGTCGCAAAGCCTTACTGACCGACGACTATTTCGAGAGCGACATGGCCTGGATGGACATGAAGAAGAGCCGTCTCGACTTTGTGGTTGGACCTATCGAGAACTACGAAGATGCCCTCTTTGGCTACAAGACCGCCTACGAATCTTTTGTACTTGTGAAAGACGAAAAATGGAGCAACGACCTGGCACGCTTTACCAAGATGCTCCCCGAACTACAGAAAGAGCTTCCCTGCGACCCAAAATACAAGAAGGAAGTACCTGGCACCGACAGCGACCTGAACGTTTACGACGTCATCTACTACGCAGGTGACTGCAATGCTGGCAGCAAAACCATCGCCATCAACCTGCCTAACGACGAGAGAGTGCACCTGAAAAAAGGTACGCGCCGCCTCCAGCTGAAGAATGCAATGCAAGCAAAATACGAGAAAATCATGCTCCCCATCGCCAACTTGATGATCAGCAAAAAACAACTCGATAACATCAAGTTCGACGCGTTCTTCAGTAATGTCTGCTACCACGAAGTTGCTCACGGACTTGGCATCAAAAACACCATCACAGGCAAGGGCAATGTCCGCCAGGCTCTCAAAAACCAATACAGCGCGTGGGAAGAGGCAAAAGCCGACATCTGCGGACTTTTCATCGTTCAGACCCTCATTGAGAAAGGCGAAATCACAAACATCACTGTCGAGGATGCCTACGTCACCTTCATTGCCGGAATTCTCCGCAGCGTGCGTTTCGGTGCAACCGAGGCTCACGGCATCGCCAATATGATGTGCTTCAACTACATGCAGGACAACGGCGCTTTCAAACGCGACAAAGAAGGACGCTACGAAATCGATGTTCAAAAGATGCGCAAGGCCCTTGAAGGCTGGGCTGCACTGGTCATCAAGACCGAAGGCGACGGTGACTTTGATGTTGCCAAAAAGTATGCCGAAAAGAACGGCACCGTTCGCGCAGACCTTGCCAAGGACCTGAAAGCCATCGAAAAGGCAAACATCCCTATCGACATCCGCTACAATCAGGGCATTGAGGTTCTTGGTCTGAAAGATCCCCAGACTGCCCCCATCCGCAAAGACCGTAAAATAATAAACAAGAACCAATTAAAGAAATAGTTCTTATCTAAGACACTATTAAGCCCCGAATTGGATTGCAATTCGGGGCTTTTATTTTTATGATTATCCAAAATCATTCGCGAATAATAATAATCTCGCCGTTCGGGTCAATCCTGACGATTCGTGAGGATTGGTTCAGGCTTGCCTCTTCATATTCTTCAGGCACACAATAATCCACCATCGAGCACAGTCTTGAATCAATATCGGCACGACAGCGTGGAGAGGGGCGCCCCGATAAGTTTGCCGAAGTGCTGACCAAAGGCTTCCCTAATGAACGGAGCAAGCTCTGACAAAAGTCATTACGTGGGATACGCACCCCTATTGTTCCGTCGGCAGCGACAAGGTTCGAGGCAAGCGTATTACGTTGCAACGACATGATTACCGTTGTTGGGCGAGCACTATCAATCAACAATTTACGAACATCATCGTTCACTGGTGCAACAAAGCGTTCAACCATCTCCACATCAGCACAGAGGATAAGCATGCTTTTGGAGTGATCACGCTGCTTAAGAGAATATATGCGCTCTACTGCCTCCTCATTGGTTGCGTCACAGCCGACACCCCAAATAGTATCAGTCGGGTACAACAACGTAATACCAGCAGACAACATCTCTACAATTCTGTTTATTTCTTCGCTCATAACGAATGCAAAAGTACAAAAAAAAACGTATTTACCCATTGTTATTCAATTTTTTTGTATCTTTGCAAAGTGTTTTAGCACAATAATTATGTTAAAATTTTCTTAAATAATTTATAAATCAAAATCTTAACATTATGAATTTTATTACAGATCTATGGACGAACAACAGGTCTCTCTTTTTCCTGATTGTCGTTCTAATCATTGTAACGCCTTTCTTGATTTTCTACTTGCGGAAGGCGAAGAAAGAACATCCCAAGGGTCTCATTGCAGCTGCACTGAGCAACATGGGAGAACGTTTCGGATACTACATCATGAATGCCGTACTTGTCTTGTTCATCTGCTCCAAGTTCGGTATCTCCGACGACGTGTCGGGCATCATGTTTGCAGTGTTCTATTTCCTAATCTATGTGCTAAGCCTGCCCGGTGGTATTATTGCAGACCGCTCGCAGAACTACAAGAAAACCATTATCTGGGGTCTCGTAGTCATGGCATTGGGATATGCAATACTTGCCGTCCCTGTTTTTGCCGATCATGGCGGAATGTCGTGGGTATTAGTTATCACGATGCTTGCTCTGATACTTATCGCCTGTGGTAATGGTTTGTTCAAAGGCAACCTGCAAGCCATTGTAGGCCAGTTGTATGACGACTTTGAAGCTGAGGCTGCAAAGAAAGGTCCCGAGGCCCTTGCAGAAGCCAAGAGCAAACGCGACAGCGGCTTCCAGATTTTCTACGTTTTCATCAATATTGGTGGTGTTATCGCTCCGTTCGTTGCACCCCTTATCCGCAAATGGTACCTCGAAACCAGAGCCTTATTCTACAATGCCGACCTTCCCCGTCTGTGCCATAAGTTTGTACAGGATACAATGGAAGGCAACGATATGGCCAATCTCGAAAAGCTCACACAAGGTGTCGTGGACAACGGTGCCCAGCTTTCAGACTTCTGCAACAATTACCTGAACGTTTACAATACAGGCGTTCATATCTCTTTCATAGCCTCTGTTGCAGCCATGCTCATCTCACTCTTCATTTTCCTCGCTGTCAAGAAACGTCTGCCCAACCCCATCCGCAAGGAAAAAGCCGCAGTCCAAGACTACACCAAGGAAGAACGCGAATCTATGGCAAAGGAAATCAAGCAGCGCATGATGGCTCTCTATGCAGTCCTTGGCGTGGCAGTTTTCTTCTGGTTCTCATTCCACCAAAACGCACAGTCTCTCTCCATTTTCGCACGCGACTTTGTTGACACCAGCGCCATCGCACCCGAAATTCTCCAGTGCATCAACCCATTCTTTGTGATTATCCTTACACCTATTGTCATGTGGCTTTTCGCTTCGCTGGCAAGAAAAGGCAGAGAGGTATCAACTCCGCGCAAAATCGCACTTGGTATGTTCATAGCAGCATGTGCCTACATCTTCCTGATTGTCATAGCAAGCATCCACAACTATCCATCAGGCGATACCTTCAAAGGATTTGAGGAAGGCGTGAAGGCAAGCATGAAGGCCGGTCCCGGTGTCTTGATCGTGACATACTTCTTCCTGACCGTTGCAGAGTTGCTCATCTCACCTCTCGGACTTTCATTTGTATCCAAGATTGCCCCGCGCCACATGGTAGGTATCTGCCAAGGTCTGTGGCTCTCCGCCACCGCCATCGGCAACCTCTTCATCTTCCTCGGTGTCAAGATGCTCAACTCATTCCCGCACCAATGGATGACATGGGGTGTCTTCGCACTCTTCTGTCTGCTCTCAATGTGCGTCATGCTCGGCATGCTTAAATGGCTTGAACGCATAACAGCAGACAAACCAGCCGAATAATAACAATTAAACATTCAACATATCAAAAAGGGATTTCCCCTAAAAAGGAAATCCCTTTTTTAATACTTTTATCAATGGTTGTCTATTATCTTTCCGACTTCGAAAGTGTGACGCAGAAGCACATCGATCAGATGCTTGTATGGATGCCGCAACAACAACAAGAATTGGTGCGTAGCATGAAGACACTGCAGAGGCAGAGGGAACAAGCCGTTGCTTACGCAATGCTGTCGCTTGCCTTGTATGAGAAAGACAACAATATCTATTCTCCAGATATCGTACTTAGACACATTCACATAGAACAACTCAACTTTGACAACCGCGACTTTGCCTTCCCCCTCTGGGAACTTAAAGAACATGGAAAGCCTTTCCTGACAAATCACGACGGCATAGAATTCAACATCAGCCATTGCAGCAAAGCCATAGTCACCGCTATCAGCACAGATATTATTGGAATCGACGTAGAGGGACGCAGACGCTTCAGCGAGTCCGTACTGCAACGGGCTTTCAATGAAAAGGAACAATATCTGGTGAAAAAAAGCGATGAACCAGAATTGGAGTTCGCCCGAATCTGGACTCGAAAGGAGGCTTGGTTCAAGTACACCGGCACAGGTATCCTGCTGGACCACCTTAAAACTACCGAATACGAAGCCTACAACGCTGGATGCATAATTGAAACCCTTTGGGTAAACGACAGTTTCTGGCTGTCAACAGCAGAAAAGAGACGATTAATTGTAAAGAAACACCATAACCATTGATTCAGTTATTTTGTGTAATTTTGCAAATAAATTCATCTGCTATTTGAAATCGCATTGCAAAACAGTTGAAATTGAAATTCAATTAAGAAATCATGAACATAAAAAACAATAACAAAATGAAAAAAATACTATTCCCAGTTGTTGCACTATCCATGTGCCTGATTTTAGCCTCGTGCTCCAATTCCCAACCTGAATCCGGACAAACATCCGACAAAGGAACTGTTGAAGAGATATCAACATCCCCTTTGGTCACCCCTGACCTCACTTTCTTTGAACTCCAGGGCCCAGTGAAGAAGGTGATCGTGAATAAGATGTCATACGAATTTGACCAAAACGGCAATCTGACCAAAGTGAACGGAAAGTCCCCGTCAGCCATTTATTCACGTGATGACAAAGGCCGGATAGTATCGGAGAAAAACGATGGTATGGAGTATGAATATTTATGGGATTCAAAACGGCCCACAGGATATTCTGTGCCAATGATCGGCGAAATCTCAATCACATACGATGAACGTGGTTTCAGGGCCGCCGAAAAGAGCGAACAACTTACAGAAGGTTGCGACGAGTGTCGTGATTTATATACTATCTATACCTATGACAAAACAGACGAGTTTGGCAACTGGATATCAAGAAGCAATAACTATGGGGCAACAACAGTCAGAAAAATTGAATATTACACAGGTTCCGAAACCGCAACAACCGACAATATCAACGACAAAGATTTCTCAATCATAAAAGGAGCTGTAGGGCCATTTTCTGTCGGCGCAAAATTTCCTGGAGCGGGCCAAGTTCCCCAAAGCAACTTCACAATCAAGCGCACGTCCCGCACTGAGATGGGAGAAGGTGAAGAATACACAGTAGTAGTTGACAAAGTGATGTTTGACAACAATGAAATCATGGAACTGACAAAGAGTTTTGACGATAATACAATAGACGAGATAAAGGTTTTTTCCCCCATGGTGAAGACCGCAGAGGGAATTGGCGTGGGATCAACCATAGATGAGTTTTACAATACGTACAACGACGTCAAATTGTGGTTTACATACATCTCCGGAATGTTTATTATGGAATGTGACAAATACGAAAACTGTCAGTTTTTGCTGTCAGAGTCGGATTTTAAACATAATTTAAATGACAGCAAATATTATCAATCCGACTATATTACCTTAAAACCTTCGGATTTCAAAAAGGGAGCAAAAATCGTATCCATTCGTGTGTTCTAAATGTATAGCAATGATTGCCAGCACGTTTAACACATCTTATCCGTCCTGACTGATCAATATGCATTGTTTCTGAATTTATTTTACAAAGCAGAAATCACTGACAATCAAAAAGATTGTCAGTGATTTTTTTTCAATGGAGAGATTCATTCTCCAAGTGGAGCTGGAGGTTCTCAAACCTCTTCTTTTATCATATTATTAATTATGCTTTTATTGCTGCACATCTTGATTTATGTGTCAAATATGTGTCGTTTATGCATTAATAATCCATCGGTAGAATGGCACAACATGTATCACTCGTCCGTCGGCTAGTTTCCGCTCTTCCGTTTCGTCTTTGGTGATGATGTAACCTTCCCTAAGTCCAAAAGCATCCATAGCCGCTTTTAACCCGTCCTCTTCACGTTTCCTTGTATCTTCATCTTTCAACGACACTGTCACCTGATAAGCCGCCACAATATCTTTTCCTTCACGTATCACGAAGTCACACTCTCCTTTATCATGGAAATAGAATATCTCTTTTTCTTTGCGGCGTAGCTCCACATAGACGGCGTTCTCCAATTTCTGCCCAAAATTGTTGCTGAAGTTGAACCCTATTTGGGACACCAACCCGTTGTCAACAAAGTACACCTTCTTAGGGCTCTTCATCTGTTCACCCACTTTATAGTCATATTTGGTTACTACACCCACCAAATAAGACTCTTCAAGATAGCCTATATAATCCGTCGCCGTGTCAGCACTCTTTATCCCAGTGGCTTTAGCCACCGAATTGTAGGTGAAACGATTTGTGTAGTTGCTGGCAAGATAATAGGCAACCTCACGAATCTGACGGTCTGACGGTAACTTATGTCTAACTACAATATCACGGTAGATGATGTCATTATACAACTCTTTAAGATAGTGAGGATTCATTGTGCTCAAGTATTGAGGAAAACCACCTTCGTTTAATTACGCATCCTGTAGGTTCACCATCTTCGCTCGAG
>JAEEGL017143577.1_pt1 | contig 10222 bp, 8 predicted proteins | sample 9134231 | NCBI WGS metagenome assembly JAEEGL01 (sample SAMN16246548, study PRJNA631951) | gut metagenome | biome: gut microbiome; feature: rumen; material: fiber-attached | host: Bos | place: Iran: Karaj | collected 2018-10 | reverse complement strand
CATTCGGCCTTCAAGGGCCGTGGAATGGCGTTCAGCGAGGTGCGCGAGTATCAGTACGGGGACGACGTTCGCAACATGGACTGGAACGTCACGGCCCGCATGAGCGCACCGTACGTGAAGGTGTTCGAGGAGGAACGGGAACTGACGGTGGTCCTGCTGATCGACATCAGCCGTTCCGGCCTGTTCGGCACCGCCGGGGAGACCAAGCGCGAACTGACGGCCGAGATCGCCGCCACCCTGGCTTTTTCCGCGATGGTGAACAACGACAAGGTGGGAGCCCTGTTCTTCAGCGACCGGGTGGAAAAGTTCATCCCGCCCAAGAAGGGCCGGAGCCATCTCCTGCACATTATCCGGGAAATCCTGGAATATACCCCCGAGCACGACGGTACCGATGTCGGGGAAGCCCTGCGTTATCTTACCAACGCGATCAAACGGCGCTGCACCGCGTTCATCCTCAGCGATATGCTGGATGTGGACGAAATGGGCAATCCCCGGTACGAGGATGCCCTGAAGGTTGCCGTGAACCGGCATGACCTCTCCGTCATCCGGGTTTATGATCCCCGGGAACGGTCCATTCCCGACGTGGGCCTCGTGCATGTCAAGGATTCCGAGACCGGCCGGGGCGCGTGGGTGAACACCTCGTCCCGGAACGTCCGGGCAGCCTACGAACAGTGGTTCCGGACCGCGACGGATGCGGCCGTGAAATTGTTCAACCGCTACCAGGTGGACTGCGTGGACACTGCCACAGACGAGGATTACGTCAAGAACCTGATTGCCCTGTTCCATCAACGATGAAATGGACGTGTCTCATATCGACCCTGCTCCTGTGCACCGTCTCTGCAGCGGCACAGGACGGGTGGCGTGACTCCACCGCGACGGATACCGGCGGCCGGGCCATCCTCAAGCAGGGCTCGTTCCTGCATCCGGTGACCCCGCGTGACTCCGTCCTCGTGGCGGACCGCCTGCTGTACGGGTTCGAACTGGACAACGTGCCCGACAGCATGGTCCTCGCTTTCCCCCAGATAGCCAATCCGTTCATGCAGGATGTCCTGGCCCTCCCGGTTTGGCAGGTGGACACCCTCAAGGTTCAGAAGATCCGGGCCAATAACACCCGCCTCCTGGATATCCGTGCCCAGATTGCCATCCAGCCCTTCGAGGAGGGCACTTACGAGTTGCCGCAACTGTACGTGCAGCGGCTTCATCCGGACGGGACCGTGGACACCCTCTTTTTCGAATCCCAGACGGTCGAAGTGTTCACGATGCCGGTCGATACGGCCACCTTCGTCCCGCACGACCTCCGGGACCAGGCGGGCTATCCGCTCACCGTATCCGAGGTCCTGCCCTGGATCCTGGGCTTCTGGTTCGTGACGCTTCTCGTGGCAGGCCTGGTCGCCCTCATCATGAGCCGCCGGCGCTCTTCCGAAGGCCCGGCCTTCCGGGAACCGGCCCATATCACCGCCCTCCGGAAACTGGATAAGCTGCGCGGCGACAAATATTGGGCTCCCGAGAAACAGAAACAGTTCTACTCCGGCGTGACGGACGCTCTCCGCGAATACATCGCCGCCCGTTATGGCGTCGGTGCGATGGAGATGACCACCGCCGAGATTTTCGATGACCTTCGCAAGACCGACGTCCCGGCCGACCTGTATGAGGAGGCGAAAGACCTCTTCGAACGGGCCGATTTCGTGAAGTTCGCCAAATATGTCGCCACGCCTGAAGACAACGCTGCGGTGCTTCCGCTCGCCGTGCGGTTCGTGACGTCCACCTATCAGACGGAAGTGGAGGAGGAGGTGAAATAGGCGATGTTCTTCGAGTATCCATATCTGCTCTGGCTGCTGGCCATTCCGGTCCTCCTCCTGGCCCTGTATCTCTGGAAGGAGTTGAAAGAGCGTCGGCCGCACTTGCGGGTATCCACGATAACTCCTTGGAAAGCAGGTGGTTCTACGATACTCGGCATCGTCCGGCATTTGCCGGAGGCCCTCCGGCTCGCCGCCCTGTGCCTGCTGGTCGTGTGCATCGCCCGGCCCCGTTCGAAGAGCCAGATGGAACGGATCGACACGGAGGGCATCGACATCGTCCTGGCCGTGGATGTGTCCACCAGCATGCTGGCCCGTGACTTCAAGCCGGACCGGCTGTCCGCCGCAAAGGACATTTCCATCGAGTTCATCGCCCAGCGTCCCACCGACCGGATGGGCATCGTCGTGTTCGCGGGGGAAAGCTATACCCAGTGTCCGCTCACGACCGACCGGGCCACCCTCATCAACCTGATGAAGGAAGTCCAGACGGACCTGATCGAGGACGGCACCGCCATCGGCAACGGCCTCGCGACCGCCGTCGCGCGGATGAAGGATTCCGACGCGAAGAGCCGCGTAGTCATCCTTCTCACCGACGGTGTGAACAACCGCGGCGAAGTGGATCCCGCGATGGCCGCCGAAATAGCCAAGACCTATGGAATCCGTGTCTATACGATTGGCGTGGGTCGGGAAGGCGAGGCACCGTACCCGGTACAGACCCCGTGGGGGATGGATGTCCAGATGATGCCGGTCCAGATCGACGAGGACCTCCTGAAGCAGATCGCCGCGGAGACCGGTGGCAAGTATTTCCGGGCCGACGACAATACGAAACTGGCCGAGATCTATGCTGAGATCGGCAAGATGGAGAAGACGCGCACCACGGTGGACAGTTTCCCGGTGTACAAGGACCTGTTCCCGAAATATGCCCTGGCTGCCCTTGTCTGCCTGCTGCTGGAGCTGCTGATCCGGGCTTTATTGAGAAGACTGCCGTGATATGCTGATATTCGCCCAATACCGTTTCCTGTGGCTGTTGCTGCTGGTTCCCCTGTTCCTCATCGGATATGGGGTGTGGCGGATGCAGCGCACCCGCCGGGTGCGGAAACTCGGCGACGAGGCGCTGGTGAAGGCGCTCATGCCTTCCTGGTCCGGTTCCAAGGGCTGGGTCCGGATGGTCCTGTTCAGCCTGGCCTTCGCCTTCTTCGTGATCGGCCTGGCCCGGCCGCAGATCGGTGCGAAACTCTCCGAGCACAAGACTCGCGGGGCGGAAATCGTCATCTGCCTGGACGTGTCCAATTCCATGCTGGCGGAGGACTATTCCCCGAACCGGCTGGAACGTGCCAAACTGGCCATCTCCCGCCTGACCGACAAACTCAAGGATGACCGTGTGGGCCTGATCATCTTCGCCGGGTCATCCTTCGTCCAGCTGCCGGTTACGACCGATTACGTGTCGGCCAAGATGTTCCTCGGCAGCATCGACACGGGCTCGGTGCCCATCCAGGGAACCGCGATGGGGGATGCCATCTACACGGCGATCAAGAGTTTCAGCGCACAGAGCGAGAAAAGCCGGGTGATCGTGGTGATTTCCGACGGTGAGAACCACGAGGATGATCCCGTGGCCGCCGCGAAGGACGCCGCCGAGAACGGCATCCGGGTCTATACGGTCGGCGTAGGATCCGCGGAAGGCCAGCCGATTCCGTATGAAGGCGGCCTGATGAAGGACAAGGACGGGGAAATCGTCGTGACGAAGCTGGATGAAGAGACGCTCCGTCAGGTAGCCAAGGCTGGAAACGGGGCCTATGTCCACGCCGGGAACGACGAATTCGGCCTGAATCCCATCATCGAGGATGTCCGCCGGATGGAGGACGAGGAGTTCGGCTCGGTCGTGTTCGAGGAATACGACGAGCAGTTCATGTATTTCTTCGGGTTTGCGTTCGCCCTGCTGGTGATCGAGATGCTCATCGGCGAGCGCCGCCCGAAACGGAAATGGTTCGGACAATGAGGAAGATATTGACAGTCATAGTGTTGCTTTTGAGCGTGACGGCGTTCGGCCAGGTGGACAAGAAAGATGTCCGTCGGGGCAACCGCCAGTTTTCCAAGGCGCAATACGGCGACGCGGACATCAGTTACCGCAAAGCCCTGAATGCCGACAGCACCTCTGTTCCGGCCGCCTATGACCTGGGCAACAACCTGTACCGGCAGGGTAACTTCGGGGAGGCCGGGAAGTATTATCAGCAGGCGTTGCGTCACACGCCTGAGGTCCGGAATGCGAAGAAGCAGGCCGCCTACGGCTTTGACACGTATTTCAATGCCGGCGATGCAGCCCTGCAGCAGAAACAGTATCGGGCGGCGATGGAGGCATTTGTGCAGGCCCTTATGATCGACCCGGACAACATGGAGGCGAAGGAAAACTACGTCTATGCCCGGAAGATGCTGGAGAACAATCCTGACGGTGGGGGAGGGAACGACCAGGACCAGAACCAGAACCAGGACCAGGATCAGAACAAAGACCAGGATCAGGACCAGGACCAGGACCCGCAGGACGACAGGAAGGACCAGAACCAGGACCAGCAGCAGCAACGGCAGGGTGAGAACGGCATCTCGCCCCAGCAGGCCCAGCAGATGCTCCAGGCCAGCCAGGCCAAGGAAAAGGAGACCCAGGACAAGGTGAACAAGGAAAAGGCGGCGGTGCTCAAGTCCCGCCAGAAAGAGAAGAATTGGTAGTGTTATGAAAAGATGGACGGCAGCCTTCGTGGCCATGTGGATCGCTGTTACCGGTTGGGCCCAGACCATCCGGGTGGAGGTCCATAATATCGTGGAAGTGTCGGAACGGTTCAATGTGGTGTTCGTCGTGGACGGCGAACACGCGCCGTCGGACTTCCAATGGGAACCCGGGGAGGATTTCACCCTGGTCTGGGGGCCGCAGAAAGGCACATCCACCAGCGTCTCCATCGTCAATGGAAAGACGACGAGGTCTTCCCAGACGTCATTTACCTACATTCTCCAGGCGAAGAAAGCCGGCACGTATAATCTTGCCCCCGCTACGGCGACGGTCAAGGGAACGGAAATCCGCTCCCGGTCGGCCCAGGTGACCGTGGTCGAGGGTGGTTCCCGGCAAGGGGCCGCTTCCGGAGAGGCGCAAAGCGGTGACGAAGGCCGGAGTGCCTCCCGCCAGGCGGTTTCACAGGACGGGGAAATCTTCCTCCGACTGTATCTCAGCAAGCACGATGCGGTGGTAGGCGAGCCCATAACCGCCACCCTCAAGCTCTACCAGCGGGCCAATCTGACCGGTTTCGAAGACGCGCGCTTCCCGAAGTTCAACGGCTTCTGGAGCCAGGAGGTCGATACGCCCCAAACGATTGATTTCCAGCGGGAACAAGTGGGTGACAAGATGTACAATTCGGCCCTGCTGCGCCGATGGGTGCTGATCCCCCAGAAGGCGGGGACCCTTACCATCGAGCCGTCGGAAATCGTCTGTCTGGTGAATGTACGCCGTCCTCGGAGCGGCGGCGGTTCCATCTTTGACGACTTTTTCGAGAACGATTATGTGACCCAGCGGCAGCGGGTGATGACACCTTCGTCCAGCGTGAAGGTATCGGCCCTGCCGGCCGGCGCCCCTGCAGGATTCACCGGCGCCGTGGGTGAATACGGAATCTCTGCGAAACTGAGCAAGGATGCCCTGAAGACGCACGATGCGGCATCGCTTGTGGTGACAGTTACCGGCAAGGGCAACGTTTCCCTGGTGGAGGCTCCGAAACTGGAATTCCCGCCGGATTTCGAAGTGTATGACGTGAAAGCGACCTCCGCCACAGACAAGGGTGGGACAAGCGGATCCAAGACCTTCGAATACCCGTTTATCCCGCGCAGCCCGGGCGAATTCACCCTTGCCCCGGTGCGTTTTTCCTATTATGACGTGAAGAACCGCCGGTATGCGACGGCTTCCACGGATTCGTTGCGGGTTACCGTCGAGCGGGGAGCCGGAGGAAGCACCCGGCCTTCCGAGGAGGGTACCGGGACCCTGACGGTGGATCGTAAGGGTGTAAAGAACCTGGGGGAGGACATCCGCTTCATCAAGACAAAGACCTCCCTGTCCGAGGATAAGGGCTTCTTCGTGGGCAAACCGGCCTATTGGATTCTTCTGGGGCTGTTGCTTCTCGTCGCCGCGGCTGCGTGGATGTCCTTCCGGAAACTTGCCGCCCGCCGTGCGGACGTAGCCGGCAGCCGCAACCGCAAGGCCACACGCCAGGCGCTCAAGCGGCTGAAACTCGCGGGCGATTTCCTGGACAAGAACCTCTATACGGCCTTCTATGAGGAGCTTCACCGTGCCCTGATCGGGTTCGTTGCGGACAAGCTCACGATGGATATGGCCGACCAGAGCAAGGAGAACATCGCCGCCGCACTTGCTTCCCGGGGCGTTTCCGGGGAAACCGCGCAGGCGTTCACGGACCTGCTGGACGCTTGCGAGTATGCCCGCTATGCGCCGGATGCCGGTCACGAGGCGATGAATGCCCATTACGAGCAGGCTGTTTCCGTAATTACCGCCATTGATGCATCCATGAAGAAAGGTGTTTCCGCAGCTCCTGCCGCTCTGCTGCTGGCCTTGCTGCTCGCCCTTCCGACGGGCGTACAGGCAGCCGGGAGCTATCCCGATTCCCTCTGGAAAGCCGGAGTGGAGGCTTATTCGGCCGGCAACTGGACGCAGGCGCAGGAAGATTGGAACGGAGTGGCCGACACCGGACTCCGTTCCAAAGAACTGTATTACAACCTGGGCAACGCCTATTTCAAAGCGGGGGAGAACGCCCGTGCCATCCTCAGCTACGAGCGTGCCCTCCGGCTGGACCCGTCCGATCCGGATATCCGCTACAACCTGGATTTCGCCCGGAGCCTGACGCAGGACCGTATTGACGAAGTTCCCGAGTTCATCCTCAAGACTTGGACGCGGAAGGTGGGTTACCTGCTGTCGTCCAATGCCTGGGCAGTCCTGTCGCTGTTCCTGCTGGCCGCGGCGTTGGCATTGATCCTGCTGTTCCTGCTGGGACCTACCGCCGGTGCGCGCAGATGGGGCTTCTTCACGGGCCTCGTCGCCCTCCTGCTTGCCTTGTGTGCCTGGGGTTTCGCCCGCAGCCAGATGGCCGACGCCGGGCGGCACGACGAAGCCATCGTCCTGCGCCCCGTCACCTCCGTGACGAGTTCTCCGTCGGCCGATGCCGCGAAATCGCTGTTCATCCTTCACGAAGGCACGAAGGTGCGCGTACTGGACCGTGTTTCCGGCTTCACCAGCATCGAGCTGGCCGACGGCCGCCGCGGCTGGATTGCATCGGCCGACATCGAAATCATTTAGAAGGAAACCATGGCTGACAATTATCTTGAAAACCGGCAGGAAGAAATCGCCCATGCCCGGAAAACCGTCGTCCGCCGGAACCATCCTTCCCTGGACACGCTCCTGCACCGGAACCGCAGTTACCGGGGCTTCGACCCAGCCCGGAAAGTGACGGAGGATGAGCTCCGCGAACTGGTCCGGACAACCACCTTTGCCGCATCCGGCATGAACCGCCAGCCGCTGCGCTTCCGTCTGGTCACGGAGGCTGATGCGGACAAGGTCCTGCCGCACATCACCCTGGGCGCCGCGCTTCCGGAAGAACATCTGCCCAAGCCCGGCACCGAACCCCGTGCCTTTCTCGTCGTATGCAGCGCCGTCCCGGAAGACCGGGTGGTGGACATGGACCTGGGCTTCGCCGCCCAGAGCCTGCTCCTGAAGGCGACCGAAATGGGGCTGGGAGGCATCTTCATCCTGAATTTCCGGAAAGAGGCCGTCCGGGAGGCCCTGGATCTTCCGCTGGAGCCGGTTGCGGTCATCGCGGTCGGCAAGCCGGCCGAATCCATTTTCCTGATGCCGGTTTCCGGTAATGAACCGGCCCCTGACCTGCGCTATTACCGGAAAGACGGGAACCATTACGTTCCCAAACTGACGGTCGCTCAACTCCTTATATAGGATTTCCGCTTTTTTCCGTATCTTTGGCAAAACGACTTGCAAGATGAAAAGGATCCTTCTCTCCACCCTGTTCTTTTTCCTGACGGTGGCCGGCTTTGCCTGCACCAACCTCATCGTCGGAAAACGGGCTTCCGTCGACGGAAGCGTGATGTGTACCTATAACTGCGACGGCTTCGGCTTTGCGCAACCCCTCTCTTGGTTTGCACCCGGCAAGCATGCCCCGGGCGAGATGATCGCCATCCGCGGCTGGGGGCCGCAATCGCCCGTCCACTATGTCGCCCAGGCCGACTACACCTACGGGGTCGCAGGCCTGATGAACGAAAAGCAGGTTGCCATCATGGAGACTACCTGGGGAGGACGGGAAGAACTGGCGCGCTCGGAAGGAGCCTTGGACTATTTCACCTTGATGGACCTCGCCCTGCAGCGGAGCGCCTCTGCCCGGGAAGCGATCGAGGTGATGCACAACCTGGTCCAGGAGTACGGGTATAACCAGACCGGCGAGTCTTTCGCCGTATGCGACAAGGACGAGGCTTGGATCATGGAGCTCATCGGCAAGGGCCCCGGCCGCAAGGGCGCCGTCTGGGTGGCCATGCGCGTTCCGGACGACTGCATCTCGGCCTATGCCAATGCCAGCCGCATCCGTCAGTTCCCGCAGGCCAGGAAGGTCGACAAGAAGAAGGGCTTCTGCATTGTCGAGGGTGAATGCATGTATGCGGCCGACGTCATCTCCTTTGCCCGCGAAATGGGCTGGTACGAAGGTCCTGACAAGGATTTCAGCTTCCGTGAGGCGTACGGACCGCTGGATTTCAGCGCTATCCGTTACTGCGAGGCCCGCGTATGGAGTTTCTTCCGCCACCACTATGACACGGATGTGATGGACTCCTACCTTCCCTTCATCAACGGGCATACCGAGATCTGCGATCAGCTTCCCCTCTGGATCAAACCCGACAAGCCGCTGAGCGTGCGCGATCTGCTGAGCGACATGCGCGACCACTACGAGGGCACCGCCCTGGACATGACGGCCGATGTCTCCGCAGGTCCTTGGGCCTCTCCCTACCGCAACCAGCCCGTCAATTTCAAGAGCAGCGACGGAACCGACATGTTCCGCGAGCGCCCGATCGGCTGTCAGCAGAGTGGCATGACGATGGTGTGCCAGATGCGTTCCTTCCTGCCGGACGAGGTGGGTGGCGTGACGTATTTCAACATGGATGACGCCACGATGGTGGCCTACGTGCCCGTGTACTGCAGCATCAACCGCGTGCCCGAACCCTTCCGCAGGGAGAACAACGACATCCGGGAGTTCTCCACCGAGAGCGCTTTCTGGATGAACAATTTCGTCGCCAACATGGTGTATCCGCGCTGGAGCGCGATGATCGGTGACCTGCGTGATGCGCAGGCTGAACTGGAAGACTATTACGCCGAGGACCAGAAAGAGGTCGAACAGCGCGTCGCCGGCATGACCCATCAGGAACGTGTCGATTTCCTGACCCGGAAAACGGAGAGCTATGCCGACCGGATGATGAAGCGGTGGGACAAACTTGCCAAGTTCCTCATCGTCAAGCATAACGACCAGATCATGAGGCCCAGTGAAAACGGAGTTTTCGGCCCCGGCCGTCACTCTTCACCGGCCTATGCCCCGGCCTTCATCGATGCGGTCAAGGCCCAGACGGGCGACCGTTATGTCAAACCTTCTTCAAAACAAGACTAAACTATGAAACGTACCCTTCTGTTGACGCTCTCCGCCATCTTTCTCGTAAACTGCGGAACCACGGGGAAAGTGGTCGGGAACGAGGATGTCGTGAATATCGGATATGGCACCCAGAGCAGGGACAAAGTCACCACCTCCGTTTCCAGCGTGGAGGTGAAGAAGAATGAGATCCAGACCTACAGCACCATCTACGATTACCTGCGCGGCCGGGTGCCGGGCGTGATGGTGACGACGGACAACCGGATCATCATCCGCGGGGTCGGCACTAATTCCGGCAACACCGATCCGCTCATCCTCGTGAACGGGGTGCAGGTGACGGACATTTCCAGCATCAATCCCTCTGACGTACAATCCGTCGACGTCATAAAAGATGGCTCCTCGGCCATCTATGGGATGCAAGGAGCCAACGGGGTGATTCTGATTGAATTGGTCCGCTAGTAGCGGTTGAGCGGACGTCCGGCGGTCATCATGTGGACCTTCCGGACGATGTCTTCGAGGACCTTACCATGGGCGGCGCGCTCGGCGAGCTGCTCCTCGGTGGGGTCCTTTGCCGTCAAGGCGGCGAAGTGCGCGTTGGAGGAGGAGAGGACGGTGTCGATGAGTTCGACGATGTCCAGCATGTCCTTCTCCACGGAGCCGCGGGAGGTGATGGCCGGGGTGCCGATGCGGAGGCCGGAGGTCTGGAACGGGCTGCGGCTGTCGAACGGGACCATGTTCTTGTTCACGGTGATG
>JAEEGL016183400.1_pt1 | contig 10222 bp, 8 predicted proteins | sample 9134231 | NCBI WGS metagenome assembly JAEEGL01 (sample SAMN16246548, study PRJNA631951) | gut metagenome | biome: gut microbiome; feature: rumen; material: fiber-attached | host: Bos | place: Iran: Karaj | collected 2018-10 | reverse complement strand
TAAGAATAATAAACCACGACCAACATATCTTTTAGCAATAGAAACAACTAAACGTAAATTTGATTCAGCTAAAGTATTTTTAGCCATTTCATCGCCAGCAGCTACTCGTTTAGATAATTCTAATTCTTCTTCAGTAGATAATAAGTTAATACGTCCAATTTCTTTTAAATACATTCTTACTGGGTCATTAATATTAATATCTTTTGTGATTTCACTATCATCTAAAATTATAGGAACATCACCATTATCATTATTTTCATCACTATCTTCTTGTGATACTACTTCAATGTTATTAGCAACTAAATCATTATATAATTCATCTAATGAATCAGTATCAACATCTAATCCTTTTAAACTTTCTGCTAATTCTTCAAAAGTTACAAAACCTTTTTCTTTACCTTTTTTAATTAATTCTGCTTTTCTTTCTTCTAATGTTTTAATTTCGATCATCTTTATACACTCCCTCTTTTTAAATCAGTGATCTTTTCTAAAATTTCTAGTTTTTTATTTTCATCTAACTCATTTTTTAATTTTACTTTTAATTCTTTAATTTCTTCATTAATAACTTCTTTATTGATTTGATTAATACAATTATCAAAGAAAGTATCATCAAAATCCGTATATTTACAAACATTGATGATTTCATTAATTTCATTAACGTTATAATTATTTAAATTAATATAAGTTAAGAAATCACTTAGATTAATAGTTTTATTAATATCAGCATATGACATAATATCGTTACTAATATCACGATAAATCTTTGTTTTAATATAACCTAATTTATTTTTGAATCCTTTAACATATTTATAATCATTCATCATATAATATAGAATATTAATAACTAAATTATCATATTTTGACTTATTTGATTTAATGATTTGAACTGGTTCAACATTTACCTTTTCTTTTTTATTTAAAGCTTCAAATTCATTCTTTAATAACTCTTTATCAATTTTATATTCTTCACTTAATTTATTTAAAGTAATATCAATTAAGATTTGATCATTACTATTAATTAAACTATTCATTACTTTTTTAACATAATCTCGTAATTCTTCAGTTTTATTCAAATTAAGATTTTGTTTTAAATAATGCATTTCAAAATCAATATAATTTAAATTGTTATCAATTAGATTATTTAATTTATCAATTCCATTATGTAATAAATACAAATCCGGATCTTTATAATCACTTAATCTTACGACGCCAACCGAAAGATTTTGATCAAATAATAATTTACCATTGTTATATGTTGCAAGTAATCCAGCTTCATCATTATCTAGCATTAAAATTATTTTACATTTCAATTTTTTTAATAAGTTAATCTGATAGTCAGTCAATGCCGTTCCCATCAATGCAATTACGTTTTTGATACCAGCATCATATAATCTCACGGCATCAAGGTTTCCTTCAACAATAATAACTTCTTTGTTTTTCTTAATATAAGGTAATGCTTTATCATAATTAAATAAGATATTACCTTTTTTAAATATATAGTTTTCTTTTGAATTCATATAGCGGTTTTGATTTTCCGTCTTATAAATACGACCACTATAACCAACTACTTGACCATGTTCATCATTAATTGGAATCATGATGCGCTTCGTAAAAGTATCATAATAGCCATTATCTCCCTGATTGATTAAACCAATTTTTAAAGCCATATTAATATCAAGTTGTTTACTTTTTAATAAATTTAAGAAACCGTTTGGTTCATCCGGAGCAACACCAATTTTGAATTCTTTAATAGTTTCTTTACTAAAACCACGTTCTTTTAAATATTCAATAGCTTTAACACCGATACTGGAATTAATTAAGTTTTCAAAATACATATTACTTAAATTCATTAATTCATATTCTTTACTAAAATGACTTGGTTCCTTTTTAAAAGATCCACTTAGTTTAATTCCAGCAAAATCAGCAGCCATATAAACTGCTTCTTGGAAAGTTATATTGTGGTAATTCTGTAAAAAAGTAAAAACATTACCAGAAGCACCACATGAAAAACACTTATATATTTGTTTATCTTTACTTACACTCATACTTGGTGAGTGGTCATCATGAAAAGGACAAACCCCAAAATAGTTTTTGCCTTTTTCCGTTAGAGGAATATATTTATTAATAATTTCAACAATATTTATACTATTCTTAATATCATTTAATTCAGAGTCATTAATAAATGCCATTTTTTACCCTCCACTAATATATATTATCGCTAACCCCCTAATTTCCTTTTTTTTTGCTAAAAAAAGTGCAAAAATTTAATTTTTTTGCACTTTTTTAATAATTTTGACGATTAAAACACTAAAAATTGATAACAAAATAATAATTATTAAAGGTAAATTACTTGATTTATGATAACTTATTTTTTCATTAGTTACTTCATCACTAACGTATTCTATTATTAAATTACTTTCCGGTTCTTCCTCAATAAGCTTGATAACACTATCTTCTTTTACTTTTACCTTTTGTTTAGATATTGGTTTAGGTTTAACGGTATCATTAGTCATTAATATTTCATTTGATTCAGCTATTGGTAATTCTGATTTAATTGGTATAGGTTCTTCTGATTCAATCGGCTCTATAACTACTTTAGGGATTGCAATTTCCATGACTTCGTTAGTATCTTCTAACGGTACATTAGGTAAACTAATTTCGCTACTAATCTGATTAATAATCTCATCGTGATCCTCCTTTACTGTGTCATTAATTGGTTCTTCAATTTCTTTGGTTATCTCCTCAATACAAGACTTATTTATTGTAATAACAGGTTTGTAGGGAGTATCAATTAAAACTTCGGAACCAATAACTACTAGAGAATCGTTTTCAAATAATATTCCGTTTTCATATTGATCTAGATTTATTAAATCGGCCACAAATTCACCAAAAGCAGTTCTAACTAAATATGTATCATAAGGAACTGTTAAACTATCCTCATGTTCAAATTCGGTTTTGTTTTGAAAAACATTTCCTTTATAATCAAAAAGATAATAATATAACTTATTACTAGTTTTATTAATAAATTTTAATTCATATTCTTTAACTTTCTTTTCAATCAAAATATCAATATTAGGACATTTTGGATTTAATGTAAAAGTATAATCAAATAATTCATTTTCATAATAACCATTACTATAACTTGTTTCAATGATATGATAAGTTACTGGAGTTCTTTCTGAAAAACCAACATTAGTTGAGGAACTTACTTTACCACGACGGTATTCACCGTTACTAGTAACTTCGTATATTTCATAAACCGCACTTGTAATTTTTGCACCACCAACATTAACTTTATCATATCCTAATGTTTGTTGTTTAAAATGAATTTTATATTGATATGGTACTGAAGCATCAATCTTTATCGTCGTCAAAATTATTGCAAATAAAAACAATAATATTTTTTTCATGATTCTCCATTTCCTGGCCCTCACTATTATATTATCGTTTTTTATTCTATTTCCTTTTTTTTAATAAAAGTTTTTCAAAAAAGCTTAAAATATTGACACCAATGATTGCAATATATACGCCAAATTGACATTTAAAGAAGAAGACTGAGATAAATGTAATAAAACAAATAAATGCCGTATAAATATATCTTTGGTTTTCTTTTTTGGGACTAAATTGATTTATTGGTACAATATAAACAAATGCAAAAATAACCGAATATGAGCATACTAATTCAACTATTTCGGTAAAAGTATAGCCTGCTACTAAACCCCATAAACAGCATATAGCATATAATGCCACACCCATAATTGAAATATCTTTTTTATAATACGGAATAAATGCTAAAACAACTAGTGCAATTAAGATTAAAATAATATTAGTAGTTCCAATTCCACCAACACTAAATCCTAATAAGAAATCGATTATTCCATAAGAATGATTATTGATTACTTCATAATGATTTAAGAAACTGGAATTAAACACGAAATAAGATGTTAATCCAATGATTAAAACTGATAGTGCTACAAAATTAATTTTAACCTTTTTTAAGAATAACAAATACATAATATCTAAAGCTAAAATCATTCCAGCATAAAGATATAAATTAGTATTAATACTTAAACATAAACTTATTAATAAATTATAATATATTAATGGTTTTAAATTATCTTTCTGACGAAAAATAAGTGGCAAAACCATTCCTAATGCGAACGCAATTAAAACAAATAATAATGGTTTAATAATATATACTAGTTTTACCAAATCTTTAAAATATAACATAATACCATTTTTATAAAATCCCATAAGAATTAATGGTATTAGCGTATAAATCGCAATTAAAACACAAGTTTGATATTTAAATGGAGATTTTTGATAAATGTTATTCATGACTACTCTCCTTTAATAAATTAATCCCACTTGGACACATGTAACTACATAAATTACATTTAACACATGCCGGATTATTGGTTAAATCAGGTAATTTTAATGGACATACCTCAATGCATTTACCACAATTTAAACATGGATTTTCAATATAATTTACTTTTTTATCAATAATAATTGATTTTACTTCTGGTCCAATAACGGTTGTATTAACATCAACTACATTACTATTTAATGGATTATTAATATAACACACTGAATTAGGATCATAGTCTTTTAAAATACTAGCAAGTAATACATATTCCTTAGTTTTGCAAAAATAAACTTTCTTCTTAATTAAATCAGTGATGGTTACAATCATTTCAGTTTGATATTTATCACGATAAATCAAACCAAATAATAGTAACAACTCGCCAATATTAATAACTAAACTGTTTTCGGTCATATAATTCTTAGTATAGTTCTTTAATACCGCTTCACAACTCAATGGATAAATATCTGGTAAATAATTTACAGAAATATCAGGATATGTTCCTTCAAAATCAACAACGTTATTAATTACCTTACTATTATTATCCTTAATTAATAAATAGCTTTTACTAATCCCAAACACTTGATTTAACAAACTAATTGCATCAAATATTTTCGTAATATCATCTTCTAAGTAATAACGATTTTGATAACTATATAAATTATCATCAAAACCAACAACAATAATATTATCAATAATTTCATGTTCTTTAATAAAGTTTAAAATATTTTGGGTTTCACAGTTATTATATTCTTCTAAATAATTAATTAAATCGATTTTTTTGGTATTTAAATAATTTTTATTAATACTCTTCTTAAATTCATATTTTTCTTTATAATCGTTTTCAATAATTAAGTATTTGGAATTAATATTTAAATAATTGTTAAATTCTTTAACCCCAATTACACGTCCGGATATACTACTATAAAACTTATTTTTTCCTTTTAATACTAGTTCTTCTTTAAAGACCATTTCATTCGATTCTTTTTTTGAACTATATGATGGTAAAAATGGAATGAAGACATAGTTTGGGCTTAAGTATTCATAGTAATTCTTGATATCAACATTAAGTTTTTCACCTTTTAAAGTAATATACTTCATTCTTACACCACCATTTCAATTATACTAAATAAATTATTTCATGTCATTATGAAAATAATCATATATTGTATTTGCTAACTTAATATTTACAACTGTTTTTAATTCTTCTAAACTAGCTTTTTCAATTTTGGTTATTGTTTTAAAATGATTTAATAATTTAATACGATTAACTTTCCCTAAACCCGGAATATTATCTAAAACACTTTCATACATACCTTTACCACGTAACATACGATGATAAGTAATACTAAAACGATGTACTTCATCCTGAATTTGCGTTAAATAATGAAATAAGTTGGAATGTTTATCAATTGTTATTTCTTCTAAATCACTATTAAGTAAACTTTCCGTATTGTGATGATTATCTTTTTTTAAGCCACAAAGTTTAATATCTAATCCTAATTCTTCTAAAACTTCTTTAACGGCATTAATTTGATTCTTACCGCCATCAACAATAATTAAATCCGGAAAATCGGTAGGATCACTACCCTCTTTAAATCTTCTTCTTAATACTTCTTGCATTGTATGATAATCATCATTTTTATCAACGCTTATCTTATATTTCCGATAGTCATTTTTTGATGGTTTACCATCTTTATAAACTACCATTCCGGAAACACTAAATGACCCAAATAAGTTTGAATTATCATATGATTCAATGCGATATAAATAATCCATATTAAGTAACTTACGCAATTCATCGTTTGCATCACTAGTCTTTAATATTTCTTTGCTTACACGTTCATAGTTATTATCCAAGTTTATTTTACTGTTACGTTTAACTAAATCAAGTAAGGCTTTTTTATCACCAATCTTAGGTACCACAAAATTAGTTGCTACTAAAGCACTTAATAATTCAATATTAATTCCATCAGGGACTAATATTTCCTTTGGAATTTCATGCTTCAAATAAAACTTATAAACATAATTATCTAAGATTTCCGATTCGTCATCACAAGCTTCAATAATATCACTATGATGTCCTAAAAGACGACCATTACGAATAAAGAATATTTCAATACTCAAAAATCCTTTAGCAAAAGTATAATTTATGACATCGCGATTAACAAAATCGTGAAATTCCATTTTTTGTTTTTCATTAATTACTTTAATATATTCCAATTCATTTTTTAATTCTTGGGATGCTTCAAAATTTAATTGTTCATTATAAAGATTAATTTTCTCCATAATCTTATCTTTAATAATTTTATCATTACCACGTAAGAATGCTAAAATATCACTTTCCATTGCATCAATTTTAGCTTGATCAATTTTATCTTTAACACAATAACCTAAGCATTCATTAATATGATAATAAAGACATAAGTTCTTACCTAGAGTATGACACTTCTTTAATGGATATAAACGGTTAATTAAATTAACAATTCTTTTAGCCGCATATGCATTAGGATAAGGTCCAAACAACATCTTTTTATCTTTTTTACGAATATTTAAATAACGACTAACTTTTAATTCCGGATATGTACTTCTAACGTATTCAATATATGGATAGCTCTTATCATCACGAAGTAAAATATTATATTTGGGATCATATTTTTTAATTAAGTTAAACTCTAATAAAAAAGCTTCTAGTTCAGAAGATGCTACAATATATTCAAAATCAGCAATTTCTGCAACCATCTTCTTCGTTTTACCAGTATGTTCACGATTAAAATAAGAATTAACTCGTTTATTTAAATCTTTAGCTTTACCAACATAAATAATAATGCCATCTTTATTATACATTTGATAAGAACCTGGTAAATGTGGGATAGATTTTAATTTTTCGTCCATATCAATCACCTAATTTTATTATACCAAATTCTTGGCGAAATAATAAATATATATTATAATGGAAGTGGTGATTTTGATGAAATTATTAAATCAATCAATGTATGAAATAAAAAAATCAAAATTTATTGCTTATTACTATGAAATTGAATCAAGTGATGAAGTTAAATCTATTCTTACTGATCTAAAAAAAGAACATAGTAAAGCTAAACATCTTCCGTATGCATATTTACTTAATAATACTGCTGGGAAAAGCGATGATGGTGAACCATCAAACACTTGTGGGCTTCCCCTATTTAATTTATTAGAAAGAAAAAAATTAACTAACCGTTTAATCGTCGTTGTAAGATACTTTGGTGGAACTAAATTAGGAGCCGGTAACCTCCTTCGCAGTTATTTAAATACGGCAAATGAATGCATAACAAAAACAGAACAATAAGTTCTGTTTTTTTAATATTTTTCTTTAATTCGATTAATATGATTCCTTAATTCCTCCGGATTATTATCATTTGCATCAGCAATGATATCTAAAATATCTATTACATTAGTAATAATAATTTCTTTATGAGGTATAATTTTAGTTAAAACGTTGCTATAACGACTTAATTCACCATCATTTTTAATATGTAATTTTGCATTACTAGGAACACATACTACATTAAAAAATTTGGTTTTATCAAGTTTTAATAGTTTTGATAAAAAAATGATGTGTCCATTATTTTGAACTATTGGATTTAAACATTCAAATCGTTCTTCTCCTAAATATTTATACCAATATTTATTCTTATTATCACCAACATAAAAGCCTTCATAATTTTTAGTCTCAATTACAAAAATACCAAATGCTGAAATAACTAAATGATCTATCTGACAAGTTATAACATCATCTTTTAGTAATAAATCACTTAAAACTATATATTTATCTTCTGGTAAGTAATCAAGCATAAAGTTAGTTCTTGCTTCACCAACTTTGCCGCTATTCTTAGCATGATTTCTTTTCGCAGTAGATTTTGAAATTGCATATAATATTGAATCACTTTTATGCATATTAACCTATTTTTTCATTAAATTCATTAAAATTTCATATCTTTCACGGTCTTTTTTAACAATTACTTGTAAGATAACGCCAGCAATCCATAACAAGAAACTTAAGTTAATTCCCATACAACTAACAATTAAGCTAGGTACTTTATAAACATAATGTAATGTGAAATATTCAATGTATGCTGGTAGTCCAATAATAATACTAATTAAGAAAATCAATGCTGCAAATAAATTGAAGAAAACAGCTGGTCGATATTCTTTAAAAAGAATAGCTATTGTCTTTAATACTTTAAAACCATCACTGTATGTATTTAACTTAGATACTGAACCAGCAGGACGATCACGATAAGTAACTGGAATTTCAACAATTTTATAGTTCTTATCAACGGCATGGATAGTCATTTCCGTTTCAATTTCAAAACCTTTACTTAATACAGGAAATCCTTTAACAAATTCACGTGAGAAAGCACGATATCCAGTCATTATATCTTTAATATGATTTTTGAAAATAAAATTAATTAAGAAGCGAACCATTCTATTTCCTAAATTATGGAATGGTCTTTTATTTTCTTGAAAATATGTTGATGATAAACGGTCCCCAATAACCATATCAGCTTTTCCAGATAATACTAAATCACACATTTCTTTAGCATTTTCAGCTGGATAGGTATCATCACCATCAATCATTAAATAACAATCAGCATCAATGTCTCTAAACATGGTTCTGATAACATTACCCTTACCTTGACGATATTCATAACATACGATTGCTCCAGCTTTTTTAGCAATTTCATCAGTACCATCACTAGAATTATTATCATATACATAAATATCAGCATTCTTTAACGCTTTTTGATAATCTTTAACAACTTTTTCAATCGTTTTTGATTCATTATAACAAGGAATTAATACTGCAATTTTATTCATTATTTTTTCACCTCTTTAATTTTATCACATTTATTTATAGTTTTAAAGATACCATAGTTAAGTGGTAACGCAAAAATAAATGGTAATGCATATCTAAAATAACAGTTAGCTGGGGAAGCTAAACAAACTAAGAATAAAACAATTGATGGCATTAAATAAACCATTTCTTTAAATTTTTTCTTAGTTAATAAATAAGCAAACATAATCATTAAAAACCATACATTGATACCAATATTAACAATTAAACCAATACCAGGAAGATATGGAAAGCCTTGAGCATATAAAGTTAATACCTTCCTTGGAACTTCAAAAGTTTTATTTAAATGATATTTAAAACCATCTTCGTTGATTTTTTTGTTTTCTTTATAATAAACATACCAGTTAGTTTTTAATGGATAATAATAACCATAAGTATTAGAGATAGTAGCTTCATAATAAGTTAGTGGACTCTTAAAGAATTCTTTAGACCATACTGCTAAATATGCTTTTAAATCATCCTTAGTTGCATAACGGTTATAACCATTCTTAACTGGATCACTTAAACCAGAATCATAACGGAAACCTAAAGTATCATAGTCTAAAACACGATCAATCTTATCACGATCACTTTTAGTAATTATTTGTTCATTGTATTTAACCGTTCGAGCGGTTTGTTGAAATGGAATGCTTAACGCTTCACGAATTGAGGTTGGAGTTACTTTAAAGGCTGGTAATAGCACTTTATCATAACCATAGAACAAAACAATGCTACTTGCTAAAACCACAATTACTCCCAGTTTTGATTGATATTTAAAGAATAGTAATGGAATAAGCGTTAAGAATATAACATAAACTCCATTATTACGAGAAATAGTAATTAAAATAGCAATAATTAATAAAAATACTAATTCTTTAATACTAAGTTTTTTAATCATTATTTTATATAGATAACTAATAAAGATAATAATATAACATCCAAAGAAAACATCTTTTACACAAGTCATAGTATACATT
>JAEEGL015990006.1_pt1 | contig 10222 bp, 7 predicted proteins | sample 9134231 | NCBI WGS metagenome assembly JAEEGL01 (sample SAMN16246548, study PRJNA631951) | gut metagenome | biome: gut microbiome; feature: rumen; material: fiber-attached | host: Bos | place: Iran: Karaj | collected 2018-10 | reverse complement strand
GTCAAGCGCGTGAAGGCGATCGTGGACGGGAAGCCCTGCCACGTCTATGCGTGCACCCGCTGCCTGCGTTCCGGTAAAGTGACCCGCGCCGTGTAAAAAGGCTATAGATCAAAACGCTTGAAAGGCAACCGCCTTTCAAGCGTTTTTTTCATGCAGAAAGTCCGGCGCGGATCGTCCGAAAAACGATCCGCGCCGGGCGTTTGGTCTGCTTTTCAGTTTTAAATCTTACTGGAAAACGATGGCGCTCACGCGCATGAACATGGTGGCGACCTCCGCGCGCGTGGCGTTGCCCTGGGGCGCTAAGAGCGTTTCGGTCTTGCCGTTGAGGATACCGTTCTCCCAGGCCCAGTACACACCATCCTCGGCCCACTCGCTGACGGAATCGGCGTCGTCAAAGGGCAGAGGCTCCTGCTGCGGCATCAGGTCCTCTATGTTGATGTCCATTCCCATCAAGGAAACCAGGACATTGACAATCGCTATCATTTCCGCGGATTCTATGCCGCCGTTGCTGCAGCGGTACAGGATGACGGCCAGCTGTTCTCTGGTCACGTTGTCGTTGGGACCGAAGACCGTGTCGCTGTAGCCCTTGACAATGCCGTTCTCCGCCGCCCAGTTCACGGCTTCGGCGTACCACGCGCCGCTCTCCACATCGGTGAAAGCGGCGGGGGACTCGCTCTGCGGCTGGCCCGCCAGACGCCAGAGCATGGTGACGATCATGGCTCTGGTGGCGGTGCCGCCGGGATCGAAGGTGTTCTCGCCGATGCCGTTCATGACGCCCTGCTCCAGAGCCCAGTGGACGCCGTCGTGATACCAGGCGTCGGGGCTTATGTCGCTGTAGGCGTCCATGGGACAGGAGTCGTCCTTCGCGCAGGCGGAGACGATCACGGGGATACAGGCCTGACCGTACGTCGGATCAGCCTCTATGCCGTAGGCTTCCGCCTCGGCCTTCGTCTCCTCGTCGGGATCGATATAGGCCCGCAGAGAGGCCGAGTAGATCTCTCCCGCCTCCAAGCCGGTGATCTCGGCGGATGTCGCGTCCGGGGCCAGCTTCACGGTCTGGACCTCTTCCTCGGGGGCACCCACAGGACACCAGGCAAGCTCATAGCCGTCGATGCCGCTCTCCGCCTGGGAGACGAACTGAAGGGTGAGTGTACCATCCTGGAACGTTGCGTCGGTGATCTCCGGCCGGGCGGGGACGATAGTGAACTCCTTGGTTTGCTCCACACCCGCGTAATCACCCATGCCGATGAGGGTGGCCTGGGCCGTACCGCACAGGACGTTGTCCTTGTACTCGATCCTGTAGTCCTTGCCCTCCTCCGCCGTTATGAACGGCTCATCCGGCATTCTGGACACGGCGGCGAGCAGCACCTTCGGCTCGATAGGCTCACCGGTATAGACCGGCGTCGCAGCGTTCAGGAGGATCAATTCAAACGTCCGCTGCTTCACCGTCACCGTAACGGTCTGCTTCCCGTAGGGGCCGATGTCCGCCGTCAGCGTGGCAGTTCCCAGGCCGACGGCCTGGATCGACTTTTTTCCGCTGTTGTTCGCATCGATACCGGGCCCCACCGTGAAGACGGAGGGATCGCTGGAGGTCCAGGTAACGCTCTGGTTCGGATCGGTGATGGCGTCGATGGAGCCGAAGATCCGGACGCCCACAAAGGTCTTGGTATCCGGATAAAGCACCTGATCGTTGCCGATTTCAATCTTCAGCGTCCCGTCATAGGAGGGTTCCTGGTTCCGCTGGGGATCCGGGTCGATGTCGTTTTCGCTCACCGTGCCTACGGGCTCCAGATAGGCCTTGATGGGGAAGTTGTCACAGTGTACCTCGAGCATTCCCTGCATGGCATTCAGTTCTTCGGCATATTCATCGTCTTCCAGCAGCAGCTTGTCCACGAGTTTCTTGTCCGACATGTCATGCCAGGCGCTGTCTGTAAAGAAGAAGCTCTCCTTTTCGTTGATGATGGCTTTGGGGGTCTGGGGCACGCCCATCATCGCCAGTGCCTCGCCCGAAAAAGCCAGGGGCATGATATAGGCCCAGTCGCCGGAGGGGGTCTGCTCCTTCACTGCCACGGAGAAGAGCTGGCCCGCCTTCATTTCCACCTGCTGGGACTGAGAAAGAGTCACTTTATGATAGCCGCCGTACGGATAGGTCACGGTGCCGCTGATCACCGGGGTGCCCTTGACGGGGTTGTCGAAGCCCTCATCCAGAAGGTAGACCTCATAGGTGACCGTGGTCCCCGGCGTGGCCGTCTGGAAGGAGAGCTCGGAGAGAACGGAATCGCCCTCCGCACAGAAGACATTGGCCATACCGACCTCTCTGTCCACCGTCACCTCGCTGATGCTGTTAACCGGCAGATAGTCATGCTGCTCCACATAGTATGAATGTCCCACATTGCTCTTGTCAAAGACAAAAGCCTCGGGGCAGCTCAGGGACTGATCATAATAGGACAGCCAGAAATAGCCGGTGGCCTTTCCGTTCTCGTCCCGGATGCCCCAGTCCCGATAGCCGTTGCCATAAAAGTCGCTGTTGAGGGCGGAGCCCCAGCTGTTCTTCACCAGCCACGCGCCGTTCTCCGGAGGCTGATGCCCGGCGACGAAGTTCTCCTTCGGATAGTTGTCGTCCCATCCCACGATGCAGACGCCGTGGTTGATCGACGAATTGTCCCAGGTATAGTGGGCCCAGTTCTCGCTGATGTAGGTGTCGCCCTCGGGGTCCTTGCCGGGGATGGAGGAATCCGCATGGAAGGCGATGGTAACGCCCCGCTTCGCCAGCAGCTGCTCCTTGATGGCGTTGGTGCCGTCCTCGTTGTAAACGTAATTATCCTCCTCGTCTCTGGTGGCGGGGCTGGGCAGCTCAAAGGAATCCTGGAGGCGGTAGGAGGCATAGAAGCGATAGGACTCCGGGAGGCTCCAGTCATCATACTCGGAATACCAGACGGGGGTCAGCTCAAAGGTCCCGTTGTCGTCCACATCCGCCATCTGGAACTCCACATAGCCGTTTTCTCCCTGATAGACCAGGATGTCCTCATCGCCCGCGTTCAGGCCGCTCCGGTCCTCCAGGTTGGGACCGATGCCGGAGGCATACAGCTCGGTGGCGAAGAACGTCATGCCGCCGGTGTTGAAGCGTTCCGACGCCGTGGTCCCGGCCGGGTAGGTGAGACCCTCGCCGTCCTGGGAGTCGTTCCGGTCATTCAGGGCGGTAAAGGTGAAGTAGGCCAGGTGCTTTTCCGAGAGGTTGAGCTCCTTGATGCCGTTCTCCGGGTCCGCCACGGCGCCGTAGCCGTCCGCCTGGGCCAGGCCGGAGCCCAGCAGGCTGATCTCCGCCGCCGCGGTAGCGCCGAAGCCCCAGCAGGTGCCGAAGGGGTTCTGGAGCTTCACCGGGGTGACGTAGCACTCATAGACACCGTCGCCGTCGGTATCGCAGTGGCGCAGGTCGAAGCTGGCGGGGAAGGACTGTGCCTCCGCTGCCAGCCTTCTGGCGCTGGTGTAATCTTCAAAATCAAAGGGATCGCTCTGAAGCTTTGCCGAGGCGATGATTTCCGTCACGTCGTCGACATGCTCCGCCGCCGGGGCAGCCAGCGCCGCAGGCAGCAGGGAGACGGCCAGCACGCCGGCCAGCAACACCGCAACCGGCCTGCGCAGTCTCCTTTTTTTCGGTGTTCTCTGTTTCATGTGGGACCTCCTTTTATAGATCGATTTTTCTGTCGCAAAACCGCGAAAATATTTTCATTTATTTTATACCGTTTGTTTCCAAAATGCAATTATTAAAATTTGAATTTGAGAGTTTTTTCCCCTGAACCGAAAAATCCCCCGAAGCCTACGGCTTCGGGGGATTTTTGCTTTTCTGTCTGTCAATCCTCCGTCAAAGAATTGACCAGCCGGTTGAAAATCTCCTCGGCGTTTGCCTTGAAGCGGGCGCCCATCTTTTCCGCCTGCTCCCGATCCGCCGCAATCAGCTCGATGGCCAGCACGGTGTCATACTCGTCCTCCAGCGTCAGCTTGAGGGTATAGGCTCCGCCGGCCCGGAGGAGGACGGCGGCCTTCACCTGCGCATCCCGCCGCAGGGCGGCGTTCACCCGGGCCAGCCCCATGTCGGCATGGTACCGCACGGAGGCGGCCAGGCTGCTCTCGCAGATGGCGCCGTTGCGCTTGCCCTTCTCCGTGATCGTATAGCGTCCCTCGGCGTCCAGGTCCATGTGCCCGGTGCGCACCAGCTCGTCCAGCGCCTCAATAAACTCGAAGTAGTTCACGCCCTCGTCGCAGAAGGTCAGGTCAATGAGCTGGGACAGGTCCAGCGGCGCGGCGGCGCGGGCGGCGATATAGAGAATGAGAAACTTGATATCCAGCTTGTCGTGAATGAATCCGAGCCGGGGCATGGCAAATGCCTCCTTTGGCAATAGGATGGGGCATGTAGGTTCAGTGTATCATTCTTCCGTTTTCCTGTCAATCGGGGCGATTGGGAAGAAAGAGTGGTTGACAGAATTCCGCCGTTCATTATAATAGAGAACAGAACTCGACAGAAAAGGGAGGACACCCCCATGAAAAAACGCCTGCTGCCGCTGCTGCTGGCCTGCCTGCTGATCTTCTCTCTGAGCGCCTGCGGTCCCTTCGGACCCAAGGAACCTGCGCCGGAAGAGGATACAGCCGCCGCCGTGGACCCGGAGACGACACCGGAACCGGAGCCCGAGCCCGAACCGGAACCCGAGCCGGAGCCCGAATTCGTCAATCCCCTCACCGGCCTGCCCATGGAGGAGGACAAGACCCAGGACCGGCCCGTGGCCATCATGCTCAACAATATCAAGGTGGCCCTGCCCCAGTGCGGTGTCTCCCAGGCGGATATCATCTATGAGGTCAACGCCGAGGGCGGCATCACCCGGATGCTGGCCGTCTTCCAGGACCCGTCCCAGGTGGGGGACATCGGCACCGTCCGCAGCACCCGGCCCTACTATCTCCAGCTGGCTCTGGGCCTGGACGCCATCCTGCTCCACGCGGGCGGCAGCCCGGCGGCCTATTCCGACATCAAGACCCTGGGCGTGACGAATCTCGACTGCCTCACCGGCGGTCTGGAGGGCTCTCTCTACTGGCGGGACCAGTATCGCAGACAGCACGCCGGCTTCGAGCACAGCGTCTTCACCTCCGGCGAAAAGATCACCCAGCTGCTGCCGACCTACTCCATCCGTCGCCAGCACGAGGAGGGCTACAGCAACGGCCTGTCCTTCGTAGAGGATGGCACCCCGGATAACGGCCGGCCCGCCGACAAGGTGACCGTCGTCTTCTCGCCCTACAAGACGGGCGTTTTCACCTATGATCCCGACACCCGCCTCTACTTTATCCAGGAGTACGGCACCCCTTACATCGACGGCAACACCAAGGAGCAGGTGGGCGTGACCAACGTGCTGGTGCTCTTTACGGACGAGTCCGTCCTGGACAGCTCCGGCCGTCTCTCCGTCCGGCTCACCGGCACCGGCAAGGGCTACTTCATCTGCGGCGGCTCCGCCTGCGACATCAACTGGTCCAAGGCCTCCGCCAAGGAGCCCTTCTCCTATACGCTGACGGACGGCACGCCGCTTCAGTTCGAGCGCGGCACCACCTACGTGAATATCATCCAGAACGGCAACACGGTCACCATCGAGTGACCGCGCGCTCCGAGGAAGAACAACAGCGCACGATCCGGGCTCTTTTCCGGATCGTGCGCTGTGTCGTCAATGCCGGGACCTCAGCAGCCGCAGCGGGCGGCCGCGTCCCGATAGGAGTCCGGGCTGCCGATGGCGCTGGGCGGGAAGAATTCGTCCACCGGAAAGCTCACCTGACTGAACACCGCGCAGGGATCACTGTCCGTGCCGCCTCCGGTACATTCCTTGTCCGGCATGCAGTAGCTGTAGGCGGGGATCTGCAGCTGTACGTCCCGCTCCAGGCGGATGATGGAGAACTGTCCCAACGAGATGTAAAGCCGGCGGGCGCAGGGGCTGAAGCTCAGCTCGCCGGGGAAGCAGGCGGCGATGCTGCCGGGAACGTCCGCCACGGAGCAGTCGCAGCCGCAGCGGTCGCAGGGGTCCGTCAGACGGAGATTGAGCACGATGGGGTCGACGGCCTCCACGATAGCGGTGGGGTAGTTGCTCTTGAAGCAGCACGGGTCACGGGATGTGTCAGCGCCCTGGGCAGAAGAGAAAATCTTGGCGCCGCTCTCGCTGCCGAAGAGGATGGCCCGCTTGTCGAAGATGGCCAGGCCCGTGATCTCCACCGGCCGGCCCGCGCCCACGAAGGCGTCGGCGGTGATGCGGTAGAAGTAGCGCACGTCCACGGAGTAGAAGCCCCGGTTCACGCCCACCGGATTGACGTCCACAAAGGCCGACAGGATCGTGGCGCTGCCGGCACGGACGCTGAGCGCCTGGTCGAGCACCGTCTGCGAGGCGTTGGTGGGATAAAAACGAAGATCGGTGATACAATCTTTATCGCGGCAGGAGTCGAAAATTTTCTTCGTGTGGATGCACACGGACTCCCCGGCCGTTTCCGCGCAGCCGGAGCCGCGCTGGGTGGTTTCAGCCATATGATTACCTCCTGGTTCAGAAATGATGCCATGCTCGATGGAGTGGGAGAGGGGTTCCTCCTTCGTGCCAATATATGCCGGTTCCGCCGCGATGTGCGGCCCGACGGAGGACGAGAGGGGAAATCCCGCCGATTTTCTTGACAGGACAGCCGGAAGAGAATAAAATAAATCTGATATACAGGATATCCACCGGGATACTGTCGATCCCCCATCGGAAGGAGGCGGAAGCTCTATGGCTCAAAAGGCGAAACGTTCCCCTGTCCCGCCCTGTATTTTCGTGGCGCTCTGGGTTTTATACGCAGCGCTGTTTCATGGCAATATCACGCCTGTGGGCATTATCCTCACGCTGATCGTCTCCATCGCGGCCTGGATCGGAACGGCAAGACTCTTCTCCAAAAAGGCCGAGAAAAAGAGCGGGCGTTCCGGCAGTCTCCGGAAAAAGAAGAAATTACGGGAGGCGGAGCTCCAGCAAAAGCGCATGGAGCAGGAGGCCCGGGTGGAGGAGTTCCGGCAGAAGTCCGGCAGCCACGGAGGGCCCACACCGGTCTATACGCCGCCCAAGGATCCGGAGATCGCCGCCATGATCAAGGAAGGCGAGCGGGCCATCACGGAGATGCGCCGCCTCAATCAGTGCATCGACGACCCCAAAATTTCCGTGCAGATCAACGAGCTGGAGTCCACCACCCGGAAGATCTTCGACCACGTGACGGAGCATCCGGAAAAGCTGTCCCAGATCCGGCGGTTCATGAATTACTATCTGCCCACCACCATCAAGCTGCTCAATGCCTATGACCGTATGGGCGATCAGGGCATCGCCGGGGAGAATATCGACGGCACCATGGGCAAGATCGAGACGATGATGGAGACTGTCGTCGGCGCCTTCCACAAGCAGTTCGATTCCCTCTACACCGCCGAGGCCATGGATATCAGCAGCGATATCACCGTTATGGAAAATCTGATGGCCCAAGAGGGGCTGCTGGATCAGCAGATACCCCTGTAAGGCCGCGTGATCCCAATACAAATGTAAAAGGAGAGACATACGATGACGGATACCAATCTGACCCCCGAGCTGACCCTGGAGCCCATACTGGACGCCGGTACCGCCGCCGCCGCCGCGCCGGTGGAGGCCGCGACTCTCGTCGCTGCGCCCGCCGCCGCCGCGGAAGAATCCTTCCATCTGGATGAATCCAAGCTCACGGAGGCGGAGCGGCAGGCCGTGATCGCCTTCGCGGAGAAGATCGACATCTCCAACTCCAACCAGGTCCTGCAGTACGGCGCCGCCGCCCAGAAGAACATCGCTTCCTTCTCCGAAAACGCCCTCAACAGCGTCCGCACCAAGGACCTGGGTGAGATCGGCAAGGACCTGACCAGTCTGGTAGGGGAGCTGAAGGGCTTCAATACCGAGCTGGAGAAGAGCAACGGCATCGGCGGCTTCGTACGCAAAAAGCGCAACCAGATCGCCACCTTGAAGATGCAGTACGACAAGGCTGAGGTGAACGTGGACCGGATCGCCGACGCCCTGGAAAAGCACCAGATCACCCTGATGAAGGACGTGGCGATGCTCGACCAGATGTTTGAGCTCAACGAGAAGTATTACAAGGAGCTGACCATGTACATCCTGGCCGGCAAGCGCCGCCTGGATTCCTTCAAGGCCAATGAGCTGGAGGAGGCCCGGAAGAAGGCGGAGCAGAGCGGTCTTGCGGAGGACGCCCAGGCCTACAACGACATGGCGAACCTTGCCAACCGCTTTGAAAAGAAGCTCCACGATCTGGAGCTGACCCGCACCGTCTCCCTGCAGATGGGACCCCAGACCCGCCTGCTGCAGAACAACGACACCCTGATGATCGAGAAGATCCAGACCTCCATCGTCAACACGATCCCCCTCTGGAAGAGCCAGATGGTCCTCTCCCTGGGGCTGGAGCATCAGCGGCAGGCCACGGCCGCCCAGCGCGAGGTGACGAACATGACCAACGAGCTGCTGAAAAAGAACGCCGACATGCTCAAGATCGGCACCGTGGAGACTGCCAAGGAGGCCGAGCGCAGCGTAGTGGATATCGAGACCCTGCGCCACACCAACGAGCAGCTGATCTCCACCCTGGATGAGGTCATGAACATCCAGAAGGAGGGGGCCCAGAAGCGTCAGGAGGCGGAGGCCGAGCTGGGCCGGATCGAGGGCGAGCTGAAGGCCAAGCTGATGGAACTGCGCGGCTGAGCCGGAGAATTCGGACGGGCCCGCGGAGGCGAGCCCGTGAAAGAGCCGTTTGGAAGCAGAATTTTTGCAAGATAATTCGTTTTTTGATGCTATGGCAAACATTTTGTTGCCATAGCATCATTTTTTCTTGACAGGATACCTAAGAAAGCATAAAATGACTAAATATGAAAATACCATTTCGATCCTGTCATTCCCCTGCTTGAAAGGTGACTCTGATACACAGGAATCAGCAGCTGCGCCCGGGCAGTGCCCCGGCCTTCGGCCACGATGAGATTATCCGGCAGGCGATCCGGCAGAATTGGGAAAGGATTGGGTAACATGTTCAAAATCGTAACAAAGCGCGTGCTGAATCCCACGGTGACGCAGATGGAGATCCTGGCTCCCCTGGTGGCGGAAAAGGCCAAGCCGGGGCAGTTTGTTATCCTCCGGGTGGACCAAAACGGAGAGCGGTTTCCCCTGACCGTGGCGGGCACAGATCCCAAAGAGGGGACCGTGAAGATCATCTTCCAGGTGGTGGGAAGCACCACCGCTCTGCTCAATCACAAGGAGGTCGGGGACTCTATCGCGGACTTCGTAGGCCCCCTGGGCAATCCCACCCGGACCGAGGGGATCAAACGGGTATGCATCGTGGGCGGCGGCGTGGGCTGCGCCATCGCCATGCCTGTCGCGCAGGCCTTTTCCAAGCTGGGGGCTCATGTCACCAGCATCATCGGCTTCCGCACCAAGGATCTGGTGATCCTGGAGGAGGAATTCCGGGACTGCTCCGACAACATGATCCTTATGACGGATGACGGCAGCTATGGCCGGCACGGCAATGTGACCGTTCCGCTCAAGGAGATGCTGGAGGCCGGAGAGACCTTTGACGAGGTCATCACCATCGGTCCGCTGGTGATGATGAAGTTCGTCGTGGCGGCGGCAAAGCCTTTCGGAGTTCCCGTCATCGTATCCATGAACCCCATTATGATCGACGGTACGGGTATGTGCGGCGGCTGTCGGCTGACCCTGGTTCAGGGCGACAAGCGGGTGATGAAGTTTGCCTGCGTAGACGGGCCGGAATTCAACGGCTATGAGATCGACTTCGACGAGGCCATGACCCGGGGCCGGATGTACGGAGAATTCGAGCGCCACGCATATGAGGAAACCTGTAATCTGCTGAAGGGAGGAAAAAGCTGATGGCACCGGTACAGAAAAGGCACGAAATGCCCGCCCAGGCTCCGGAGGTCCGGGCCCATAATTTCCGGGAGGTGGCCTTGGGCTATCCCATGGAGATCGCTGTGGAGGAGGCCAAGCGGTGCCTGAACTGCAAAAACCGCCCCTGCGTGGAAGGCTGCCCCGTGAATATCAGCATCCCGGATTTCATTATGAAGGTCAAGGACGGGGATTTTGAGGGGGCCTATCAGATCATCAACCAGTCCTCCTCTCTGCCCGCGGTCTGCGGACGCGTCTGCCCCCAGGAGACCCAG
>JAEEGL015157599.1_pt1 | contig 10222 bp, 9 predicted proteins | sample 9134231 | NCBI WGS metagenome assembly JAEEGL01 (sample SAMN16246548, study PRJNA631951) | gut metagenome | biome: gut microbiome; feature: rumen; material: fiber-attached | host: Bos | place: Iran: Karaj | collected 2018-10 | reverse complement strand
CTTCAGAGCAGAACGTAAGCGTTCACGTTCCCCATAGTGCTCTGGAAGGCGAACTATCCTCGTAACCTCATAGCCACTTGTAGAATGGCTATGACGTCTAGAGGATGAACGATGGGGTAAGCGCTGCTCTCTGCGCTGTAGAGGAAGCACAGCCGCCCCTATTGCACATGGGCAACATGGGCAACGCCCTCCGCAGGAGCCCCTCGGTAGAGCGCACGTACCATCGTAGATGGTATATCTGTGCGCACCCAATAAATTGGGTGGAAAAGAAGTGTTGAGGTTGCCGGTACGGTTTCGGATCATTCTATCACCTCGCTTTCTACATTTTTGCTCTGTGGATGAGTAGCTCTGAACTTGATGTCATTGATCACTTTCTTGCATTCCTGTGTTGCCAGAGCAGCCTTAAGGATCTCGTTCATTTCATCCTCTTCAAAGCTGAAGCATTCAGGGAAGTATTTGTGAACAACGCCTCCCATCATATACTTGTGCCGGTTCTCAATTTTTCGCCTTTCCTCATTGGCTTTCTTCTTCTCCGTTACAAGTCTGTTCTTAGCCTACTGGAGATTCTTTTCGGCGGCTTCCACGCCTTTATTTGTAGTAACTGTAGTATCAATCATGGTTGATACCCCCTTTCATAAGATATTGTTTTTGACCTGCGCAGGGCAAAGAAAAAAGGACTATTCCTTTTGGAATAATCCTCTTTGCTTTAAACTGCAGTATTCAATTCCACTTTTGATCTTCATACGGAGTTGATTCAAATCCCTTCTCTTGAAGTCGTCTGACCAACTTATCCAAATGTCCTCTCCACAATGCCTTAAACCATTTTGTATCACCAAATACTCTCACAACGTAAGGACTAATGGCGTAATAAAGTTGTATAAATGTCCGCCCATACCAAGTCATTGCAAGATTATAATCACGATATCTTCTCAATGTCCATACTTCAGGGCAATCATATGAACCATACACAGCTGTTGCAACATAACATCCTCCAGTGGATGGCGGAGCAACATATTCTGGATCAATATCTTTGATTTTACTCTCGGCTTGCCCTCTAGCATATGTAAACCAACTAGCTGCACCGGCATTAGATGAGTACTCCAAAACTTTAGAATATGCTATCTTGGCTTTTTGTTTATCATTTGCATATTCCTTCATTATATCGCCAAGAAGCATAAGGAGAGCAAAAACTTCGTTTTCCCATGCTTTAAACGTGTCAACAACACCATCCGCTGACATATTGCTAGAGCAGTGTGACACTCCTGCATTTGACAGCATTAGCGCCAATTCCATAACTCTTTGATACATTTCATCATATTTGCCTATCTTTTCAGAGTCAGAAAAATCACTATCTCTAACCATATTGAATACAATCGGCAATGTATTCTTCATAAGGTTAGCTGATGTGCCTATTTCTCCAACTTTACAGTTCTTGCACTTGAAGAAAGTAGAATAAAAAGCAGCTTCCCAACTGTTCGCATCTTCCATTGCTATTTGTTCATAATAATTTGCAGCCCCCGATATATCATTAGAATCTCTTGCTCTTCTAGCTAACTGATATAAATTCTCCAATTTGTCAGAATTGTCCAAACTAACTGTTCCTGACACTTCGACCATTAACTTTTTGGCTTCTTCAACTGAATACTTTGTTCCACATGCTTGGCAAACATACACGCCATCTACTTTTACCACATCATTGCTTCCACACATTTCACATACAATAGCTTTCATAATCGATCCTTTCACCTGCATTTTAATATTTCTTTGTAATCATATTGCCTATCTTCACACAATTCATACTTATTGCTCTTAAGAATTAGTTTTTTTACTGCTATCTGATCAACATGGGACTCATTGTATTCCTTAATCTTAGCAAGTAACTCTAAATATCCTGTATATCCCGTATTTACCTTTAATCCAAAAATGACCTCAGTAACTCTTGCATTCAAATAAACTTCATTTTTATATATATTCCACGTTTCTTTTTTAGCTGACTGTTCGTAGTATACAGCCCTATACTCATTTTCATGCTCCCACTCTTTCCCCTTGTGATACAAATCTTCAACAATCTCTGTCGGTGACATTTCCCTTCTAATATGCCTTAGCTTATCATCGTAAGTTACATACCGTATTGCTTTGGAATCTGATTTCTTAATTGTTGTAACATCAATTGCTATAACGCATCCTTCATGTCTAAGATAATATGACCATAGAAGTATTTTTCGTGGTGAATTTGTCATACAACATACCCTATATTTATCAGTATTAACGATTCCCTCACTTTCATAAGGATCATTTACCTTGTCCAAATGAGATGCATAAATTCCCTTTTCTATCGCATCGTAGACATACTCTAAGCTCATATATCTATATAATGAATTAGGGACATTTTTATTATTTCTCATATTGTGTACTTTCTTAGATTTATCTCCTTTTTCAGTATTCTCTATTAATATATCATGATCCGATATATTTTTTCATGAAAATTGTATAAACAGCTCAACCATCACGCTTTGAATTTTTTGTATTTTGCTTTTTTTTAGGAAATGTCATCTAATAAAGTACACATTCTTGGAAATAATCAGTCTTTTAAAATGGTGGCTTTTTCATATCTCTTAGCCTTGTAATGAAACGTAGCCTGTGGCATTCCGCACTCGAACGCTGCCTACTTCACTGTTATCTTCCCCATCTTCCACTGCTGATAAACCTCATGAAAATTAGGTGGCAGCGGAGAAGGCTTTCTCCCAAACTTGATGCCTCTCGCCTTTGCAGCAGCAATTCCTTCCGCTTATCTCTAGTGAATAGTCTGATACTCAGTCTCAGCCACATATGACAATAGCGCAAGAATCAGGTCACTAATAAAAGTTCCCAACAGGCTCTTTTCTCGTCTTGTATCAAGAAGAGGCATGTCAATTACAACAATATCCGCTCCTTTTTCCTTGGTGATAATGCTCCACTGATCACTAAAATCATGGTAATTACGTCCCAATCTGTCGATGAATTTGATAAACAGTACAGAATTTCCATCCAACTTTCTGAGCAGCTTCTTATACTGCGGACGCTCAAAGTCCTTCCCTGACAGCTTATCCAGATATATGTTGCTCTGTGGAACTCCCATCTCCATCAATGCAAGGATCTGCCTGTCCTCGTTCTGCTCCTTTGTTGAAACCCTTACGTGTATAATGTTTTTTAAAATGTACACCACAATAGTATAATTGGCCAAATGCAGCAATACTGATGCTTACACCGGTTAATAGTTACTTATAAGATGCCGATGCCAACATGAACACATCTATGCTGTATATGCCGGCAAAATATGATATACTGTTTTTAAATTTGTTCATATTATCACATTCAATGGAGACATTATGATAACGATTGAAGAAGTAAAATACGGCCAGAATATACGCTATCTTAAAACAATTGATGATATTCACCGCTACATTATTTCAGCTGAAGCAATCCATTTAAACAAACAAGGGAAGATGTATTATCTGCTCTATTCTTCAAATATGGAGCTGAATACAGATGTCTTTAGGTATGTTAACCTTCATCTTTATACCAAGTCTGAAAACACTAAAATAAAGGCACTAGAGGCTTTAAAGTTGCTAATTAATTATCAGCAGCTCTTCAATCTATCTTTAGAAGATTTTTCGCTGTCCGATGTTGACGATTTCAGATACTTTCTGCATGGCTATTCTCCGCAATCAAGTAGCATATCTTTCATCAATCTAACCGTCAGGTCAAATGATACCGTTAATGGGTATTTTGCCGTATATAGGGGGTACCTAAACTATCTCGGAGTATATGAACATCCCATGCTTACAAAAAGGGAATTAACATATTCTTATCTGCGCAAAGGTGAGAATGCATACAGGGCTTCTCCGGGGTATAAAACTTCTGAAGGAGTACCAAATAGAGACCTTGAAATCCCGAAATATATATCCGTTGATGAGTTCACAAATTTAGTAAGGTATTTCAGAAATGAAAAAAATATCGCTGGCGAAATAATAATCAGGCTGATGTTCCAGTGCGGCCTTAGAATTGGCGAAACTTTGGGATTAACTGCCGATGATCTTGTTATGGAAAAACAGTCTGATGGAAAATTCTACCCAATCGCATACTTGAGAAATAGAGTTTCAGATGCAAAAGATCAAAAAGCTAAAACATGCATGAAAGTATCAGACTGTGCTCAATACAAAACCCGCGAATACCAGACGGCTGACTATGGATATCAATTTGTAGTTGTCCCTCCAGACCTATACGACCTAATTAATGACTACATTGAAACCTATCATTCTGAAGCACGTAGCAATGCAAGAAAAACATATAGGTATTATAAACGCACTCAGGCTGATCGTGTTCGGCTTGAAGAACCTGGAGAAGACATAAATTATTATATCTTTCTGAATAGTATTGGGACTCCTTTGCGTACTTCAGATTGGAATAAACAGCTCAGAAAAGCATTTGAATCAGTCGGCATACCTGTTGACATAAAAGAAAAAAAACATGGCCTCAACCATAGATTTAGGCACGGTTTTGCCATGTTTAATGTGCATTATATGGGAACCAAAGAAGTACCATTGGCAAATCTACTCAGACATCATGGGACATCTTCTGTAATGTGCTACTACCGCCCGACAATTACTGATCAAATTAAATTGAAAACTGATTTTGTAAATAGCCTATATGACATTATTCCCGAATTAAGGAGAAAACAGTAATGAGAAATTACACTGAAATACAGCGAAAACGGCCCTATGTAATAAAAAAGTATAAGGATCCCAAGATGTTAGATACTGTGTGTGATTATATCAATTATGGCATAAACAACCATGTATTTGACTATGAGCAGGGAAAACAAGTCTTTGCACATCTTTCCAGAATATTTGGTAAGTCAACTATTGGCAGCGTAAATTATGAATATATGTGTGCTCATACTAAGGAGTGGGATCAATCGCAATCAGCCAGAAAGACTATTCGCTTTATTATCTACATGCTAGAAAAAAGCGTTATTAAGGATGCGCTATTGGAGCGTTTTATCTTTTTTAAAGAACGCATATATAGCAACAAACACATTGTAAAAAATTTTTATCAGAATTGGCTTTTTGAACCAGAGCCTGACAAAGTATATAATTTCATGGCTCAATCCAAAATGCCTATTGACGACGTGTATGCTCGTTACATTATTTCATTACCTGAAATCGAGTTTAAGGCATCACGCATTAAAGATGCGGTCAATAAATGTTTTAACAAGTATAAGTGGGACGCACAGTATACTAATGGTGCTGTAAATGCATTTGCCACTTGCATGAAAGAGGATGTTCTTAGATTTTGGGCTGTTCAATCAGAGAATACCCTTACCTCAGGTGCGGTTATAAGTTACTTGAAATGTCGCACTCGAAAGACAGGGATAAGCTATTTCATAAATGTACTTAATGAACTGCCACGTAAGCACATGGATAATAATATCAACGCATTAATCAGCCTGTGTAGCAAACACGGCTCTATTCCTCTTCGAGAAAATATAATAGAAATGCTTTGTAGTGACGATTTGTGTCGGTGGTTTGGCGTTGATACGTATGATGAATACAACAGGACATATTGGATTGATCTACAGTGCAAAAACAAGAAAAAAAGAACTATTATCATGAAAATATTGCAACAACATGCAGATATTTTAAACGTGCAGCATAGGCACCCTTCCCAAGAACCGTGGTGTCATTTTGATGACTCCTGTTCAAACCCGCAAGACGACTTTTCTTTTCGATCATATCTTGAACAAGCTGAATATTTCAGCAATCATGAGTACGCTCCGCCGATATTACTTACTCTTACAAAACTGTACCAGTACATCTTAATGGAATATGACAGTTCGTTGTGTAAAAAAGTAGGTGTACCTGATAGCATATTTCAAAGATCCCAGCTCAGTACATCTTTAAGAAACGGCTATGCGATTGTTATATATAACCCCTCTGCACCTATCCCATCCAAGGATAAGTGGCTGATATGTTACAAAGAAAACAAGTCCAGAGAACAGTATCTCATGAATGCTATTATGCTTGATGATATAAAATATGAGCCATATAAACAATGGCTAAAATTCTTCTTGTGGCACAAGAATATGTTAATGAGTGGAAAGATTCGTTCCGTGCATTATTTAAAGGTGTTTCTAAAATATCTGTATGATTTAAAAACTGGAAAAAAGAAATCAATATTCACTCAAAAGAACTCAGATTTCATGACTATCTCTACAGGTGAAATAGAAGCTTTTAAAAATTATATATATAGTTCATTCAATAGTAGCGAGACAACCTCGGGAATAATCAGCAGGGTTCGGGCGTTTGTGCTATATCTCAATGATAATGGGCTATGTAAAATAGAATCCGGTGTAAAGTATAACCTTAGAAGCACACACAGTAAAACCTATAAAGGTGGAGGACGCCCTATCCCTGATAGCGACCTAGCAAAATTAACTAAAGTAATAAAAGATAATTATGACCGCTCGCTTTATCACAAAATTTTCTATTATGCTTTTGTTTTATGCTTGGAAACAGAATTACGTCTCAATGAAATACTTACTCTCCAGATAGACTGTGTTAAGCCAGCTTATAAGGAAAATGAGTTTATTATAACATATCCCTCAAAGACATCTCATGGCGAAGTCATTGAAAAACCCATAACCCTAATGGCCAAAAGACTCCTCGATGAAGCAATTAAAATTACCGAGGAGTGTAGGGTAAACTGTCACGATAAAGCAATTTGCAATTACCTCCTAATCATACCCAAGAGCAGAAATCATACTTATGGATATATGAATGGTCGTGACTTTGCGCGGTATATGAAGAATGCTTGTGAAGAAGCCAATATTCCCCGATACTCTGCATCAAATCTGAGAGACAAACATATGACCATGTCCGAAGAATATGTTATTAAAAAGAAGTTGTCGGATGTCGAACAGAGTGTACTGTCTGGACATGTTAATTCTACAACGGACACAAAACATTACGTCGGTCATGGCATTAGAGAGTTATTAGAATCTGTGCATGGAGTGACGATTGGTGATGTTGCCTTAAATGGGCATGTTGCTCATCGGCTTAAATCAGATATACCTTCAAATTCCGCTTTGGTATCAAATAAGTGCGGATACTGTTCTGCTAAAAAATGCCTTGATAATTCTTATTTGGATTGTATGCTATGTGGTGATTTTGTTACTACAATTGACCGCAAACCTTATTTTGAGGAACGTATCAAAACTTTAGACTCCCGTATAGCAGTAACTCACATTCCGCACGACAAAGAAGACCTAATCAACATAAAAAGATTATTGTTGCGTTACTTGGAAGAAATATTATCCATGGAGGAATCTTTAAATGAACAACCTTGCATTCACAATTAATGACGACTACTACAAAGAGGTCTCTGATAAACCATTCAGTATAAATTCTGAAGGCGCTCCACAATTTATAGATTTTATAAAGAAATCAAACAAGCTTCCTTTTTCTGATTGTAATAGTTTTTATAGTGATGATTTGTGGGACTTTTCAAGCTACCTACATCAAGGATTAGGGGAAGCTCTTTCTAAATTTTCTTTTCATGGTTTAAGCGAATATTACTCTGATATTTGCAAACAGTATGTACTTCTAAAAGTATTAGAAAACAAAGATAAATTGCAAGTAATCCACGATAAGCACTTGGTAATCAGACGTTTTTTTAAATATGTTATAAGTCATGGGAATAAATCTGTTGATGAAATAATTGCTTCAGATATAACTGATTTCATATCCGCTGAAACCAATGGAAAGTCTCCTGCTTTGTCATGGTCGTTGAGATCTACAATACGCGATTTTTATTTGTGTTACTCAGCAAATATAGCAGATATTTATACTCCTGAAATAGAATCCGCATTAAGTGTTACAGACTATAAATTATTAAATGCCTATAGAAATGCACATAAAACCCCTATGCTATCAGATGATTTTTACAATAAATATGTACAATCTTGTATCGAAATAATAAAAGATATTTCTTATTCAGATGAGATTAGGGCTGCTGCTTGTTTTGAAGTTATAGTTGCACAAACCGGACTTAGAAGAGGAGAGGTTGTCTGCCTAGAATACGGCTGCTTACACGAAATAAAGATTTTCAATGGAGAGCGCGCTTATTATTTAAACTATAAAACATGGAAACGTGAAAAGCATAATAACATATCCATTGTCAGCACATATATCAACGATTTGTCTAAGTTAGCGATTGATTCTTTATATGCCTTATACGAAAAAAATGAATATTCAGTAGACAAACAACCATATCTGTTTCTGCGTTCAAATGGAAAACCTTATGACTCAGCATCATATGCGCAACTAGCATCTAAGCTATGCAAAGCCATCGATGCTAAAGGCATCATAAAACTAATTGATAGGCCTGATGACGAATATCCCGAAGTACCAAGGGCTGTGATAAAACAAAAAGGCCAAACAAAAACAATAATGAAGCCCTCTTCTCAGGAAATGCGCTATTACGTTTGTACTAAGCTATATGAAAAAGGCGTTCCGCTAAAGTATATACAAAAATTTATGTCGCATTTGACAGCACAGATGACGGCTTACCACATCGAAAAAACTTCTACACCACAAGAAAATATGGAATACTCTCTAAAGGTGCTTCGCGAAATTGTCTCTGGAGATGCAAAGCTATTAGGAGATAGCAAAAACCTAACAGAAAAAATCAATCAGTTTATACAAGAAAACAATTTCCACGTTAAACGTGATCTCAATGCCATTTGTGACACTTTGGCTCAAAAAATCCCGATAAGGCAAAAAACTGGCGGCGTGTGTATTAAATCATCAATGCTTAGAGAATGTAGCCATGATGCCATAACCAATGAGTTTTATTGTGCATATGGCGTTTGTCCTAACATATATCACTTTTACTATATGGCCGACGTGTCATATAGGCAGTGTAGAGAGTTGTCTGAAACTATTGCTATCAATAAGAAAAATGGTTTTATACGGCAAGTACAAAAAGAACACAACATGCTTATTAAAATCATAACATCCAAGCTTGAACCAGAACTGGACGAATTACAAGATGCAGTTAAAAAGCATGGATACGAGGAAGTATGCATACGCCACCCAGAAATAAGCGAAATAATTGAAAACTACGATTCTATTCTAAAGGAGGTACAGGGATGGAAAACAATGAATTTATAATATCTCATCTTTCTTCTATCGGGGAAGATTATGACACCATGAAACCATTTATGAAGAGCTGGCTTGAGAAAATAACCAATGTCATGTTAGAAACGCACCAGCGTCAGCTCAATGCTGAAGCAGAATTAAAAGGTATTGATTACTCCTGTAAAGGTATAGCTTCATCACTTGGAATTTCCAGAACCACACTATATAATCACGGGCAACTATTAAAAAGATATATTGAGCATGTATCTGCGTCATTCACTCTCTCAAATCCATACTTTAAGCTCAATAGCGTGGCATCTGAGAAGTCTTTGTTACAAGACAAATTAACACTTATGATGGAAAGAGATGTCGATAATGAGCTTCTTAAGGCAGAAAACGAACAGTTAAAGCGTGAATTATTAAGCAAAGATGCTGAATTACAGAAACTCAGGGGGAATCAAAAAGCCTCTAAAATAGTACCCATTGCATAACGAAAGGAGTCTAATATGGATATATTACAAGTTAATGAATATCTTGCTGCGGCATCTGAGGCTTTGCAGGATGACCCTGAATATTTTCACTGGCTCCAGGCTCTTGGCAATGCTCGTAAGCAAGCGTTAGATGAATGTGATTGCTATACAGATAAAGTTGAAGGCTGTTTATGGCAACTTTACGCTCGGCAAGTAGCTTATATCCTAGATAACAAGGATAAGATTGAGGAAAGAATCCGAAACAATGATATTCCAGATGGAGAGCCTATATAATCTAATGATAAACCAAAAGAGATAGAGGACATTATCTTCTATCTCTTCTCTTATCCGTACATCCTTATCTATATGTCATGTGTACATATTATATATTAATTAATATGAACATATTACAAAAACATTATATGGCAATAGCCGTAAACGCACCTTTTACCTTCCATTAAATTCTCCTGTTTCTTCCTATATTAATATGCATTTATTGTACAACGTCTTTGCGATGTAAGTGAATATAATTTGCAAGATAAGATTATTAACATAGCTGCATAAACCTATTAT
>JAEEGL015137357.1_pt1 | contig 10222 bp, 7 predicted proteins | sample 9134231 | NCBI WGS metagenome assembly JAEEGL01 (sample SAMN16246548, study PRJNA631951) | gut metagenome | biome: gut microbiome; feature: rumen; material: fiber-attached | host: Bos | place: Iran: Karaj | collected 2018-10 | reverse complement strand
CTTTGCCTCTGTTCACTTCGTGATGTACCACTTTAAGACCCAGCGATTCGCATGCCTCGAAATATTGTGCGCATTCCGGACCGCTGCCGTCGTCAACGACGAGCGCTTCGAGCCCCGTTTCTTTCAGTTCTCTGGCAAATGCGGTCAATTTCTCATCCGGCTGGTACGCTGGTATCAATATTACAAAATCCACTTACTGTTTCTCCTTTTTCGATAAACTACGTAAGATTCCCCGGCCCGAACGAATCCGGAAGCAGCGTGCCTAGCGTCGTTACGCGCGTCGCGTTTCCATCTGCCCCGACCGATATTACAGTGATATCGCCGAATTCGCAAAGCGCCTGGCGGCATATCCCGCAAGGCGATATGGAATCGTCAGCTCCGCATACGCAGATGGCTATAAACTTTCTCTCTCCGGCGGAAAGCGCTGCTCCGAGTGCCACCCTCTCAGCGCAAGTTCCGGCTCCGTACGCCGCGTTTTCAAAATTTGCTCCGGCATAGATCTTTCCGGAAGACGCGAGCAATGCCGCGCCTACTTTATAGTTGGAATACGGTGAATATGAATTTGATCTGACCGCTCGTGCTTCTCCGATCAGTTCTGCCATTCTGGCTTTGGTCAACGTGATTTTTCGTGGCATACCGCTCTCCTGTTTCCGGCGATCTATTGCGCCTGAACATGCCTATTCAAGAAACTTCTGCATAAATAGTGCGCTGTCTTTTAATACGTATTTCTCCGCACCGAAATCGCAGTGTACGAGCCCGAAGCGCATCGAACTTGCTGCAGGCCACTCGTAATTGTCCAGAAGCGACCATACGTAATACCCGCGCACGTCTATTCCTTCGTCGATCGCTTTTTTCAGCCATTCAATGAAGCCTTTTAAATACCGTATACGCGTAACGTCGTGCACGCGCTCACGCCCGCCGGCATCCGTCACTATTGCCTCTTCACAGTTATAGGTACCGTTTTCGGTAATAAAGACCGGAACGTTCACGCCCCAGTTTTTCGTGACGTTGAAAAGCGCGTCGTAGATGGCTTTCGGGTAAAACTCAGCGCCGTTGTCCATATAATTCCCGCCCGCAAATTCTACAGTTTCGCGTATTTTCTGCGGCTCTGCGCTGTCAACGACGCGGTTGTAGCAGTTCAGCCCGAAGAAGTCGAGCGGCTGGCGTATCAGTTCGAAATCGCCCGGGCGTATATCAGGCATACAGTCATTGTCGGCCATATATTTGAGCAGAGCCCCGGTGTATCCGCCTTTGAATATCGGATTCAGGTATGAACGGTACGCTTTCTCATTTTCCAGTTCGGCGATCGCACAGTCACGCTCGTCGTCCGGTCTGGCGGGATGATGGTGCCACACGTCTACGACGATGCCTATGTTTGGCCTGCCGAGGTCAAGTTCCGGCCTTTTCTCTCCGAACAGGCTGCGGAAGCATTTGACCGCGCTGCCATGGGCAAGAAGGAGGTTGTGATTGGCCTCCCTGCCGTATTTTTCAAGCTTTCTTCCGGGGGCAAACGCTCCCAGAGCGTATCCGACGTAGGTGGCAATAGGTTCGTTAAAAGTTGCCCACAGCGGTATGACGTCGCCGAACTGGCGGAACATAAATTCCGCGTATTCCGTAAACCAGCCTGCGAAATCACGGTTCAGAAATCCGCCTCTGTATTCGAGTTCCTGCGGAAGATCCCAGTGGTAAAGCGTAGCGTTGGGTGTGAGTCCCAGCTCCAGCATCTCGTCGATGACGCGCTTGTAAAAATCCACGCCTTTCTGATTTATCCTTCCCGTTCCGTCCGGCATGACTCGCGCCCATGAAAATGAGAACCGGTGAGAATTGAATCCCAGTTCTTTCATCATTCTGAGCTGCTCAGGGTATTTATGATAGTAATCGCAGGCAACGTCCGGCGTTTCGCCGCGGAACGTTTTACCCGGCGTACGTGCAAAAATATCCCATATTTCCGCGCCTTTCCCGTCTTCGAACGCCGCGCCTTCTATCTGTGCCGCCGAGGTGGCAATGCCCCATTTGAATCCTTCCGGGAAATCGTGCCTTGTTAGATCAGCCATTATTTACCTCTCTGTTTTTTTATAATAAAGAACACCGCCGCGCCGATACCGATCACACCCAGCATGATAAGTATGCCGATCAGTATGCCGAGCCCCAACTTATTACCGCCCGCATCTTTACCGTCGTTTCCGTTGTTTCCGCTTTCCGGAGCAGCGGTCGCCACAGTATCATTGTCCGGAGCATCAGTCCCGCTGTTCACCGGTACGTCCGTTACAGCAGGTGCGTCTGTAGTAAGAGGCTCGTCTGTCATCTGAGGTTCTTCAGTAGGCTGCGGTCCATCTGTTGCAGGTGCGTCTAACTTGAACCTCCAGAGAGCGCCTGTGAGGCTGCTTGCGTTATCGCTGCGGGTAAAGAAATCTTTCGCGGTCATATCGTTTGCATAATAAACCGCGTCGGCGGCAAATTCAAATCCGGGATTCGCCTGATAAGCTACCCTAAGTATATATTCTTTTCCGGCTTCGAAGACCGCATCTTCTGGAAGCGGCTGATCAGGTTCGCTCGCGTCGAGCCATATCGAACCAACGCTGTATTTATCCGGCTCCGCCGAAACGGCTTTTTCGATCTTTGCTCCGGCTTCAGGAAGCGAGACCGTACATTTTGCGGATCCGACCGCCTGCGCCACGCTTTCTTCGGGTTTTACGATAAGCGTAAGTGCGCATGATCCGGCATTTTTCCAGTGCTTCCCGGATGCGGAAGGATCGTAGAACAGATTAAGCTCAGCGTGATACTCTCCCGGAGGCGTACCCTGGACCGAACTTACCGCATGGTTATAAGAGGCGTGCAGTTCGACATAGTTGTACGGGCCGAACGCATCTGCGAAAAACTTGTCTGCATCTTCGCCCGTGATCTCGAATTTCAAATAACGGTCGGCGCTATGGATGTATTTACCGCCCAGTTTTACAAGGACATTCTGGGTTGTCCCGGTCTCGCCCGGTTCGACTTCAAGAGTAAGTTCGGATGTGATCAGTGAAGGAAAATCCTCCTGTGTGATCGAAAGCTGGGCAGGTTCGGCCTCACCGCAAGCAAATTCATTGCCCCAGCCGTCTTTAAATGCGCTGATCAGAGCGGTATAGCTGCCGTTCCCGTTATTATAAACGACTTCGGAAGCATTATATTCGGTGATCTCTGCATCCAGACCGAACGCGCTGCTGATCGCGACTCTTTCGCCGTCGCATATCCAAAGATCATAATAATCAGCGCCTTCGACCGGTTCCCAGTAAACGTAGTTGCTTTCAGGCTCGTAATACAGAGTAATGTTCACTGGCTCCCCCGGGATGTCTCCCTTTTCAACAGATTCGAATTCTCCCGCCTCTTCGCCTTTGATCCATCTCACTGCGAAAGAATAATTGTAGCCCGGGTGCAGATACTGAGTGAAATCGAAACTGGAGTCAGTCACAGTCTCTCTAAAAACGGGCTGCCAGGTACGCCAGTACAGAATGATTTCGTACCCTGTGGCATCTTCCTTCTGATCCCATACGCCCTGATTTCCTTCCCAGCGCGGATTCAGAGATCCTTCAGCGTCTGCTCTAAGGCTTAAAATAGTAAACGTCGCGGTAAGCATTACAAAAGCGATCATGATCGCCAGCATTTTTTTAACTGTCATAATGTTTTCCCTCCTTCGTTCAGGTCCTGCCTGCAGCCTTCTGCTGAAGCTTGTAGAGTTCATTCATTGCCTCAATGGGGGTCATTTCCTGAACGTTCATATTCTTCAATGTTCCGATTATTTCATCCTGCATAACGGTATTTGCGGTGTATGCGATAAGGTCGGGGCTTCCGCCGTCGTAAATATCATCCGCGGCTTTTCCTCTGCCCCTGCCTTTTGAACGTGACGTCAGGCTGCTCCTTTTTCCGGGGCTTTCGCTTTCGAGTTTATCGGCAAGTTCCTGAGCTCTTAACGTGACGGTGCGCGGTATGCCTGCGAGCGCGGCAACACAAACGCCGTAGCTTCCGTCGGCGGCTCCGCGCCTGATCTTACGCTTGAAAACGATATTGTCCCCAGTCCTGTCCGCATCTGAGCAGTAGTTTTTCACGCCGTCCATACGGTCTTCGAGCTCGGTGAGTTCATGATAATGCGTCGCGAACATTGTCCTCGCCCCGACGGTATTGTGTATGTATTCCAGCACTGCCCATGCGATCGACAGTCCGTCGAACGTTCCGGTGCCTCGTCCGATCTCATCGAGTATCAGGAAGCTTTTTGACGTTGCGCCCTGCAGTATGTTCGCAACTTCGCTCATCTCGACCATAAACGTGCTGCGGCCGGACGCGAGGTCGTCAGAGGCTCCGACACGGGTAAACAGTTTATCTACGACTGATATACGCGCGTACGACGCCGGAACAAAGCTCCCCGCCTGGCACATAAGTACAGTGAGCGCGGTCTGACGCATATAGGTGGATTTACCTGCCATATTCGGACCGGTGATCACGAGCATGCGGTGGTCGCCCGAGTTTATCTCAACGTCGTTCGGTATAAAATCGCCCGGCGGCAACATTTTTTCTACGACCGGGTGGCGGCTGTCTTTCAGGATTATCTCTCCCGCCTCGCTGTCGCATACTTCCGGGCGGCAATAATTTTCGCGATCCGCTACTTCCGATAGCGAGCACAGTGCGTCGGTCACCGCCAGCGCACGTGCGGTCTCCATCAGTTCTTCCGTCCTTTTCCCTGTCTCCTCGCGTATATCTGAAAACAGCTGGCTCTCGAGCCGAGTAAGACGTTCTTCCGCACCCAGGATGGTATCTTCCATCCGCTTCAGCTCATCGGTTATATACCGTTCTCCGCCGGTAAGCGTCTGTTTTCTGACGTACGAATCGGGGACCATATCTTTAAACGAATTCGAGACCTCGATATAGTATCCGAAGACCTTGTTATAACCGACCTTCAGCGTCTTTATGCCTGTCTTTTCACGTTCGCGCGCCTCAAGCTCCGCCAGCCAGCCTTTACCTCCGGTGGAGGCTTCTCTTAGCCGGTCAACTTCTTCGCTGTATCCGGGGCGTATGAATCCTCCGTCCTTCATAAGCATCGGCGGATCATCCACGAGCGACCTTTCGAGCAGCATCCTCAGGTCTTCCATCGGGTCAATATTTTCCGCACATCCCCTGATGAGGTCTGATTTAAGATCCGAGAGTGTTTCCTTCAAAGCGGGAAGTTTTCCGAGCGAAGACCTTAACGATACGAGATCCTTCGGTGCCGCGGTCCCGAGCGATACTTTTCCAGCGAGGCGCTCTATGTCGTATATGCCGCTCAGCAGCTCCATAAGAGTCTGACGGGTCATAAACGCATCTTTCAGTTCCGCCACGCTGTCCAGCCGTTTATTTATGGCGTCAACGTCAATCAGCGGCTGCTCTATCCAGTGCCGAAGGGTACGTCCGCCCATTGACGTCGCGGTGCGGTCAAGAACCCACAGCAGGCTGCCTCGCCTTGATTTGTCCCTCATGACCTCTGTTATCTCCAGGTTCCGGCGGGACGATGCATCGACCGCCATATATTCTGCTACGGTATACAATTCGGGCGTCATGATCCGGTCAAGGTTCACTTTTTGCGTGCTCTCAAGGTAATCCATGAGCGCGTTGTATGCGGCAAGACCGGGCTCGCTGCGTTTGAGCTGTGCTTCTTTCGGTTTCTTTCCGCCCCTTGCACCTGCGGTCTCACGTACGAAACGGTCATATCCCGCCGCGGCAGAGTAAGCCTGCGCAGGGAGTTTGCCTATAAAGGCGCCGGATACTTCTTTCAGATAATTTTCAAGTTTCTGAAGGACAGGCGCATCGTCATTGATCAGAAATTCGGATGGTGAAAAGCGTGCGATCTCGTCGCAAAGCCTGTTATACGTGCTCCCGACCGTCAGTGCGGTAACGTACATCTCTCCTGTAGACAGATCGGCTGCGGCTATGCCGTAAATGTCCTTATGACCGTAGACGCACATAATGTAATTATTTGCTTTGCGGTCGAGCATCGTTTCGTCTGTGACGGTCCCGGGTGTGTAGACTTTGATTATATCTCTTTTAACGAGTCCCTTGGCAAGAGCGGGGTCTTCGATCTGTTCGCATACGGAGATCTTATATCCTTTTGCGATCAGGCGGCTTATATATGAGAGGCTGGCGTGGTACGGTATGCCGCACATAGGGGCGCGTTCCGCCATGCCGCAGTCCTTCCCGGTCAGCACGAGTTCGAGTTCCCGCGAGACGGTCTTAGCGTCGTCAAAGAACATTTCGTAAAAGTCGCCCAGCCGGAAAAACAGTATGCTGTCCGGGCAACGTTCTTTTATTTCCAGATATTGTTTCATCATCGGAGTGGCGGGCAGATCTCCGGCAGCGATCGATCCGCTGCCCTTACCCGGTTTCTTTATCCCGCCTTCTCCGGCCGTAATGCTTCTTCCCATATCCTGCCGTCCGTTTAAACCAAAGACCTCCGCAAGAAGCGAAGGTCAGGCCGTAATTATTGACAACCTCCGCACGTCTGGCATGAGCCTGTGCAGCCGCCGTCTTCAAGATAGTGCTGGATGATGTCATTGACCGTGCTCATCATATTCTCGAAGCCTTTTTTTGCGTCGAAATAGTTCTTGGTCACTTCGTATTCATTCAGCTGCTGCTGTTTCGCCATCAGCGTGTCTCTGATGCGTTCGAGTTCTTCCTTGGCAAGGTCGTCGCGAGATCCTTCTACCATCCTGACCTGCAGGTCTTTATACTCTTTTATGAGCGTCTGGGCTTTGGGGTCAATGACGAGTGCCGCCTCCGCTTCCTTCCACGTCTGAAATTCTCCCGAGAGGGCAATTGCTGATCCTAACAGCGATGCGGCTTCCACGTAATCCATATATGGTCAACACCTTTCTGTTTATTGGTATTTATATTTTCCGCGCGGCGCACTTTTTTCGGCTGCTGGATCTTCGCGCAGAGTGTGTTTATTATACTATAAAACCGCTTTTTCCGCAACCGGGCTTTACTGTGTAAGGCATAAGCCTATTGTCCAAATCCATTACGAAAATGGGAGTAGATCCGTTTTGGGCCACGGATTGACGAAGAAAGAAAAATGTTATATACTTTGACCACCAATAAAAGAAACCGGAGGGGTTCTATGAAATCGTTCAGAAGAGTAGCTCTAATACTGATGGCGCTTGCAATACTTCTCACTGCCGGCTGCGCAAAATCGCCCGCCGACCAGTCCGGGCCGGGAGACTCTGAAACATCGGATCCGACAGAAGAGCCTTCAAAATACACCACGTGGAAAACATCACACGCACCCGGAGCAAAAGCGGCGGAGCCGTCAAAAAATATAGAGGATTACACGCTCATGGAAGGAAACGCCGAAGAATTCACAGTAGCAAGATATTTCGTTAACAATATGATCGTACCCAGAGACCGCAGGATCGAGATATGGGGCACGGCACCGGAAACACAAAACGGAAAAGTCGTTGCCGCAGAATTCAAGGGACTGAAAGGCTCGGGAACCATCGAAAACGGAGAATTCTGCTTCTACCTTAAAGGGACGCTGCCCGCAAGCAAAGAAAAAGGGCACAGCATCGTTGTCCGCGGCGCCGCAGGCACGGAAGTTGAATACGAAGACGTTATTGTCGGTGACATCTGGATAGTATCCGGGCAGAGCAACGCCGACCTGACGTTCTTCGGAACCGTTGACCCATCCAGAAAAGACATACTTGCTCTGTACGGCGACTATCTTGACAACGCCTCTGCAGACGATGACATCCGCATCGTACAGCAGATCAACTGGAACGTGCTCAACGCCACCGGCGTTAAGCGCATGCAAGAGCCTCAATCCGATTTTATGCGCACCACCAAATGGCAGACCGCGGAGCGCAAGCGCGTTTACGGAAACTCTTCGAGCAACAGCTTCTCGATGCTAGGCTACTTCTTCGCGAAAGAGCTCTACACGCTGAACCCCGAAGTGCCGGTCGGCATCGTAATGGGCGCGTGCGGCGGCGCTCCCCTTTCGCTGCTCGCATCACCAGAAGCCAACGCCGCTTTCCCGAGAACTCTCAAAGATCAGAGCCTCACGCTCAACAATTTCACCATCCCGCCCTGCGGAATCTACAATATTTTCATGGCACCCCTCACCCACGTCGGAATAACCGGAATGATATTCTACCAGGGCGAATCCAACACACTCGTTTCAAAAGACTACTGCGACGCGCTCAAGATCCTTGTCGAGGACTACAGAGTAAAATTCGGCAGCGACCTGCTTTTCCTCAACGTTCAGCTGACCTCGTACGGATATAAGAGCGGCGGAGTGAATCTCGACGGAGTATGGGACGCAGTGCCCGATATGCGCTTCGCACAGTCCGAAGTTAAGATCGACGGAAGCATCAGCAATTACGAAGTGATACCGTCTTATGACGTGGGCTGGAAGGACGGCGACGCCGACGGCGCTCATCCGTACTACAAATTCGAACTCGGTCAGAGAGGCGCGAAAATGGCCGCGTCGCTGCTTTACGGCGTCGGCAATATTGAGGATACAGGTAATCCTATCCCCTCAAAAGTGATGTATGACGAGAACGAGGTCGTCGTAGTTTACAGCTATGCGGGCGGCGGTCTCAAGACGATCGACGGGGCAAAACTCCAGGGGTTTGAGGTCAAAATCGACGGCAAATGGCAGAAGGCGGACGCGGTGATCGACGGCAATAAAGTCACTATACAGATCGCAAACGCCCAGGGCGTGCGTTACGCTCCGGAGCTCCGTTATTTCTCGACCGAATCCGCGAACCTCTGCTCCGGCACGGGCAACATCTCCGTCCCGTTCTGCGCTGAATTCGATTGATAACTAAGGTTCAACTCAAATAATGATCCAAACAGCAAAGAAGTCCTCGTTTTGTGAGGACTTCTTTGCTGTTGAGCCTTTTTATGTCATTGTTTCGGCGCATTCCGCTTTTTAGCGCAAAGAATAATAGCGGTTAAAGCACCTCCGATGATCACCACTGCGCAGATGCAGATCAGAACTGTTACAGTAGGAAAGTTATTCTTTCCGGGTTCCGTTTTTGTCTCTGTGCCGGGTCCCCCGTAATAAACAGGGAAAGTGGCTCCCGGATGATTCTTTTCCCACTCTTCACGCTCAATGCGCCTCTGCTCCTGTTCGGCTTGATACTCATCCGCTTCCTGCTTGCACCAGTTGTAAAAAGCATCATCGATCCGGACTATGCTGTCTTGCGTTATTGTTTTCCCGTCGAGCGGATGCCATACAAAATAATCATACTCATTTTCAGGTTGATCGATATAATACGCGTCACCGTGTGAACCAACCTTAACTACCAGTACCGGATCTGCTGTGATTTTTTTGCCGATAAGGCTTTCAATTTCCTCACGGTAATTTTCAAAACAGCATGGCATGCTATGACGGCCGAGATAATCCGGTCCGGCTGTTTCGGAGGATCTGGCGAAAAATACCGATTTTAAAGAACCGTCTTTAATTATGACGGTTGCAATTCCGGCAAACGCTCCCGTCTCAGTTACAACGTCGGCCCAATAGTATCCTTCGATTTTAGAAAGTGAAAAAACGCCGCTCCGCCCGCATTCGATCGGATCAAATCTGAAGAGCGGGGCAATAGTCTCCGTCAGGAGCGTTTCTTTCTTTTCTCTAAGTCTTTCTCCGTATACCGGATCATCATTAACAAGCCGGGCAACGTAATTCTGTTCTTCTGTTGTCGCGCCATTTCCGGCTGCGTCTGAATTAATGCGCAGGCAGGAGAACAATGCCAAAACAGTCACAAGCAGCAATAATACTTTTTTCATCTTATAAACTCCTTCCATTTATGAGAGAACTCTCACACAGACCTGATGGTAGCGTGACCTTGGTGAAAAATATGGCGTCGTTTATCTTTTTTATCCCTTTATAAAGAAAAAACTTTTCAACTATTTGGCCCATTTCCGTTTCCGAAGCAGGGCCTACTGGAGTTTTTATATTTTCAGTTACGGCTCACAATAAGCATACTTCCAATTGTTTTTGTTTTTGAATTCTAAAACTTCATTGGCGTCATATACATAAGTAGAGTTTGTAACATTTGCCTTAGGCATAACCAATATGCCGTTTTCTTTATCATAGTTTCCGTCTTTATCAGTTATAACCCAAAGGTTGATTTCGTAAGAAATATACTTGTTATCCATTTTCCAATCGGGATTATCGAAGTATTTATAAACTCCACGAATGTGGTATAACACTTTTCCTTCG
>JAEEGL014519004.1_pt1 | contig 10222 bp, 8 predicted proteins | sample 9134231 | NCBI WGS metagenome assembly JAEEGL01 (sample SAMN16246548, study PRJNA631951) | gut metagenome | biome: gut microbiome; feature: rumen; material: fiber-attached | host: Bos | place: Iran: Karaj | collected 2018-10 | reverse complement strand
CTGGAAGAAATCCGCTTCGAACTTGAATTTTTCTTGCGCATGCAGGATGACGACGGCGGCGTGTTCTTCAAGGTGTCGCCGGTGCGCTGGGACGGCTTTGTTTCGCCTTCGCAGTCCGATGCCCTGCAGAAGCGCCAGATTTTGGGGAAATCGACGACCTCGACGCTGAATTTTGCAGGCGCGCTCGCGCAGGCGCACCGCGTGTTCGCGAACGTCTATCCCTCCTTTGCGCAAAAGTGCCTGGATGCGGCCCTCCGCGCCTACCGCTGGGCCATCGAGAATCCCGATGTCACCTACCCGCACAATACCGAAGGGAGCGGCGGCTACGGCGACGAACGCTACGACGACGAGTTCTTCTGGGCGCGGGCCATGCTTTTCCGCGAGGTATGTGGCAAGGTCAAGGTCTGTACCGATTGCGAGAGGGAAGGTTGTGACCACTTCAGGAACCATCTGCTTTCGGACATGGAAAAGTGCCCGCCGGATTTCGGCGCTTCCTGGCGCGATACGCAGAACCTGGGCTGGATTGCGCTCGCCCTGCAGTCGCAGGACCTGGATTTGCAGGTGCGCGCCCGCAATACGCTGAAGGTTGTCGCCGACGAGATTGTGAAGCTTGCCCACGAGGATCCATACGAACTTTCCATCCGCAAGTTCGTATGGGGTTCGAACGGCGAAATCGCGAACCATGCGCTTACCTTGTTCCTTGTAAACGAATGGTTCCCGTCTACGGTCTACGCGGATTGCGCAAAAAAGATGCTCGACTTTATCTACGGCAAGAATCCTGTGGACCGCTGCTTCGTGACGGGTTCCGCCTGGAGTTCCCCGAAGTTCCCGCACCACCGCATCTGCCATTCCGACGGCATCGAGGCCCCGATTCCGGGACTTGTCGTGGGCGGCATCAACGCCGACAGGCAGGATATGCACCGTTTTCCGCATTATCCGGGCCCGCAGCCGGGATTCTCGTACACGGACGAACGCTGCTCCTTTGCGAGCAACGAGACCGCCATCAACTGGAACGCTCCGCTGGTGGCCGCACTCTGCTTCGAGTGCCAGGGGTAGCTAGGCCCGCGAGCTTTGTTTTTACTGACTCTCCCTGAAAAGATTGTCGCTTTTTGGGTGATTTTTCCAGCCCGATTGTAAATTTTTCTTCAAAAACGGCCGAAAAGCACAAAAACACTTGACTTTGTTTTTTTTTTTTACGTTTAGGGAGGGTATGGCTCATTCGATGGGAAAATAAAAGAAGAAAAAATTTAAGGAAGTATGGGCTATGAGCATAGAGGATTTTGTTCGTAAGTTGAATGAATTGTTTCGTTCGCAAGCCATTAACATTTATTCAAATGCAAACGATACAATTATGATTTCTGTAAAAGATGAAGATTTTTCGTTAGCGAAAAAAATCCGCCAAGTTTTATATGGATAAAACAAAAGACGATACCAAACTGACTAGTTCCCAAAAGAATTTGATTAAAAGAATTCAAACAATTGATGACTATAAGGCGCATGAAAACGAGTTGACACAATTATATAGGCGGTTGTATAAAAACCTCAACGAATCTTCGTTGTCAATGATTTCTTTACCTGCGGATGCAATAAAACGAAGATGGTAATGCAATCTGGTTGTCAATGTAATTGGCTAAAGGAATTAGATGCCTATCCAATAATCCGGCAGGAATGTTGGATGTAGTGTAATAAAAGGACAAGTTATGAAATCTAAAGCTACTTATAAAGTATTATGCGCATTGGTAAGCATGTTCGCTGTTTTAAGCTATGCCGTAGAATGTATGGCGTCAGGTGACATAGAATTTGGTCATAGAGATTATGAATGCGAAGATTTGTCTCAATATAGGGTGGATTGTGAGGATGAAAAAGGCCAGCGTGATGGTTCCTGCAGTGGCTATAATTTCAGAGAAAAAAGCCAACTAGTCAAACGTGTCAAAGAACACAGAGCAGAGGTTATTCAGTTAACTCCTCAGGACGAGGCCATAGATAGAAAAAATTCTAAACAACATGCAGAAAAAATGCAAAAAAACGAAAGGGAGCATTTGGCTGAGCTAAAAAGGGAAATGAACAAAAATAAGGAGAACGGCAAAAAAAGTAGGGAAAGATATATCCGCGAGCATGGCGGAACTCTTTATGTAGGTGAAAAAGCTTATAGAACGATTCGTATGGGAACGCAAAACTGGATGGCGGAAGGCTTGCAGGAAGGAGAGTGTCCCAATGAGTGGCATATACCTAGTTATGATGATTGGAAAACCCTAATAAAATTTGTCAAAAATGACAACAATCATCCTTTTTCTGAATGGTATGCTGTGTGGGCATTGCTGTCTTCGGATGATGAGTGGAATGTTATTGATTCCTCTAGTGCGTGGGATTCAAAAAGGGTATATTCATTGGACTATTATCGAGAATATAAATGGATGGCATATAAAGCAATCCATTATGGCACGGATAATTATGGCTTTTCTTTAAATAAGGGTGATGAAGAAGAACGAGGATTATTTAGTCCCAAATATACATGGGCATCTGTTTGTATTGCAGATAGATCTCGTAAGGATGGAAAAGCTGCGATGAGAATCTATGGTACACGTGGGGATTGGCCCGATGTTGATTTCACTAATCTTAAAGCTGACAATTGTGAAATGCGCTGTGTAGAAGATGATGAAGAACAAAAAAGAATAGCGCGGGAAAGAATATTAGAAGAGGAAAGATGGGAACAAGAAAGATTATTAGAAGAGAAAAGATTAGAACAGGAAAGAATGTTAGAACAAAGAAAACGGGAAAGATTAGAACAGGAAAGATTAGCAACTCGTGACAAGTATATCTTTGAAAATGGCGGAACCTTTATTGACAAGAGGGATGGTCGGGAATATCGCAGTATCCAGATTGGTGACCGGATTTGGATGGCCGAAAACCTGAAATTTGAATATGAAAAGTCGTCTGTTCGAGGAACCCCTGAACCCTATCCTGGCTTGACATGCCTTGAAGATGGATCTGGGTGCTATACATGCCTTGAAGATGGATCCGGGTGCTATTATCAATGGAAACTTGCACAAGGTCAAGGATGGCTTGGGCTCGGTGAAGAGGCTTGCCCATCAGGCTGGCGTCTGCCTGATACGAGTGATGTTAACGCATTGTTTAGGACCGTGGGTGGTGCAAAAAAAGCTGCTGAATCACTGAGGATGGATGGCCCCGACCTTTATGGCTTTTCTCTAGAACATATGCCTAATCCGTATGATCCGGATGGAGAGTACGACCCCTACAGGGACTATGGCCCCTACGTATTATTGAAAGATGGTGAGAGAAAAGAGGGGGTGCCGTTCTGGACATCGACTGCAGTGGCTGCGAATAAACTTGTAATGACGATGTTTTTTGAGAACTATGGAGATGCAGCCTCTGTGCAGACCAGCCCCAGGGATGCTCCTTTGCCTATCCGTTGTGTTGCAAAGTCTGAGAAAAAATCTGGAATTACGTGGAACAGGGATAAATCGCAAAATTCTGCTGACGATGCGACTGATGAAATGAAAAAAGAAGGCGGCAAGAAAGTTCACTGGGTGCCGGTGACGATTTTTGCCGGTGTCGCCATTGCGGGTGGTGTGGCAGCCTATGTGTTTGACCAGAAAGCGAAAGATGCAACATCGACGCCTCCGATGACAGCCGAAGCATATCAGGGCGGACTGGACGAAGCCAATAAAAATCAAACGTCACGAAACATTTCAATCGGCGTTATGGCGGCAGGCCTACTTGCCTTGGGTATAACGTTCCTTTTCTAGCGGGGTTGATATGAAAAAGATTCTTTTGATTATGACGGCTCTGCTTCTCTGGAATTGCACGGACTATGCGGGCGACTGGGAGAATAATTATGGAGCCATTTTTGGTAGTGGTTCTGGGAATGGTATAAACCAGTCTTCTAATGAAGGTGTCAAAGATTATCAAGTAATGTCTTCTGCTGCTGAAAATGGGACTCCTAATGAAGGTGCTAGTTTAAATTACGGATGGTTGATAGACCAGCGAGATGGAAAGGAATATCGTACCATTCAAATAGGTAGTCAAGTGTGGATGGCGGAGAACATGAACTATGAAACGATAGGAAGTTATTGTTATGGGAATGACGCTTCCAACTGTACTAAATATGGCCGCTTGTATCTGTGGAGTGCCGCTATGGATAGCGCTGGAACATTTAGCGCCAACGGAAAAGGTTGCAGTTTCGGTTCGACATGCTCTGCGACCTTGCCTGTTCAGGGTGTTTGCCCCACGGGTTGGCACCTGCCCAGCGAGTCTGAATTTAGATTTTTGTTTGATGTTGTTGGCGGGGAACTTGTGGCCGGTAATGTGCTTAAGTCCAGGAGTGGTTGGTTAGAAAATAGAAACGGCACAAATGCCTTTGGGTTTTCGGCGTTGCCTGCTGGCTACGGCGGCAACAGTGGGTATTTCTACAACGAGGGCAACTTCGCGTACTTCTGGAGTTCTACTGAGGAGGACAGCTACGGCGCGTACAGAATGTCGCTCTGCAACTACGACTATGCGAAGCTGAGCGACGACCTCAAGCTCTCCGCGTCTTCTGTTCGTTGCGTCAAGGACTAGCTAGTTGCCAACCGCCAACGGCGGTAGGCAACGGGCCTAGCACGTAGTGCACGGCCCTTCAAAAATCTCGCCAGCCCAAACACCGGGCTGGCCTTTGCTTTTACCAAAAGTGGTAAAAGCTATGGCAAGAACATCGCCATGAACTGCGGCAGGCTCACCTTGCTCCCGTCTTTGCCGATGTTTCCGTCAATCAGCTTTATGGCAAGCGTCGGTTTGTATTTTTTGATGAATTCGTTCATTGACGTGGTACTGCCGTTTTTAGACTTGACTTCAATGGGGAGAATTTTGCCGGAATGTTCCAGGACGAATTCTATTTCCTGAGTGTTCTCGCCGTTCCTGTAATAATTTAGAGGCAAGCCGCGTTTGTTCAGAATGTCAAAAATGAGGTTTTCGTAGATGCCGCCCTTGGCATGTCCCTTCAGTTCCTTCCGCAATAAAGCCCTCTGAGATTCTGTTCCGAAAAGGCTCGTGGCATGTCCGATGTCAGTCACATAGACCTTGAAATTCTCGGGTTGCTCATAGGCACGGAGAGGCATTTCGGGCAGACTTACGTTATGGATTAGTTTAATTAACCCTGCATCGACAAGCCAATCCAGCGAATTTGCGTATTTGCGGGCACTGCCGTTCTTTTCAACTAGTTTGTACTGAAATTTCGGATACTCTTTGGAAAGCTGCCTCGGCAGCGAGTAGTAGCAGGCGCGTATTTTGGGCCGTTCCGTATTGGTGGCGTATTGCTGGATGTCGTCTTCGTATGCCTTGAAAATTTTTTGCTGTGCCTTGAAAACGTCTTGGAAATTGGATGTGCGCACAAATGCGTTGACCACGTCGGGCATCCCGCCGACGACCAAGTATTCGCGCAGTTTTTGCTGGTACAGTTCCTTGACAGAATCAGGGAGGGGTTCTTTTTTCTCGTAGTATTCCCGCAGGGCGGTAATGGCGTCTTCGCTTACACCGACCGCCCACAGGAATTCTTCGAAATCAAGCGAGTGCATTTCGACTTCGCGTTCGTAGCCGACCGGGATGGAAATTTTACTTTTTTCAGCTTCTTTTAATAGTTTGTTATAGTGCAAGCCGAGAAGCGAACCCGATGCCACAATGTCGAAACGGTCATCAATTGCAAGAAATTTGAGTGCCGTTCTCGCCTTGCCGCTAAGTTGGATTTCGTCAATGAAAATCAGTGTATCCTTGTCGATAAATTGAGTTCCTTTCACAAACAGGGATATCCGCTTGTAGATTTCTTCCGGATCGAGCGGGCCCTCGAAAATCTCCCTGTATTCTGGATTCTTGAAAAGGTTCAGGTAAATGTAGCTGCGGTAGTTTTCGCGGCCAAAACGGTCGATGATAAATGTCTTGCCCACTTGTCTAGCCCCATTTACGAGCAAGCATTCCCTTTTTTTGGTGTTTTTCCACTGTTTTAAGAAATCGTAGAACTTTCGCTTTAACATGTTTTTACCATAAATTGCAACGAATTTGACAGTCTTAATATATAAAATTGCAACGAATTTGACAATATTTTTTAGAAAATTGCAACGAAATTGATGGTTTTTCATGTGTTTCACGGTTTTTTGCTGTTTTTACCGTGAATTGCGCCAAACCGCCTTTTTTTGATTAGATTAAGGGTATCGAGGGACTGTTATGGGAAATCATTTTGCTCGGATATTATGTCTTGGGGCTTCTCTCGCTTTTGCGGATGCCTTTGCTGGGGTGTCCGTTACGGTGGACGCCTCCTCGGGCGTGAAGCCGGTTTCGCCCTACCTTTACGGCAGGAACATCTACTGCAACGGTAACAGTGGCGACCTTAACGATGTTGTCGATTCGCTCACCGAAAAGGAACGCGCAAATCTCGAGACCTACCGCCAGGCGGGTATCCGCTACCTGCGCATGAACAACGGGAACAACGCCACCAAGCACAACTGGCGCAAGAACATCACGAGCCACCCCGACTACTACAACAATGTCTATGCCCACAACTGGGATATTTCTGCAAAGAAAGTGCTCGACAATTTGCCGGGTGTAGATGCGATGTACGCCTTCCAGCTGACGGGCTATGCGGCGAGCAGTACGGAATACAACTTCGCCGACTGGGATTACAAGCAGGCGCACGGACAGAACGCTCCCGCGAACCTGAATTTGGCGGGTGGTGGCGAGGTGGATGATAGCGGGAATCTAATCAAGGCGGGCAATTCCGCGCTTTATCTGGAAGAATGGCCCGCGGATTCTACCGTAGGTATTTTGCCCCACTGGAAGGACGAACTCAAGTACGACATGAAACGCCTGCAGTACTGGAGCATGGACAACGAGATGGAAATCTGGCGTGGCACGCACGATGACTTGCCCTACGAATTTCCGGACAGTTCTACGGTCGCTCCAGAACGCATGATAGAAAACTACGTGGCGGTCGCGAAGGCGGCGAAGAAGCTCTATCCCGATGTGAAGCTCACGGGCCCCGTCGTGGCAAACGAATGGAGCTGGTGCAACATCCGCTATGACAATAATGCCGAAGGGAAAGCGGTTACTTCGTATATCAAGGCCCCCGACCATAACTACTGCTGGCTGGAATATTTTATCAAGCGCCTGGGCGAGGAACAGAAAAAGTCCGATGTGCAGTTGCTGGACGTGTTCGATATCCACTGGTACCCCACGGAAAAGAATTACGAGAGCTGGATCAACTGGCACCGCATATTTTTCGACACCACTTACAACTATCCGGGCGCAAACGGCATCAAGCGTGCGAATGAAACTTGCAAGTGGGACGAGTCCATCACCAAGGAATACATTTTCAAGCGCATCGACGACTGGATGAAGAAATACGTGGGCGAGGATTACGATTACACCTTCGGCTTTACGGAAACGGACTTTATCGCGGATATGGACGCGATGACGCGTGCCGTGGTCTACGCCTCGTTCATGGGGACGTTTATGGACCATGGTGTGGAGATTTTTACGCCCTGGACATGGCGCGAGGGCATGTACGAGGTTGTCCATCTGTTTAGTCGCTACGGCAAGGAATTCCGTGTGAATAGCCCGTCTAGCCTGGATTCTCTTGTCTCGGCCTACACGACGTTGAACGGCGCAGGCGATTCCATGACGGTGATTCTCGTGAATCGTGCGGAAAATACCGCACAGACGGTCGATTTGGATGTGGACGGATTCGATGTCGAAAACGGGGAATACAAGACGCTCACGCTGGCGGGAATCGAAGGGGAAACCTTTGTTTCGCATGAGCAGAACGCCCTGAAATCGGGAACGGTTGCGGTGCAGTCGAAGAAGGCTTCGCTCTCGCTCCCGGCAAAGTCCATTACGGCGGTGCTTTTGAATACCGCAAGCCCGAAGCCGATTTCTATGCAACCGAAAATTGCGGAGCGTGCGAAACTGCTCGTTCGCGATGGCGGTTCCTGGTTCGTGAACAATACTGCCGGCTCTGTTTCTCGCGTTGACGTGTTTAACACGCAGGGGCATAGGGTCGCGTCGCTACAAAATGTCGCGCGTGGAACCGTGCGGGTCCCGACAGAAGGCCTTGTCGCTGGCCAGTACTTTGTGCGAGTCCAGGGGTTAAGTAAAACTTCTGTTCAGAAAATCACTCTTTTTTAATTTATTTATTATATTAGTATCTGATGAAACCCGTTGTCATCAGATTTTCTGTTTTCTGCTCGCTGGTCTTTTCGTGGCTTGCGTTTTGCTGTATGGCTTGTGACCCGGACGACTGGGCGGATCCTGCTTACTGGACGGATGTTGCCGCATATAAGCCAGACAAGGTAGATTCCCTGAAATTGCGGGTTACGTACCAGGCCGGGGACGAAGTCTGGGCAGATACATCCGTGACGTCGGATTCTTCGGTCGGGATTGTTTGCAGGGACACTTGCGACAGCCTGTTCTCGCTTGGCCGCGAGAATAAGGTTTCGGTCGATATTTCCTTCTATTGCGGTGACAAGGTTGTCTCTTTGCCCACTTACGAGATTGACAGCCGTTCGGAATACTGGAAGCCGGATGACCTCAATTTCCGCTTTGTGGAATTTGATGAGCGCAGTGTCGCCGGAGATTACGAATTCGACAAATTCCTGCCGCCCGAGGATACGTCCTGTGGCAAGTTCGTGAATTATGCAGCCCTGAGGTTGAAATGTTCCCACGGATGGTGCTATTAGTAGCCTGCTTGGCCAGTGCGGCGCTCGCCCTTTCGGACGATTCGGGGTTCCCGTATTTCGGAGTGTCCCTGGGAGGCCATTATGCGTCGTATAGCATCAAGACGGAATCGTCTACCCATTGGTATCATGACAAGGACCGCGACGAGATGGTCTATGACGAGGACCTCACTTATGACATCTTCTCTTTTGAAGGTGGCGGCCCGATGCTCGATGTGCAGGCGGGATTTTCTCCGGGCGAGCGGTTCGTTTTCTTGCTGGATTTCGGTCTTTTTGTATCGATAGGTGGTTCCAACTACAAACTTTATTCCCGCGACAAGGATGAATACGCCGAAACCGAGGTTATGGTCCGCCCGCTTTTCGGCTTCGGTTTCAAGGTTTTTCCTTTCCCGTCTAAAAATTCCGCCTTGTACGGGTTGTTTGCGGGTGCTACGCTATCGTTCATGTGGAGCGACAACCAGTGGGAAAAATACGGGATGGATTATTGCAATTTTGATGTTGGTGGCAAGTTCGAGATTGGCAAACTCTGGAGCATATCGGAACATTACCTTGTCGGTTTCACCCTGACTGCGGGATTTCACGTCACTGCCGCTGGCCCCAATAACGAAGAATATGGCGACGATAGATTTCGGATAGGGGAGAACCCGAAACGCGACCCCGTCGATGAACTGAACAATCTCCATCTGGGGATTTCGTTGACCGCTGCCAGGAAGTAATCTATATTTGCAGATAGATTCAATGGTTCAACCATTGTGTTTGATGGGAAAAAAGGAGAACTTATGACCAGCTTTTCTAGAAAGTGGGCGCTTTGCCTTGCCGCGCTTTTTTTAAGCGTTTTTGTTGCCTGCAGTGACGATGATGACAATTTCCTAAAGCAAGACGAAGATCAGGAAGAATTGTCGTCGGAAGCGGAAGAGGAATCTTCTTCCTCATTTTCATCATCTTCTTCCAGCGAAAAACAAAAGGATGGATCTTCTAGTAGCGAAAAGGAGGAAGACTCTTCGTCTAGCGAGGAAGCGGAAAGCAGTTCGTCCACTCAAGGCCCGAAGTTTGTTCCGGGAACGTTCGTTGACGAACGCGACGGTCACGAATACAAGACCATCACGATGAACGGATACACCTGGATGGCGGAAAACCTGAGGTACCATACCCCAAATGCAGTCGACACCCTGAACACGCTGTACTACAGTGACAGCGAGGCTGTAGAGGCTTGCCCTCGCGGCTGGCATGTGCCGAATAAGGAGGAATGGGGCGATCTCTTGGCCGATGTGGAAAAAGCCTATGGAAAGAATGGCGGATACTACCTGAAATCCCGGGAAGGTTGGGAGCCGTATAATGACTCAATTGATGGCAATGGCTGTGATTCGCTTGGTTTCAACGTGCAGCCGCTAGGCATGGTTGCGCTGTCGAGTGGAAAACAGGAACTTCGGCTTACGGGGCAATACACGTATTTTTGGACGAGTACACTTGCCGGTAGAAACAAAAGTTCGGAGCAAAGAAGTCCG
>JAEEGL014487330.1_pt1 | contig 10222 bp, 8 predicted proteins | sample 9134231 | NCBI WGS metagenome assembly JAEEGL01 (sample SAMN16246548, study PRJNA631951) | gut metagenome | biome: gut microbiome; feature: rumen; material: fiber-attached | host: Bos | place: Iran: Karaj | collected 2018-10 | reverse complement strand
GGCTATACCATGCTGCCCAATTTTGAGCTGACCTACGTCTGCTACGCCCTGGCCAATTTCATCGAGCACGAGCTGGGCGAGGTGGCCACGCCCCTTTCCACCGGACCCATGACCAACGGGGCCCAGATCAGCATCCGCCACAGCGCCGTGGCGGCGGGCCTGGGCGAATTCGGCTGGCTCGGCATCGTGCTCACGCCGGAATTCGGCGCCCGGCAGCGCTTCGGGGTGGTGCTCACCACGGCGGAGCTGGAGCCGGACCCCATGTACGACGGGCCAAAGCTCTGCGACCCCGAAAAGTGCGGCATCTGCACGAAGGTCTGCCCGGTCGGGGCCCTGAGCAAATACGGCGAGCGGGAGCCCAAGCACGTTCACATGGGCGGCAAGACCTATGATTACTGCCATATCGACATGGTCCGCTGCCTCATTGCCGAGTATGCCATGACCAAGGGGCTGGACGGCAAGGACGATTATATCGACACGCTGGATGCGGACTATGCGAAGCTGGCCGAGGCCCAGGCCGCCATGCCCATTTCCGAGGCGGGCCTGCAGCACACGGAATCCTGGCACTGCGGCAAATGCCAGGTCTACTGCCCGGCGGGGAACTGGAACGAGCATTACAAAAAGCGCGGCCTGTCCAGGGGCGTCGGCGCGGTAAAAAAAGTGGATCCTCTTGGAGGGAAAAAGGAATGACACAGCTCAGCGAGAAGGAAAATTTCCGCCTGCTCCTTTCCGGCGAAATGCCGGAATTCATCCCCAGCTACAACATGTTCCTCTGGCGCTTCTATCCCACCTTCAACCGCACGGGCTTCAAGCCCGACGGCAGCGGCTTCGACGTGTTCGGCGTGGAGTATACCACGGCGAAGGAGGCGGACGGGGCGGCCATCCCCGTGCCCGGCAGGCATATCCTCCACGATATCACCAAGTGGCGCGACGTGATCAAGACCCCCGATCTCTCGGGCGTGGACTGGGACAAGGTGGTTGCCGCGGACGTGGACTTCCGGGACCCGGCCAATAATCCCCTGCTGCTGGTGTCGAACAACGGCTATTTTCAGCACATCATGAAGTTTATGGGCTTTGAGGACGGACTCTGCGCCATGTACGAGGAGCCGGAGGAATGCCGGGCGATGCTGGAATATCTCTGCGACTACTATCTGGAGATCGAATGGCAGTATACCAAGCGCGGCGCCTTCCTGGGCGTGAACCTGACGGACGACACCGCCACGGCCATCAACCCCTTCATTTCCATGGACCTTTACCGCGAGATCCTCAAGCCCGTCTACCGCCGCCACTGCGAACAGGCGCTGAATTCCGGCCTCTTCGTGACGCTGCACAACTGCGGCCGCTGCGAGGACCAGATCGAGGACTGGTTCGACCTGGGCATCTCCGGCTGGGACCCGGCGCAGCCCGTCAACGACCTCAAGGGCATCAAGGCCCAATACGGGCGGAAGCTGGCCATCATCGGCGGGTGGGACTCCACGGGCCCCGCCGTCTGGCCCGACAGCACCGAGGAACAGCTTCGCGCCGAGCTGGAGCGCTACGTGGATGCGCTGGCTCCCGGCGGCGGCTTTTGCTTTGCCGCCTCCGTCATGGGCGGGAGCTTCGACGAACGGCAGAAGAAGAAATACGGCGTGATCCGCGAGTTTTACGAGACCAGAGTGCGGAACTATTACGACACCCACTGAAAAGCCGGGACAGATAAAAAGGCAGCCGATTCCCATTCGGAATCGACTGCCTTTTTGCCCTTGCTTGCTCAGTCACCCAGGAAGGGGTCGCCCTCCTCCGTGGGAGGCGGCTCGGGGGCGTCGCCGCCGGTCTGTTCACCGCCGCCGGTCTGTTCACCGCCGCCGGTCTGCTTGCCGCCGCCGGTCTGCTCGCCGCCGCCGGTCTGCTCGCCGCCGCCGGTCTGTTCGCCGCCGCCGGTCTGTTCGCCGCCGCCGGTCTGCTCACCGCCGCCGGTCTGCTCTTCGCCGCCGGTCTGTTCTTCACCGCCGGGCTGCTCCGCGTCGGTGGGTTCTCCCTCGCCCAGCTCGCCCTCCACCGGGTCCTCGATATTTTCCGGCGGGGGGGCGCTGGGATCGTAGCGATAGAGCTCGCCGGGGGCGACCAGAATCAGGATATCCCGCTTGCTGTAATTCGTAACGGTCTCGCGGTTCTTGCTCAGCAGATTGCCCGCCCCGTCATAGATGGCCTTGTAGGTCTCCACCTTATAGCCCGTGGCGGCGCTGGTCTTCACTACGGAGGTGCCGGGCGCCACGGAGGAATCCTCTCTGTAAACGGTGGTGGGGGAATAGGTGTCCACCACGGCGTAGGTCATTTCCACGTGGGTGTCGTCGGTCTTCGTGCCGTAGATCTCCACGCAGGCCTGGCCCCCATCCCGCCAGGCGACGATCTTGATGGGATATTCCGTGTTGTTCTTGAAGCGGAAGTCGGGCCCGCCCCAGCTCACCGTGGCGTCCATCCCCAGGGGGACGTAGGAGGCCGCGTAGATGTGCCCCGTGCGGGAGACGATCTCCAGGTTCGCGTAGAGACAGCAGTAATAGATGGAGCTGGAGACCTGGCAGATACCGCCGCCGACCTCCTCCACCACTTCGCCGTTCATATAGGCCGGGGCGCCGCCGAAGCCGCGCTCGGTGGTGCGCTGGCCTACCACATCGTTGAAGGAAAAGACCGCGCCGGGCAGCATCTGATAGCCGTTCACGATGCCCGCGGCCAGCTCGATGTTCTTCGAGCGGGTGGCGTTGGCCGTCAGGTTTGTCACGCAGCTGGCCAGCTTATCCCGGTAAAGCATGCTCTGCAGGGTCTCGGCATCGACCTCCGGCTCCACGCTCTGCAGGGCCACCGTGATCACGGAGCCGTTCTCCGCCGCGTCGTAAAGACGGGCGGCGCCGTCCAGATCGAAGGTGACGCCCTCCTGCTCGGGCACGACGCTGAAATCCTCGGCAAAGTGCGCGTCCACCGCCGCCTTGCTGACGATGCGGTGAATGTCCTCCAGGGAAATGCTGGCAGGAGCGGAATAATCCGGCGTGTATTCGATCACGCCGTATTCGTTCTTTTCCAGGGCCTCCATCATCAGCCGGTAGACCTCGTCCTCATCTACCAGGACGCCGGAGGCGCCCTTTACGATGGTGATATCGTTGTCGTTCAGCGTATAGGCGCTTTCCACCAGAGAGGAGTTGGCCTCGGCGGCCACAGCGGCGATCTGGGCGCGCAGCGGCTCCCCGTTGAGCTGCCGGGCGATGTCGCCGGAGTAGAGCTCCACAGGGCCGCCGCGCAGGCTTCTCAGATACTGCAGCGGCGTCACCTTGCCGTCCGGCCGGCCGTATTCCCAGGCGGCACGGGCTACCTCGGCGGCGTTGAAGGGCTCCACCAGGCTTGCCACGGAGACGGAGAGGGTCTGCCCCGTGGAGAAATGCACGGTCACGCTCTCATCCGGTTCCTCCACGGCGGAGGCCAGCTTCACGGCGGCGTCCTCCTCCGTCATGCCGCCCAGGTCCATGCCGTAGGCGAAAACGTGGGGAAGGATCGTGTCGTAATTCGCGGCGGAATAGATCACGTAGCCGCCCGCTCCGGCGGCCGCGAAGAGGATCAGCGCCAGCAGAATGCCGAAGAAGGCCTTTACACCGCCGCCGCGCTTCGGCGGGGGAGGGGGCGGGGCCTGCTTTTTGGGCGCGGGCCGCGGGGCGCTTGCGGCGGACCTTTGGGTGCTCGCCGCAGGCCGCGGAGAGCTCGCGGCGGCCTGCCGGCTGCTTTGCGCCGGGGCGCGGCGGGCAGGGGGATCGCTTTGCGCCGGGGCCTTTTTCGCCGGCGTGCGCGTGGAGCGGGAACTGACTAATTTCAAGCTCGTCACCAACCTTGTCAATAGAAAAATGTCACGTCAGAAAAGGGAGGAGTAATAGTCCTCCTGCCGCCAGGGGCCGCTGAGATCGTAGCGCTTCTCAGCCAGCGTATCCAGCAGCTCGCTGATGAGACTGTTGGATACCAGAAACCCTTTGGGCGTAAAACACCAGCGGCCGCCCAGCTCACGGGCGTAGCCGTATTTCTGATAGCTTTGCAGCAGCGGTTCCAGCGCCGGGAAGGCGCCGCGGTAATAGCGGTCAAAATCCTCGGCGGAAATGCCCCGCACCGTCCGCAAACCCAGCATGACGTATTCCGCGGCCCGGGCGTGGGCGGAAAGCTCCTCCGATTCCGCGATCAGGGGCGAGCCGTTCTTCACCGAGGCTATATAGCCCTCCACGTCCCGCGTGAAGGTGAAGCGGGAGCGGCCGATGCAGGAGGCGGCGGAGGCGCCGAAGCCGGCATAATCCTCTAAGAGCCAGTATTTGAGATTGTGCCGGGATTCCCGGCCGCGCTGGGCAAAATTGGAAATTTCGTACTGCGGATAGCCGTGGGAGGCCAGAAAATCCACCGTATAGAGATACATATCCGCCTGGGTGTCGTCGTCCGGCAGCAGGTCGCTGTCCTTCAGGCGATAGAGGGGCGTGCCCTCCTCCAGCTTCAGCCCGTAGCAGGAGAGGTGGTTGGGCTTCATGAGGGCCGCCCGGGTCAGCGTGTCGGCCCAATCGTCCCGCGTCTGGGCGGGGAGGCCGTAGATCAGATCGAGGCTCAGATTGTCAAAGCCCGCGGCCCGCGCCGCCTCCACGGCGTCCAGCACGTCCTCGTAGCGGTGGCGGCGGCCGATGAATTCCAGGATCGTGTCGTTGGCCGACTGCATGCCGATGGAAATGCGGTTGAAGCCCGCCCGGCGCAGCCGTTTCAGCTCTGAGAGCCTGACGCTGTCGGGATTCGCCTCCAGGGTGACCTCCGCATCCGTCAGCACGCGGCAGCCGCGCTTGAGCGCCTCGAAGAGCTCAATGAGCCGCCCGGCCCCGTACCAGCTCGGCGTGCCGCCGCCGAAATAGACGGTGTCCACGTAGTAATCCTCCAGGCGGGGGGCCGCCTCGGCCAGATGCCGCAGCAGGGCCTTCTGGTATTTGTCCATCAGGTCCCGCCGCCCGGCGGTGGAGCAGAAGTCACAGTAGCCGCAGCGGGAAGCGCAGAAGGGGATATGAAAATAGATTCCAATGCGTTTGTCCATCGGCTCCGCTTTTCGGCTCCTTTCCGTAGTATGGCTCAAATCGGCAGGCAGTAATCAGGGAACAGGGAACAGGGAACAGGGAACAGGGAACAGGGAACAGGGAACGGGGAACGGTTTGCCATTCTCATTCCCGGCGCGGGATTCTTCCCTCCCGCAGTCAGTGCGCCGGCGTCAAAGAAGCCGGTCGGATAACAGATCGATAACCTCGGCGGCGTCGCAGTCTATGGCGTGGGCCCGGTCCCCCAGCTCGGGCGGCACGGTGGGGTGCCCCCGGTGGCCCGGATAGTCCAGATACCCGCGATTCACGCGCCAGAGGCTCGCCCCCGGGATGGCGTGGGTGATACGCTCGAAGGGCCAGCGGATCACGCCGGGCGTATTGAAGCCCACGCCCAGCTCCACCAGGCAGAGCGTTTTGTCCTCGCTGCCGTAGACGAATTCCAGATACCGCTCGCGCCCCTCGGCATAGTCCTCCGGGCGGAAGCACATTTCCGCCGGAGCCCCGCAGTAGGGGCAGCGGGGGATGCCCTCGGGCGCGCACTCAAAGGTGACGGGGTCGATGAAATCCAGCACCCGCTCCAGAGGCTCCAGGCTGTTCCAGGTGTGCTCGCAGCAGCGCTTTGAGCAGCCCATATTGTCATAGCTTCCCTGGTATTCAAAGACCCGCTCCATGGGGAAGCCGCCGCGGAAAAACTGCCGGTCGGCGTTCGAGGTCACCACGAACCAGTCCCGCCCCTCCAGGAGCTTCAGAAGCTTCGCATAGAGCGGGGCCGGGGGAAAGACCTTGCGCACGTAATGGACGTGGGTGGCCCAATAGGCCCATTTGCGCCCCAGGGTCCAGTCCTCATCCCCAAAGCCGACCAGATTGTACTGGCAGCGGTAGCCCTCCTTCAAAAGGGCGGGGAAGTACCGGCGAAAAACCTCTTCGTCAAAGTAGCTGAGGCCCGCCGAGGCGGAAAGCCCCGCTCCGGCGCCCAGCAGCAGCCTGTCCGCCCCGCGGATGGCCTCCGCCAGGGCCTCGATTTTCAGACGGTTTTCCGGCGTCATTTGTTCCAGCCTCCCGGAAGGATAGTTCGGAGATCAGAGATCGGCAAGCAGCGCCTTGCCCGCGCTTCACAGCGCGGCGGGCTTGATAACAATTTATTATATACGTTTTTTCGCCGTTCTTCAAGTGGTAAATCCGTGTTTTTTCTTTGGCCTTAATAGACCGGCTCTGTTTGCTTGTCATTCCGCGAAAAGAATGATATGATAAACAAAAACACGAAAGAGTGAGAAAACATGGCAAAAGGCTTGATTGATTCACTGCTGGATTCTATTTTTGATGAGCAATGGACAGGGCGGCGCGGCGAGAAGCTCACCGAGCGCGAATTATCTCTGGTGAATATCTTTGGCCGGGATGGAGTGACCCTGCGAAATCTGTATATCCCAAAAGGAAACGGAGAAACCTCGGAAATAGACTTGGTTTACATAACGCGAAAGGGCATCTTTGTGTTAGAGAGCAAAAACTATTCCGGATGGATATTCGGCAATGAAACGGAAATGTACTGGACAGCATCGCTGTCAAACGGGCAGAAAAACCGTTTTTATAACCCTATCAAGCAAAATCGCAGCCATATCAAGTGGCTGCGGGGTGTTGTGGGGGAAGATGTGCCGCTGTTTTCCGTCATTGTTTTTTCCGAACGCTGTGAATTGAAAAAGGTTTCGGTCACCAGTACAGACGTTAAAGTTGTAAAAAGGGATCGCCTTTACGCTGCCATCCGCACGATCTGGGACGCCAGCAAGGATGCGTTGTCTCCGGCGGAGCTGGAGCGGCTTTGCGGGGAGCTGAAACGGTTTACGAATAAGGATGCGGCGGTCAAGGAAGCGCATATAGAGGCTATCAGGAAAAACATCGAAAAACGAGAGAAAACGGCTGCGCCCCAAACGGATTCCCTTATCTGTCCGCGCTGCGGCAAAGCCCTGGTGGTGCGGACGGCGCGAAAAGGGCCCAACGCCGGGCAGAATTTCTATGCTTGCTCCGGTTTCCCGCAATGCCGTTATACGTGCAGTGTTGAGACAAAGGAGGCGGAGAAATGATCCTGTATCGTGTCAGCCCGGCGGAGACCGAGGGGCGGCAGGGGCAGTATTTTGAATGCGGCGCCTGCGGCCATCGCTTTCCGGACGTGGAGGTTTTCAAGACGATCTTCGGCATCCTGCCTCAGTTTCGGGAGAACCTGCAAAGGACGCTGGAGGGCGTTTTCACCCTTTTTCAGGAGTGTACGCCCGAGCGCTACGAGGAAAACGGGGCTCTGCGCTGGTGCCCCTACTGCGGCGCGCCCTTTTACCATGTGGTGGACGTGTACGAGAGCTGGCAGCGGGGCTACCGTCTGCCCGGCAGCGAACGCTGGCTGACGGGGGAGGAGGCGGAGGCGGCCCTGGAAACGCTGCTGGCCCCCGCCAGGGCGGATCGCCGCGCCCGGCTGGAGGCGGAGCTGCGGGAGCTCTGAGCCTGCCTCAGTCGAATTCCTCGCGGACGGCGGCGGCCACGTCCCGGTAGGTCTCGGCTGCGAACACGTCCCGCAGACCAAGCTCCCCGATGGCCTCGGAGTAATAGGTGGCCTCCGTGTCCATGGCGCAGGCGGTCAGATAGCGGTCCACCGCCGCGTCCCAGTCCTCCTGGGCCAGGGTCCAGAGCTCCAGAGCGCCCAGGGCGGAGACCCCGTAGCTGATATAGTAGAAGGGGTCTTCAAAGTTGTGGGAGACCTGCATCCACTCCCGCTCGTAGCCGTAATAGGGGTTGTAGCCGTATTCCCGGTAGAGCTCGGCATAGATCTCGTCCACCCGTTCCGGCGTCAGATTTTCTTCGGTGTAGACCCGCTGCTGAAACTCGTCGTAAAGGGCCCCGTCCACCAGGCTGTAGAGCATGTTCATCAGGAGCACCTGCTCCGCCTCCTTGGCCAGGCGGCCGAAGATATCCGGGTAGTAGTGGGTGAAGAGCAGCTCCAGGCCCTGGCTCTGCAGCTCGCTCAGATCGTAGTCGCTGAGGCCGAAGAGCAGGTCGCTTTCCGTATAGAAATAATTGGTGAAGTGGCCGAACTCGTGGAAGGTGTCGGTATAATCCTGGAAATTGCCGTAGGGAGAGTTGAAGATAAAGGGCTCGTTGACGGAGTAAAGGAGGGTGGTGTAGCCCGTTTCCTCCTTGCCCTCGTCATAGTCCAGATCGCAGAGACCGTGATCCAGCATATAGCGGAAGGCCGTATACAGCTCCGGCGAGAGGGAAGGCAGATGCGTTTCCATTACGGCGAGGATGGCCTCGGGGGAGCAATCCAGGTCCCAGGCGCGGGAGAGCCGGTCCGCACTCTCCCAGGCGTCGTAGCCGTAATCCTGCACAAGGGGGACGATATACTGCTTCACCGCCGCCCACACGGCCTCACTGTCCGCGGGCGTATAGTCCCGGCTGTAGATGGATTCGTAGGAATAGGCTGCGGCGCTTTCATAGCCCTGTCTGCGGGCGTAGTCGTTGGCCTTATCCACCAGCGCCACGTAGATGCGGCCGATCTCGTCATAGTCGGAGCGGCGCTTCGCCATTTCCCGGTAATAGTCCTGGATCAGCTCGTTCTTCTCCTTGAGCAGGGTCGTCATGGCGCCGTCGTCATCCTCGTAGGCGGTGAAGAATTCGATCAGCTCCGCGTCGTAGCGCTCTTCCAGCAGGGCGGCGTGGGGAGAGACGGCCAGCGTGTGCATGGCCTGGAGGTATTCGTCCCAGGCGCCGTTGAAAAGGTCCTGAGAATAGCTGTATTCCTCATAGTTCTCATCGTCGGAGGGATCGGCGGAGAAGGAGAGACCCGCCAGGGTCTGCAGGGTGTAGATATAGATGAGCTCCTCCCTCAGAGCGTCGTCCGCCGCGGCGAAGTCCTCCGCAGAGCCGCCTTCCCTGGCCAAAGTGTAGATGGGCTCCGTCAGTTCATCGAAGCGGGCGGCTTCATAATGCTCGTAGGAAAGGTCGGAATAGTCCGCGTCTCCGTGCCAGACCTCCCGGAAATAGCGCGGCCCCGTTTCCTCGGGCGGCGTTTCCGGCTCGGCCGGCTCTTCCGTTTCTTCGGGTCCCCCGGCTTCCGCAGGCTCCTCCGGCTCTGCCGGGGGCGCTTCCGCTTCGGCGGCTTCCTCCGGCTCCGCGGGAAGGGCCGGGGCGGCGGGCTCCGTTTCCGCTTCGGCGGGCGCGGGCTCTGCGGCGGGCGCGGCTTCCGGCGCCTTGGGCACGATGCGGAAGCAGCCCGCGAGGGAGGCGAGCAGCGCCAGGCAGAGAAGAAGGGCAAGCGCGCGGTTTTTCATGGCGATCCTCCTTGAAACAATGCAGAATGACGTGGCTTGACAAAACTATACCCCGCGCAGGACATTGTGTCAAGCGCGGGGTTTTCATGTTGAGAAATGCCGATCACTTCTTTATCATCGTGAGGGGCTTGGCCAGAAGGGCGCAGAGCACCACGGCCAGGATGGTATTGGGCAGCATATAGGTGCCGTTGTAGAGCGTGGAGTAGAGAGCGGGGGTCATGCCGCTGATGCCCATGAATTCCTCGGGCATCCACTCGGCGTAGACCGTGACGCCGCTGATGAAGTGGACGATGAAGCGGGCCACGGAGCCGATCAGCGCGCCCAGGGGCAGGGCCCAGAGACGCTTGCGGTTGTGCGGCCGGGTGGTGACGCCGGCGAAACCCACGAACATGTAGGCAACCGAATAGTCGAAGATGATGCTTACCCAGCTGATATCCGCGTGGCCGCCCAGAAAATACTTGATCGTACCGAAGACCAGACCGGCCGCCAGGCCCCAGCCGCAGCCCCAGCGCACGGCACAGACGATGAGCGGGATCATCACGAGGTCGATGCTGCCGCCGAAGCCGCCGAAGGCCAGGCCGATGGGGATCTTCAGATAGCTCAGGCCGATGGCCAGCGCCACTAAGATTGCGCTTTCGCAGAGTGCGCGCAGGGTATGATTGCTGCTTTTTGTTCCTGCCATTTCGTTTCCTCCTTTTTCTGCGGCGCGCCGTCTGCCGGGCGGCAAAAACGCCGCGCAGGGATAGCTGCGCGGCGTTGATCGCAAAAGGGCTGGGCCCCGTTCCTACGCCGGCATTATCCGGATCAGGTTCCCGGGTCCGGCGCGGAACACGCCCCGTC
>JAEEGL014268017.1_pt1 | contig 10222 bp, 6 predicted proteins | sample 9134231 | NCBI WGS metagenome assembly JAEEGL01 (sample SAMN16246548, study PRJNA631951) | gut metagenome | biome: gut microbiome; feature: rumen; material: fiber-attached | host: Bos | place: Iran: Karaj | collected 2018-10 | reverse complement strand
CCGTGGGGCCCAGGAACAGGAAGGAGCCGAGTGGCCGGTTCGGATCCTGAATACCCGCACGGCTGCGCAGGATCGCCTCGGACACTTTGCGCACCGCTTCATCCTGGCCGATGACCCGCTCGTGCAGCGTGTCTTCCAGATGAAGCAGTTTTTCCCGCTCGCCTTCCATCAGACGCGCAACCGGGATACCGGTCCAGCGGCAGATGATCCGGGCGATTTCCTCATCGGTGACTTTATCCCGGAGGAGGCTGTTTTCACCGCGGCTTTCCTCGGCAATGGCCTCTTCCTGCTCCAGTTCCTTTTTCAGCTTCGGCAGTTCGCCGTACTTCAGCTCGGCGGCGCGGTTCAGGTCATAGGAACGCTCCGCCTGTTCAATCTGCGCATTGACACGCTCGATCTGTTCACGCAGGCCGGTGACTTTGGCGATGGCATCCTTTTCGGCTTCCCAGCGGGCTTTCATGGCGTTGAACTGATCCCGCTGTTCGGCCAGTTCCCTCTGCACGTCCGCCAGGTGCGCCCGGGACAGGCTGTCCTCGTCCTTCTTCAGCGCGGCCTCCTCGATCTCCAGCTGCATGATATGGCGACGGATATCGTCCAGTTCCGCCGGCAGCGAATCGATCTCCGTACGGATCATCGCGCAGGCTTCGTCCACCAGGTCGATGGCCTTGTCCGGGAGGAAACGGTCGGTGATGTACCGGTTGGACAGGGTGGCGGCGGCTATCAGGGCGGAGTCCTGGATCTTCACGCCGTGGAAGACTTCGTACCGCTCTTCCAGGCCGCGCAGGATCGCGATCGTATCCTCGACGGTGGGCTCGGAGACCAGTACAGGCTGGAACCGCCGTTCCAGGGCAGCGTCCTTCTCAATATACTTCCGGTATTCATTCAGGGTTGTGGCGCCGATGCAGTGCAGTTCGCCCCGGGCGAGCATCGGCTTGAGCAGGTTGCCGGCGTCCATGGCGCCGTCCGCCTTACCGGCGCCGACGATCGTATGCAGTTCATCGATGAAAAGTATGATCCGGCCGTCGCTCTTTTTGATTTCCGTGAGCACGGCTTTCAGCCGTTCCTCGAATTCGCCGCGGAACTTGGCGCCCGCGATCAGGCTGCCCATATCCAGGGAGAAAATCGTTTTGTCCTTCAGGCTGTCCGGCACGTCGCCCCGGACGATCCGCAGGGCGAGACCTTCCGCGATGGCGGTTTTACCGACACCGGGCTCACCGATCAGGACCGGGTTGTTCTTCGTCTTCCGGGACAGGATACGGATCACATTCCGGATTTCGGTGTCGCGCCCGATGACGGGATCCAGCTTCTGCTGGCGCGCCAGTTCGACCAGGTCGGAACCGTACTTCTTCAGCGCGTCATAAGTCTCTTCCGGACTGTCCGACGTTACCCGCGCGGCGCCGCGGACTTCGCTCAGCGCCTTCAGGAAGGCGTCCGGCTGATATCCGACGGACTTCAGGATCCGCCCGACATTCGCCGAAGCCTTCGCGCAGATACCTATCCAGACATGCTCGACGGAGAGGTATTCGTCCTTCATCTACTCCGCGGTCTTTTCCGCCTCGAGCAAAGCTTTTTCGGTATCGCCCGCAAGGTACACCTTGCCGGCGCCGGCACCGGAAACGTGCGGCATACGGCTGAGGGCATCCTCCAGCGCTTTGCGCAGCGCGTCCACAGAGACGCCGCACTTGCCGAGCAGCTGGGGAATCAGGTCGCCCGATTCCTCCGTCAGCGCCATCATCATGTGTTCCTGCTGCACTTCCGCGTGCCCGTATTCCACCGCGAGGGCCTGGGAACGCTGCAGCGCGGCCATGGTCTTCTGCGTAAACTGATTCATGTTCATCATCGCAATCACCTCATTGTCAGGCCGTATTGACTATCTTTGACCTTCGTGTATATTGTACTCCTTTCTGCCAGAATGTCAAGGGGTTTCCGAAGGATTTTCATGGGCCGGACAGACCGGGGGAAGGGAACAACCGGACGATCCGTTTGATATGACGAGGACCTGCCAAACTTGCCACGAACGCCGGTAAGATGGTATAATACAATGCCCGAATATGTGAATCCGATCAGGGAACGGACGGGCATCGATCATCAGGAGGAAAAACATGGCCGCAAGACGGAGTAACAGACCGGAAGAGGAGCCGTTTGACGAATATACGGAAGACGGCGACTATTTGCCGTATGAAGATCCGTATGATCCGGAGTATGGGGAGCTTCCTCCGGGGGAACCGTACGATCCGGAAGAATACGACGGGGAAGAAACATATGACGAATGGGATGACGAAGACCTGACGGATGACGACGCGGAGCCGGAAAAGGGAAAAGTGTATCACCGCAGTATCTTCCGCCCGGCGGTGAGGAAACCGAACTTTATCGTCAGCGTCCTCGTGAACACGGTCCGCGTGTTATTCGTCATCATCGTGCTGATCGGCGTCGCCGGACTCGGCGCGCTGGCCGGCATCGCCAAGGGATATGTGGATACAGCGCCGGAACTGGACCTGGTGGCGCTGGACAGTCCGGACCAGAATTCCAGTTTTTACGACGTCAATAAAAACTTCCTGACAGAATACCGCGGATCGGAAAACCGGGAAGTCGTTCCGCTGACAGCAGTTCCGAAAAGACTGAGGAACGCGTTTATCGCCGTGGAAGACGCCCGGTTCTATTCCCATAACGGAGTGGACCTGAAGCGGATCGGCGGCGCCCTGATCGCCAACCTGACGACATCGGGCACCCAGGGCGGATCCACGATCACGCAGCAGCTGATCAAGAACACACTGCTGTCTTCCGAACAGAGCTACAAGCGCAAGATCCAGGAGGCGTATCTCGCGATCCAGCTGGAGATGAGATACTCCAAGGACCAGATCCTGGAAACCTACCTGAACACTATTTACCTGGGAGAAAGCTATTACGGAATCAAGGTCGCGGCAAAGGGCTTTTTCGGCAAGGAACTGGAGGAACTGACGCTCCGGGAATGCGCCATGCTGGCCGGCATGACCAACAATCCGTATTACTACAATCCGCGGCGGAATTACTACGACCGCACCGAAAAAGGCGACGGGACAACCGATTACAAAGCCATCACCAACAACCGGACGAACTATGTGCTGCGCTGCATGTACGAAAACCAGTTCATCACATACGAAGAATACCAGGAGGCGCTGAATCCCGCCACGGCGACGGTGCTGCGGAGCGAGCCGGGATCCGGATCAAACGGAATGTATCCGTATCCGCACTACATCGAGTACGCCGTCAAGGAAGCCGTTCAGATCCTGTTGGAAGTGAACGGGCTGGAAAACACCCCGACGAACCGCGCGGCGATGGAAAACAAGCTGCGCACGGGCGGATACAGCATCCAGCTGGCCATCGATCCGCAGATCCAGGAGACCGTGGAAGAAACGCTGCAGAACTGGACAAAGTATCCGTCGCTGCGGGATCCGTCGGACAAGGTATACCGGAGCCGGAATTCGGACGGAACCTACACGGATATCATACAGCCGCAGGCAGCATGTGCCGTGCTTGACTACCGGACAGGAGAACTGAAGGCCATTGTCGGTTCCCGGACAGAGGTGACCGCCCGGAAAACGCTGAACCGCGCAACCGACATGAAGATGCCGGTGGGATCCTCCATCAAGCCGATCGCCGTTTACGCGCCGGCACTGGAACTGGGCGCCAGTCCCGCTTCCGTGGTTTACAACATGCCGATTCCGATTTCCGGCTGGAAGGACGCCAAGGGGAACGACAGCTGGCCGACTAACTACGGCGGAGCCGGATATGTGGGCCCGGAAACGATGCGGACAGCCATGGCAAAATCGCACAACACGGCGGCGGCGCAGACGCTGATGACCCGGGTCGGCGTGAGCCGGAGCGTGGACTTCCTGCATCGCCTGGGGATTGACGACGAGCATATCGACGCGACGCCGTTCGGCCTGAGCCTGGGCTCCTCCGGCATTACCCCGCTGCAGATGACGGTCGCGTTCGGCGTACTGGCCAACGGAGGCGTATACCAGGATCCGATATCCGTACTGGGCATATCCGACGCCAACGGTGACGTCGTATGGGACGGCCACCAGCACCAGGAACGCCGGCGGGTATTCTCCGCCAGCACATCCTGGATGATAGTGGACATGCTCAAGAGCGTCGTGTCCTCCGGAACAGGCACATCCGCGAAAATCAAGGGACAGACCGTGGGAGGCAAAACCGGCACGAACTCCGACCAGAAAGGCGTGTTCTTTGCCGGCATGACCGGTTATTACGCATCCGCCCTGTGGGTCGGACACGACAATTACAAGGCACTGGCCTCCAAATCCACGGGATCGGGCGCGGCGGCTCCGCTCTGGCAGGCATATATGGCCAAGATCCACAGCGGCCTTCCTTCCCGGGAGATCCTGGACGGAAAACCCGAGGATTACGGCCTCGTAAGGGTGACCACCTGCGCGGTCAGCGGCCAGCTGGCGACTGACGCCTGCCGGAACGACGCCATGGGATACGGCGTTGTGACGGATTACTGGGCAAACGGAACGCAGCCGACGCAGACCTGCCAGATGCATGTGACTCAGACCGTGTGCGCAGAGACAGGCATGCTGGCATCTCCTTACTGTCCGTACACCGAGCAGAAAGGCGTGGTCGTGATTCCCCAGGGGCATCCGCTGTACAGCCTGATCGGCACTCAGTACCAGGCTGTGCTGGAGGAATACCTGGGCACGACAGCATCCTACAGCAACCAGACCTGTACGCTGCACAGCAGCGGTTATACCGCACCGTCCGGAGGGACCTCCGGTTTGCCGGAACGGATCGTATCTGACGCGCGCCAGCTGATCGTCAGCGCGGAGAGCCGGCTGGCGACCCTGGACCCGTCCAGCGACCAGTACCGCGCCATTGTGAACGCGGCGACATACCTGAGGAGCCTGCTGGACAGCGGGACCGCGACTGAGTCCGACGTTATGGCCGCGATGACCGAACTGACCCGTACCCTGATCAACTGACCGGAAGGAGAACCGTATGCTGAAGATCGGATGCCACTTATCCGCGTCACAGGGATACCTGCACATGGCGAAGCAGATCATCTCCATGGGCGGAAACACCTTTCAGTTTTTCACGAGAAATCCCCGGGGCGGGAGCGCCAAACCGATGGATGAGGCCGACGCGGCCGCGTTTCGCCAATATGCCGCGGAGCATGGGATCGAAGTGATCCTGGCCCACGCGCCGTATACGCTGAACGGATGCTCGGCGGATCCCGGAATCCGGGAATTCGCGACACGCACCATGGCGGACGACCTGCGCCGGATGGAATACACGCCGGGGAACCTGTACAATTTCCATCCAGGTTCCCATGTCGGACAGGGCACCGAAGCCGGGATCACGATGATCGCGGATATGCTGAACAGCATCCTGACCGCGGAGCAGAGCACAACCGTGCTGCTGGAAACCATGGCCGGTAAGGGCAGCGAGGTCGGCGGACGGTTTGAGGAACTGCGGGAGATCCTGGACCGGGTCCAGCTGAAGCAGAAAATGGGCGTGTGCCTGGACACATGCCATGTGCATGACGCCGGATACGATATTGTGAACCACCCGGACGAAGTGCTGACGGAGTTTGACCGGATCATCGGCCTGAACCGGCTCAGGGCAGTCCATATCAACGACAGCAAGAATCCCCTGGGCGCCCGGAAGGACCGGCATGAAAAAATTGGCGAGGGGTTCATCGGGACGGAGGGAATCCTCGGTATGATGCGGCATCCGGCCCTGCGGGAACTGCCATTCTACCTGGAGACTCCCAATGAGATTGACGGATATGAGCGGGAGATCCACCTGCTGAAGGAAAAATTCTGAGCAGGCGGCCGGTTCCGGTTTGATATAACTGTTTACGGAGAGGGCAACGATGAAACGACTGCGGGCGCTGGCACTGGCGGCGGTGATGCTGCTGTGCGGCACGGTTCGGGCGGAGGAGCCGGAGATGCGGATTGACATCTACGGCGGCGAAGTGCTGCCGGGACGCGCCGCGATCATCAGCCTGATTGCGTCGGAACCGGGGACCTGCAGTATCCGGATCCTGGATGATACAGACCGGGAGATCGCCGTGGTTACCGCGGACCGGCCGGTCGAGGCAGGATACAATTCCCTGTACTGGAACGGCACCTGGGAAGGAAAGGCCGTTCCCGAGGGAACGTGGCGGCTGGTCCTGGAAGTCAACGGGCAGACGGCAGAAACGACGGTGACGGTCGGGCGCATGATCCCGTGCCTGATCGCCCCGGCATTATCGGACCGGGAGGTTACGACCGGAAAGAACGTTATGCTGACATACTGCGCCACCGAAGCGGGCGAACTCACGGTGTCCCTGCGCAGCGGAGACTCGGAGGCGGCAGCTTTCAGCGCGGCAACGGAGTACGGGGACGGGGAGATGGTTTTTCCCGCCTGCGTGACGCCGGGAGATTATGAGGCGGTCGTGACGCTGAAACGGGAGGACGGGACATTCTCCGATCCGGTTTCGTTTCCGCTCGCGGTCCGGGCGCCGGCAACGGCGTTTTCTCCCGTGTACGGCAGCCCGTATGCCGGACAGGACCTGACGCTGAACGGGTGGACCGTACCGATGGATATCGAAGACGATGACGCGGTCTGGCAGGCGCTGACGGCGCCGGTCACCGTACTGGATGACGGAAAGAGCAACGCGGAACGGCGGCAGGCAACCGTCCGGAAAGAACCGTCCGCGGACAGCGAAGGCGTCGGAATGGTCACAATGGTCTCCCAGGGCGTGCACGTGCTGGAACGGGGAGAAGAGTGGAGCCTGATTGAAAGCTACTCCTCTTCGTTTCACAATTCGGCCGTGCTGAACTGGAACGCGCTGATCCAGGGATATGTACCGACCCGGTACCTGCGGGAAGTGATTCCGAACCAGCAGATGGGATTCGTGGTGGACAAACTGACACAGCGGCTGTACGTTTTCCTGGACGGAAACCTGTATACGACCCTGCTGGTATCCACCGGGCTGTTCAACGAGAAACAGCCCTACAACGAAACGCGTTCCGGCGAGTTCCTGCTGGTCAGCAAAGTCGGCGGATTTATGTCCGACAGTTATTACTGCCCACTGGGAATCCGATTCAACTCCGGCGACCTGCTTCATGAGGTGCCTTACGTCCAGCGCAACCTGGATTATTCAGGTACAGAGCCGAAACTGGGCTCCAAAGCCAGCCACGGATGTATCCGGGTACAGCGGAAGGCGAATCCGGACGGGGTCAACATGCAGTGGATCTGGAACCATTACCAGGCCAACACAAAAATCCTGGTATGGGAGGACTGGCAGGGACGCCAGATCCCGATTCCCGGGGATGATACGGCCGTGTACTGCAATCTTCGCCGGAACACCTACTACCATTCGTCCGCCGCCTGCAGCGAACTGGGTACCCGGTCTCCCCAGAAGATGACATACGCGGAGCTGTCCGGGGAGGCGGGAACCAAACTGAAACCCTGCCCCTACTGCGGACCGACGCTGAAAAGAGACGAACTCCTGGCCATCAATGAGCGGTATGCGGCCGGCGGCGATCATGAACCGGGGATGACGGAAGCGCTGAAGAGCTGTCCCCGAAACCTGAACGGGAGGTGAACGCATGAATATCATCGACTGGATCATTGTAGCGATCCTGGGCATCAGCACCCTGATCGGCTTTTACCGGGGCTTTATCTCTTCCGTGGCGAGTATGGGCGGCAGCCTGGTATCCCTGGGCCTCAGTTACTGGCTGAGTCCGAAACTGGTGGAATGGGTTCAGCAAAACACCACGATCGGCAGCACGATCGGCTCCTATGCCGACGCCGCGATCCGCGCAGGCGATATGGGCAGCGCGCAGGTATCGGCCGTCGCCCAGAACCAAGGCATGCTGGACAGTGTATTGAAAGAAGTCCAGCTGCCCGCGCCGCTGGACTCCCTGCTCAGGACCAATATTCAGAACCAGGCATTTGCCGGAGACAGGATTTACGAAGTCAAGGATTATGTTGTCAGCACCGTTGAAAGCGCCGTACTGAATATCATCTGTTTCATCATCTGCTTCATCGTGCTGATGATCCTGTTTCATATCATTATCAACCTGCTGAACCATATTTTCAAGTTCCCGGTACTCAAGCAGCTGAATTCCGTGGCAGGCGGCGCTTTCGGGCTGCTCCGCGGCGTGCTGCTGTGCTTTGTCGCGTTCGCGCTGCTGCCCCTGATTCAGACCATTATCCCGATCAAAGGGGCGGACGACCTGATACAGGGCAGTATACTCGCACCGGTGTTCAACAGCACCAATCTGATATTGTCCATCATGAAGGGACACTTATAAATCCCTAACGGATGACGACACTGGTCTGCGGCCCGACCGTGAGGACGGTTCCCTCCAGCGAAGCGCCGCCTTCATCCGGCAGGCACGCCAGCACGGCGGCAATCCCTGTGAAGGACAGGTCTGTGGCCTCCTTCAGATCCAGCGTCACCGTGCCCGCCGTCGTGTTATGGATCACCGCGAGCGTATTCCCGTTCCATTCACACAGGAAACCGCCGGCTTTTGTGTCCGGGAAGGACAGGGCGGTATATGTTCCCCGGGCGATTTCCGGGTTTGCCTTGCGAACCATAAGCACCTGCTTGTAGTGGTTTACAAGGCTTCCTTTCATTTCAAGCAGGTCTTTCACGCTGTAAGGCGTCTGTTTGGTATAGGTGCTGCCAACAGGATCCTTCACGGTATCGCCGTCTCCCCAAAGCATGGCGAGGCGGCGGTTCGCGTCGGTATTCTCCCCGCCGCGGGAACCGCGGAGCCCGATTTCCTCTCCGTAGTAAATGAAGGGAGAGCCGGGGGAAAGCAGGTACAGATTCGCCGCCATATGCATGCGGCCGGAAGCCATGGTCAGGTAGCCCGCGGCCCGGTCCGTATCGTGATTGGCGATGAAGTAGATATTCATCGCTTCCGGATTCACAGCGTGGATACTGTCGATGTACTGCTGCGTCGCGACAGTGAATTTGCTGACATCCCCGCCCTTCGCGGCCGCCGCGATAACCCCCTCCGCCTGGCTGGCTGAAAAGTGGAAACAATTGAAAACCGGCAGATAACGTTCAATCACACCGTCCCCGTCCCAGACTTCGGCAACCGTGTAGACATCCGGGTTGGTTTTTTTCAGCCCGCCGATGTACCAGGACCAGAATTCCACATTCCGGTCGTGTTCACCGAGATACAGGTATTTGGCGGCGTCAAAGCGGAAACCGTCCACGCCCATTTCCAGATAGAACCGGGCGACGTCCAGCACAGCCTGCCGCACCTGATCATTGTCATAGTTCAGCTCGGGCATGGATGAGGAGAAGTTCGTTTCCACCTTGATCCCCGCGTTGGGTACGGTGTCGAAATGCCGGCCGGCCGGCGATTTTTCATCCGCGTCCAGCCAGGTATAAAAATCGTAAAACGCGTGATCCGGATTATGCATCAGATGCGCGTTGACGAAATTCCTGTACCAGCGGCACTGGTTCCCGGTGTGATTCAGCGGCATATCCAGGATCAGCTTCACGTCCCGTTCATGGCACAGGTCGATCAGTTCCTTCAGATCATCCATCGTGCCGAAGGAGGGATCAATGGTATAGTAATCTGTGACGTCATATTTGTGATAGGTGGGGGAGGAAAAAACCGGCGTCAGCCAGATACCCTCGACACCCAGGCTTTTGCCGGACGCCGGATCCCCGTCATTCAGATAGTCCATGCGGTTGATGATTCCGCGCAGATCCCCGATTCCGTCCCCGTCGGAATCGGAGAAAGAACCCACGAAGATCTCATAGAACACCCGGCTGTTGTCCATGACATCCCATCCGTCCTGGAAAGTGATCGCTTCCACCTGAATCTCCTTTTCGTTCAGCGTGCCCTCAGCGGAAACAGGAAGGCATATACCGCACAACAGAAGCACAACTGCCATCCATACGCAAAAACGCTTCATTGCTGTCGACCTCTTTCATTCTGTTCTGTTGATCCGTTCACCGATATCATGACGCATTCTTTATTTCTTGTCAAGAGCCGGCAAAGGTGATATATTGCAGAAAAAAGCAAGGAAACGGGACAGTTTCATGGAAACATTCATCAGCGAAGGACAGCTTGCGGAGCAGCGGAAACGGGCGCGGCGATGCACCCTGTTTTTCCGTGCCCTCCTGGCCGGCGGGCTGGCGCTGTTTGTGATCCTTTGCCTGATTACCCGGACCGCCAACGCCCGCGCGGTATTAATGATCATGCTG
>JAEEGL013542455.1_pt1 | contig 10222 bp, 6 predicted proteins | sample 9134231 | NCBI WGS metagenome assembly JAEEGL01 (sample SAMN16246548, study PRJNA631951) | gut metagenome | biome: gut microbiome; feature: rumen; material: fiber-attached | host: Bos | place: Iran: Karaj | collected 2018-10 | reverse complement strand
ACCTGTGATTAGCGGTTGACCGAACTTATTACCGAAGTCGGAAGCACCATTGGATGCTTTGATCAATATCTGTTCCGGACTCTGATAAAGCCATTCCCTTACCGGCAGCAGTTGTTCCCAGGAAGGCAGGTCGTCAGTCTTGCGTGCATACGAGGTCATATAGACGGCTGTACCGGCAATAGGCCATGAGCCTACACCACCACCCATACGGTCGCGTATCTCACCACCTGTTCCTGTAGAGGCGCCGTTGAAAGGCTCTACCGTGGTAGGGAAATTGTGGGTCTCTGCCTTCAGTGAGATAACACTCTCAATCTCTTTCACGCGGAAATAATCACTGGTACTCTGATCTGCCGGAGCGAACTGCTCTACGACAGGACCTTGTGAGAAAGCTACATTATCTTTGTAAGCTGAGAGTATCTTATGTGGGTGTTCCTTGGTCGTTTTCTTGATCATAGAAAACAGACTGCTTTCCTTTTCCTCTCCATCAATGATGAAAGTACCGCCGAAAATCTTATGACGGCAGTGCTCGGAATTGATCTGAGCAAAACCGAAAATCTCGGAGTCTGTCAAGGGACGGCCTAACTCTTTTTCTACTTTATGCAGATATTCTATTTCTTCCGGACTCAGCGCCAGTCCTTCTTGCTCATTATATTCCTCCAGGTTATCCACATGTTTGATAGGTTCTGGCTGGATATTTACCGTGAAGATATCCTGATTAAGTCCTTTATACATCCTCTGAAGCATCGGATCGTGATCGGCATTCTCGTCTGCCACAGGGAAATATTCCTCGATACGGAGGATTCCTTTCAGACCCATGTTTTGCGTGATTTCCACTGCATTGGTACTCCATGGGGTTATCATCTCTCGGCGTGGACCGACAAAGAAACCTTCCATGGTGTCACCAACATAGAGCGTGGCTCCTCCATAGAGCCATTTCAGTTGATTAATCTCATTGTCATTAAGTATTTGTTCTGTCTGTGTGGCTATCACACTTTTCTGCGGTGTTTGGAAGAATAGAATCATCATTTTATGCTTTTATTATATAATGGTTGCAAAGATACGAAAAAACGAGTGCAGAACAAAATAAGTTAACTTATTTTTTATGTCAACAACTAAAACTCTACTTCTATACGCACAGGATAATGATCGCTGGGAAAACGAATGATGTAAGGCCGTATGATTGTTTTATAGGGATCTATCGGAGGATCGTTATATCCCTCTGGACGTGTACGATAAGAATCAGTGAGAATAGCATATTTCTTCACGCTGATACTCGCTGGTAAAAAGATGTGATCGATACGACTATCTGTATATCCATTAGATTTGAACAGATTGACAGTTCCATTAGGTGCATAACGAAACGCTGATTTCTCGTATGCATCATAGAAAATACCGCCTTCTGTCATCATCTTATATTCATTGCTATACTGATCTACATTGAAATCGCCAACAAGGATGGTGGGTAGCTTACCACCCTGTTCTTTCATTTTTCGTAATAATAACTGAACAGACTCTAATCGGGCTTTCTTACCGACATGATCCATATGGAGTGAAAAGAAGAGGAATTCTTTTTGAGAGGGCAAGTGTTTGAAATGTCCCCAGGTGCAGATTCGTTCATAGGCGGCATCCCATCCTTTTCCTGGTCTGTCGGGTGTCTCTGACAACCAGAAATCACCATGGTCTATGAGCTTGAATAAGTCGGACTTGAAGAAGATGGCAGAGTGTTCTCCCTTTGTCTTCCCATCACTACGACATATGCCGATATAATCATAACCGGGAAGCATTGCTTTCAAGTCTTCCAACTGTTGTTTGAGTCCTTCCTGTGTGCCAAAGATCTGAAAGTCGTTGCTGAGGATGAGTTGTGCTATCCATGGACAACGCTGTCTCCATCCGTTTCCCTCTAATGAATCTGTCTTGTTTTGATAACGGAGGTTATAGGTTGCCATAATAATATGGGCTTTCTCCTTTTTTGTTGCTTTTGTCGTTCCCGACAGAAGAAGCATCAGTGAGATACATAGAAAAAGGTGTACGCTTCTCATTCTGTTTCTATATGATAGCTGGTTCACGTGAAATGATGTCATTCTCTGTTCAACAGGGTGAAGGCGGCCTGTAAGAGTTTGTTTTTCAAGGAGGTGGGATAATTTGGATTCTCTTTTAAGAAACGCTCCACCTCTGCCTTTGCCTCTTTACTCTTGTGGCCGTATAACAACGCATTACACCAGTCGAGAGGGAAAAAGATATCGCCTGTACGTTGTACCTCTTCCAGAATATCTAATCCCGGACGGATGAAACGGTTATTGAAAGGTTCCCTGCGGTAGTTGTTCAACAGGGAAAGCATGCCAGCGGCATACGGCTCTATGGTTCTGTTCTCTGCCAGCAGTAATGAATTGAAAAGTGCCTGTTGCACATCTTGATCAGGGTTGCAGGCCCTGCTGACAAAGTCAAATTCTTTCCGACGGTCATCACTGGTGAGTCGCTCACGTTGCTTATTGATGATCTCTTCCCACTGTTCAGGGAAACTCATGGCAAGATGATAGGCCATGTTCATGTGGTTGCGCTCATTGAGGAATGGCAGTTGTTCACCAGCCCACATCTCCTTAATCTTATGGTTTACTTCTTCGCTAAGGGCAGATGTGGTGAGCCAACGCCATAGTGCCAACCTGTAAGAGGCAATGGGATGGTCGTGTGTGGCTTGCAGGAGTTCTTTCTCTTTTATAATGCGTTCTTTTTCAGGGAAATAACCGAGCACGTTGAGTAGGAAACTACTGCTGACGGAGAGTACCTGCTCATTTTTCTCATCTTTGAGTTTCCATAAGGCATCATATACTTGCTCACAAGAGGCTCGATGTGCAAGGAAATTCTCATAGAGGTTCATGGCAAAGGCTAATCGTTTCTGAGGGTCGGGTGACTGTGATTCAAAAAGCTTGATATACCGAGCTACCTCATCACTGTCTTTCAGCAAATAACGGGCATAGTCACTGCCATCGGCATTGGGCAGACCGTCATCTAATGACCATTCGATACTCTTGACGCCCTTTCCTTTCACCCACTCCCGGTCGAATGTGATGATGTCAGCGTCGGCACGTACACTGTCGAGAATCTCTATAAGATTATCCCATGTGGAGTTGTCGTTGGCATATTTCTTCAGATAGATACGCAGTCCTTCCTTCAGGTATTCACTGCCCATCTTCTCTTCAAGTTTGCGCATCATCACAGGTGCTTTGTGATAGATGATATTTCCGTAGAGCAACCCTGCCTGATTGAGGTTTGCCAATTCCTGTTGGATAGGATGAGTACCTTCTGTCCTGTCGGTGGCGAGTGCAGGGATATAATGTGTCTTGATAAAGTTAAGGTCGTAGTTGACATGTGGGAACTGTTCTTTGGCTACCTTGTCGGCCATGAAATTGGCAAATACCTCTTTGGTCCACACATCATCAAACCATTTCATCGTTACGAGGTCACCAAACCACATGTGGGAGGTCTCGTGGGCTATCAGTTGCAGACGGTTAAATTCTTCATCGGGAGTAGCATTCTTGCCTAAGAAGATGGTCGCATCACGGAACTGGATGCATCCGGGATGCTCCATACCACCAAACTGATAACCGGGAAGAATGACACAACCGTATTTTTGGAAGGGGTAGGGGATGCCTGTATAATCTTCCAACCACTTTAGTGACAAGGCTATCTGGTTAAAGACAATAGGCAACTGAGCCACTTTGTCAGGGTCGGTTTCACGGTAAAGAATAGTGATGTCCCTGCCATCTTTCTGCTCAGTCTTTTCTTTAAATCCACCCGCTGTGAAAGAAAAAAGATACGTAGGCAGAAGATCAGAGGTTCGGAAGATCATTTTCTTATGCGTAAGCGCTGTGGAATCACTGTTAATAGTCAGTTCTTCTTCCTTCTCCAGCGTCCCGTTACTGATGGCTGTCCATTCCTTGGGCAGTATGAGTGTCAGGTCGTACGTGGCTTTCAGATCCGGCTGGTCGAAGCAGGGAAAAACACTGCGGGCATGATCCGGCACAAAGAGGGTATATAGATAGTCTTCATTTCTGTTCAGGGAAGCGTCAAGACTGACAAAAGGAATGGAGACTGTATTGTGCCCTTCCTTCAGTTCTTCACCGGGGATGAGCAGGTGTTCATCCTGATGTACGGTCTTTATCTCTTTTCCATTGACCAGGATATTACTTCTGATGAGCCCCTGGAAATCGATTTGCAAGTCTTCTCTCTTCTTTAAGTTGAAGGAGAGTTCTTCATTTCCCGTGACATTCTCTTTTGTTGAGGTAGGGATATCAAAGGATAGTATGTAGTGAATATCAGAAAGGATCGCCTTTCGCTGGATTGCCAGTTCGTGACTTACTCCCGCTTCTATCTTTACTTTCTGGGTATGACCACATGAGAGGATGATCCAGCAAACAGTCAATAATGTGATGGTTGATAGGTATGATTTCATGATGAATGGATGGTATTTGTTCATGTATGCAAAGATAATTCAAAATGGTTGCAACAACAAATAATCATGTAAAAAAAACTATTTTTGTCTTCGTAGGGGTTAAAATTCCATAAACGCGGGCAACTTTGTAGGTTTTTACTCGTCAAAAGCAATATATTTGCAGCGTCAACGTGGAGTTTTCCTCTGACGATGGCAATAAAAAAGGTAGAACATTAAAACATTTTTATTATGATGAAAAAGAATATTTTATTGATGACTATGATGGCTGGTGTACTGATATTCAGCAGTTGTGCCAGCAAGAAAGACTTAGAGAACTGTCGTTTGGACAATCAGAGTCTGCAGAATGAGAATAAAGAGCTGAACACCAATTATCAGGTGACTAAGGAGCAGTTGGCTGCTGCCAATGCGCGTGTTGCCTCTCTTGAAGATCAGTTGAGGCAGGCAAAGAAAGACTACGGTCGTCTGCAGAGCTCACTTGATAAGAGTCTTAATAATGCCAATCAGAATAATATCTCTATCGAGAAGTTGGTTGATCAGATCAACGAGAGTAACCAGTATATCCGTCACTTGACAGAGTTGAAGAGCAAGAGCGACTCTCTGAACTTGCTGCTGACGAATAACCTCACCCGTTCGCTGTCGAAAGAGGAACTGAAAGAGGTGGATGTGCAGGTGCTCAAGGGTGTTGTATATATCTCTTTGGCTGACAACATGCTGTATAAGAGTGGATCCTATGAGATCAACGACCGTGCAGCAGAGACACTGAGTAAGATTGCTAAGATTATCATGGACTATAAGGATTATGACGTTTTGGTAGAGGGTAATACCGACAATGTGCCTATCTCTCGCGAGAATATCCGTAACAATTGGGACCTCTCCTGCCTCCGTGCATCCAGTGTCGTACAATATCTGCAGAACAACTATGGTGTTGATCCTAAGCGTCTTACTGCCGGTGGCCGTGGTGAGTATAACCCATTGGCAACCAACAGTACAGAAGTGGGTAAGCAGCGTAACCGTCGTACACAGATCATTATTACTCCGAAACTCGACCAGTTCATGGATCTGATTGATCAGGCTCCGGAATGATCAACATATCAGAGAAGACATATATAAAAAAAGGTGGAGGTTGTGGCTTCCACCTTTTTATATATGTAGTAATACTTTAGCATACACAAACTTCTATCCTTAATGATGTATAAAATAAGGTAATGATATATCAGTTGACATAAACAATACCTTTTTCTCCGACTTTTAGGTACTAATACTCGACTAATTGAGTACTGATTAGTCTGGTAAAAGGTACTAATACTCGACTAATTAAGTACTGATTAGTCGGCTTTTATTAATCAATACTCTGCGCATCTAATGACAGAGCACATAAGAATAATGACGAAGTTAATGAGCAAATCTTTAGCAACAGAGAACATCATCGGATACAATTCTCTTGCAGGAAATCCTCATACTGGTCGTTGTAACCATTGAAGACATTGATGTCAACATGTCCGTGGATGCCCGACACTCTTCCGTCGGGGCACAACTGCCATATTGCCAGTTTGATATCAGGCTTATACTCACCGTATCTGGCTATCCACACACGATAATCACGCTTGATATCCGGAGCATCCTCCATATATCGGTTGACAAAGTTCTGACTGACATACAACAGAGGTTTTACACCGACGGTTTTCTCAACGATGGCCAACCATGTGCGGATAGCATTCCACATAGCCTCACTGCCACCCATGGCACGTATCTGACTGCCGCTGGGCTCAACATCAAGGACAGGTGGTAAGTCACCCTTCTGAAAGTGGGTGTTCTGTAAGAACCAACGGGCTTGTTCACTGGCATTGCTCTTGGTGGAAAAGAAATGATAAGCACCACAGCGGATGCCCACTTTCTTCGCTTTCTTGTAATCAGCATTGTAGTAATTATTCTTAATGGTTTTACCCTCAGTCGATTTGATGTAGCAGAAAGATATGGGATAGTCCACATCACCGCGGATCTTCTTGTTGCTGATCGTCCCTAAATGGGAGATTCTCACCTTCTCCCAATTGATGGCGTATTTCTTTTTGCCGATATCATGCTGATAGCGAGAGATATCGATGCCGTAGATGCGGTCGGCCGTGTAAGTCATCCGCTCACCCTGATACACATCCGCTTTCCATTCACCGGCACGCAGTCGGCCGATGGTATCGATGGCAAAACCGAAACCTTCTCGCTTATCGTCTTTCCAGAATCCGTCGTAGAAGTTTCCTTCGTCATCATAATACATACCATGTCCTTCGCGTTTACCATCTTTCATCTCTCCTTCATACACTTGCGGAGACATCTTCAAAGGGGCAGTCTTGATGGTTTCCTTGACGAAATCGGCTGTCGTAATGTTATGATAGATGGAATGTGCGTCTTTACTCTTATGCCTGTCTTCTGTCTCAATGGTATAATAATCGCTGGGCATCTCATTCTCAAGAATCCTGCACGACGTGCGTCTGACATGCCCGCTGTCGCCTCTCTCTATCAAGGTATAACGTTGTATTATCTTTATTTCCACCTGCTGTTGGGTGGTGATACTTTTCAGCAGGGCAAGGGTATGTTCTCTCTGCTGACGCGTTTCAATAATCTTACTGGCAATCGTGGCAATGGAGTTATAACCGATATCCGTGACGTTATTGACATCCAGATAGTAGTTCACATCGCGTTCCACCTTTTTCATATGGGTAAGCGATTTTTCGAGTCGGTCGATATTCTGCTTTATCAGGGTGTCAATGCGTTGATTATAGACAGCCAGTTTCTCATCCATCTGATAGTCGGGATTGGCAACGACAAGGCGACCGTCATTGAAGGGTAGGAAGAGATACTTGTTGATCCAAACACCTTTCAGGGTGGTGTGCAGCCACCTCACGGAGTCGATGTCGGCTGTTACCACGGTCTGTACGTCCCCTAACCCTAAGTCGTTGATATACAGTCGGGATTTACCGTTTATCAACAACGTATAACAACGGTCGTATTCCACCTCGGCAAGACATTGTTTCTTCTTGTTTTCTGTCAGTGGAAGGAAAGGTAAGACGAAGAAGACAATCATGAGTATCAACAGCAAAGCAAGGAAAATACCCATGGTAATCAGTCGTCGTTTGTATGAACGTCTTTTTCTCATGAAGTTGATCGTTACATAATTCTTTGGCAAAATTAACACATTTTCCGTAAAAATGGTCATGAAAAAGAGAAAATATATAAGGTGAGAATCCTTTTTTGTTTATACCTTTGCAGCCGTAAATGTCAAGAAGGTAAAAGTTTTTTGTCAGTATGACACTCATGGTGTTTCAGGCATGGTTTTTGTAAGGTAAAGATGTAAAGAAAAATATGAATACAATTAAAGATAAATCATTTGGAGGTGAACGTCCTTTGTTCGCCATTCATGACACTCGTTTAGAGAATGTCACCATTACCGAAGGGGAATCGGGTATCAAATGTTGCAAGAATATCGAGGCAGACCATTGCCGTTTTATTGGGAAATACCCTCTATGGCATGTTGACGGCTCTTTGATCACTAATTGTTTCTTTGAGGTAGGCAGTCGATCGGCTATCTGGTATAGCAACGAAATGGTGATGAGAGATACTATTATCGATGCGCCGAAACTGTTTCGGGAGATGAACAATGTGACCGTGGAAAATGTAAAGTTTAATGATGCTGATGAGACCTTCTGGAAAATCAAGAATCTGAAGATCAGGAATGTGACCCTCCACGAGGGTACATACCCGTTTATGTTCTGTGAGAATGTGGATGTCGACGGACTGGTGAGCGATTCCAAATACGTGTTCCAATACTGTAAGAATGTGATAATTCGTCATGCGAAGATCTCCACCAAGGATTCTTTCTGGGAGTGTGAGAACATCACGATTTACGACTCTGAATTGAATGGGGAGTATCTGGCTTGGCATTCGAAGAATGTTCGTCTGGTACGCTGTCATATCACCGGTGAGCAACCACTCTGTTACGTTGAGCAATTGGTGCTCGAGGACTGTACCTTCGGTGAGGATTCCGACCGTATCTTCGAGGACTCGGATGTGCAAGCAGAGATTATCGGCAGTATCACAAATATCAAGAATCCACGAACCGGCAGAATCGTCGCTGATCATATCGGCAGTGTGACCATTGATGAGAATATCTTACAGCCGGCCAACTGTGAGATTATCCAGCGGCAAAAGACTCCTAACAATTAACAGCTGTGGTGATGAAATACGATTTCGATGAGGTGATAACCCGCAGAGGAACAAACTCTGTGAAGTGGGATGAGGCTCCTGAGAAGGATATCATTCCGTTGTGGGTGGCTGATATGGATTTCCGTGTTTATCCGGAAATCATCCATGCTTTGCAGAAAAGAGTGGAGCATGGTATCTTCGGATATACACATGTGCCGCAAAGCTATTATGAGTCGGTCATCAACTGGTTTGCCGAATACCATCAGTGGGAGGGCATCTTAACCAAGGAGATTATTTACACATCGGGTGTGGTTCCTGCTATCAGTGCTATTATCAAGGCACTTACCTTGCCGGGAGATAAGGTACTGCTGATGACACCCGTGTTCAACTGTTTCTTCTCCAGCATCCGTAATCAGGGATGTGTCGTGGAGGCATCACCGCTGAAATATGAAAATCAGACTTATACGGTTGACTGGGAGGATTTTGAGACGAAATGTGCGGATTCACGTGTGAGGCTGTTCCTTCTCTGTAATCCGCATAATCCTGCCGGCAGGGTGTGGACATGCGAAGAACTAAAGCGTATGGGGGAGATTTGCCGCAAACATCATGTTTTCGTGGTGTCCGACGAGATTCATGGGGAAGTGGTGATGCCAGGATATCATTACACGCCATTTGCCGCTATCGATGATTTCGCTGCTTTCAGCGCAGTCTGTGTGGCGCCTACAAAAGGATTTAATATTGCCGGACTGCAAATCGCGAATATTATCGTCAAAGACGAGGAAAAACGGGAGCGGATAGACCGGGCTATCAATATTCATGAGAATTGTGATGTCAACCCGTTTGGGGTCATCGCTACAGAGGCAGCATACTCCGAAGGAGGCTGGGAGTGGCTTAACCAGATGAATGCATATGTTTTTGAGAATTATCAGTTCTTAAAAGATTATCTCCAGGAACACCTGCCGCAACTGCCAGTGGTAAAACTGGAGGGTACATATCTGGCATGGATAGATTGCGCTGCTTTAGGTGGTTCTTCAAAAGAGATAACAGAGAAACTGTACACATACGGGGTATGGGTGAACGATGGTGAGATGTACGGCGATCCCATGAACCGTTTTATCAGGATCAATCTCGCTTGTCCGAGATCGATACTCACAGAAGGCCTCCGTCGTATGGTAGACTGCCTAAAATAGTAATAGATACACGTTATCATATCTTTGTAAGTTGTAGGGGAGGACATGATGTGCGCCTGCTTACAACATTAAACAATAACCGTTAACCGATGTGTTGACGTTTTTTTTACACTCGGTTTTTATTTCTGTTATCATATTCTCCGGTTCGTAAAGGTACTGTCTTCAGTACATTTTGTTAATAGAAAGGGTAACAAAACTACCCGTTTCCGGAACATGGCTACAGGCAGAAGGCAGAAGATCATGCGGCTACATGCAGAAGGCTTTCTGCCTACAGGCAAAAACCTGTCAAAAGATTTTGGTAGACAAGTAGACGAGTAGACAAGTAGACGAGTCGTTAGTCTATTTCATTCTCCATTCCTCCATTTTCCATTTCCGTGTCTTACTCCTT
>JAEEGL010088625.1_pt1 | contig 10222 bp, 11 predicted proteins | sample 9134231 | NCBI WGS metagenome assembly JAEEGL01 (sample SAMN16246548, study PRJNA631951) | gut metagenome | biome: gut microbiome; feature: rumen; material: fiber-attached | host: Bos | place: Iran: Karaj | collected 2018-10 | reverse complement strand
GCAACCTTACGCTCACGGCAAGTTGGGACGACGTTCACCCGCAGCCCGTAACGATTTCGAGCCTCACGTATAAAAACGGCGCCGTAACGATTGACTGGGACGCCGCGGAGGGCGCCGAAGGCTACAGATTATATAAAAAAGTCCCCGGCGGTACGTGGACTAAGATAAAGAACACCACGATAGTCACGAAATACACCGATACGAACGTTGAAGAGGGGCAGACGTATTACTACGTCGTTCGTTCGCAGATTGACGGCGTATATAATACCGGCTGGACCGAAACGGTAGAGAGCATAACGATCGCGGTCAAGCCGAAGCCCGTAACGATAAGCGATTTAAGCTGCGAAAACGGCGTTGTAACCATAAGCTGGGACGAAATACCCGGCGTGGACGGCTACAGAGTGTACAAAAAGACGGACGGCGGCAGCTGGACGCGCATAAACTCGAACACGACGGCCGCGACCCTCACCGATACGAAGGTTGAGCCGGGCACGACGTATTACTACGTTGTACGTTCGCAGGTGGGCGGCGTATACAATACCGGCTGGGCGGCAACGGCGCAGAGCATAACCGTTCCGGACGGGCCGCGCAAGGTAACGATAACGAGCCTCACCTATGAAGACGGAGCCGTAACGATTAGCTGGGAGGCCGTGCCCGGCGTGGACGGCTACCGCGTATACAAAAAGGAGGCCGGAGGACACTGGGCAAGGATAAACAGGAACACGACCGGAACCACGAGAGTCGACAAAAACGTTGAGCCCGGCGTGAAGTATTATTACATGGTGCGCTCGCAGATAGACGGCGTATACAGCACCGGCTGGGGCGCGACCGTAAAGAGCATAACGATAGAATGACGTAACTTCACAAAAATACGCCCGGCGCATTGCGCGCCGGGCGTATTTTATTTTATATCCTTACAGAAGCTCGGCAATAGCCAAGACCTTTTGTGCGACGGTCACAGCGTCGGGGCCGGAAACGATAACGGCGCCCTCTCTTGCCCAGTCGCCCTTCGAGTGGAATATGGGCAGATCCTTATGTCCTGCCGTGAGCCCCTTTTTCATCGTGCTCTCCCACGAGTCGGAGTCGGGTATCTCATAGAGCGTGTAGCCTGCTTTGGAGAGCGCCTCGATGAGCTTCGGCGAATATCTTATCTCCATAACGGCGCGCACGTTCTTGTCGAAGGAATGCATCATGATAAGCACGTACGCCGTGTTCACCGACGCGGCCCAGTCGGGATACGCGTATACCGCGGGACGGCCGTTTATAACGGTTATTCTGCCGGGGATGCCCGCAACGTCCTGGGGCGTTTTCGGGTCGCTCGTACACATGGTGATGTTGCTTCTTACCTCGGGAATGAGCGGAGTCACCTTTTCGGACGCGCATACCATCTTTGCCGCCTCGACTATCTGACCTAAAATTTCATATCTTTCGCTGTTCATAAATTGTCCCCTCCCGGAAAGTCTTTTATTCTGCCTATAATTTTACAATAAGCCGCCTTTGGTGTCAATAAATTCTTGTCATTCACATACAGGGAAGCGGGGGAGTATTATATACCACGGGCGGCGGGGCTCGCCCCGCTTCGGCCCTTTATATAGATAAAAAGGGAGAAAGACAATGCAGCAAAATCAAAACGGCGCGGCATGCTGCCCCGGCGGCGGTGCGGCCGACATGACGAAGTTCCCTTATACGTCATGCTCGCCTCTGCCGCTTGCGATGGCGTATGCCCCCATGCAGCAGTGGGAAGGGCTCTACGGCATTGACGCGGCGCTCGTGAGAGGAACTCTTTTTACGGCGCTCGACAAGCCCTTCATAGGAGAGGAGGCGGTGCCCGGATGAACGGAGCAAAGGAGAAGCTGATGCGCGAGATTCAGATACTCGGCTTTGCCATAGTCGAAACGAATCTTTTTTTGAACACGCATCCCGACTGTGAAAAGGCTGTCGCCTTCTTAAATGACTTAATCGAAAAGAAAAACGAGAAGACCGCCGAATATGAGGCGAAATACGGCCACGTTACGGCGGCGGGCGGAAGATACCGTCAGTCCTTCGACTGGGCAAAGAGCCTCTGGCCGTGGGAATACGGCTTCGGCACGGATGAAGCGGAGGTGAACGGCTGATGTGGATATATGAAAAGAAGCTTCAGTACCCGGTAAAGATAAAGAACCCCAATCCCGCCATGGCAAAGGTCATAATGGCCCAGCTGGGCGGGCCCCACGGGGAGCTCGGCGCGGCGACGCGCTACCTTTCGCAGCGCATATCCGCGCCGGACAGCCGCATTAAGGCGACGCTGAACGACGTGGGCACGGAGGAACTTGCCCATCTTGAGATGGTGAGCGCGATAATCTGCCAGCTTACGAGGAAAATGACGCCCGAGGAGATAAAAAAGAGCGGCTTCGACGCATATTTCGTAAACCATACGGCGGGCATTTATCCCGCGGACGCGAACGGCACGCCCTTTTCCGCAAAGACGATAGCCTCGACCGGCGACGCGCTTGCGGACCTCTTCGAGGATCTGGCGGCGGAGCAGAAGGCAAGGCTCAGCTACGACAACATCCTGCGTCTTGTGGACGACCCGGACGTGCGCGACCCCATAAAGTTCTTGCGTGAGCGCGAGATAGTCCACTTCCAGCGCTTCGGCGAGGCTCTGGAGATAGCAAAATCGAAGCTTGACTGCAAGAACTATTACGCATACAACCCCTCCTTCGACAAGTAAAAAAGCGCGGGCAAGGCGAATGCCTTGCCCGCGCGTGCGTTTTGGGGGACGAAATCCGAAGCGTCACAGAGCATGGTCGGAGAGCCATTGACGAAGGTCGCCGCTGTCTGCTTTTCCCGACGCCATGTCCAAAACGATGCTTATAAGCTCACCGTCGGCATATTCAAGCTCTATATTGTTGAGCGCAAGAAAAACAAGCATACAGTGCGCCCCTGTGCGTTTATTGCCGTCGACGAACGGGTGGTTTTTGACGATGCCGAAGCAAAGCCTCGCCGCTTTTGATATCAGCGAGGGATAAAGCGCGATTCCGTCGAAGGTCTGAAAAGGGGCATTGATTGCGGACTCAAGCGCGCCTGTATCACGAATGCCGTCCTCGCCTCCGAAAGCGTCGATAAGCTCCTTATGAAGCATGAGAATCTGTTCTTTACTGAGCCGCTTCACTTCGCAAGCTCCTTATAAACGGCGGCGTTTTTTGCTATGAGACGCTTTGAAATATCCGACACGTTTTCGTCGTCGGCAAGGCTCTCTGCCTCGGCCTGGGCGATATCTATGACGAGGTATCGCGGGGCGTTGTTTTTCATTATGACGACGGTGCCGCTTTCGTCCACCATGCGGGCGACGCGGGAAAAATTCTGATTGGCTTCCGTTATGGAAACGAGATTTTTCAGATTGACGTTCATGATAAAGCCTCCTTTTAAGATATTATATCACGAAAAATAGGACAAATAAAACCTATTTTTTAAATATGCGGCTATTTCAAAAATTACCGCGTCAGAACCTCCGCCGCGATTCCGCCACAACGCCGAGTATCGACACAGGCGTACTTCCCGCGTCCGCGGGGAAGAAGAGCGGCTCATACGCGGTGTTTAGAGGTATGAGCATTATCCCGTTTTCCGTGTATTTTATCTTCTTTACGGTGGCGTCGCCGTCTCCCGTGAGGGCGATGACGATGCTGCCGCTTTCGGCCGTGGACTGCCGCCTTACGATGAGCACGTCTCCCTCGCAGATGCGCGGCTCCATGGAATCGCCCTGTACCTTCAGGGCGAAAAACTCGCCCGTGCGCGCCATGTCGGCGGGTATCTCCTCCCAGCCCTGCACCTCTTCTATGGCCTCTATCGGAACGCCCGCCTGCACGCGCCCCAGTACCGGGATGCGAACGCCGCGACTTTGTAAGTCCGCGTCCGGCGCGTCGCCCAAAAGATAATACGCGGGCACTCCGAGTATCTTTGATATACGTGACAGGGTATTTATATCGGGGGAGCTTATGCCGCGCTCATACGCGCCGTACGTCTGGCGCTTTACTTCAAGCATGCGGGCAACGTCCGCCTGCGTAAGCCCCGCGCTCTTTCTCGCCGAGACCAGCCTGTCCTTGAGCATGCGTATCACCTCAAGTTGATTTTAGCAAATATTTTTTGCCGAAACAAGGCTCGGCAAAAAATATTTGCGGGATGAGGCAAAAAACTCTTGACACAGCAATAATAATTTGCTAAGATGATACCATAGGCGAAATATATTTGCCCGAAGCGGGGCGCGTTTTTAAGACGACCGCAGTAATCCGGTGCGGACAAAGCCGCCGAAGGCGATGTTTGGAAGCACAGAAAGAGAAAAAAACATGAAATATGACCTTACTTATGAAGGCAGTAAAGATATGATGCTTGGACGTATTCAGTTCATAAAGAGACGCCCTATTACAGGAGCGTATCTTGAAAGTTCATGGCTCCCAGAATTCGACGAAAGCGAGATTGCAGAAGCTGAGCGACTAAATGTATTGCTCCCGATGTTCGAATGGGAAATCGACAACAATACGTTGACGCCTGAGCTTAAGAAAGAATTGTACCTCTACTATGAAGACCTGATGGAGGGGCGGCTTGACGGAATACTGGGAGAGGATGAAGAAGACGTTGTTATAGACGTCCTCACAAAGTGTTACTTCCGCGTGTTCGATAAGTACCCGGACGATGATTGATATAATATACCTGCAAACCGCCCATGAGGCGGTTTTTTCATGCCCGCGATTTCGGGCATGCGGCCTGCCGAGAATCCCGGCGGGCATTTTTATCACGGCTTACAATGCGCGGCCCGAAAGGGCGGCGCAAAATTTATATTACAGGGGGAATTACATGATATTGAAGGTCAGCGGACAGGGAATAACGGTGACAAAGGAGGACAGGCTTGTTTCGGGCAGCGAGAATTTATATCGCTGCTTTTTTGATTTTTCGCCCGAGTGGGACGGATTTGAAAAAACGGCCGTATTCGTAAGCGGGGCTGAGGCGAGGGAGATGCCCGTCGCGGACGGCGGATGCGTCATCCCGTGGGAGGTGCTTGAAAGAGACGGCATCGGAAGGACGGAGCTGAAAATCGGCGTGTACGGCATAAAGGGCGATGTGCGAATGCCCACGGTCTACACAAAGCCCATGACTGTCGAATCGGGGGCGCAGTCGTCCGAAGCGGGCGCGGAGCCGTCGCCCACCCGGTGGGAAGAGATGCTGAGGCTCATTTCCGAAGGGAAGGTAAAGGGCGATAAGGGCGACCGGGGCGACGCCGCCACGGTGAGCGTTGGCACGGTCACGACGGGAGAAGCGGGAAGTGCGGCCTCCGTTACAAATTCCGGCGACGCTTTCGACGCCGTATTCGACTTCACCGTACCCCGGGGCGACCGAGGTGAGAAGGGAGACAAGGGAGATCGCGGCGAAAAGGGCGACGCGGGCGAGATACTCAATCTTGATGCGTCGCTTTCTCTTTCTGACCGCGCCGCCGAAGCGAAGGCCGTGGGCGACGAGCTTAAAAAGGCGGTGCAAAGCTCGCTTCTTTACCTGCAGGCGTCAAACACGGGCGGTTACGCAAGCGCGGACGACTTTCCCGCGAACAGGATTATCAACATATCCTCAAACATCACGGCGGCGCACATCGCAAATCTGCCCGCCTACGGAGAGGCCTCATATGTGCTTACGCTGTCGTACAATCCCGCGTCCTCCTATTCGGCGCAGATCTTCTTCGGGCGTGACACGACGGCCGTGAGACTTAAGCTTTTAAGCGGCTGGACGGCGTGGCGCGTCGGGGCGAATTATTCGGACGTGGCGAAATACGCCGCCGTTGACGCGGGCGCATACGCAGCGCTTTCGGCGGTGCCGGAGAACGTGATATGTTCGCTCAATTTCGTCAATGCGGGCTGGAGCGATGCGCCCGAGGGCGCGCAGTACGGCGTTCTTGCCGGGGCGCGAATTTCGCCCGGCTACAAGCTGCAGGTCGTATACGAATACGGCGACAGCAAGCGCATCTGGTGGCGCATTGTCGCAAGGACTTCGCCCTACGGCGCATTGGTGGGCTGGCAGGGAGCGGCGATGCTTCCCGACCTTCAGACGGTGCAGGGCTTCTGCAATAAGCTCATTCTCAGCGTATCGTCATACGTGGATGAAAAGGACATAACGGCGCTGAGCGAAATCACGGAGAATGTCATCATGCTTGCAAGTCAGGCGAACTTCAGCGACTCGCCGTATTACAGCCCGATTTTCTTCAATAAGCGTTACTCGACGAATTACGATATCCAGTTCGCGCTGAAGTCCTCCTCGGGGCAGCTTGTGTACCGCGTCATAGACCGAAGAACCGGGGCAACTTATCAGGACTGGACGGTGCCGAGCCTTCTTGAGCCTTACAGCGTCCTGTCCGTGGGCGATTCCATCTGCTACGGCTCCCGAAACGGTCACAGGGGGTACTTGGGCGACCTGAACCTCGTAAGGCAGAACGCCTCATACCCCGGCGCGTGCCTTGCGAATATACGAATGAACACGGCGAACCACCTGTGCATTTATCAGCAGCTCATCGACTTCTCCGAGGCGGACGTAAACGCGGGATATTCGCCCGACGTCATCGTCGCGGACGGCGGCGTGAACGATTACTTCTACAACGCGCCGCTTGGCACGGTGCCGGCGCATCCCGCCGTTACTGCGGAGGAGGCCGCCGCGCTTGACAAGGGTACGCTTCTCGGCGGGCTTGAGTATCTTTTCTATCTTATGATAACGAAATACCCCGCGGCGCAGCGGTTCTTCGTCGCGGCGCACAGGATAAAGACGTGGCCGTGGACGGCGCACTTCACGGGCGGCTATACTCAGACCGAGATGAACGAGGCCATCGCCGAGGTGTGCAGGCTCTACGGCGTTGAGCTTATCGACGTATTCAACCGCAGCGTGATAAACTCCGCGTTTTCTCAGTACGTTTCGCCTGTCGATTACGACACGGACCACACAGTGACGGACAGGTATTACGTAAACAGCGACGGCATACATCCGCTGGCGCTGGGGTACCGGGAAGGCTACGTGCCGCTGGTGCGCGAGGCGCTTCGCGCAGGCACGCGAAAATAAGGGTAATCCGATACCATGAGCAATGCATGAAACAGGGGCAGGACCGCTTACGGTCCTGCCCCGAATTTTTTATTCTATTCTGATTTGACTTCTATCTTTTCCTGTTCTATTTTCTTTTGTTCGTCCTTCTTTCCCTTTATGAAGAACAACACGATAAGCACGGTCGCGGCGGTGCAGACGGTCATGCCCACGTAGCTGTGGTGCACGTTTTCAACGGCGTAATTGCCGCCCGTTACACCGACCGACATGAGAGCCACAAAAGCCGCCGTACCCAGCGCGCTGCCCATGGTGCGAAGGCATGTTATGAGCGCGTTGCCGTCGGTCTTTTTTGCGCCCTCAAGACGCGCCATGCCGAAGGTAACAAGATTCATGACAACAAAGGCCATGCCTACGCCGAAGATGATAAGTATCACAATAAGCATTATTATAGGGCTGTCCTGCCTTACAAAGAGTATGCAGGCGTTGCTCACCGTGGCAAGTATGCAGCCGATAAGCGCAAGCGGCTTCATGCCTATCCTGTCGAAGAGCTTTCCCGTGAAGGGACTGAGTACTGCCATAATGACGGAGCAGGGCGCGATGACTATGCCGAACATGGTCGCGCTGTGACCCATTATCGTCTGAACGAGTATGGGCATTATCGTGGGCATTGCGTTCATCGTGCCGTAAAGTATTACGCTCATTATGACTGCCACGGTGAAATCCCGCGTCTTGAATACCCTGAGATTAAGAAGCGGCTCGGGTATTTTCATTTGCCGCAGCGCGAACACAACGAGCGCGGCCGCGCCGACAATCAGAAGAAGCCCGACTCTCACGCTTAGGAAGGGATATGTTCCTATGTTGCCCGTGCCGAGCACTATGCCCGTAAAGCCCACCGCCGCAAGCAGCATGGAGGGCACGTCGAAGCGCTGGGGCGTGTTTTCCAGCACGTTGCGCATGAATATAAGGCCCAGCACCAGGTCTATAACGCATAATATAAGTATAATCCAGAATATGAGCCGCCATGAATAGCGGTCTATTATGACGCCGCCCAATATGGGGCCGAGTATGGGCGCGAGCACCACGGCAAAGCCGTATATGCCCATGGCGAAGCCTCTTCGGCCTTCCGGCACTATCGTAAGGATGACCACCTGCGTAAGGGAGATGATAATGCCGTAGCCCACGCCCTGCACGACTCTGCCCGCAAGCATGACGCCGTAGGTGGGGCAGAGGGCGCAAAGGAGCACGCCCACGGAGAAAAGCAGCATTCCTGTGAAAAAGAGCCGTTTTGTCTTGAACGTCTTTATTATTACGGCGGTGGCAAGTATCATAATGCCGCTCACCAGCGAATATATGCTTGTAACGAGCTGCGCCTGCGAAGCGGGTATGGAAAATTCCTTCATAATGGCGGGCAGCGCAGTGCTCATGACGGTTGACACAAGGGCGGTGATTATCGCGCCGAGCACTAAAACGACGAATACGCCCTTGGCGTTTACTTTAGTATCCATGCGGGGAAATCCTTTCAATTGGTAAATAAAAATTGACCATATTATAATAGATAATTCACATAAAAAAGTCAAACACAATAAAGAACATATATGGCAATAAATATACGTTTTGGGGCGCGTTTTTATGAAACGCGCGAAAAAATTCCTGCGTCCGTGCAGGAAGCCGGGGCGGCGGGAAAGCTTATGACTTACCCCAAAAAAACAAACGGGCGGGAAGCCCGTTTGTTTTTGCATCGCTTATTCCTTTTCTCCCTCGGCCACAAGCTGGTCGTAGAAGTGCTTATAGGGCGGGATTATCTCGTAATCCTTAAGCTCCTTTCTTGTTACCCACGTATAGTCGTTGTGCTCGTTTAACGTAAGCTCGCCGCCGACTATCTTTGCGCGGTACATAAGCACCTCGACCTCCCACTTCATGAAAGCGTAAACGCCCTTGGAGTAAAGCCCCGTCACCTCGATATCAAGGTTCAGTTCCTCCTTGTATTCGCGCTTTATCGCTTCGTCGCTGGGCTCTCCGGGGCGCACCTTGCCGCCGGGGAACTCCCACATGAGCGGAAGCTCATCGTCCTTGCTTCTCTGTGCGATGAAGATCTTATCGCCGTCCTCCACAAGCGCCGTAACTACCTGAGGCATATTTGAACAACTCCTTTTTTAAAGTAAATTCGATGCTAAATTCTGTTTATCGACTCTATTGTACCGCATACTTTTGCATTTGGCAATTTAAACGGTAATTTTTTCTGCAAAACATTAAAATGTAGTAAATACTTTCATTGTATTGCGCATTTGTGTGTGATAATATATAGAGTGTTTTAATTTGAATTTGAAGGTGATAATAATGGTTTTACAGGAAAATATAAGAAATATCGCTATAATCGCGCACGTTGACCACGGCAAAACGACCCTCGTTGACGCAATGCTCCGTCAGAGCGGCATCTTCCGCGAAAATCAGCAGGTGGTAGAGCGCGTCATGGACTCAAACGACCTGGAGCGCGAGCGCGGCATAACGATACTTGCAAAAAATACGGCCATATATTATGAGAATATTAAAATAAATATAGTTGACACTCCCGGACACGCCGATTTCGGCGGCGAGGTGGAAAGAAGCCTTGGCCTTGTGGACGGCGTGCTCCTTTTGGTTGACGCCTTCGAGGGCTGCATGCCGCAGACACGCTTCGTATTAAAGAAGGCGCTTGCGCTTGGGCTCAAGGTAATCATCGTTATAAACAAGGCCGACAGACCTAACGCCCGCCCCCATGAGGTTGTGGACGAGGTGCTTGAGCTCCTTTTGGACCTTGACGCCGACGAGTCGTATCTCGATTCGCCCGTAGTCTTCGCGTCGGGACGCGACGGCTGGGCTTCCTTAAGCCCCGACAAGCACGACGGCACCTTAAAGCCGCTCTTTGAAATCATAAAAAATCAGATAGACCCGCCCTGCGGCGTAGAGGACGGCCCCTTCCAGATGCTCGTGTCGAACATCGACTACGACAACTACACGGGACGCATCGCCGTGGGCAAGATAAACCGCGGCCGCATAGCGCTTAACGACCAGGTTGTCGTCTGCCGCCAGAACGGCGAAATTGTCAAGGCGAAGGTATCGGGTCTTTACACCTTCGAGAGCTTAAAGCGCGAGGCGGTAAGCGAGGCCTCCACGGGCGAAATAGTGGCAATATCCG
>JAEEGL010086551.1_pt1 | contig 10222 bp, 8 predicted proteins | sample 9134231 | NCBI WGS metagenome assembly JAEEGL01 (sample SAMN16246548, study PRJNA631951) | gut metagenome | biome: gut microbiome; feature: rumen; material: fiber-attached | host: Bos | place: Iran: Karaj | collected 2018-10 | reverse complement strand
TTACGACAACCCCAACCTGAAGGATGTACTTTAACGAGCAAGCAAGACGCGGGGCCTCATGAATGGCAAGGCCAAGGCCGTGTCCCAGTCCATGGACAAAGTCCTTTCCATACCCGGCGTCAATAATGACCTTTCGCGCCACAGCATCCACGTCCTTCCCCGCGATGCCGGGCCGCAAGACCGCCGCCGCCGCCCGGTGCGCTCTCAGCAGGATATCGTTCAGCTCGCGGGCCTTGTCCTGGGCGTGGCCCACGGCGAAGTTGCGGGTGATGTCGCTCATGTAGCCGTCCACCATCGCGCCATAGTCCACGGTCACGGTGTCGCCCTCCTCAAAGGCTTTATCCGTTGCCCGGGCGTGGCACATCGCGCCATTTTGTCCCGAAGCAACGATAAAATCATCCTGGGCCCAGCCTTTCTCGGCCCCCCGGCGTTTGATTTCCGCCAGGAGCGCACTGCAAAACTCGGCCTCCGTCATGCCGGGATGGACCCGCTCCAGCATCGCCCCATAGGCCTCGCGGCCGATACGTGCGGCCTTTTTGATGGACTCCACCTCACAGGCATCCTTGGAACGGCGCAATGAGGGGATGAAGTCCGTGGCGTCCATCCATTGGGTCTTCACCGGCGCAAACGTGACCTCAAACATCCTGTGCGACACCTTGTCGGACTCAAAGCCCACAGCCCCCCACCCTGCGTCCGAGACGGCCTTGGCGATGAAGGCGGCCAGAGGCACATCGGACTGCACGATGAGCTTGAAGGGGGACTGCGCCGCCGCCTGGGTGCGGTAGCGCCCGTCCGTCACCAGTGTGGCTTCCTTCCTGTCGATGATGAGGGCCGCGCTGCTGCCCCGGAAACCTGAGATATAGTGGCAGCTCTCCGAATTGGCCCGCTCCAGGACCAGCAGGACGAAAGCGTCCATTCCCTTGCCGGACATCAGCTCCCTGAGCCGGGCAAGACGTTTTTTCTCCATTTCAAAAGCCATTGTCCTCTTCTCCTTATTTTAAGAATCACATAAGTGTGTTTCATTTTAACGTGTTATGGCTGTCAGGTAAAAAACTTTTGAGCCCCTGAAGAGAAAGGGGCTCAATTTTTCGGACCGCTTTTGGCTGGTAGAGATGGGAGAGGCATAAACGCCTGCCTCCTCATCGGGCAAGCATATAGACTATATCTCCACCCGCGTAGGTCTTACCGTCATTCTCCAACAATCCGTCCGTCTTAGCACGGCCAGAGAGGCTCGCCTTGATTTCACTTGAGCCATCCCCAATTGTGTAGGTGACATACCATCTGCTGTCAGACACAGCGAAGCCATACCGCCCGCCCTCATATTTGCCCGGGTTGTCCACATATCGTGCCAAGGCCACGGCGGGAGAAAGGTTCTCAAACTTTGGAGCCTGCCCCTTGTCAAAGTGATCCATGCTGTCGAGGTACATCAGGAAGACGGCCTGCTTCATGACGCGGAGGTCGTTGACGATGCTCAGAGCCCGCGCGGAGGAGGTCGCCGAGCTGCCGGACAGAAGCATCCCCGACATCAGGATGCCAATCACCGCAATGACGATCAGGAGCTCAACCAGGGTAAAGCCCGAACGGGCAAGACACTTTTTCATCCCAGCTGTGACAGGGCCGAGGTGATGGGCCCAAGGACTGACAGAGCGACCACTGCCACAACACCTCCCACAAAAAGAATGAGGATGGGTTCCAGGAACGCTGTCGTGGTCTTGAGTTCCTCGTCCAGCTCCTGATCATACCACGAGGCTACGCGGTCAAGCATATTGTCCAGACGCCCCGTCTCTTCTCCAATGCGCATCATCTGGGCCGCCAAAGTGGGGAATATCCCCACCTCTTTGGCGGCGTCACCAAGGGATTCTCCTCGTTGGGTCCTCTCCTGGAGGTGGGCAAACCCTTCACCGATCACAGTGTTGCCCGCTGCCCCTCTCGCCAGCTCCAACCCCAGCGGCAGGGGCACCCCCGCCCCGGACAGGACAGCTAAAGTCCGCGTAGCCCGTGCCATAGAGGCCTTGAAAAACAGTTTGTGGAAGAAGGGCAGCTTCAGTTTCAGCCAGTCCAGGAAGTGGCTCCGGCGCGTCAGCAGCCACGTCAAAAGCCCAAAGACGCCCAGCACCGCCGGCAGAAGGATCTTCCATTGCGCAGAGCAGTACTCCCCTGCCGAAAACAGATACCGTGTCAGCCCCGGAAGCTCAATATTCATAGCGCCAAAGACCTGACGGAACTGAGGGAGCAGGGCGACGACAAAAACAGTCAGGATAACCAGAGCGAAGACGACGACAAACACCGGGTAAAACAAGGCAGAAAGGACCTTGCGCCTCAACTCTGCCCGCTTCTCAAGGAGGGTGGCCGCGCCCTCCAGGGCATTGCCAATCCGACCGCTCTCCTCCCCGGCCTGGACCATAGAGGTTATCATGGGGGCAAAGATGGGATTGTTTTTCATGGCCTGACTCAGAGGAAAGCCACGTCCCAGGACGTACTGGATACCGCGCAAAACATCTTTAAAGGCCGGATTATGCTCCTGCTCGGCCAGGAGGTCGATGGAAGAGGAAAGCCCCAGGCCTGCCTGGACCATCGTTGCCATCTGCCGGAAGAAAACCCTGATCGTCTTGGCCGGGACCGAACCGGAACGCAGAGGCCGCTCCGGCGGCGGGGGCGGAGTTTCCTCTGCAAAGGAGGCTGGTGCGCCGGGCTGGGAGAGCCCGCCCCCCAGAAGGAGCATCGCATCAGGAGAGATATCTCCTTCGTCCGTTACCTTCAGGGAGAGGACCGTCACACCGTTTCGCCGAAGGGTCTCCAGGGCACGGCCCTCGTCCGGTGCCTCCACATACCCTTCGGTGAGGCCCCTCTCTGTCCCCCGTGCCCGATACTTGAACTTCATCTGAACAACGCGCCTCCCTCCCGCTGACAGCATCACGCGCTCAGTCCCAGGACGCCGCTACACATTAATTACCACAAATCAACAGCGCCGTTCTTTTTGCCTTTTACCCAGTAGGCTTTATTCTCGTCGACCCGGACGTAGACCACATCGACCTTGCCGACCTTGGCAAGGACCTCCTCAGGCGTTATCTCGCCCCCCAGCGGGGACTGGATGATAAGCCCCTTCTTTGCTGAAGATTCCTTCCTTTTTTTTGCCGGAGATTCCTTCCCCTTCTTCTTCCCAACGGTTTTCTTAACCAGAGACCTTTTAGGCGCGGACTTGACCTTTGCGTCCACCTCTACGCCAAATACTTCCTTGATTTTGGCAATGACATCTTCGCTGAGAGCCTTTTTGCCTGTTTCAACAGCGGTGATAAGACGGGCTTTAATGCCGACAGCCTGTGCGAAGGCGACTTGTGTAAGTTTCTTGGATTTACGCAGTTCCTTGATATCCATAAAACGTCATTTCCTTTCTATTATTGCGCTATCTATCTGGTATAGGCTTTTAATCGCCCGTCCAGCTCTTAAACCGTTTCAGATTACCACGGAAAAAGTCTGTCTGTCAAGGATTTAAGGAGCAAAAAGGGGCGAGTGGGAAATGTTTTTCCCTTCTCGCCCCTTATTATTCAGATAACCTCTGCAGTCTGCGGTGTAATGCCTTGAACCGCCAAGCCCTACCGCTCGCTGAACTCCGCGTCCACCGTCTCGCCGTCGGAAGAGGAAGAGCCGCCCGCACTGCTGGACGAAGCCCCCGCATCCCCGGCAGGACCGCCCGTCGCGCCAGCGCCTGTCGCCTGATAAAGCCGTGTCGAGAACTCCTGAAGCGTCTTGTCCAGGTCCTCCTTCGCACGCTTCATGGCTGCGCCGTCGTTCTTCTCCATGGCGCTCTTCAGAGTGTCGAGCTTGGAGTTGACCTTGCCTTTCTCCTCAGCGCTCATCTTGTCGCCCAGGTCATTCATCAGCTTCTCCGCCGCAAAGACCGCCGCGTCAGCCTCATTGCGCACCTCTGCGGCATTACGCTTCTTCTCGTCCTCGTCAGCGTGGGCCTCGGCGTCGTTCTTCATGCGCTCGATCTCGTCCTTGGAGAGGTTGGAGGACTGGATCGTGATCTTTTGCGTCTTGCCCGTGCCCTTGTCCTTGGCGGAGACATTGAGGATGCCGTTGACGTCAATGTTGAACGTCACCTCGATCTGAGGGATGCCTCGGGGTGCGGGCGGAATGCCATCCAGCACAAAGTCGCCCAACTTCACGTTATCCGCCGCCATGGAGCGCTCGCCCTGGAGGACCTTGATCTCCACCTGGGGCTGGTTGTTGGCCGCCGTTGTAAACACCTGGCTCTTTGACACGGGGATGGCCGTGTTGCGCTCAATGACCTTCGTGAACACGCCGCCCAGCGTCTCAAGTCCGAGGGACAGGGGTGTAACGTCCACCAGCACGATGTCCTTGTGGTCGCCCTTCAGGATAGCACCCTGGATGGCCGCGCCGGCCGCCACACACTCGTCCGGATTGATGCCCTTCGTGGGCTCCTTACCCAGCAGGCTGACGATCTTCTTCTGAACCATCGGCATACGGGTGGAACCGCCGACAAGCAGGATCTTGTCGACCTCCGAGGCGCTGAGGCCGGAGTCGGACAGGGCGCGCTGCGTGGGCGTCACCGTGCGGTCCAGCAGGTCCGCCGTCATCTCCTCGAACTTTGCCCGGGTCAGCTTCATCTCCAGGTGCTTGGGGCCCGTCTGGTTGGCTGTGATGAAGGGCAGGGAGATGGTCGTCTCCGTCATGTTGGAGAGCTCGATCTTCGCCTTCTCCGCCGCCTCGCGCAGACGCTGCATGGCCATGGTGTCGTTCTTGAGGTCGATGCCCTCAGCCTTCTTGAACTCCGCCGCCATCCACTCGACGATGCGGTTGTCCCAGTCATCGCCGCCCAGGCGGTTGTCCCCCGCCGTGGCCAGCACCTCGAACACTCCCTCTCCCACATCCAGGATGGAGACATCGAACGTGCCACCGCCCAGGTCGAACACCAGGATCTTGTGCTCCTCCTTACGGTTCTCGCCATAGGCCAGACAGGCCGCCGTGGGTTCGTTGATGATACGGAGCACCTCAAGGCCCGCGATGGTCCCCGCGTCCTTCGTGGCCTGGCGTTGGGCGTCCGTGAAGTACGCCGGCACCGTGATGACCGCCTGGGTCACGGGCTCGCCAAGGTAATCCTCCGCGTCGCGCTTCATCTTCTGAAGGATCATCGCGGAGATCTCCTGCGGCGTATAGCTCTTGCCGTCGATGTTGACGCGGTAGTCCGTGCCCATCTCACGTTTGATGGACATGATGGTGTGGTCCGCGTTGACGATGGCCTGACGCTTAGCCAGCTGTCCAACCAGACGCTCGCCTTCCTTGGTGAAAGCCACGACGGACGGCGTGGTCCGCGCTCCTTCATTGTTGGGGATGATAGTGGTCTGATCCCCCTCCTGCACTGCGATACAACTGTTGGTCGTTCCCAGGTCGATACCTACAACTTTTGCCATGATAAATTCCCCCTATATCTAAAAACTTTTGGTTGATTGTTGCCTTATTTGAGTTAAACTACTCCGCCTTGCCGACCGTGACGCGCGCGGCCCGTAGCACCCGGCCCTCCTTTGTTCGGTAACCGCGGAGCTGTTCTGCCACCACCGCACCATCCTGCTCTGGGTCCTCCACCGGGGCCGTGCCGGACGCCTCGTGGAGGTTGGGATCAAACTTCTGCCCCTCCGTGGGGATGACGCTCACGCCCAGTTCCTCCAGAGCGGACAAAAACTGCCTCTGCACCATGCGCACTCCCACAAGGACATCCCTCGCGCTGCCGTCCTCCGGCACCATCAAGGCCCGGTCCAGGTTGTCCAGTACGGGGAGAAGGGCCGTGATCACATCCTCCTCCGTCCGGCGGCGGGCTTCCTGCTTCTCGCGGATCACGCGCTGGCGGTAGTTGTAGAAGTCCGCTCGCGCCGCCGCAAGCTCCCCTTCCAGGGCGGCAATTCTTTCGTCTACATTTTCCGCCTTTGGGTCCGGCTCTTTATCAGACGGTGCGGCTTCCGGCCCGCTGTCTTCTTCAATAAGGACCCCCTTGTCCTCACGGGTTTCCGGAGTTCCTTCGCCCCCCTCTTCTTCAATGGCGGGCTCGAAATATTCATTCTCCATTTCGTTGTCCATCTATACTCAATCCTCCTTTGGCCTCGCCTCTATGGACTATGGCATCCTGTCCGTCGCGTCCTCATCCAGGGCGTCCACCACGGACTCCAGGACGCCGATGGAACGCTCGTAGTCCATCCGCAGCGGGCCGATGAGCCCAAGGACCGCCTTCTGCTGGCGCGCTCTTGCGGGGATGAGGATCATCGCGCTCTCCTCCATGCCCTCCGTCTCGTTCTCGTCCCCCAGGGAGACCTTGAGGTCAGCGGCCTGGCGGCACTTCTCCACCATCCGCGCCAGGGGTTTCTCCTGTTCCAGCAACGACAGCACGGCCTGGAGCCGCGAGAGGGCCTGGAAGTGCGGAAGGCTTAGGATGTGCCTCGCTCCGCTGCTGAAGAAACGGTAGTTCTGTTCCGTTAAAAAGCGGTCCACTTCCTCGATGGCCGCGCGGCAGGCCGTCTCGGCCTCCTCAAGCCCGCCCAGCACATATTGGTAAAGCACATCGTGGACCTCGCTCCAGGGATGCCCCAGCGCCACGGTGTTGATGCGGCGGCTGAGCTCCTCTAAAAGGCCCGGCTCCACCTCGCAGGGCAGATTGAACTGTGAGTGATGGACAAGCCCGCCCCGAAGGACGATAAGGGCCAGGACGTTCGTTCCGCCCAAGGGCATCAGGTCGATGTGTTGGATCTCAATGTCATCCAGCCCGGAGACCGCCGCCACCGCTACGCAGTTCGTGAGTCGCGAGAGAAGGTGCGTCACATAGCCCAGCAAGTCCTCAATGCCGCTGCGCCGCCCTATCAGTTCCTTGCGCCAGGCCTCGGCCCCGTGGGTTCGGCTCCGCGCCCGGGCCGTCACCGAGTCCACATAGACCCGGTAGGCCTTGGCAGTTGGGAGGCGGCCTGAAGACGTGTGAGGCTGATAGAAGTAGCCCAGTTCCTCCAAGTCCGCCATCTCGTTGCGGATCGTGGCAGGGCTCAGGCCCCGGATGTACTTCTTCGTGATGGTACGCGACCCGGCGGGTTCTCCTGTCTTGATGTACTCGTACACCACCGCCAGGATAATGCTGAGCTGTCTCTCCGTCATGACCTCACCTCCTCCTATCGATTAGCACTCTTAAATATCGAGTGCCAACAACTCTTTAAAACGGTGTTAAGATTAGCAAGCTCAGGCAAAAATGTCAAGGAAAGAGAGGACGGGGAAATTACGGATTTTAGTTCCTTCGGTTTATAATGAAGTGCGGAACATTCATAGAGAAGGGAGTACGTCATGGAACCGAAACTGAGAGCTGCCTTGCTGATGAACGCTGCGCACGCATCGTTGGAGACGTTTACAAAACTCTGTGAGAGTTACGGCCCGGACGCACTGGACAGCGGCGGTGAGAAGCTGTGGCAGGAGCTGGGGCTTCGTCCTTCCACGCAGGCAAAGCTGGTTGAACTGCTGCGCCAGCGGGACTGGGCGGAACGGGAGCTTGAACGGACGGAGAAGTTTGGGGCACGCTTTCTGACCATGGATGATGCAGACTATCCTCCGCGGCTGAAGGACCTTGCGCATCCCCCCATCGGTCTTTATGTGAAGGGTCCTGCGAACCTCTCCGCCCAGTCGGTAGCGGTGGTGGGGACACGGCGGTGCAGCTCCTATGGAAAATCTGTGGCGGAGGGTTTGGGACGCGCATTGGCCCGTGCGGGCTTCCCCGTCATCAGCGGTGGGGCACGGGGCATCGACGCATCCGGACACCGAGGCTGCATCTCCGAGGGGGGCGTTACGGTGGCCATCTTCGGTACGGGGATCGACCGTGTCTATCCGATGGAACACCGCGACCTTTTCAATAAAATAGTGGAGCGAGGCGCCCTGGTCTCGGAATATCCCTTCGGGGTCAGCGGCGACCCCTGGCGTTTCCCCGAGCGCAACCGGATCATCGTTGGCATAGCAAACAGGACTGTCGTTGTGGAATCCCCGGACGACGGCGGCGCGATGATCACCGCGCGGCTGGCGCTGGACATCGGCCGCGAGGTCTGGTGTGTCCCAGGGCGCATCACAGAGATGGTGTGCCACGGGACCAATCATCTGATTCGGGACGGAGCCCAGCCCCTGGTCGATGTTGAGGAGTTTATTCAGTGCATATCGGGTCACTATGGCCAATTGACGCTGGACCTGGATCCCCAGGAGGGGACCTCGCCAAAGCGCGCTATCCCTGAGCTATCGACAGATGAAAAAGTGGTGCTGTCTCTGCTTCAGCGGCAGGGCAGCCGCACGATGGATGACCTTCTTGTGGAGAGCGGCCTGAGCTTCCCTGTGCTTCAGACGTGCCTGCTGACGCTCTCAGCCAATGGGCTCGCCATCTCCAGCGGACCGGGACGGTTTTCGGCCTCAGTTTGAACGGAATGACGGTACGCCAGTCGCCGGAAAAGCGGCACGTCCTGTGCCTCCGGCGACACTAGGCCGTCCCTGGCCGTCGGTCGCCGGAAAAGCGGCACGTCCTGTGCCTCCGGCGACACTAGGCCGTCCCTGGCCGTCGCCGCGCCAGGGCGAAGGTCATACCCGGATAACGCACCTTGCTCCTGAGCAGGACAGCCCCTTCCCCTGCAGCCAGCATTGCCGCGCGCTCACAGACGTTGTCCACGCCCGCAACTTCCCGCACGCGCTCCGACGCGGAGAAAGTCCCCGGCACGGCCTGTAGTTTCTCCGCGCTGAACGTGACGAAGGGAACACCATACCGCTCCGCCAGGGCGATAAGCGCGGATTCGTCCGCCTTTAGATCAATCGATGCCACCGCGCAGAGCGACAGGGGCGAGACGCCCGCTCCCTCAAGAAAAACCGCCGCTGCGGCCTCCATTTCCGTAGAAGGAACGCCGCGCTTACAGCCCACGCCCAGGGTCAGGACGCGCGGCCTCAGCCACAGTGTCGCGGGCCAGGGAGCGGGGTGAAGCTGCTCCGTGACGGCCACGCCGACAGGGGCTCCCGCCAGAACGGCTGAGGATACTTCCTTTATACTTGTTGGATTTTCGACGGCGCAGTTGTTTTTGACCGCCCACTCATCCACCGCCACAAGGCCATTTACATCTGTTGCCGTGGTTATGACGGCCTCTCCGCCAGTGAGGTCGGCGATGCGCCGGGCAAGGTCGTTGGCCCCACCGATGTGCCCGGACAGGAGCGGGATGACGAAACGTCCCCGCTCGTCCGCCACGATAACCGCAGGATCCTCTGTCTTGGACCGGATGTGCGGCGCGATGGCGCGGACAGCGATGCCGCAGGCACAGATAAACACCATCGCCCCCGCCCTGGGGAACCACCGTCCGGCCCACTCCCCCACAGGCCCCTCAAGGAGTTCCGCCCCCTCAACAAGGCAGCGCTCAGGGACAAAAGCACGTCCTCCCAGCGCTCCGGCCAGCTTCACGGCCAGCTCTGCTCCTGCACGGGTGAAGGCGGCGAGGACGACAGGGCCCTCTCTCACTTTGGGGCCTCCCGGCTTTTTCGGTACCCGTGAGAGAACCCCGAGTCATAAAGCTTCGACAGCGCGTATTCGTCTCCAAGGAAATCTCCAACCATCACAAGGGCCTGGCGCGAGATCCCAGCCTCCCTTGCCAGGGACGGCAGGTCCGCGAGCGTCCCGCGCAGCACACGTTCCTCCGGCCAGGAGGCGCGATAGACCAGCGCCGCCAGGGTCTCCGGAGGGTAGCCGCCCGCGGTAAGCTCCGCGCAGAGGCCCTCCAGCATCCCTGTCGAGAGGAAGAGGACCATCGAGGCCCGGTGCGCGGCCAGGGATCGGATGGATTCTCGTTCCGGAACAGGGGTCCGGCCCTCCATGCGGCTGATGATGACGGTCTGACTGACGCCCGGCAGGGTATACTCCGCCGGGATGGCCGCCGCCGCCGCGCAGAAGGAGCTCACCCCCGGCACGACTTCAAAGGGCACGCCCGCATCGCGAAGCCGGTCCATCTGCTCTCGTATCGCGCCGTAGAGGCTGGGGTCTCCCGTGTGGAGCCGCATTGTCAGGAGACCGCGACGGTGTCCGTCCAGCAGGCGCTCCATCACTTCGTCCAGCGTCAGGGACGCGCTGTCGTGGATCTCGCAGCCCTCCAGAGCGTAGTCCAGCAGCGCAGGGTTGACCAGCGAACCGGCATAGACGATCATTCCGGCCCTGCGAAGGAGT
>JAEEGL017010928.1_pt1 | contig 10223 bp, 7 predicted proteins | sample 9134231 | NCBI WGS metagenome assembly JAEEGL01 (sample SAMN16246548, study PRJNA631951) | gut metagenome | biome: gut microbiome; feature: rumen; material: fiber-attached | host: Bos | place: Iran: Karaj | collected 2018-10 | reverse complement strand
GCCGGAGATGCCGCCCTGACCTTCACTCAAAAAGGTGTGCATTCCCATGGGCATGGCGCGGATGTCGTCCGCGATGCCTGCTTTTTCCGCCGCCTCCCATGCGTCGTCTAACGTGAGCTGAGGCGCGGAGACGGTGATGTTAGAATAGATGTCCCCATGGAATAAGCTGCCGTCCTGGGTCACCACGCCCATCTTGCGGCGCAGCGAACCGAGGTCGAGGGAGCGCATATCCTTGCGGTCGTAGTAGATCGCGCCCGTTTCCGGCGTCTCGAAGCCGAGGAGCAGACGCAGAAGTGTACTTTTTCCGCAGCCCGTCTTGCCCACGATGGCGACGTATTCGCCTGACTTGATTTTCAAATCGAGGCCGTTTATCACGTAGGGCTGCGTATCGTAATAGCGGAAGGAAATATTGGAGAGCTCGATGCTGCCGGAGAGCTTCGTCACGATCTCCCGGCCCTCCGTCGTTTCCGGCTCCGTCTGCAAAATCGGTTCCGCCATCTCCAAAATGGGTTTGATCTGCGCCGCGGAGGTGGCGATGCTTGAAAACGCCGTGAAAGCGCCTGTGACCGTGCCGTAGGCGGCAGTGAAAGCGAGATAGGCCGAGGGGCTGACGCCGCCCGTCGCCGCGATGTAGTAGAGCAGCACCGTACCGAACAGGGACACCGCCAGCGTGATGGCCGAATTGATCTTCAAAAACAGCGGCGGGTTGAATTCGATCTCCGCCCCGGAGGCGTAGATTTTCGCCCACTTTGCAAAGGCACGTTTTTCCGCGCCGGAGAGCTTGATTTTCTGGATGCCGGAAAGGATAGCGTAGCTGACGCCGGATTCCTCCGCGGCGCCCTTCATGTATTCCCGCGCCTCTTTCACTTTCAGAAAGCCGGTCAGCACCGTGACGGCCACCATCACGAGATTGACGGCCAGCGCCGGAAATCCCAGCGCCGGGGCATAGGAGAAGATCTGATTGATGTAAAGAAGCGATATAATCGCCGTAACGCCCGTGGAGAACACGCCACCCAGCAGAAGCGTACAGAGCTTGTTGACCGCTCCCGAGCGGCTTGCCAGCTCGCCCGCGCTAAACCCACGGAAGAAGGGCGTGGGCAGGCTCATGAGCCGGGCCATCATCGCCGCCTCCATGGGCACAGCCACCTTGGTCTGGATGCGCGCCATCGCAAGCTCTCGCGAGGCGGTCATGAGCTGAGACACGACGATCACACAGAGCAGAAATAGCGCGGTAGACCACAATACAAGTTCGCTCCCGCTCTCCAGCACGAAGCCGGACAACAGCTTTGTGATGTGCGGAAGAAGGATGCCCACCAGCGTGACAAGCAGCGTCAGCCCGATAAGCGCCGCATGATCCGCTGCGTTCAGGCAGTTTTTCATATACGTTAGCAGGTCGGAGACGCCGATTTTTCTCAGCGGAAGGGGTCTGTAGAAGCAAAACGCCTCCGGGGATAGCCGCTCAGTCGTTTCTTTCCTTGCCGTGATCCTTTTCCCGCCCCCGTCATACCAGAAGTAGCCGCCGTACTGCTTCGGCAGCAGCACCACGGGCAGACCGTTTTCCGCGTAAAAAGCCAGAATCGGGCCAAAGGACGCCGTCTGCCAGCCCTCGGAAAGCGTAATGGGCCGGTACTTGAGACCGTGTGGATTCAGCGCGTAGTCGAGCTGATCCTCCGCCCGCTCAATGCTGCGGGGGATCTCCACAGGCTTCAAGCCATAGAATTTCAGTATCTCGTCAATGGCGGCCTTCGTCACAATGCGCCAATCGCGCAGCTCGTCCGCGCCGCGCTTTCCGGCAATGGCGGATGCCATCTCGAAGATGGAATCCTCGAAAATTTCCTGATCCTGCGCCTTCCGCTGCCTAATCTGTTCGTCGAATAAGCCCATGGTTCACCTCCTCAGTCGCTGGTAATCAGCTCGGTATAATATCCGCCCTTGGCGTACAGTTCTTCGTGTGTGCCGCACTCCACAACCTTGCCGTGGTCGAGGAGAATGATCTCGTCGCAGTCGCGGATGGTGGATAGCCGGTGGGCGATGATGATGCAGGTGACGCCGCGCTCCTCGACAGCTTTTGTCAGCTCGTATTCCGTCCGGGCGTCGAGGGCGCTGGTCGCCTCGTCCATGATGACGATGTGGGGGTCCTGGGCCAGCACGCGGGCAATCTCCAGCCGCTGGCGCTGGCCGCCGGAGAGGTCCCGGCCGCCCTCGGTGATGCGGCTCTGATAGCCACCGGGGCGAGCCATGATGTCATCGTGGATCTGTGCGTCCCGGGCCGCTAAGATCATTTCAAAGTCCTCGATGGACTCGTCCCACATCTTGATGTTGTTCGCGATGGTGTCGTTAAAGAGAATCACGTCTTGATCCACCACCGCCACGCTGCCGGTGAACACGGCGCGGTCGATTTGGGAGATGGGCTTGCCGTCAAACAAAATCTCGCCGCTCCACGGCTGATACAACCCGGAGATCAGCTTGGATACCGTGCTCTTGCCGCAACCGGAGGCTCCCACAAGGGCGACCCTGCCGCCCGGTTTGATATGCAGAGAAAAGTTCTCGATCAGCGGCGGGTCCAGCCTGGAATAGCCGAATGTAACATTGCGAAGCTCCAGCTCGCCGCTGAGCTTGCCGTAGTCCTTTTCCTCGCGCACCGGCTCGTCGGAGAAGTATTCGTCCTCCGGGTACTCCATCACATCCTCCACGCGCTCCATCTGCGTCCGCATTTCCTGCAAGGTCTGTCCCGCTGTCACCATCGTCATGGCGGGGCTGATGAAGGAGGCCAGAAAGCTCTGGAAGGCCGTGACCATACCGAGGGTGAACTGTCCACGCATACACAGGTGGATGCCCAGCACCAGCACCAGGGCGTTTGCCAGCGTGGTGATAAAAGCAGGGATCGTGCCGTAGGTCTGGTTGAGCCGCGCGAGCTTTACGTTCTGCTCGTTGACTGACGCCTGAAAGCCTGCCCAGCGCCGAAAGTAGCCGTTCTCCGCGCCGCTGGCCTTGATCGTCTCGATCATATGGATGCCGGAGACCGTTGCGGATGCCAGCTTGCCCGCGTCTCTGGTCTGTACGCGGGTGATGTTGACGCGCTTTTCGGAGATAACCCGACTCATGACGATGTTGATGAGGATACTGACAAGACCTGCCAACGTCAAAAGCGGACTGTAGCGCAGCATGACGACGAGGTAAAATACCATCATCACAGCGCTGAGCGCGAGAGGCGTCAGCGTGTTTACCAGTTGCTCGGCGATGGTCTCATTGGCCTTGTGCCGTGTCAGGAGGTCGCCCGCCATGCGCTGGGAGAAGAACTCCATCGGCATTTTCAGTATTTTCCATAGGAAGCTGCCGCTGCCGATAACGGCCATCTTTCCGTTGATTTTCAGCGAATAGACCGCCCGTACCGCCGCTGTAAGAATTTGCAGGAGGCTCACTCCCGCGACGAGGGCGATGAACGGCATCAGGAGCTCATTGTTTTCGCCGGTCAGCAGCCGGTCCATGAAGAAGCGGGAGAAGGCCGGGTTCAGAAGCGTAAACACATAGCCGATGATGCTCGTCAGCATGACCAAGATCATCGCCGCGCCTGCGCCGGAAAGCCGCTTTCTTGCAAAGGCGAGGGTGCTTGTCCGTCTGCCGTCGGGCTGAAAGCCCTCCGCAGGCGCAAAGCCCAGCACAATGCCGGTAAACGCTTTGTCGAACTCGTCCATCGTGACCTTTACGCTTCCACGAGCGGGATCGTTGATGTAGGCACATTTCCCGCGAAAGCCGCAGAGAACGACAAAGTGGTTGAGGTTCCAATGGATGATGCAGGGAAAACTGTCAAGATTTTTTACAGCCTCCAACCCCACTTTATAGCCCTTGGCGTCCAGGCCGTAGCTGCGGGCGGCCTTTACGATGTTGCCTGCTTTAGAGCCGTCCCTCGACACACCGCAGTCCGCGCGCACCTGCTCCGGCGGAAGCCATTTGCCGTAATGGGCAAGGATCATCGTCAGGCAGGCCGCGCCGCACTCCAGCGCCTCCATCTGCATGACCACCGGCACCTTTGCGACCTTGCCCTTTCCGGGTGGACGGAAGTTTTTATCACGCATACGCTTCACCGCCTCAGTTAAAGAGCATATCTATGATCTGCGTGCTCTTATATCCCACGCTCGCCTCATAGTTGCCGTCCGGCAGATTGACGTTTGCGATAGCGATGGGATTGCCGCTCTCGTCGCTGCCGACAGAGAGGACGGGCGTGGTTAGATCGCCCACCTTGACGTTCATGCCGATCTCCACACGGGAGGCTTTTTCCACGTCGTCAAAGCGCAGGGTCAGTACACCGCCGCGCACCTCCGCATCTCCCGCCGCGTAGCTCTCCACGGCTGTCACGCTGCTCCATACAAAGAGACTTGCCAGCAGGAGGATCACAGCCGCCAGCACGATCCATATCGCGGGCGAGGTGACATGCAGGTAATCCCGGAGCACTTCCGGCGAAGAGACGCGCTCCATGCTCTCTTTTCTGAATAATTGCTGTTCCATAGTAAAGCCTCTCTTTATCGCTTAAGATACTCCGCAGAAACCGGGAATTCAAAGTAAGTATCCGGGTAGGGCTCGTTTCTCAGAGAGAAGTGCCACCATTCGCAGTCGATAGGCTGAAAGCCGTTTCGCGTCATGGCGTTTTGCAGGAACATCCGGTTTTCATACTGTTCCTCCGTCACCGCACGGGAATCGGGGTGAGACGCCTCGCTGAACAGGTCAAAGGGGCTGCCCATATCCACCTCTTCGCCGGTGCGCATATCCAGCAGCGTAAGGTCTACCGCGCTGCCGCGACTATGGGAGGACTGCTTGGCGATGTAGCCCTTCTTGAAAAGCTCCTGCTTTTCAAGGTCAGGATAAAAGTAGGGCTTCATTCTCAAATCCAAATCCTCGATGCCCCACAGCACGAAATGCTTCACGGCGTTTGCCGGACGGTAGGCATCAAAGACCTTCAAGCGGTAGCCCTGGGCATTTACCTCGCCCGCCACAGCCTTCAGCGCCCGTGCCGCTTCCTTGGTCAGCAGCGCGACGGGCTCCTCGTAACCGTCGATGCGGTCCCCGATGAAGTTATAGGTGGAGTAATAGCGGATTTCCTGCACGATGCCCGGCACAAAGTCCGCCAGCAGTACAAAGCCGGAGGAATCCATTGTCACAGCCTGCTTATAATTCATTGCAGGATCGCCTTCCCTTGAAGCCTTGCAGCGTTACGCCTGCAAGTTCTTTCTCAGCGTCAGGACGTTCTTTCCGTCCCGGTATTCGTACTTCACAGAATCCATGACCTTTTTCGTCATATAGATGCCCAGGCCCCCTATGTCCCGCTCCTCTGCGGGGAGGGACACATCCGGGTCCGCTTTCTTCAGCGGGTCGAACGGTATGCCGCTGTCGATGAATGTGACCGTTACCGTTTGCGGCTCCCCGGAGAGTTCCAAGCGCACCGCGGCCGTACCTGTCTCCGGGGCATAGGCGTAGTTGGCAATGTTCACGAAGATTTCCTCCGCCGCAACTTCAATCTGCATCTGCTCTTTTGGCGGGCAGTCGATTTCCTCAAGAACCTGCTCGATGAAGGACAGGACCGTCTGCAGGTTCTCGGTTTTCGCCTCGATTTTCAATTCTTTTCCGGTCATGCCCTTCACCCCTCTGTTCCCTTGAATTCAAATCCCAGCATCGTGAGGTCGTCGAACTGCTCCGCATCTTTTACGAAGCCGTCCACAGCTCTCCTGATGTTTTTCAGCATTTCCTCCGGCTGGGCAGAGGCTTTCTCATTCAGCGCCGCAAGCATGCGTTCGGTGCCGAAAAGCTCGCCCTCGGCGTTTGTCGCCTCGGGAACGCCGTCCGTATAGAGGAACAGCTTGGAGCCGGGGGTCAGAGTCAGCTCATACTCCTTGTACCGTATACCCTCCATACCACCGATGACAAAGCCATGCTTGTCCTTCACAAGCTCAAATTTGCCGTCCGGCTGCATCAGCACCGGGTATTCGTGCCCGGCATTTGCGGCGGTGAGCCTGCCGGTGGAGATCTCCAGAATGCCCAGCCAAACCGTAACGAACATCTCCTCGCGGTTGTTCTGGCAGATCGTCTCGTTGGTGCTTTCCAGAATCGCTGCCGGGGATTTGCCCTGTTTCGCGTTGCTTGCGAGGATGATGCGGCTTGCCATCATAAAGAGCGCGGCGGGGACGCCCTTGCCGGACACGTCCGCGATCAGCATGCACAGGTGATCGTCATCCACGAGGAAGAAGTCGTAGAAGTCGCCGCCGACCTCCTTGGCCGGGTCCATGCTGGCGTAAATATCGAACTCCGGACGCTCCGGAAAGGCGGGGAAGATATTCGGCAGCATATCCGCCTGGATCCGCGTCGCCAGCGCCAGCTCCGTGCCGATGCGCTCCTTTTCGGCGGTGATCTCGGTGATCTGTTTGATATAGTCCCGCGTCTTTTTGGAGAGCGAGGCAAAAGCCTCCGCCAAAATCTCGATCTCGTCGTCCGTGCGGTAGATTTTCTCCATTTCAAAGGCCTGATCGCTGCCGGAAAGAGCGTTGATCCGTTTCGTCATATGCTCGATGGGCTTCACGGTGCGCTGCGCGACGAACAGCGCGGCGACCAGCGCAAGGAGAATGAGGATCGCCGTCAGAACGATAAAGGTCTGCATCGAGTGCTTCGCGACGTCCTGATAGGTCTGAACCGACGCAGCATTGATCTCGTCATAATTGGCCAGCATCGCGGCGGTCGGCTGGTGGGTGACCTCCTGATCCACCACGGAAATGACCGCCCATCCCACAGTGTCCATCGGCGCACCGATCAGGTAATACTCTTTTCCGTCCACGGTGATGGCCTCGAGTCCCGTACCGCCGCCCAGCGCCTCGGTGATGAATCGCGCCAGCTCAGTGTCCCCGCTTTGCCGGAGATCGGGCGCGTCGGCGGAAAGTCCCGCCCTGAAGGCGCCCTCCACGCTCGGGGAGAAGAGTACCTGCCCGTTTTCGTTTATGACACAGACAAAGCTGCCCTCCGTCGCGGTACTTTCCACATAATCGCTGATGGCAGTCAGATAGATATCCGCAGCCACGACCGCGACAAGATTTCCGTTATCATATACCGGAGCGGCGCATTCGAGCATCAGGTTATCCGTGTAAGCGTCCAACTCCACACCGGTGAAGATTAGCTCTCCGGCCTTGGCCGCCTGCCGATACCACGGGCGGTTTCGGATATCCAGCGTCAGCGGCGCTCCGTCTTCCCCGATAAAAACGCCCGGCCGGTCGTTTACCAGCAGCATGATCCCGTCGGCGGTCCCGACAAACAAGCTACTCAGCTTGTCGGAGCTGTCATACATCGAGCTCATGATCACGCTCATGTTGGCGACGAGCCCAAGCAGCTCCGAGTCCTCCGGGCTTATCCCTTCTTCGTGGATCAACTGGATGGAGGTCTCCCCATCCCTGCCGGGCGAGAGCGCGTCGACCGGTTGCCGCGCAAAGCTCTCCGCATGTTCAAAAAGCTCCGTCGCAAATGCCTGAAGCGTCAAAACATCCGTGCGAACATCCGCAAACAGTTCGTCGGCTATGTAGGCCTGCAGGGCTGTGGTTTTTGTCATCGACATTTCCAGCACTGTCTCCATCGTCTCCTCAGAGACAGCGGTAATGGATGCCTGCTGCTCGCGGCTCGCCTCCTCGACGATGGCGGTCAGATGATTCTGCTGATAAATGCTCACGGCGACAAACGCCCCGACCAGGGCGACGATGAAGATCAGCATCAGATTAAAAATCTTCTGCTGCAGGCCGCCGATTTTGATTCCACGAATGATTTTCATGCGATGGTCAGAATGTCTGAGAAGCCAGTGACCTCAAAGATCTCCATGATCGTCTCGCCCACATGGATGACCTTCATTTCGCCCTGCTTATTCATGATCTTCTGCGCGGAGAGCAGCACGCGCAGCCCGGCGGATGAGATGTACTCCAACTTCTCCATATCCAGCGTCAGGGTAGTCACGCCGTCCAGAGAGGCCTTCAGCTCCTTCTCCAGCTCCGGCGCTGTGGTGGTGTCCAGCCGTCCGGTGAGTGTGACGGTCAGTTCGGTCTCGGTTACGTTCTTTTCGATATACAACATGGTTACTTCTCCTATTCTTTACGATTTCCTTTTCAGCGAACCTACCACCGCGCCGAAGTTGCCGCCCCTGTCGTCGCCGGCTCCGGAGCGTGCGAAGGCGAGAAGCGTTACGAATATGAGGTCGAGGTTTTCTTCCCTTGTCCAGACGCGGTAGAATCCCTGCACAGGGATCGCTCCGGCAACCTTATGCGCCTCCGCATCCTCCTCGTGAGCGTACTGGCTGGTCTGGACCGCTCTGGCGATCTCCATACCGTCCCGGAGGATGCGGTAGTTTTTCCCGACTACCGTCGCTTCTCCAGCCGTGAAGCTCGTGTCCACGCTGATACCATTCTCCTTGAGATGCTTCCAAACGTCCACGCCGTCCAGCTCGAAGGTGTAGTGGTTATCCAGCAGAAGGCCGCCGCCCCAGTCGCTCTCCTCCTCGTGGCCGACGAGGTGAGGCGTGGTCGTGCCGTGCTCGTGGTCTATAAAGTCGAACTTGTAGGCCGAGGTCAGATTGAACTTCGTCATCTTTGCCTCATAAAGCACCCGGCGGCTCTGATCCTCGATCCTATGGCCGTATTTCGGCGTTCCGAGGTCGGTCAGAAAGTAGACCTCCCGCTCTTCGCTCTGCACGGAGGGGGCGTAGCCCGTCCGTCCAGCCTGCTTGCGCAGCTCCTGTGCCTGCTTCTGGCTCTGCTTTTCCTTGACCGTTGAAAAGATGATAACGGCAAGGATCACTGCGCCTACGCCTATGAAATATAGGCCCATCCTGCTGTCGCCGTGGACTACGCTGGGGTCGTTGGGGTCGTACATCACCGTGATAGTTTTGCCGACCTTATAGGAACCGCTGGACTGATTCAGCTGCCCGGTATAGGTCTTGCCGTCCACGATATACTCCACGGTGGGGGTAAAGGTATCGTCTGTATCCCCGGAGCCGTTGTTCCGCTCAATACTGATGATGGTGGCTGTGGTTTTTACAAAGCCACGGGATTCAAAAAACACCATATAAATGCCTGCCGCAAGGGCGATAACCGCCAACACTGCGGCGAAGATTTTCAGCTTCGGTCCTCTTAATGAAATCATCCTGTTTCCTCCTGTCTTTCCGTTATCCCTCCCGAGATGGGAGTGATACTTATCTGTTCTTTCACTTGTGGGTCACACCCGCGCCGTAGATCGTCGTCCAGTCGTTCTTCATGGAGATAGGCACCCAGTCAAACTCCTCACAGAGCTCGAACATCTTCTGCGCCTTACTCTCGCTGCCGTTCTCGCGCACAGTGTCATCGCAGCAGAGCATAAAGGCGAGGCTCTTGTAGGGGTTGTTATAGGTCACATACTCCGCCATGCTGCTGTCGCCGGTGGAGTTGCCGAAGGAGAGGACAGGCTGCTGGCCGATCTCCTGCATGATGACGGCGACCTTGTTCATCTTGAGGTTCTTGATCAGGAACTCGCCGCCGAGGATAAGCTCATCGCCGTCCTTGAACACGTAGTTGAGGCCGTCCGTGTCGCCCTGATTGTTGGATACGATCAGCTCGTCGGAGCCGATGATCTGGCGGTTCGGCAGGTCGAGAGGCGAATCATACGCGATGCCGCGGACGATGAGCCGGTCAGTGCCGCTGACGATATAGACGGTGAAGTCATTTGCCTTGAGGTAGTCGACGATTTGGAGCATGGGCAGATACCAGCCCTCGCCCCGCAGCATCCCATCGTAGCTGGGCATGGGCTGCTTCTTGAATTCCTGAATGTAGGCGTTGAATTCCGCGACGGTCATACCCGCAAACGCGGAGGCGACGGCCTTGCCGTGGTCGACCTCCAGCCCAGAGAAGGACTTCCCCGTCTCGTTCTGCTCTTTTATTTTGTTCGCTACCTCTTTCTCAAAGTCGGAGGCTTTGTCCTTATAGTCGGGGTCTTCCAAAACGCGGTATTTCAGCAGAGTGTAATCAAAATAGTTGGGGTCTGTCTCACAGAAGAGGGTGCCGTCAAGGTCGAATACGGCGATACGGTCCCTAACGGGGATGAAGTCCGCGCTGTCCTCGTCGGTAATCGCGGCCATGTATGCCGTCAATGCGGTCTTTGCGGGGGCGGTGTCCGTCCACAGGCCCAGCGCAGAGGACGCCGAGTCCGCTCCCTCGATCCGTGCGGTCAATATT
>JAEEGL016418716.1_pt1 | contig 10223 bp, 8 predicted proteins | sample 9134231 | NCBI WGS metagenome assembly JAEEGL01 (sample SAMN16246548, study PRJNA631951) | gut metagenome | biome: gut microbiome; feature: rumen; material: fiber-attached | host: Bos | place: Iran: Karaj | collected 2018-10 | reverse complement strand
TCCAAGCTCTTGCGTTAACTCCCGAAGAACCCTCAACCGCAACCCCCGCAAAAAGAGTATAGACAATAAGTAAAATACAGACGATTGCTATGGTATGGGAGTATTTTGCAAGTAATCTGTAATCGAGAATTTGTAAAAACACAGCGCCCAAAAGTCCGATTGCCACAGAAATAGATTGCACCGTAAAATAGTTAAAACCCTCACGTGAAACGCTTGCAATAAGTAGCCCACTATAAACCGATACCAACAAAGTAACAGCCCATAAAAATCTATCGCTATATTTTATTCCGCTTAAAACCAATCTTAGTAATTTTACGGTAATCACCCCAATACTTACTATTTTAAACTAACTCAGATGATAAATTTTATTTGCAAAAAACGTAAGGAAAAATATACACGCCGAAACCAAAACAATCGTAGCGCCCGCAGACGTACCCATATAATATGAAAATATAAGTCCCGATATTCCTGAGGCAAGCGAAATTATAACCGAAACAATATGATACCCTCTTATATTTCTGATTAAATTTCTCGCCGATGCGGCAGGAAGTACCAAAAGTGAATTAATAATCAGCATTCCGACCCATTTTATCGAAACCGTTACGATAAGCGCTACTAAGATTACAAATATATTTTTGTAAAATCTAACATTTATCTGCTTACTTCTTGCCATATCTGAATTAAGACTTGCAATCATAAGTTTATTAAACGACAAAAACCAAATCAGAACTATAATAACCGCAACTACCGCCAAAGTAATTATCTCGTTTTTTGTAATTGACAGTATATCGCCCGTTAAATAACCGGTATACCTGGAAAACCCGCCGCTTGCCGATAAAACAACTATTCCCACGGCCATACCTGCCGAGGAAAAAACACCGATAATAGTATCCGCCGAAGAAATTTCCGATTCTATAATTGTTGATATTCCCAAAGCAAATATAATGGCAAATGCAATCATCGAAAGAGCATAGTTATTAACTCCAAGCATAACTCCTATTGCTATTCCCGTTAAAGCGCAATGCCCCATGGCATCCGAAAAAAACGACATTTTATTATTAACTATCATCGTCCCTATCAGTCCGAAAAGCGGAGCAATAAGAAGTATCGCCAAAAATGCGTTTTTCATAAATGAAAACTCAACCCAAGAGAAAGGCAAAACTTTTTCCATAACCGCATAAATCATTTCCATATTGTTTCGACTCCGTCTATGTTAAGTCAAAAAACCTCTCGACCTTTTTCGCTTTTATGAAGGTCTTTTGCGCTACCCATTTCTACAACGCTCTTGCTTATAAGGGCGTAGGAAGTCGCATACTTTGCAACGTGCCCCAAATCATGCGAAACTAATATAACCGGCATATGGAAGTCCTCACGCATGGATTCTATTAAACTATAAAATCTACTTATTCCCTTGCGGTCAACCGCCGAAACGGGTTCATCAAGAAGCAAAATATCAGGTCTCGGCTCTAATGCAAACGCAAGTAAAACACGCTGAAGTTCTCCGCCCGAAAGACTCCCTATCGGCTTATTTAAGTTTTTCTGAGCATCTACTTTTTCGAGTATTTCTACCGCTTTATTCTTTGATTTTTTACTATGCCCAAACCAAACGGGCAATCCCGAAAAATTTGCGCAAAACAAATCAAGAACCGTCATGGGTGTATGCCTATCAAAACTAAGCCTTTGCGGAACGTAGCCGATTTTTGGATGAACAATATTTTTGTTTTCTGAATCAAAAAATTCTATATTGCCCGTATAATCAACATTACCGAGTACCGCTTTTAAAAGAGTGGTTTTCCCCGCTCCGTTTTGACCGATAAGCGCCAGCGTTTCGCCATGATTGGCAGTAAACGAAACATTACTTAAAACCGTCTGCCCGCCACGTTTAACACTCAAATTATTAATTTTAACACTACACTTACATTTTCCCATAGTTTTAAAACCCTTTGTTTTTAATTTATTTTAAAGCCTCTTTTAAAACCGCAATGTTTTCTTTCATTTTATTTATATAATCATCTTTTGAGCCATTTCCCGTAACTACCGGGTCAAGTGTATAAATTTTGGCGCCCGTTTCCGCAGCTATTATTTTTGCGGAAGTATCCGAGTATTGTGGTTCTGTAAATAAAGCGGATATATTATACTTTTTAATTTTTTCCATAATTTCCGCCATTTCTTTTGCGCTCGGTTCATTGCCGGGTTCACTGTTTATAACATCGACAATGTTTATACCAAATTCTTTTGCAAAATAGGGGAAAGCTTCATGGAAAGTAATGATATTTTTACCCGATATACCTTGCATTTGAGCATTTATTTCGGTTTTTAAAATATTTAATTTTTTTATGTATTTATCTGCATTTTCTTTATATTTGGCCGCATGTACCGAATCGATTTTTGAAAGCTCCCCTGAAATATTTTCGACTTGTTTTATATAATTACTGACAGACAACCAAATATGTGGATTATATTCATGTTCGCAATCTTCCTCGTGAGCACAATCTTCATCTTTTATAAGGTCTATGCCCTTGCTCGAATCAACTATCTTAACATTTGGGAGTTCCTTTATAACTTTATCCAAAAACGACTCCATGCCAGCTCCGTTTATTATAAAAGCAGAAGACCGCTCGATTTTTTTAAGGTCCTCAGACTGAAGCTGAAAATTATGAAGGCAACCTTTATGACTTTCGGACATGCTAAGTACTTCCACACCATCTATTCCGTCAGCAATATTGAAAGCCATAACATAAACAGGATAGCAAGATGCTACAAGCTTTATTTTGTTATCTTCTTCTTTTTTGCAACCACTGAAAAATATGCCCATAAAAGCAAAGATTAAAGCAGCAAAGACAAAACCAAAAATACTTTTAAAAATTTTAATTTTTTTCATATTCAAACTCCCGATAAGATAATATGGTATTAACCGTGATAACCTTGCGACTGGAGATACATGTTTTCAACTATTATGTCATGGATTTCTCCGAGCGATGCGCAGTACTCTAGCATTTTCCAAGGAGTATTTGTGTGAAAATGTATTTTAATAACAGTTTCATCTCCGGTAACAAGCAGACAATCTCCCTGGATGTTCTTTTCTATATAATCGTTTATCTCCCTTTCAGATAAATTTTCTCCCTCTATTAAAAGCTGCGTATCAAATTTGTAATCAAGCATCTTACTTTCCTCTTTTTGTGAAATTAAACCGTAATATTATTTTTTACTTTTTTAAAAATCTTTTCACCTATACCGCTGACTTCCATAAGCTCTTCTTTTGACGAAAAACCACCATGAATTTCACGATAATCTATTATTTTCAAAGCGGTTTGCTCACCGATTCCGCTAAGTTTTTTAAGCTCTTCTTTCCCAGCTTTGTTTATATTTGTTTTTGTTTTGTCTAAACTTGTTTTTTCTTCTTTAAAATCCATACTATCAGCTGTGATTTTCACAGTATTATCTACGTCCGGAACAACAAAGGCATTGTAACCGACTATAATGGCAAAAAGCAAAATTGCCAGACCTATTAGATATTTTATATAATTTGGTGCGTTGGTTTCATTTTTTGAAAAATTATTCTTATTATCAGATTTTAACTTCATATATGTTTTCGCAAACCTTCATATCGTTTTTAAGTGAGGATTTAATTATAACAAATTTTTATTCATACATAAAGTTATAATTTTGTGAAAATGAAATGGCCTTCTATTATTTTAGCGAATTCAGCGACCAATCTTTTGAGCGGCAATTTTTTATTTTATAAAAAAATGACAAAAAACATTGACTAATATTTTTATTTATGATATTTATGCTATAGAGATGTATATCTCTTATTTTCTCGCAAGTATAAATGCCGCGGGAAACAATATCTCGGGAAACAAAAATCTAATTTTACAAATTTATTTCCGAGAAATTATTAAAGGAGGTTTATTTATGAAAGCATGGAAGTTTTTAGGTCCCCCGCTTATGCTAATGCTACTTAGTGGTATGCCTTGGTCTGGTGTATTTGCTGCTGCGGAGGATAAAACCGAGCCGGTTTATGTTGATCCCGGCAAAAGTGTTACAGTTGGAAACGTGACTGTTGAAGACAATTATGGAGCCGTTGGAGTTATTGCGGAAAGCGAACAAAATGCATCTGTAAAAGTTGAAGGCAATGTTACTTTGACAAATCAGTCTGAAGGGCAAAGTGGGACAGCCGTTTACGCAGAAGGTTGGGGTGCCGATGCATCCGCAAATATATCCAAAGACGTTTCAGCGACTACTAAAAGTACGACATTTGGAGTTGTTGCGGAGAGTGGAAACGACGACAATGGCAATAGTGGTACAGCCACCGTTAAGGTTGGAGGCAGCGTTTCAGCCAATAGTCAGGCGTCAGAATCGATGGGCGTGTATTCATATAACGGTGATGTTACCGTAGAAAAAAATGTTGTATCAGAAGGGCCGTATTCTACAGGTGTGTATGCTAGCTCTTGGGGAAACGCAAATGCAAAAGTAACGGTAAAGGGAGCTTTATCTGCAACCGGAAAAAATACAGCCGGTGCGGGAATGTTTTCGTTTGGAGATACATCTAAAGAAGGTTTGTTACTTAAAGTTAAAGATGGTATAACTGCTGCTGCCACTACAAGTGAGTCAGATAATCCTTATAGTGAGCCTGACCAATCAATAGGGATGTTTATTTGCAATAATGGCGGAAAAATTCAAGCAGATATTACTGGTAATGTTACAGCCACTATAAATAAAGGTGACGCCAAAGGCATATGGATTTCTGATGATATGTTCATGGACAGAAAAGAAGCAAGTGAAAATTCTAGTACAGGAGTAAGTTCTATTTTTGTACATGGGAATTTGATTTCCAGTGGCGTAGGTATTTGCCGCGATGTCGTTGCTGAATCTTCTAGTGAAGAAGCTGTTTTTTCGAAAAAAGCTACTGTGACTGCGGGTTCTTCTAGCAAAGCTGATATTCTTGTAGAAGATGTGATTGATGCTAATGACGTAGGCGTATTGTTCCGTAAACATGATTACTATAGTATGCCGATAAGTGTTGAAAAAGTCACTTCTGATTCTAATTCTGAATATCCGGATCCTAATCTGAATCTAACTGTGTGGAAGATAAATTTAAACCAGAGGAACAATGCGGCAGAATGGGAAACCTATGCGCCCGAACCCAAATTATTTACACAGGTTTCTGACCAGCTCAAGAAAAATTCTAAACAAGATTTAAAACGTCCTGAGTATAGCTTAGCAAGCATTTTGCCGAGCATGAGTAGAGCCAATACAAAAAGTGATTCTACTCGCGGGGTAAAGAGAGAAGTGGCAAGAGATTTTGAATTAAATAACATTATGTACATAATCAAAGTTGAACAACCCGGCGAAGGCGGTACTATAAAAGCAGTGGATGCAAATGGAAATGCTCTTAAGCAAAGTTTTGATTTTGATGTGGCTTATGAAGGAGATAAAATTATTTTAAAATCAAATCTTGCCAAAGGTTATAAAATTGTAGCGGCTTACAATGGTATTGACAAAGATGAGCTTTTATCAATAGATGAAAATGGAGACTATTACAAGATTGTACCTAAAGGCGGTGGGGTATACTTGAGTGTTGAGCTCGAAGATACTACCGAACATAACTATGCTGAATCGGATGATGATATCGAAACTTTATCTAATGACGATGCTAGCGAAGCCGTACCTGTGTATGACAATTCAAACGTTCATTTGGCAGCGCCTAAAACTGGTGACAATGCTCATATAGCGCCTTGGTTACTGCTTTCAGTTGTCAACTTGGGTGGAATAATGGTGATAGAAGTTTGTAATAGAAAAAGAAAATCAAATTGCAAAGATTTTTAAATTATTACATACTAAAAAATAAAATAAATCCTTACCAAATTCGTTTGGTAGGGATTTTTGCATTCGAATCACTAAACGATAAATATATTATTTACAACATGCAAAAACCGATTACTGGGTAACCGGTTTTTATGAATATCTATGGATTTGTTTTTAAAATTATAATTACATTAAATAAAGTAATGTTAACACTTACTTGATTTATGTTTTACTTTTGTTTTTAATTTTATGATTGTGCGCCCTGTTTCTCTAACAAGGAAGCTATTTCATCGGGGAGCCCTAACTCGTTAGCCAAATCGATTGGTGTTTGGTCAAGTGCATTTCTAGCATTAATATCCGCACCGTTTTCTATAAGTATGCGAATTGTATTTATAAAATCTGTTGCATTGAGCAATCCCCTCCACTTGGTGACGGTTATACCTAGGCGTAAAGAATGTACAACATAATGTAATGGAGTAAGACGTGGCCCAGAAGTCTGTGCATTAACATTCGCGCCTTTTTTAATCAATAAACTAACTACATTGGGGTGACCATAGAATGCAGCCGTATGTAGTGGAGTGTTACCCCACTCGTTTTGAATGTTAACATCGACGTGATATGTGTCTATCAATAATTCAACTATATCAGTATGAACGTTTTTTGCCGCCCAATGAAGCGGGGTGTTGCCATTCTCATCTGTAGCATTTACGTTAGCACCGCGGTCTAATAACTCTTTAACTATTTCTATTTGATTGTTCTTTACTGCATCAAATAGTTGATCAATGATAGGTTGGTCAGCAGATTTTGAACTAGCTCTGCAGCATTTAGCCGATGGAGCAACTGGGTCGTCATTGCCAGCATAAACATTAAAATTTAAAGGCAAACTATTTGCCGCAAGTATTGATGTGCAAACAAATGATCCTAATTTTTTGAAATTTAATTTCATACAATAATCTCCTTTGAAAGTTTATTTTATAGGTTCCATGCTTTGGTTGTATCATTATTATAATTATTTGTCAATATAATTTTAATTTTTTAAAAATATAACAGTAACTACCTGTACGTTGAATGTATGGTTTATTAAAAAATAGACATAAAAATTTTTTAAAAATTATTTCAAAAACCATTAATTCGACCTTAAAATCTCTTCTTAAATGATATCGATAAATCTATCTATCTAACTCCAATAAACATTACATTGTTGATTCAGTTTAGTTGAGTTCTCAGTTAATCCAAACTATACACGATACATGAAAAAGATACATTTTAATTAAGCATCTTGTGTATAGTATAATTTCGCAACTATACGTTTTTTAAAGATAAAATTTGACTTTATTTGATAATAATAACCTCAAAAACTACGACTTGACCAAAACTCCATTTTTAAACTAAATCTTTTCTCCTACAACCTGCCTTATAGCCAATTCGTAAAACATACCTTTTTTATCCATAAGGTCATCATATTTACCTTCTTCGACAATTCGGCCATTATCCATAACCAAAATCCTATCGCAATCTTTAATAGTTGATAGTCGATGAGCTATAACAAGCTTAGTACCTTCCAAATCAGCTAGCTTATCGGCAACGTGCTTTTGGGTTATATTATCAAGAGCAGATGTTGCTTCATCCAAAAACAAAATATTTGGTTTATTTATAATTGCCCTTGCTATCATAAGCCGTTGTTTCTGTCCACCGGAAAGTCCTCCGGAACCTTCAGATATTAAAGTATGCATTCCCATAGGCATATTTTTTATATCCTCATCAATTCCAGCAAACTTTGCCGCTTCCCAAGCATCATCCATAGTTTTCCACGGTGACGTAATAATTATATTTGAAAATATATCATTCGGGAACAAAGAACCATTTTGCATAACTACGCCAATTTTTTGCCGCACACTGCGAAGATCTAGCGTTTTTAGATCTATTCCATCATAATATATCGCACCTGTATCCGGTGTTTCAAATCCAAGCAAAAGTCTTAAAAGCGTCGATTTACCGCAACCTGTTTTACCGACTATACCTATATATTCGCCTTTTTTAATTTTTAAGTTTATGCCATTTAAAACCTTCGGACCATTCGCATCATACTTGAATGTAACATCATTTATCTCAATATCTCCTGAAAGTTTTGTCGGAATTTTTCGACCCTCGCTACTTTCAGGTTTTTCTTCCATGACAGGCTTAATGAGCTTTAAAATAGGCTGAACAGTTGCGAATTGAAGCGCCACTCCACAAAGCGTTCCTATTGCGCCACTGACGCCACCATAAGCCACATTAAAAGCGTTGTAATCAGCATACGGAACTTTTGAAGTTATTGCAAAATAGTAAAGAACCATGGTTCCTATCGTGGATATTACCAAACTGATAATTCCATTTATTCTTATAATCATAGGTGGCGAATAAGTAAAGCGCTCAACGGCAGAAAAAATATCTGCCCACTTTGCAAAAGCCCTTTTTTCCGAACCTGTAACTTTAATCTTTTGAATTCCGCCAAAAATAGCGTATGTCAAAGATTGGAGTTTAGGGTCAAGTTCAAGCCTTTTTTTATTATACTGCTGCTGATAAAAAGTCATAAAGATTCCGAACCCCAAATTAACAAGGACTATTATAATACCAGGCAAAACTAGCTCCGGAGCATGACGACCCATCTGAAAAACGTAAGAAAACGAAAATAAAGTTGTAATACCAACAGAAAATATAGCCTCTTTAATGGTATTACAAAGCTGACTTATATACCCTACTCGAGTTGCAAGCTCCCCGGCAGTATACTGTTTAAAAAATTTAGTAGGTAAACTAAAAAACCTTATCATAACAGCACTACTTACTGCCAAACCAAACTTGGTTCCAAATCTTGTTGTAATAAGTTGCCTTGTAATATCCATTAAAACACTACCAAAAGTAATACCAAACATAAAAGAAGCTATGGGAAAAATAAGAGAAGTTGAACCGGAAGGAATTATTTTGTCATAAATAATTTTTTGTATTTCAGGGCCAAGTAAGGCAAATCCTTGCCCTATGGCAGCAAATAAAAGAATATAAAAAACATCAACTGGTGGCATAGATTTAATTATGAATTTAATTAAATCTACAATCTTAAGGGATTTTAATGGAAATGCTTTATAAAAACAAAACGCATCAATATTAAATTTTTTCGCGGTTTTTTTATTTATTTTAACTTTTTGACCATTTTTATCAATATAGTAGTATCCCCCCCACGTACCAGGCAAAATAGCAACAACGTCGCCATCTTTTGTAGAAGCCAAAAAACAACCTATTGTGTCTTTCCACCAAGCCCCCAAAAGCTCAACTCTTCTGTGCATTGTATGGGAAGGGCGAAGCATATATTCCATTTGCTCATTTAAATCCGTAATACTTTCGGGAACTTCAGGCACATCTTTGCCAAGATATCTTAAAATATCCGCAATAGCACCTTTGGCACGAACAGAGGCTTTTTTGGTACTTATACCTATTACGGAAAGCAAATCAGCAAATGCTCCTTTGAACATTTCCTCATCGCTGCGTCTTCGTTGATTTATCTGACTTTCAAAAAATTCTTCTTTCATTATTGCCACCCCCCTTTTTTTATTCCATTATTACTAACTCTTTATACTTTCCATCACTATTGATAAGCTCATCGTGCGTACCGCGCTCTATTATACTGCCTTTTTCCAAAACAATAATTTCATCACAATCGCGGATCGTAGACAATCTATGCGCTATGACGATACATGTACATCCCATTTTTCTTATGTTTTCCATAACTTTTTGTTCTGTCTTGGCATCAAGTGCAGAAGTCGCTTCATCCAAAATTATAATCGTGGGTTCCTGAGCTATTGCTCTTGCTATTTCAATCCTTTGGCATTGCCCACCTGAAAAATCCGAACCACCCTCTTTTAAGACATGGTCATATCCTTCAGGACGCTCAATTATAGCTTCGTGTATATCAGAATCCCTAGCGGCCAACGTAACGGTAAAATCTTCAATAGACTTGTCCCACATTCTTATATTATTTTTAATGGTATCATGAAACATTACCTTGTCCTGATCCACCATGGCGACTGAAGTATGGAATCTATAGGCATCTATTTCATCTTTTGTTTTCCCATCAAAAGTAATGCTTCCGCTCCAAGGTTTATAAAGGCCGGTTATCAATTTAGCAACGGTTGATTTACCACTTCCACTACCGCCAACTATAGCAGTCCATTGACCGGGTTTTAAAGACATACTAAAATTATTCAAAACCGGTTTGGCAAGCTTGCCATATCCAAAAGTAAGATCTTTAACTTCAATATTTCCCAAAAGCTTGCTATCTTCCTTAACTTCGGTAGAAATCACTGCTTCAACATCAGTAGGGTAATCAAGAACGTCTTCAACGCGTTCCATCTCACACCTTATACCCACATAGCTTTTATATA
>JAEEGL016402148.1_pt1 | contig 10223 bp, 5 predicted proteins | sample 9134231 | NCBI WGS metagenome assembly JAEEGL01 (sample SAMN16246548, study PRJNA631951) | gut metagenome | biome: gut microbiome; feature: rumen; material: fiber-attached | host: Bos | place: Iran: Karaj | collected 2018-10 | reverse complement strand
AGAGCGAAGAGGAGCACCGACCACCACACTTTGACCTGGGCAGCCTTGAGTTCAAAGGCGTACTGGAACTTATAGATCGCGTCCACCAGGATCATCAAACCGACGAAAGTCCAGAGAAGGGCTTTTTGGGCGCTGGCGTCCTTCAGAAGGAAGACGAGCCCGACCGCCAGCGCGAGGATGCCGGGCACCATGCGGGAAACGGCGATATATTTTCCGGGCTTTACGAAGACCGAAACGATCTCCGCCAGACCGAAGAGGATCAGGATGATCCCGAAGATCCACGGGATCACATCCTTCACGAAGTTCAGGCTTGCCCACACCACGATCCCCAACGTCACGCAGGCGATCCCGACGAACATCATCGTTTTTTTCATGTTTTTCAGAAAGTCGACCATCTTTTTTTCTCCTTATTCCTTTATTTTCACGGGGCTTGCCCCGTTTCTTTATTATAGCTGTGCTTGGCGCGGCGGAAGAGGCGCGGCGAAAGGCGCGACGCCGCCTTCATCATGCGCGCGGAGAGGAGCGAGAGCGTGACGTTTTTCGTTTTCAGGATGTGCGCGAGGATGCGGAACGCCCGGCCGCAGTCCGGCGGGAAGCGGCGCTCCTTTTCCATTTCGGGAAGGGCGAAAAGCTCCCTGACCCAGCGCCGTTTTTCGCGGCGTTTCAGCGGGCAGGAGGGGGAATACAGCGTGACGAGGCAGGAAAGGATGCTCTTGACGAACATATAGTCGCAAAGCGCCGCGTTTTCTTCGTTCCAAACGCCGAAGCCGGAAAAGAGCGAGCGGATCTCGCCGTCGAGCCGGGCGCAGATCGCGCCTTTTTCGGGAAGGAAGCGGGAAACGAGGGTCTCTTTGCCCGTCACGTAGCGGTACAGGGGCATATCGAGGCAGGAAAACGATTTCGCCGCGCGGATCGCCCGGTAGAGAAAGAGGCGGTCCTCCCCGAAATAAAGATCGGGGAACGCGATCCCGTTCTCGCGAAGGCTCGCGGCGGAAAACGCCTTGCCCCACACCTGATTGAGTTGATTTCTGGCGAACAGTTCGCCGAGCCGGGCGGAAAACGCCTCCCTGCCGCCCGAAAAAGCGGCGCCGGGCAGATACGGATCCCCTTTTTCATCGGGCGAGGCGGAACATTCATAGCCGAAAAAGAGAAGATCCGGCTTTTTTCCGAGGGCGCTTTCGACCGCTTCGAAGGCGCCCGGCAGAAAGAGGTCGTCGGCGTCGCAGAAAAGGAAATATTCTCCCGAGGCCTTCACCATCCCCGCCTGCCGCGCGGCGGCGGGCCCGCCGTGAGGCACCGTGAAGAAAATCAGTTCCGGGTGCGTCCGGGCGGCTTCTTCCAGAAGGGCGGGCGTCCGGTCCGACGACGCGTCGTCGACGGCGATGAACTCCCATTCTTCGCGCCGCTTCTGCGAAAAAAGATTCTCCAGCAGCGCGGGGAGATCCTTTTCCGCGTTATGCAGCGGAAGGATCAGGCTGAGTTTCATTCGGCTCCTCCTGCGGATCCGGATCCGGCGCGGGCAGAACGAACAGGCGCTGCCTCGCCTCGCCGGAGAGCGCGGAAAGATCGGCGGACGCCTCTGCGGGCGAGCGGACTTCGCCCTCGGGCGAAAGGATCAGCGTGCGCGCGCCCTCGAGCACGGACTGAACGTTTTTCGCGGCGCTGCGGATCGCGACGGTGAGCGTGCCGTCGTCCGAAAGGACGGCGGAGCCCTTCACGGTGTAATCCTCTCCGTTCAGAGTCGCTCGGATCAGAAGATCCTGAGACGCAAGATCCCAGGTCAGGGCGATCTTGCGGGCAAGATCCGTGCGGGAGGAAAGGAAGAGAAGATCGGAGTCCGTCACTTCGATCGTGAACTGGCGGGCGTAGACCGTATCGCCCGATTCCGTCACGCGGTCGGTGATCCGGGCGGTGAGGGTGTCGGTCTTCGCGCCCGAGGTGCGTTTCAGCGTCAGCGCCGCGCTCCATTTTGCGGAGGCGCGGTCCTGCGCGGTATAGGTGAAGGTGATCTCCCATTTCGCCTTGCCCTGCACGGCGAAAAGGATCTCCAGCCCCACGGCGGCGTCCTTGCGGATCAGCGCCTTCGCGCTGCCGCTCGCCGAGGAAACTTCACCCTTTTCTTCCAGAAGGAACGACCGGATCGCGGGATCGAATTTTACGTCCTCCCCGCAGAAGGCCCGGAGGGCGGCTTCGAGGGAAAGGATCGCCGAAGCGCCGTCAGGCTCCCGCGCGCGGGCGAGGAATTTGTTGAACGCTTCGGTCATTTTTTCTTCTTCGGCGGTGAAAACGAGAACGTCGGCCGTCACGCGGCTGCCTTCGAGGCTCATTTCGCGTTCCTCCGTGCCGGAGGCCGAAAAACCTTTTTTCAGAAGGTCGTAAAATTCCCGGTAGATCCCGGCGCGCCGCGCGATCCGCACGCCCGCCGCGGCGAGGGGAAGTCCGGCGTCGCCCAGCGGGATGCCCGCCAGTTCCATTGCCGCCGTTTTCGCGTCGATCGCGTACGCGGCGTTTTCCGTCTCGAAGGAAAGGGTCTTTTCGTCCGCCGCGACGCCCGAAGGCTGCGCCGAAACGCCGTTTCCGGAATAAGCGAGGGAAAAGAGGGTCTCGCTCCCTTCGGTATAGGAGAGGGCGCCCTTTTCCGACGCGGCGAAGAGAAGGGAATTCAGCCGGTCTTCCGCGGCGGCCGCGAGCGTGGTTTCAAAGGCTTTTTCGGCCTGTTTCTCCGCCGAAGGAGCGGAAAAAAGGGAGACGACCGTGATCACGAAGACCGCGGCGGCGATCAGGATCCAGAAAAGATCCGAAGCCGTATTTCTCTGCCTGTCCACGGCGCGTCCTCCCCCTTTCGTCTCTTTTCGCGCGGCGCGCGTTTTACGCGCGTTCCGCCTTTTCTTCATCTTATCAAAGAACGGGTGAAAAGTCAAGGCAAAGACTTGCATTTTCCGCGTCCCTGTGATATAATTTACGCTGTATTATTATCCCGTCGCGGAACCTTGTACCGCGATCGACTACTGATTGGGAGGTATCGGCGTGATCTATTTTGACAACGCGGCGTCCGCGCCGTTATCGGCGGCGGCGCGCGCGGAGATCGAAAAATCGCTCGATCTCTTCGCCAACCCCTCCTCCCTCCATTCGGCGGGCTTCGAGGCGGAGCGGCGCATGGAGGCGGCGCGGGAACAAGTCGCCCGCGCGCTCGGCGCCTCGCCGGAAGAGATCTTTTTCACCTCGGGCGGCACGGAATCGGACAATCTCGCCCTCTTCGGCGCGGCGGAAAAAATGCGCCGCCGCGGGAACCGCATCGTTTCGACCGACGCGGAGCATCCCGCCGTGGAGGAGTGCCTGAAACGCCTGGAAAAAGACGGCTTCGAAATCGTCCGCCTCTCCACGCGCGGCGGCCGGATCGACCTTGTCGAGGCGAAAGAGGCGATCGGTGAAAAGACCGTCCTTCTCGCCGTGATGCACACCAACAACGAAACGGGCGCCGTTTTCGATCTCGCCGCCCTCTCGCGCCTCGCCAAAGAGAAAAATCCGGAATGCCTCGTTTTTTCGGACGCGGTGCAGGGCTTTCTGAAAGGGCCGCTCTCCCCCGCGCGCCTCGGGGTCGATCTGATGTCGCTTTCCTCCCACAAGATCCACGGGCCGAAGGGAGTCGGCGCGCTCTACGTGAAAAAAGGCCTTTCGCTGCCTTCCCGCGTCTGCGGCGGCGGGCAGGAAAAAGGCTTCCGCTCCGGCACGGAAAATCTTTTGGGGATCCTCGCCTTCGGCGCCGCCGCCGAAGACGGCGCGGCGCACCTTGCGGAGCGGGTCGAAAAAACGCGCGCCGTGAAAGAGGCCGTGGCCGAAGCCCTTTCCGGCGAAGCGGGCGTCCGCTTCCACCGGCCGGAAAAAGCCTCGCCCCACATCCTTTCCCTCTTTGTGGAGGGCTTTCGCAGCGAAGTGCTGCTGCACGCCCTCTCCGCGCGGGAGATCTTCGTTTCCTCTGGCTCCGCCTGCTCCTCGCACAAGGGCAGGAGCCCCGTTCTGGAACATTTCGGCCTTCCGAAGGAGATCGCCGATTCCACGATCCGCCTTTCCTTTTCCTATCTCAACACCCCCGCCGAGGCGCGCCGTTTCGCCGAAGCGATCCGGGAGATCCGGGATCAGGGATTCTGATCCGAAAGAGGTTTTTCATGCAGCGCTGTTTACTACTCAAATACGGAGAACTCATCCTCAAAGGCGCCAACCGCCGCTATTTTGAGGAAGTCCTTCTGCGCCGCGTGCGCAAAAAACTCGAGCCGCTCGGCGAATTCCGGGTGTGCGTCATGCAGTCCACCATCTTCGTCGACTGCGACGACGACGCGCTCCTCGACCGCGCCGCCGCGGAACTGAAAAAAGTGTTCGGGATCATCTCGCTGACCGTGGCGTACAAGGTGGAAAAAACGGAAGAGGCGATCCTCCGCGGCGCGGCGGAATACCTCGCGCCGGCAGTTGCTCCTTACCGAAGTTTCAAATGCGACGCGCGCCGCAGCGACAAGAAATTCCCGCTTTCCTCGCCCGATCTCTGCCGCCTCTGCGGCGGGAAGATCCTGGAGGCGCTTTCCGGCAAGAGCCGCGTGAAGGTGGACGTTCGGGATCCGGAGATCGTCGCCTGGATCGAGATCCGCGACGACGCGGCGTATCTCCACGCGGGCGCGGAAAAAGGCGCCGGCGGGATGCCCTACGGCACGGGCGGCAGGGTGATGCTCCTTCTCTCCGGCGGCATCGATTCGCCGGTGGCGGGCTATTCGATCGCCAAGCGCGGCGCCGAGGTGGACGCGGTGCATTTCGAATCCTTCCCCTACACCTCCGAACGCGCCCGGGAAAAAGTGTTCGCCCTCGCCTCGAAGCTCTGCGCCTACACCGGCACGGTGAATCTCGCCGTGATATCCGTCACGAAGATCCAGCTCGAACTCAAGCGAGCCTGCCGGGAGGATCTTTTCACCCTCCTTCTGCGCCGGAGCATGATGCGCCTCGCCTCGCGGGCGGCGCGGCATCAGGGCTGCGCGGCTCTCGTGACCGGGGAAAGCCTCGGGCAGGTGGCGAGCCAGACCCTCGAAGCCCTCGCCTGCACCGAAAACGCCGCCTCGCTCCCCGTTCTGCGGCCGCTGATCGGGCTGGACAAAGAAGAGATCGTGGCGAAAAGCCGCGCCATCGACTGTTTTGAAACTTCCATCCTCCCCTACGAGGATTGCTGCACCGTATTCACCCCCCGCCATCCGAAACTGCACCCCTCTTTGGAAGAACTGGAGGCCCAGGAACAGAAACTCGATCTCGCCGCGCTCGAAGACGAAGCGTTCGCCGGGATCCATTACCGGAAAGTGACGGAAAACCTATGAAACCGCAAGCCAAGCATACCGCGATCTTCAAATCGCTCGGATATATCGGGATCTTTTTCGGCGTGCAGATCATCCCGCAGATCTTCGTGGGGATCCTCGCCGTGCTGCGCCGGATGGCGCAGGGCGAAAGCCTGACCGACGCGAAAGAAGTCCTGGATCTCGTTTCCGACGGCATCTACGGAAATATTTACCTTCTGATGTGCGTGTCCTTCGCGCTGTTCTTCACCGTCGTCGGGCTGATCTTCCTGATCGGCAGGCGCAGTTTCCCCGAACGGACGGGGCTGACCGCCACCCGCCCGCTGGATCTTTTCGCGGGGTTCGTTTCGGGCTTCGGCGCCTTTCTGATCGCCGTGTATCTGACGAATTTCGCCATGCAGTTCTCCTCCGCCTATTCCCAGTCCGCCGAATCCTACGCCGAGCAGGAGGCGCTGCTGACCGGGCCCGTGTGGCTCGAGATCCTCTACGTCTGCCTCCTCGGCCCGATCATGGAGGAAGTGCTCTGCCGCGGCCTGGTCCTGAGGACCCTGCGGCGCTCGTTCTCGGATTCCCTCACGCTCTTCGCGACCGCCGCGATCTTCGCTCTGATCCACGGCAACCTCTATCAGATCTTCTTCACCCTGCCGCTCGGCATCCTTCTCGGGTATCTCGCCCTGCGCTTCGGTTCCGCCGTGCCGGGGATCGCTCTGCATATCGCCTTCAATTCCTCGAACTATCTCATCCGCCTGGGGGATTACCTCGGATACACGGAGGATGATCCTCAGTTCCTCCTAATCTATTATATCGTTCTCGCCGTCTGCGCCGCTTCGATCGCCCTCGGCGTCCTTCTCATCCGCCTCGCCTGCAGGCGCAACCACCCCGGCTTCACCCTGCGCCGCGCGGCTCCGCAGACCGCGTACGCGCGCCCGGCCTTTACCGTTCCCAACGTGCTTTATAAGGAGGAAGACCCCGCCATGCCTCAGCCCGAATTTCTGATCGCGGGATTGGGAAATCCCGGTGAAAAATACGCCTCCACCCGCCACAACGCGGGTTTCATGGCGCTCGATTATCTCGCCCTGCGCGAGAACATCCGCATCGACAAGCTGCAGTTCTCCGCCCTCTGCGGCGATTTCACGGTGAACGGCAGCCGCGTGCTCTGCTTAAAACCCCAGACCTTCATGAACCTCTCCGGGCAGGCGGTGGCGCAGGCCGCGCATTTCTACCGCATCCCGCCCGAACGGATCCTCGTGATCTACGACGACGTTTCCTTTGAGCCGGGCCAGCTTCGCATCCGTCCCTCCGGCTCCGCCGGCGGCCACAACGGCATGAAATCCATCATCGACGCGCTCGGCACCGAGGCCTTTCCGCGCATCCGCATCGGCGTGGGCGCGCCGCCGCCCGATTTCGATCTGATGCGCTGGGTCCTCGCCTCCCTGCGCGGCGAAGATCTCGACCGCGTGGTCGGCTCCCTTGAAAGCGTCTACCGCGCCTCCATCGATATCCTTTCCGGTCAGATCGACCGCGCCATGAACGAATACAACGGAAAGTCCGATCGATGAAGCCTCTTTTCCTCGCCCTCGCCGGAGAGCGGGATTTTCCGGGGATGGCGAATCTCCTGACCCGTGAAAAGAAGCCCGTTCTCGCAAGCGGCGTTTCCGCGGATCTGAAAACGGCGCTCTTCGCCGCCGCTTCGAAAGAAACGGGGCTTCCCGCCGTGCTCTTCTACCCCACGGAAAAAGAAGCCTCCGACGCCGCCGCGGCGCTTTCCGCCCTCTTTCCGGACGCGGCGTATTTCCCGCCGCGCGATTTCGCCTTCGCCAATTTCGATTCCGTCAGCCGCGATTTTTCCGGCCAGCGGCTTTCCGTTTTAACGCGCCTGGCGCGCGGGGAAACGGATCTTGTGGTCACGACGCCCGCCGCCGCCCTGCAGCAGACGGCGCCGCCCGCGCTGCTCTCCCGCGCGCAGAAAACGATCCGCCCGGGCGATACTCTTTCGCCGCAATCTCTTCTCGATCACCTCGCCTCGGCGGGCTACGCCCGCGTCGACCGCGTGGAGGGCGCCGGGCAGATGGCGCTGCGCGGCGATATTTTCGACGTTTATCTGCCGGACGCGCCCGCGCCCTGCCGCATCGAATTTTTCGGCGACGAGGTGGATACCCTCTCCTATTTCGATCCGATCACGCAGCGCCGCGAGCGCTCGCTCGACTCCCTTCCCCTCTGCCCCGCCGAGGAGATCTGGTTCTCGCCGGAGCAAAAGGCGGAACTTCTGCGCTTTCTGAAAGAGGAAGAGGAAAAAACGCCCGCGTCCCAAGAAGAAAAGCGCCGCTTTTTCCGCGAGACCGCCGAGCGCATCGGGGCGGGGATGGCCTTCGCCTCGGATCTTTTCGTGCCGCTCCTCTACGAGAGGGCGAACCTTCTTTCCTACTGCGGCGATACGCTCTTCTGCCTTTCCGATCAGGAAAGCTGCCGCGAGGCGCTCGACGCGCAGCAAAAAATGCTCGCCGAGACCTTGAAATACCTCGCGGAGGAGAACCGCGTGTATCTCCCGGCGAACGCGGGGGATCTCGCCGGATCCTTCGACGATCTCCGGCGCCGCCTCGAGGTGAGCCGCACGCTTCTCTGCGAAAACTTCTTCGCGGGCAAGAGCCCGATCGCGCCGGCGGGCCTCTTTTCCTTCCGCACCCGCCGCGCCTCCGCCTCGTTCCAAAACCTTGCTTTGCTGGAAGAGGACGTGAAAAACTACCTCGCCGACGGCTACCGCGTGGTGATGCTCTGCGAAAACCGCTTCACCGCCGAAAATTTCCGCTCGCTCTACGCGGAGCGCGGCACGCCCTGCAGCGTTCTCGATCCGAAAAGCGACGGGGAGCTTCTGCCGGGGCGGATCTACGCCCTGCCCCGCAGCCCGGAGACGGCGATCTTTTCCGCGGGATTCGAGCTTGCGGATCAGCGCCTCGCCGTTCTGACCGACGAAAATCCGAACGGGGCGAAAAAGCGTTTCCGCCGCCGCGAAAAATTTTCCGGCGGGGAAAAGATCCTCTCCTACGCGGACCTTGCGCCCGGCGATTACGTCGTTCACCGCAGCCACGGCATCGGCCGCTTCGACGGCACCGAGACCATCCGCGGCGCGGACGGCGTGAAGCGCGATTTCCTCAAAATTTCCTACGCCGGCAGCGACGTCCTTTACGTTCCCTGTCAGAATCTCGACGCCGTCGCGAAATACATCGGGCCGAAAAGCGATTCGGCGGATCTAAAACTCAACCGCCTCGGCTCCGGCGACTGGCAGAAGGTGCGCGCGCGGGCGAAGAGCGCCGCGCGGGACATCGCGAAAAAACTCATCGATCTCTACGCGCGCCGGCAGAAAACGCCCGGCTTCGCCTTCTCCCCCGATTCCCCGTGGCAGGCGGAATTCGAGGAACAGTTCCCCTATGAGGAAACGGAAAGCCAGCTGCGCGCCACGGCGGAACTCAAGGCCGATATGGAAAAGCCGTATCCGATGGACCGGCTCCTCTGCGGCGACGTGGGCTTCGGCAAGACGGAAGTCGCGCTGCGCGGCATTTTCAAATGCGTGATGGACGGCAAACAGGCGGCGATGCTCGTGCCGACCACGATCCTCGCCTGGCAGCATTATCAGACCATGCTCGCCCGCTTCCAGGGCTATCCCGTCCGCATCGCGATGCTCTCCCGCTTCGTGAAGAAAAAGGAGCAGGAAAAAATACTGGAGCGCATCGCTCTCGGCGAAGTGGATATCGTCGTGGGAACGCACCGCCTTCTGCAGAAGGACTGCGAATTTCCCGATCTCGGGCTTCTGGTGGTGGACGAGGAACAGCGCTTCGGCGTGACGCATAAGGAACGCCTGAAAGAACTTTCGATCGGCGTGGACGTGCTCTCCCTCTCCGCGACGCCCATCCCGCGAACGCTGAACATGGCGATGGGCGGCATCAAGGACTTAAGCGTTCTCGAAGAGGCGCCCGGCGACCGTTTTCCGGTGCAGAGCTACGTTCTGGAATACGATCAGGGCCTCATTTTCGAGGCGATCCGGCGCGAGCTGCGCCGGGGCGGGCAGGTCTTCTATCTCCACAACAACATCGAGGAACTCGAAGCGCGCCGCTTCGTCATCGAGCGCGAATTCCCGGACGCAGCCGTCGCGGTCGCCCACGGCAAACTCGGGCGGGACGAGCTTTCGGAGATCTGGAAGGCGATGATGGACCGCGAGATCGATATCCTTCTCTGCACGACGATCATCGAAACGGGCATCGACCTGCCGGACGCGAACACCCTCATCATGGAAAACGCCGACAATTTCGGGCTTTCCCAGCTCCATCAGATCCGCGGGCGCGTGGGCCGCAGCGACCGCAAGGCGTACGCCTATTTCACCTACCGCCGCGGCAAGGCCCTCTCGGAGATCTCCGTGAAGCGCCTCGAGGCGATCCGCGCCTACACCGAATTCGGCAGCGGCTTCAAGATCGCCCTGCGCGATCTGGAGATCCGCGGCGCCGGGGATCTTCTGGGCGCGGAGCAGCACGGGCACCTCAATTCCGTGGGCTTCGACGCCTATATGCGCATCCTTTCCGAGGCGATCGCCGAGGAAAAGGGCGAGCCGCTCCCCGAAAAGAGCGAATGTCAGGTGCTTCTGACCCTCAACGCGTATCTTCCGGAGACCTACGTCTCCTCGCCGCAGGCGCGGCTGGATCTCTACCGGAAATTCGCGCTCTGCGCCTCGAAAGAGGACGATTCGGATCTTCTGGACGAGATCATCGACCGCTTCGGCACGCCGCCGAAGGAGGTGGAGCATCTCTTCGCCGTCTGCCGCGTCAAGCGGCTCGCGGAAACGCTCTCCTGCGTGAAGATCCACGAGCTCGCGGGGCAGATCGTTTTCACCTTCGAGCGCGGGAAGGT
>JAEEGL016395693.1_pt1 | contig 10223 bp, 8 predicted proteins | sample 9134231 | NCBI WGS metagenome assembly JAEEGL01 (sample SAMN16246548, study PRJNA631951) | gut metagenome | biome: gut microbiome; feature: rumen; material: fiber-attached | host: Bos | place: Iran: Karaj | collected 2018-10 | reverse complement strand
TTTGCTTGTGGGCCACCAATGCCGCCGTGGGCGCCGTTGCCTTCGTCGGGGTCGTGAGCCTGATGGTGAGCGGCGTGAGTAACGTTAGCGTTCTGTTCGACTACGCCATGGTGCTGGTAGAACGGGGCGTAGATGTCAAAGAAGCCACCGTGCAGGCTGCACGTTCGCGTCTGCGTCCTATCTTGATGACAACTTTGACGACCGTCTTGGGTATGATCCCGTTGGCTATCGGCCGCGGCGAAGGTGCCGAGATGTGGAACTCCTTGGGCATCACCGTCGCTTGGGGCTTGACCGTTTCAACGTTGATTACCTTGTTGTTGATTCCTGCCCTGTACTGCTCGTTGGAGACCATAGCCGTGAGACGTAAGAGACGCAAAGCGGAAGAGGCCTTGACGAAAACCGAAAACATTAGATAAGCATGAAAGCCATCCTGATAACATACAACCAAGCTTACTACGACGAGATCGCCAAGGTGCTGAACGACAACGGCACGAAAGGCTACACCGAGTGGAACGAGATCAAAGGTCACGGAAGCGAGACCGGTCAGCCGCACTACGGCACGCACGCCTGGCCGACCTTGAACAACGCCATCATCAGCATCGTCGATGACGACAAGGCGGATGCTATCCTCGACCAGCTGCACGAAAAAGACCTCAAGACCCCGGAATTGGGGCTGAGGGCATTCTGCTGGAGCATCGAGAAAATGATTTAGTTTTTCTTAAAATCGCTCTGATATTTGAACAGAATATACTGGTCCGCATACATGTCATAGTCGATGGTGTGGACACAGAAGCGACAATACTCGTAGGTGCCGTCTTCAAGAAGCAGGCGGCCAACATATCCGTCCTGCAAGTTGATGTGCTCGATGGTGTCGGTCCATCCGTCCTCCGGGATTTTGTTGACCATACTCAAACGATACACCAGATCCTTCACAAAGGCAAACTCCACTTGGCTTGAGCCCGTGTTTGTCATATTGAAGTGACTGTCGGCCACGATGTTCACGTCGCACCGCGAGAAGAAGTTGACACCCTCGGTACGGCCCAAATAAATCACGCCCACCTGATAATCCGTTTCGGCAGGGACGCAGGCGAACAGTCCCAAAAGCAGGCAAAATGCCATTATTATCTTTTTGTTTTTCATAGTTTTATCCTCCAATTTCGTCTAATTCCAGCCATCTTAATTCTTTCTCATCCAAAAGGTCCTTGATTTCCTGCAAACGGTTGCCCCTCATTTGCAATTTCTGGTAGTCAGTCTCATTGTTCAAGGCTTCGGTGAGGGTCTTTTTCTCTTCCTCAAGTTCGGCCATCTCCTGGGCAAGCGTTTCGTATTCGCGTTGTTCCTTGAAGCTTCGCTTCACCTTTTCGCGCTGTTTCGCAGGTCTCGGATCCTCTTTCTTCTGCGCCGACTTCTCCTTACGTTCCTCGCGTTGCTTGGCATCCAGCCAGTCCTTATACTGGCTGTAGTTGCCCATGAAGCCCTTCACATTGCCGTCGCCTTGGAAGACAAAGAGCTGGTCAACGACCTCGTCCATGAAGAAACGGTCGTGCGAGACCACCAACAAACAACCTTTGTAGCCTTGCAGAAAGTCCTCCAACTTCTGTAAGGTCAACAGGTCCAAGTCGTTGGTAGGCTCGTCAAGAATGAGGAAGTTGGGGTTCTGCACCAAGATGGTCAGCAGGTAGAGACGCCGTTTCTCGCCGCCGCTGAGCAAAGCCACAGGCTGGCGGTGCATCTTGTAAGGGAAGTTGAAATGCGCCAGCAACTGATCCGCCGTATAGACCTTGTCCTTGCCGTAGTACATCACTTCGGCGATGTCGCGCACCGTGCTGATGACGGTCTTGCTCTCGTCGAACTGAATGCCTTCCTGACGGTAGTAGCCATAGGTCACAGTCTCACCGGTCTTCACGCGCCCTCTATCAGGCAACACCGAGCCTGTAATCAGATTCAAAAAGGTGGACTTGCCGACGCCGTTCTTACCTATCAGGCCGATGCGCTCGCCGCGCTTGAAGACATAGTCGAAGTCGCGGAGCACGGTGAGGTCTCCAAACGACTTCGACACATTGCTGAGTTCCAGAATCTTGCCACCCAAACGTTGCATCTGCAGGCCAAACTCAAGGCGTTCGTCCTGTTCCTGATACCGTGCACGTTCCTTGAGATCGTAGAAGGCATCGATGCGGCTCTTCGACTTGCTAGTGCGGGCCTGAGGCGTGCTACGCATCCATTCCAGCTCGTACTTCAGCAGTTGGCTGTTACGCTCCGCCGTAGCACGTTTCACCTCTTCGCGCTCGCGGCTCTTCCTAACGTAATAGTCGAAGTTGCCATTGTGGGTGTACATCACGCCTTGGTAAAGCTCGAAAATCTTGTTGCATACCCGGTCAAGGAAATAACGGTCGTGCGTCACCATGAGCAGCGTCATGCTCGACTGGGTGAGGAACTTCTCCAGCCACTCCACCATCTCCACATCGAGGTGGTTGGTGGGCTCGTCAAGAATTAGGAAGTCAGGCTCATGCAGCAGGACCAAGGCCAATGCGAGACGCTTCACCTGTCCGCCCGAGAGCTCGTCGACCGACTGCTCCAGGTTGGTGATGGCAAAACGCGTCAGATATTGCCTCGCCTTGAGATGTTGTTCCTCGTTGAGGTCGGCCAAAAGGTCTGAGATCCGCGTCCCAGCGGGATACACTGGCAGTTGTTCCAAATAACCGATTTTGATATCATTGGCATAGGTGATGGTGCCCGAATCGGGCGTCTCCTGCCCCACCAAGATCTTCAGCATCGTCGACTTGCCCGAGCCGTTGGTAGCAATCAGCGCCGTCTTGTCGCCCTTCTCGATGCCGAAGGTGACGTCCTCAAACAGCGTCTTAATGCCGTATGACTTGGATATCGCGTTGACCGACAGATAGTTCATTTCGAAAAACGCTTTACGTATTCAATGGGATACTGCGACTTTTCGGAGACTTGCTCCACCGTCATGCCCGATGCAAACAAACGTTTAATGACAGCATCCATCGGCTCACCGACTTCGATGATATGGAAATCAGGGTCATAGAAACGGACGATGCGTTGTCCCCAAGGGGCTTCTTCAACACCGTGTACATACTGGATTTCGGGGAACTCTTTCAGGTATTCAAGGAACCTGTCAAAATCCGGCTCCTCGAAATAGAGTTCGGCGTTGTTTGACTTTCTGCGAACCGTTGTCGTATGGATCATCTCCTTCCATTTCTTCATCTCTTGCAATGCGAAACCGCCTTCAAACTGGACGTTCTCGCCAAAGTTCATAACCACACGGTCACCTATCACCTCTTCATAGAAGGTGATGGCTTTCTCCATATCGGTAACCACTAATAGCGGACATTTGAATTTCAACATAAGGCTTGGTTTTGATATTGCAAAGATAAAAAAAGCCTCGCATCCGCAGAGGCGAGGCTCACATATTTAGAATAGGTTCATTTTTTCTCTTTGGGCAGCACCGCAAACTTGTAGATGCAGAGTTGGTGGTATTCCTCGCCCGGGTTCAGGATCGGCACAGGCGCCAAGGCATCGTGGTTGATGGCATCGGGGAAGAATTGAGGCTCAAGTGCCAGGCCTTCGCGGTATTTCAGCGACTTGCCCCACTTTCCCGTGCCTTTGCCGTTGAAGAAGTTGCCACTATAGAACTGCATACCCACCTGGTCGCTCCACAGCTGCATCTCACGGCCGCTAGCCGGATCTGTCAACGTGGCGTTCCAAGCGTAAGCCTTGGGGTCGTTCTTGTCGATAATCCAGTTGTGGTCGTAGCCCTTGGCATTCTTGATTTGTTCGTCGTCGGCATTGATGTTTTCGCCGATGGTATGCTTCTCGCGGAAGTCGAACGGGGTCTCCTTCACGCCACTGAACTTACCCGTAGGAATGAGGTGCTCATCGATGGTGGTCATATAGCGCGAATTGATTTGCAGCTCGTGGTCAAGGATGGTGCCGTTGCCCTCACCTTTCAAGTTGAAGAAAGAGTGGTGCGAGAGGTTGCACAGGGTGGGTGCATCCGTCGTGGCGGCATAGCGGATCTGCAACTGGTTGTCATAAGTCAAGGTGTAGCTCATCGTCACGTCAAGGTTGCCTGGGAAGCCGTCCTCGCCGTCGGCAAACACAGTGTGCATGGCGATGACGCTGTCATTGACCGTGGTGACGTCCCAAACGCGCTTGTCGGCACCGATGAGGCCACCATGCAGGGTATTCTCTCCGTCGTTCTTTGTAAGCTGATATTCAACGCCATTCAAGGTAAAAGAGGCGTTGGAGATGCGGTTGGCGCAACGGCCCACCACAGCGCCGAGATAGCGCTCGCCTTCGTTGTTCAAGTATTTGTCGATATGGTCGTAGCCCAACACGATGTCCTCGTAGCTACCGCGGTTGTCGGGCATCCAAAGCGCGACCACACGGCCACCATAGTTGGTGACTTGCATCGTCATAAAACCGTTCTGCAGGGTATAAAGCGACACTTGTTTGCCTTCCACTTCCTTGTTGAAGTTCTCGGCAGGAATCAGTTTGACTTCTTTCTTCTGGTTGCAACCGACTAGTAATAAAGCCATTGCAAAAATCGATAATGCTTTTTTCATCTTTTTCGATCTGAAATCTTCAAAAATCCGGGCTGCAAAAATACAAAAACTCTTTTTTCCGTGCAAACACATTTTTGCTTCGGCAAGCCCAGCGACCTACTTTGTCCTTGTTACGCCTTGGTAATCAACCGTTTTATGCCTTTGCAAAAACTCAATCATCATGTCCTCAGAAGTCTTGAACAAACTCTGTCCTTCGTCGACGCTCTCGATGATAACCGTAGAAGCCATGTAGCTGTTCATCGCCACCTTATACGTCTTCTTCGTCGAAAAGTTCTCACCTTCCATGTCAATCCATACGTTACGACCGTCATCTTCAACGGAATAGGTCATGCCTGAGACGAACGACGGGAAGCCACCGTTTTTGCGATACGAGTTGAGGATGAATCTCTTCACCTGTTCGCCAGTCATCTGGTACATAACGATTTCGTTATTGAAGGGGTCGATGCTATAAACGTCTTTAACGGTGATGGGGCCTTTCTTGAGGTGGTTGACGCGCACGCCGCCCGTGTTCTGGAAGGCAAAATCAGCGCCGCTGATCTCGCGGATGGCATCGGTCATCATACAACCCAACTCCTCAGGAGTCTCGAAACTCGTTTTCGCCATGGCGAGAGGCTCATTCAAGACGGGAGCATCATTGAACTCGTTCACCAACTTCTTAATCTCGGGGTTCTCCTTGCGTACTTTATTGACATCCAACACAACAGCCTCCTTGCTGATCACCTTATGGTCTTTCACTTTCAGTTTCACCAAAGTGGCATACTTCAGGTGCGAACCCGACTGGGTAATGAGCACACCGTTGGTTTGGGAAGGATTCTCTATTAAAGTATGGGAATGGCCGCCGATGATGGCATCGAGCCATGGGTTGGCTTGGGCCAGTTCGATGTCGTCCTCAAAACCACAATGCGAGAGCAGAATCACCACATCGTTCTCGTTTCTCAGATATTTGTATTCAGGCAGTACCACATCTGGACGTTTAAAACTTATCTCTTTAATCTTGTCAGGATGCGTCCCCGGGATGCCGTCGTGGCGCACCTCTATCAGGCCTACCACCGCCATCTTAACACCTTGCTGCTCAATAATCTCAAATGGCTTGATATCGAGGTCAATCGTCTTGGGGACGAACACATTGGCAGCTATGAACGGGAATTTGGCCCTTTCAATGTCGTTATGAAAATTGGTGATATCACCGTCCCACTCGTGGTTGCCCACAGTGCACAAATCAAAGCCCAAGCGGTTCATCAACTCGATCATGGGATAGTTGATGGGGCTATACTGGTCGTTGACGGGGTTGCCCGTGCGGTTGTCGCCTGCCGAGAAGAGCAGCATGTCGGGATAGACAGCCCGAAGGCTGTCGACCATCGAAGCAAACTTCGGGAACTGGTCGATGGAGGCGTGCATGTCGTTGACCGACAGGATGACGACTTCGCCATCGCCGACGGAGGCTGGCGCTTCAGTTCCTGTCTGCTTGGTCTCAGTTTGCCCGCCCTCATCCTTGGAACGGGGACGCAGCACCAAAAACAACACAATAGCCAGCAATGCCAGCACCAAAAGCAATCTCTTTTTCTTGTTATTCTTATTACTCATAGGTCAATGTGTGATAAATTGCGGCAAATTTACGAAAAAACTCTTACCTTTGCGCCGCCATGTCGAAGAAAAGCAAAAACGATTACCCGAGCGGGAGTAGGACGAGCTGGAAGGTGGTCATCACCTACCTGTTCGTCATCGCCCTCTGCGCCGCATTGTTTTACTATATCTTCAACTTGCGCAATAGCATCGAGAACCAACGCTCCAACATCGACTCACAACACGACGCCCTCAGCTGGGTCAACGAGTTCACCAAAAGCGTGCACGGCGCCCAAAACGCGGCCAACCTCTACGCCTTTACTGAACAACAGAAATTCAAGCGCGAATTCAACGGATACCGAGATGAAATCGACATGCTTACCGACTCGCTAATGAAGTTCGAAATCAGCGAGGACAATAGGCTGATGGTTAACGAGATAGCAGAACTCATCAAAAGTAAAGGTCGAATTAGTAACGAACTGTCAAAACAGTTCCACGATTTCAACCCGTTGGCTGAATTTGACCGCACTATCGACGCCTATACGCCTCCGCAGCCCGAAGAGGAGATTGTGGTCACCACCGTGTCGAAAGACACCGTCCTTCATGTGCCAAGAGCCGAAAGGAGGAAAAACTTCTGGCAGCGCCTCGGCGACGTCTTCAGCCCCTCTGACGAGGAAGAAGACAGCTTGGTCTACATCAGCATCGAACGCTCCGACACGCTACGCATCCAACAACAACGGGCCGACACCGTCGACATCTTGGCCGACCTGCGCATCCTTTCCGACAGGGCCAAGGCAGAGTATTGGAACAAGATAGAGCAATACGAGAAGAAGACCCAGGAACTGGTCAGGGCCGACAACAAGCTCTCGGAACAAATCTCCTCCTTGTTAATACGCCTCAACCAAGAGATCCTTGACTCCACCGTAGCTGAAATCGAGAAAAGCGAGAGTATCATCAAGGAGAATACCCAGACCTCCATCCTCATCGGTGCAGCGACTTTGGCCCTTATCATTATCTTCATCATACTGATTATCAGCGATGTAAATAAAGGTTATCGCGCACGACGCGCCGCCGAGGAAGCCAAGAGGAAGACTGAAGAAATCATGGAAAGCCGCCACAAACTGCTTCTCTCCGTCTCGCACGACATCAAGGCACCGCTGACCTCCATCATGGGTCACGTAGAGCTCATGGACAAGACTGAGAACGAGAAAGATATCGTCTCCATCCAACAGTCGGCTGACCACATCCTTAACCTCCTCAACAACCTGTTGGAATACTCCAGCCTCGAGCAAGGCAAGCTACAAGTCAGCCATGAGACCTTCGACATCGGGCAATTGTGCGAGGAGATTGCCGAGATGTTCGCCCCCATCGCCCGACATAAGAATCTAGAGTTCCATTTTGAAAACGACATCGAAGCAAAGACCTTGCTCAACACGGATAAGCTGAAAATCAGACAGATACTTACCAATCTCATCTCCAACGGTATCAAATACACCTTGGAAGGCAGCGTCACATTCAAAGCCAGACTGGGACGCAACCTGGTCGTTTTCGACATCAACGACACTGGCGTCGGCATCCCGCAAGACAAGTTGGAAGAAGTGTTCAAGCCCTTCGTGCGCATCGAGACCTACAACCAATTCGCCGAGGGCAGCGGCTATGGCATGTCGGTCGTCAAAGGTCTCGTCGACCTACTGGGCGGCGAGATCCATACCGAGTCTGAAGTGGGCAAAGGATCACACTTCGAAGTCAGGATCCCGGTGGAAGAAGTGGAATCCAAAGATGAAGAAAAGGATGAAATAATAGACAATAATAAAAAGAGCCTCAACATTTTAGTATTCGATGACGACAACACTCTGCTCTCTGTCATCGACAACATGTTGCACCGTCTCGGCCACCAGGCTATCCCCTGCCGTTCAATGAACGACCTAGACAATGCATTGAAGCAAATCCAAGACTACGACTATATCCTCACCGACCGAGAGATGGGCGCCGTCACAGGCAATGACGTCCTCTACTTGGTCAAAGAGGTAGACCCCAACAAACCCATCATCTTGATGACCGGCCGCATCGAATACACCACCGAGAAAGCCAAGGAAGAAGGTTTCGATGGATTCCTGCAAAAACCATTTAACCTCAAGCAGTTAGAAAACATGTTTGGAAGCGTTGCTTTAAGTGAAAGCGAGGCCGAAACTGCTTATCCAGACTTCCCCGCTTTCAGCGAGATGATGGGCAACGACAAGGAAGCCATGACCGACATCCTCAACGTCTTTGTGCAGTCGACGGCCGATGATTTAGTTTCAATGAATACTTTAATTGAAGAATCGGATTTCGTTGGTATGCAATCACTTTGCCACAAGATGCTTCCCATGTTCACACAGTTGGAACGCGACACCACCTTCTTGGCCAAGATGAACGCCCTGCGTGGCACGGGCAAGAAAGAAAAACACTACCGCAAATGGAAAGACGACGCCCGTCAATTCATGGCACAAACCGATGAATTGATGGACTTGCTGGCCGAGAAATACGGTATCGGCTGATTATTTGGCGAGATGGAAACGGTAGCCGTCCCAGACGAACTCCTTCTCCTTATCCCCCGTCACGGCATAGATATTCACCTTGATGTTCTTCCCTGTGCGTGGCAATGACAGCACCACCACAGGACGGTCTTCCATCCATTGGTCGAATTCCTCGCTGGTCATCTGTTTGCGCTCGCCAGTGATGTGGTCGTTGGCATAAAACCATTGTTGTCCGTCGTATTCCCAATTTTGGGAAGGCACAAGGCCACACCGCTCTTCAGTATCGATGGCATCATAGAAACTATAAAGTTTATGAGTAACCTTGTCGAAAAGATAGAAACACGTGCCATCATATTGTCCGCTGTCATGGGGCTTACCATCGAAGGTGCCTCCGACATTCTCGCCGAACACCTTAAACTTGCCGTCGGCACTGTTCCACACGCACATCTCCACAAAAAGCGTGCTCCTGTAAATCTCCGTTGTCCCTTCGTTTTCGTACTCATCGACAAACTCGACTTCGTACCTGAAATAACCGTTCTTTGTGTCCAACAGGATCGTTGTCCCCTCGTCCAGGGGCTTCTTTTGGAGATAGCGCTTCCATGCATCACTCATGGGGCCATGTACTTCATCCTCAGGCTCGGCGAGCATCCACGAAACGAAATCGGAGATGGAGCCTTTGCAGTTTTTCCCTAACCTGCCTACCTCATCATACTCTTTGAGGTCATATTTGTTTTGGGCATTGGCCCGGACTCCGCATAGCAGGGCTATGGTCATAATAATCATGATGGTGGCGTTTTTCATAGTATTCTCTTATAGTTCTATTCCGTATAGATGCATCTTATTATATAACGTCTTGCGGTCGATTTTGAGCAGCTTGGCAGCAACGGTCTTGTTGCCTCTCGCCTTCTGCAAGGCGGCCTCAATCTGTTCCTTCTCATGCTCGGGACGCAGTGCCCAGTCGTCTTCGGCGGCTGGTGTGATGATGTTCTTTTTGTTGGGCGGGCTGAACACCGGCAGGTCGTCCATCTCGATGTTCTCGCCTTCGGCGAAGAGTACACAGCGACGCAACACGTTGCGCAGCTCGCGCAGGTTGCCGTTCCAGCGCTGTTCTTTCATACGCTGCAAGGCGTCGTCGGAGATGCCCTTTACGTTTTTGCCCAACTCCTCGTTGGCCTGACGGATGAAGAATGCCGTCAGCTCGTCGAAATCCTCGAGGCGATCGCGCAAAGGCGGCACCTCGATGGCAAACTCATTGATACGGTGGAACAGATCCTGACGGAAGCGGCCTTCTTCGATGGCTTGTTCCAGGTTCTCGTTGGTGGCGGCGAGGATGCGCACGTCGACATGGATGTCAGTGGCCGAGCCCACAGGCCTCACCTTCTGTTCCTGCAAGGCGCGCAGCAACTGCATCTGCACCTCATAGGGCAGGTTGCCCACCTCGTCAAGGAACACCGTGCCGCCCTTGGCCTGCTCGAAAACGCCTTTTTTGTCGGCGATGGCGGAGGTGAACGAGCCTTTCAGATGACCAAACAACTCACTGGGAGCCAACTCCTTGGAG
>JAEEGL014292159.1_pt1 | contig 10223 bp, 9 predicted proteins | sample 9134231 | NCBI WGS metagenome assembly JAEEGL01 (sample SAMN16246548, study PRJNA631951) | gut metagenome | biome: gut microbiome; feature: rumen; material: fiber-attached | host: Bos | place: Iran: Karaj | collected 2018-10 | reverse complement strand
GTCAAAAAAATGTTACAGGCTATGGTTACGATCACAACTCTGTTTGCAATTTTTTGAAACTGATCATCCATAAATGGAGCTAATCGGACTCGAACCGACGACCTCTTGCATGCCATGCAAGCGTTCTCCCAACTGAACTATAGCCCCAGCAAATAAGATTATAACATTATCTGCAAACTTGGTCAAATACAGATACTCCGACGATGCATTACTGCTCCAGTGCCTTCAGATATCTGTCATACTGTGACTGTCTTACCTCGATCATCTCGGCCAGATTCAATGAATCCAGCTTATCGATATATGCGTCAAAATCCGCATCCAGATTCTTTTTTCCGGTTATGAAATCGGGAGTACTCTCATCAACCGTTTTCTGTATATCCTCCATGTAAAGATTCGCGGTATCGCTCTCTTCGCTGGTAGCATAGATCTCAGGCCAGGGATCTCTGATATACTGGCGAAGCTCCCTGTTTATCCGGGCATGCCAGTCAGCTACCAGGATATCTGTCGCTTCAACGGACTGTGACGCGGGAAGAACAAAAGCCGGATTGATGCCCAGCTGCTGCAGCCAGTCATTGTCATTACCCTGCTCGGTGTACTCTCTGCTGCCATCGGAATTGACCACATAGCTTTCACCCTCAAAGCCCCACTGATAATAGTCCTGACAATGATCCGACATCGCATAGTCAAGGAATTTTACGGCAAGCTCTATCTGGGGTGATTTCGTGCTCACGCCATACATACCTGAAAGAGCATTCCTGCCTACATAAAAGCCCTTCTGCTCTCCGGAAAGAGGAGCCACGCCTACAAAAGCGGTAGCCTCAGTGCCATCATAATACGGCAGCACATTTGAATACATCATGGACATGGCCCAGCTGAAATCAAAGGCCACTCCCGTCAGATCCTTTGAGATACGATCGATGACCGTATCCCTGTCAAGACCGGCGTAATCCGCCTCCAAAAGACCTTCCTTATAAAGACCGTTCAAAAATTCCAGATATTTTTTATAATTCTCGGAATCCGCATAAGCATAGGTCACATTGCCGGCATCGTCAGCCTGAAAACCGCTGACCAGATCAAGACCGAAGGCCGGTCCGAACATATAGGGAAGGAACTCGGCCATGACACTCATAGGTATCTCATCCGAAGCATCGCCGTTATCGTTCATATCATTATCCTTAAAATAACGAAGCAGCTCAACCAGCTCGTCCAAGGTGGCAGGGGCTTCCTTTCCCGCCTTATCCAGCCATACCTGATTGTACATGAGACAGGGCTGGTAATCATCAGCCACATTAATGCCGGGCACGTAATAAATATGTCCGTCCTCAGCCGTAAGCTCCGCCTTCTCAACCGGATTCTGTGAAAGCCAGGCAGTAAAATTCGGCATATAGTCAAAATATTCATCAAGGGGAACAAAAAGACCGGATTTGATATATACCTGATTGGGATCATTATCCGGGGTCTTTATGATATCCGCATCTGTATCGCCTGATCCGATGATCGGTGCCGCCTCTGTAGGGTAAGCATCATAATCCATCAGCTGAAATGCGGGCTCTACTCCCGCTTCCTCAAATACCTTAAGAACTATGGGAGCCTTGGAGATATCCACATTCGGATAATTCGACTCCTGTGCCATGATCTTTATAGTGCCGCCCTCCTCAGTAATGGGAGCTTCTCCGGTATAGAGGAATCCGCTGGAATCCTCCACGGCAGCAGCATTTTCAATAGCACTGTCCACAGTTTCCGTATTGGCCAGTCCTGTGGTCGGCTCCTGTTTGCCGGCACCGCTGCAACCGGTGAGCAAAGTGCCCGTCATAGAAATGGCTACTACCGCTGATATTATCTTTCTCATAGATGATCCTCCTGTAATCAAGATCCTTCGTTTATAGATCTCTGAGCTTTCCAATACAATCCATACAGCCTTCGGTATCCAGCTCCGAAATGGCTTTGTGAAGAGCACTGACAACCTCTGCGGCCCCGGCCTCATATGCAAAACCCTTAAGCCTGTTGTCCACATCCTCCATACCGTCCATATCCAGATCATTGCAGGCTGTCTCCAGCTCATCAAGAATGGCCGCCAGGGTGTCCTTATCCATCATAGGCTTATCGGTATCATCCGCCTCTTCACCCTCATCATAATATACAGCCAGCTTATCCAGCAGATCGCGATATACCTTCATAGTCCTGTCTGTATCCGCCATGATGGTATCCAGGTCATTTGCCTTTCCGGCTTTTTCAAGCGCCTCGGCCATATCACCCAGTTCCATGGCGCCTATCTGCCTGGAACTGCTCTTAAGAGCATGTACCCTGATGGTATAATCAGTCCAGTCCTTTTCATTAAATGCTTTTACTATCGCATTTAATTTATCATCGCCGGAACGATAGTATTCACCTGCTATTTTATCATATAATGCGGCAGAACCCAAGGCTCTGATTGCTTTTTCCAGATCCAGGCCTTCAATATCGATCTTTAACGCGCCATCTTCAGGCTCTGCATCCACACCGTCACTTTCTACTATCTTTTCGGGAGGCAGCCATTTTTTGATCACTGAGATCAAAGCCCTCACATCAATAGGCTTTGCCACAAAATCATTCATTCCGCATTCTTCAAAAAGACGCCTGGCCTCTTCCATGGCATTGGCGGAAAGAGCTACGATCACCGGCTGTTTTATGTCCGCCGCCCTGATAGCCTTTGTTGCACCCACTCCGTCCAATACCGGCATCATATGATCCATGAAGATGATATCATAATCGTTTGCCAAAGCCTTATCCACTGCTGCCTGACCTCCGCCGACACTTTCAACATGAGCTTTCAACGGCGCTATCAGACCTCCGGCAATTGTCAGATTGATCTCATTATCATCCACTATAAGGAATCTGGCATCCGGAGCTGTGAAATCTATCTTAAAGGCTTTGCTTTCCTCCGGCTGTCGTTTCTCATTGTATCTGCCGTTCAGGATATCCACCATGGTCATAGAGGTTCCGGGTCTCTCAAGAGTATGCAGATTCTGCTTATCGGATACAAAGACAGAGCCGTAATCCACAAGGACAATGCCCGTCAGTTCCTTATGTCTGTCCAAAAGATCCCTGATCTTATCATCATATTTTTTCTCTTCAAAGAAAAGATAATCCTTCTTACCCGTAGGAATATATTCATCCATCGAACCGATGGCTCTGCAGGATATTCCCAACCGGTCCATTTCCTCCGCAAGGGCTTGGACCCTGTCTTCATCATCATACATAAAAACATGTTTTCCGGCTGCATTCTCCACCGTAAGGTCATTGGATGGATCCATTACCTTCTGGGGCACGGTGAACCAGAAATCGGAACCTTTGCCATACTCACTCTTCACTCCGACCTCACCGCCCATAGCCTGCACCAGTCTCTGGGCAATAGCCAGACCCAGACCGGTACCTTCCACCTCACGGTTACGTTTGGCATCCACCTGCTGGAAGCTGACAAACAGCTTATCCAGATCCTCCTCTTTAATACCTATACCTGTATCAATTACATGACAGGTCATCATCACCCTGTCATTTTCCATGGGTTCAAATCCGATATTTATCTTTACCACACCCTCACGGGTGAATTTGATCGCATTGTTTGCCAGATTGATGAGCACCTGCCTGATACGCATCTCATCTCCGTACAGTTTATGAGGAAGTGTGGTTTTTATATTTACAAAAAGCTCAAGCGGCTTATCACCCACTCTTGTAACAAGCACATTGGCCACCTGTTCCAGTTCCTCAAAGGGTACATATTCCTCTTCCATTATCTCCATCTTGCCGGACTCGATCTTGGAATAATCCAATATATCATTGATGATATTAAGAAGATTCTTTCCGGAGCTCTGGATCTGATACAGCTGATCCGTAAGCTGGGGAGAATCCGTCTCCCTCATGGCGATCTCCGTCATACCGATAACGGCATTCATGGGAGTGCGCAGCTCATGACTCATATTGGCCAGGAAATCAGACTTCATCTGACTGGCGCGCTCCAGCTCGCGGTTTGCCTCCTCCATAGCCTTGATACGGATAATGGAATCCGTGGTATCATGCAAAATAAACAGCGTACCTACCGTGGACCTGCGTCCCCTCAGATCCCGGGTAGTCACCTTAAAATAATACTCTCTGTCTGTTCCGTTATATTCTATGATATTTTCATTTACCGGATCACCATTGTGCTCGACCCATTCCTTCAACTTATTGATATCAGCAAAATCCGTGATCAGCTCAGAGCTCAGGGTGTTCCTGATCATATCATTCATATGGATCAGATCATTATACTTATCATAAAGGATCAGACCGTCACTCATATCGTTGGCAAAACTGTCAAGAGACCATTCACGCAGACGATGTCTGGCAAAATCACCCACCAGATACAGACAGATCACCGCTATGATATTGTATGCCATGATAAGCATCCAGACCGGCAGGGAAAAACGGGTCATAATATATTCACCTATGGCAAAAATTGCCAATACTCCGATAAGCCAGTAATATCTGGCCCTGAATATCTTACCTGTATAAAATGCGCAAAGAATGAGAACGATCAGGATCAGGATCAGATTTAAAGATCCCGCTATCCTGTATGAGCGGAAAGAGTTGAAAAGGCCGGTAAACTTGGTATCTACGGCGACCCACCAGGCCTTTCTGAAATATATCCTTTTTTGAAACGCAAAGATCCTGGCACCGAAATACTGACTGACTACCAGATATGTCTGATATATACAAAGAATACCGGACAGGATCAGACTGATCCAGAATTTTTTATACCGGTCTACCAAAAGGATCATTAAAAGTAAAAAGAAAAAGAACCATGCATGATCTATATAAATCGGAAGAAGAACATTAGATGCTTCTTTGGCATTTTTAACGCCCACAAGAGCGACAGCCAGCATATCGCCGATCGCGATCAACGCCGCCGAAATAAGAAAGCCAATATTTCTCCGCTTATCCAGAGCACCCTTAACAAAGCAGCCCGCTGTAACAAGACAGAGTAAGATCAAGATCACTCTGATAATATCCATAATAAATCAACACAATCCTTTTGCCGGTTATTAACAGAATCCGTTCCGTCTCAGACCGGAGCTCTGGTTCCCTGCCGGAGTAGCAGACGAAGAAGTAGTTGAAGTAAACATGGTTTCATCCATAGCCCCGCCACAATTACCGCATGTATATCTGATTCCGGAATAACAGTTAACCGTAACCTCTCTTCCGCAATGCGGGCAATTACCGGTGATGACCGAACCGGCCATATCCTCCTCCTGAACGCCGCCTGATACCAGTTCCAGATCACTTTCATCCAGTTTTTTCAAGCTCTTTTCTTCACTCATGTCCTCTCTCCTTCCGTTTCGAGATATACAAATGACCCAATGATCAAAATACTACCATTATAATAACAGTATTCATCGCCATAATCAACCGATTATATCGTCGCCCGATTCTCTGCCATACTCCCTGTGGATCAAAACAGACAGCACGATATCCACCACATAGATCATATTACCCAAAAAAAAGAGAATAAATTTTTTGGTCGAAATACAGTCTTTTGTCTTCAGTCCTATGGTACAGATCTGCTCCGGGATCATCGTGCTCAGAAAAACCCCGAAATCTATCGCCACGAGAAACGGGATAAGCAGCAATCCCACTCCCATAAGGTTCATTCCCAAAAGGACTGCCACCACCGATAAAACAAAAAACAGTATGTAGTACGGTATCTGAACAAGCTTGTTTATCATTGTTACTTTAGCCAGCCTCTTCTTATCCTTGCAGATAACGGCGATCGCCGTGGTAACCATCAGCTGAACCAAAAATACGCCCAGAAGTATAAAATAAACATTCGACTGTTCCCGCTCCGTGGCAGCCTTCACTGCCAGAAAATACAAATAAGGAGATATACCGTTAAACAGTAATAACCGTTCCATCCTGCTGCCTGTCCTTTATTCTATAACTTCCCAGCTGTCCGTCTCTTCATCATAGCCATAGATCTCATCGTCGTCTTCATCGTAATAGCATATGGTATCCGACTCTTCATCATACAGATATAAAATATCATCCTCATAAAGATACCAGATATCCTCTTCGTAATCATAGATCCAGTCATCTTCCGACTGGTCATCATAGCAGTAACCGTATTCGCAGGAACCGCCGCCGCTTATATTGCAGCCATAATCCTGTTCATAGCTTCCCCAGCCGTCCCAGCTGTCTTCAAAATCTCCGAAATCATAATAATCATCGTAATCTTCATCACCGGCAAAACCGTTGAGCCAGTCGATATATTCGGAATCAAAATCAAGATCAGAATATACATCCTTCAATCTGTCGTAAAAATAAGGATCGCCGTAGGGAAGGGATACCGCCAGTCCCGTAAGTTCATTTTTATCGGAGGTATGCCCGTAATATGCAACAGCCGCCTTCAGTGACGAGATAAGTTCTTTTGCTTCCTTACTGTCGCTGTCTATGCTTTTTACAAGGGCCATGATATCACTGATATAATAATCCGACATGGTCACATCACTGCCGTCGAAACCCCACTGATCAAAAAAGCCACGGCCTCTCGCCTTATGCACCTTACTGTAATTCTTTTCGAAAAGAGCATCTTCGTTTTTGTAAGCATAAGCCTTCCAGGCATTAAACAGATCGTTTACCGTGGATTCATTATACAGCCCCAGACATGCGGATTCACCGAAAAAGCTCTCCTCGTTTTCCTCTATGACGGAATCGACGATACATTTGCCAAGGATCGGCGCAGCCATTCCGGGATCATCTTCAAAAGCCTTCATCCATTCCGTATAACTCCATCCGCTTCCCATTTCGAAATCCTCGGAAAGAAGGGTATATTTACAAAAAGGAGCCAGGGCATAACAGGTTTCCAGATTTCCCATTATACAGCAGTCCATTCCGATGATATCAAAAGAGATATCTTTATGCTCCGAAAAAGCCTCTGCCATCTCGGCTAAAGTCAGGCTGGACTCCTCGCTCTGCCATTCATCATAACCAAAACCGTATACCGGTCCGCCGCCATGATCCCAGAAAATAAACATATACCGGTCCGCAGGATATTCATCTTTGCAAAAGCCTATGAATTCGGACAGCGTATCCTTTGATGTACAGTCCAACTGGCCCAGATCATCCCTGACAAGCTCCAGCTGACCGTCTTCGATCAGATAAGTCTGCGCCGTTTTTGATGAGATTCCGTGATCCTGCCATTTTCTGGTACCCATTGTCTGAATGACCACATTTACATTTTCACCGACGCCGGAGGCGAGCATTTCGGAAATATCCTCCGATGCTGCACCGTTGTTTGTCTCCAGATCCGATCCATTCATATATACCATAACCGTAGCGGACTCGGCATCGGTCCCGACGGATATGGCTTCTATATCCGTATTCCGTGTATCTGAAGCTTCCCCCTCTTCTTTTGCCGGGGATCCGTCCTTGCTTTCAGCTCCGGCCTCGTCTTCTGCTTCGGTCTCTATGCTGTGATCCTCCGTCACCGCCTCCTCATCGGAATCGGGCATCATCATAACAATGCCAAACAGAATTCCAAGTATGAGAAAAAAATTAAGTATCATTTTGATGATCATAAACACTGTACCCGCTAAATCTCAATGGTTATCATTTATTCAGTATCACAAAAATCGCATCTGCCGGTTTTTTCTGATCCATTTTCAGTTTCCTTTCTTTACCGATCCTTACCTGTAAAATACTTTATTGTTCTTGTACAGGGAATTCTTTGCAAAATCAATATCATCAATAGACATGATAAAAGAACGGGAAGGAGTCTCGGATACCTCTATGGACATAAGCACCCAGCCCATTTCAAGCATATCCCTGCTTATCTCATCCTTAAAATATCCGCATATGTTTTCCAGCGTAGGCATGAGATCGTTGAAGGGCTCCACATCATTCAGCAGATTATTCTGATAAGGAGCAATGATCTTTTCCACACTCCTTTCTATGGTATCAAAAGCAATGGTTCCGTTCCCCGCCACCGATGCCAGCTCTATGGTTATCTCAAAGCAGTGGGAATGCGGAGCACCCTGCCTGCCGCCTATCACCACAAAATGATTTGCATTAAGATAAAATTTATACCTATACTGATATACCATCCTCTTCCCTTTCTATCAGCTTTCTGAGTCCCAGACTGATACGGGGTATGATCCTGAAATCATTCTTAACGGTATCATCGATCTCACTCTTTTCCTCCGTAAAGGTCTTTGTCTTCCAGGAAGCCTTGCGATTTATGGAATTTACTATGCCGCATACCCTGACAAAAAATGCAAATATATTATACACAGGCAACAGTACAATATAACCCAGATTGTTTATATAATACTGTTTTATTGACGGAAAATTTTTCAAAAACTGGATCACGTTTATGGCATACATATACGAGGAAAAAACAGATAAGAGATAAAGCATCACCGTAGCCGCAAAAATGATCTTGAACATGCCGTTGGTGACACACAGTACGATCATTACCGCCATCCATACAAATTTTGTAAAGGAAATGGTATGATCCACCACCAGAACCCTTAATGAACTGTCCGAAAAAACATTTGAAAACTTGTTCATCCTCTTAAGGACAAACATTTTCAAAACCTCCAGCTCACCTATCTGCCATCTCTGCCTCTGGGTATAATACTTATTCAGATCGTCGATGGGATCCACCATAAAGATGGCGTCATTACACAAAGCCACACGCCGGTGAAGTATTTCCTTAACCTGAAAGGTCAGATGCGCATCTTCACAGATGGTATCCGTATGTTATAAAAATGTTTTGGCCAGTGTGGATTTTCTCAGGGCGGAAAAAGCCCCGGACAGAGTAAAAATGGTATTGGTCTCACTTTGAAAATTACGTCCGGCCAGAAAAGCCTGACAGTATTCCATGAATTCCAGTTTCCGGAATAACTTTAAAAATCTATCCTTTGTCAGATCCACCAGTGCCGGCTCTATCAGTATGGCTCCTGTGACACAGTCTATCTCGGGATCGGACTCGAATTTCTTTACCACACTCTCCAATGCCTTGGCTTCCAGCTTTCCGTCACTGTCTATATTTATTATATATTTACCTTCACTGTTAAATATGGCTTTGTTGAGAGCTTTTGATTTTCCGGGTGCGGAAACTATCCAGCTCATGGAAAGATCCATATGCTTCAGCTGGCATTTTTGGAAGATCTTAAAAGAATCATCCTTGCTTCCGTTGTCCACACACAAAACATCTATGAGTTCATTCGGATAGGTAGATCTGTCTATGGATTCTATGCAGCCTTCCAGTGTGGCTGCGGAATTGTACACGGGTATGATAACTGAAATGGGAGGTTTAAACGACAATTCCTTATTCTCCCGGTCCAGCCTTATCCTCTTGAAAATGAGCAGAAAAAAATTCCCGACTGCCGGAACGAATTCCACCAGTATAGGAAGGATCATCCATCCCATCCAAAAGATTATTCCGCTTTTAAACAACCATCTCATCATAATTATTTTGCCGATTTATTCTTATCAGCCTCATTATCCTGACCGGCCTCATAATCAAAATTCCCCACCTTCTGGCTCCTGATCTGATTCCGGGAAATGATATAAAAATACAGCATGATGGTAAGTATATAAAATACCACACGCCCCACAAAAGAATGAGCTATGTAATAGCTGTTGTTTCCGTTTAAATATATGATATAACTGATGACCAGCAGCCTGATGGCATTGGCCAGGGTCGTATACACATATCCGATAAAGGAATACCAGATCTTTTCCTTAAGGGAAAACAACGGGAAAAAAGAAACTATGCTGATCACCACGAGTATCTCGATTATGCCGCAGCACTCATAATCAATGAGCATGGAAATGTCCGCATTCTTATTGTTGATGAACAGCATATAATATTTACTGTAAACGGTATAAAAAGTAAAAATGTTGCTCAGCTGTTCCAGTATGAACATGAGCACCTGGGCACAGGCTATGGTGAGTACTTTTTTAAATGCCACAAAAATAAAAGTGAACATCCCGCCGGAGCCCACCATAAAATGAAACGCTGTCAGTTTTGTCCTCTTAAGTACGCTGAGTAAATAGATCCATATCACCAGCAGTACCAGATACAGAGCTATCTTATTAGCCATTTTCTTTTATCCCTGCAGGATAACCTTTCTCCTTATTCATCAGTTTCTGTCAATGATCTTAAGCAGCGCCTCCCTGGAAATGGGACGGTAAACATCTCCTATCAT
>JAEEGL013979824.1_pt1 | contig 10223 bp, 10 predicted proteins | sample 9134231 | NCBI WGS metagenome assembly JAEEGL01 (sample SAMN16246548, study PRJNA631951) | gut metagenome | biome: gut microbiome; feature: rumen; material: fiber-attached | host: Bos | place: Iran: Karaj | collected 2018-10 | reverse complement strand
GTCCGCCTCGCCGAAACCGCGGTGGTGCCGGAGTATCTGGAAGCGTATCTGGCTTACGCCAAGGAAGTTGGAGTAACCTCAGTAAAGGTGGAGCCCGGCGTATTGACATTGTTCTCCATGCAGACCAAGGAAGACCCCTGCAAGATCTACATCCTCGAAATCTATGCCGACAAGGAAGCTTACCAGAGTCACCTCCAGACCGCCCATTTCAAGAAGTACAAGGAAGGTACCGCCCAAATGGTGAAGTCGCTGAAACTGATCGACTCCAAGCCGATGGTGGGGCTGGAGATGCTGGGTATAGAATAAAGTAATTCATACGGACATGAAACACACCCTTCTGTTTTTCGCCGCCGCCATCCTGTTAATGGCAGGCTGCAACCAGACAACAACCAACAAGGACATGAATAAACTGACATTCAATGAGAAACAGGCTGCTGCCATGACGGCCATCGCCTGTTACGAGGCGCAGGGCGACCAAACATCGTTAGCCACCGCCATCAACGAGGGCTTCGACGCGGGGCTTACCGCCAACCAGATCAAGGAGGCCCTTTCACAACTCTACGCCTACACGGGCTTCCCGCGCTCACTCAACGCGCTGGGCACCCTGCAGAAAGTGATGGCGCAGCACGGCGAGGTGACGATAGGGGAGGAGTCCACTCCGATTCCCGGCAGCTTCGACGCCCTGAAACAAGGCACCGAGGTGCAGACCAAACTGTCTGGACAGCCCTTCGATTACGATTTCTGTCCCGCCGAGGACTACTACCTCAAGGCGCACCTTTTCGGCGACATCTTCGCCCGCGACCTGCTCACCCATGCCGATCGTGAGTTGGTGACCGTCAGCGCTTTGGCTGGTTTGGAGGGTGTGGAGCCCCAGCTGGCCGCCCACGTGCGCGGCGCCCGGAACATGGGTCTGACCGACGCACAGTTGCTCGCCATCCCGAAAGTGCTGCAGGAACGTGTGGGCAAAATGGAGGCACATCGTGTGGCCGTAGCCATACAGCAACTTGGCATCACAGATTCTCTCAACAACCATCTTGCCAGCGATATATACGTCCAGAATTATGTCGATTTGAAGTCGAACTGGCGGCGGGGTGAACCGAACACCGCTTACGCGCAGTACTTCATCGGCAACAGTTACGTTTCGCCCTATGGCGGCGGTATGGTCAATGTATCTTTCGAACCGGGCTGCCGCAACAACTGGCATATCCACCACAAGCAGGTGCAGGTGCTGGTTTGCGTCTATGGCCGCGGCTGGTACCAGGAATGGGGCAAGCCCGCTGTCAAGTTGGAGCCCGGCGTGATTATCGAGATTCCCGAAGGCGTGAAGCACTGGCACGGTGCCGCCAAAGACAGCTGGATGCAGCACCTCACTTACCACAAGGACGTGCAGGAGGGTGCCAGCAATGAGTGGCTGGAGCCCGTGGACGATGCGGTTTATGGGAAATTGAAATAAAAATTGCACCTTTGCATCTGGAATTCAACAATGGTAAAATCTTATAATTCAATGAAAAAGACATTGCTAACTATCTTTGCGGCCGCACTGTTCCTCGTGGGCTGCAAGCAAAACACAGAATCGGTGACGTCACAAACAGAGAACGCACAATCCGGAACAGCGACCGTTTACCTTACCCGCGATATCAGTCCCGAGGCGCTGGTGAAAATCTACAAGGCGCTGGGAGTCGAGGCCACTGGTCGCGTGGCAGTGAAAACTTCGACCGGTGAGGGCAGCAATCCCAATTACCTCAAGCCGGAACTCATCAAGGCCCTGGTTTATGAAGTGGACGGCACCATCGTGGAATGTAACACGGCCTATGGCGACGCGCCCGAGGACAAGCAGGACGAGCGCACCACGTCCGAGAACCACTGGCAGGTTATCCGGCGCCACGGGTTCACCAAATATTTTCCCGTGGATATCATGGATGAGTACGGCGAGATGCGCATTCCCGTAAAGGACCAGCGCCACATCAAATACGACATCGTGGGTGAACACCTGGCCCACTATGACTTCATGATTGCGCTCAACCACTTCAAGGGACACCCCATGGGCGGCTACGGCGGCGCACTGAAGAATCTCAGCATCGGCTGTGCCAGCCAGAACGGCAAGGCGTACATCCACTCGGCCGGCAAGATGGAAAAACTTGACATCGACAAGCTCTGGACCGACGAGTATGTGGGCGATCAGGACGGTTTCCTGGAGAGCATGGCGGCCGCGGCGCAGGCGGTGGTGAACTACTTCCAGAAGAAGCAGGGTATCATCTACATAAGCGTGATGAACAACATGTCAATCGACTGCGACTGTGTGAATCATCCGGAACCTGTGAAACTTGAGGATTACGGCATTCTTGCCAGCACCGACCCCGTGGCGCTCGACCAGGCCTGCATCGACATCATCAACCAGCAGAAGGTGACGGCCACGAACGACCCCACCGATCTGCTCAGCCGCATCGACAAGCAGCATGGCACCCATACCATCGACCACGCCGAGAAGTTGGGACTTGGCAGCAAGAAATATACGATTGTCAATATAGACAAGTAAACAGTATCTTTGAGGCGCTGGCGTCTGGATAAGCCTATTGGGCGAGTTTCACCGCCGGCCAGCCGTAATCCTGATAGCAGGAGACACGGAGGTTGTGCGCTGTGGCGTAGTCTATGATAGACTTGGCCCGTGCTGCTTTCTTGGCTTCATCGTTCGAACTGAGGGCGATGAGCGCATCGTAACGGTCGCCAAAGATGGCTTTGGCAGTGGATGTGAAGGCACTTCCGTCGCCGACCGCGTCAAACTGCGTGACGGCATATTTGTCCCCAGTCTTTTTTACGTGCATGCAGCCGGGGTGGCTTCCGCCGGAAACCGTTTTGAGGGTGTCGCCCGAGAGATTGTAGTTCTCTACCCAGAAATCCCCCCAGACACGGATGTCGTCGAGGCTGGCCGTATCGGCAGCGACAATCAGGAAGTAGGGGATGCAGTATTCGCCTTGCGTGTATTCAGTACCGATTTCGGTCATGTATCTGCTGATGGCGGAAAGGAAGGTTTCTTTTTCATTCATAGACTTTCCGGCGGGAACTTGCGCGTCGGCGTCTCCTGCGATGGTGTTGTTCTGCCGGCCTGTCTGATTGCAGGAAATGAGAATCAGGCATGCAGACAAGACGGTAAGGATGCGTTTCATGGTTTTGTCATTAGTGATGCGCAAATGTAGCAAAAGTTTGCTATCGGGAAGAAGCAGCCATCTGCCTGCCGGCCTCAAAGGCTTTCTGGAGGTCTGCTTCCCAATGTGCGTCGCGCCACTGCCGTTTGGCTTCCTCGGAGAAACCGGCAAGCTCGTACCGGTCGTAGTTCTTAACCTGACAGGTGTTATAGGCTGTCAGGTGTGTCGGCTGGCCCAAGGCTGCCGTAATACAGTATTCCATTGAGCCGTATCCGTTGCTGTTGTTTCTTTCGGGTGTGCCGTTCATGGTTTCTATCAGTACGACGGGCATACGCTTTGGAGCCGTCATGCTGTAGTCGTTGTAAGAAAGCCAGGGGAAAGCCAGACGTTCCAGGAACGTACGCATCTGTCCGGTCACGTCGCCGAAGTATATCGGCGAACCCAGCACCAGACCGTCGGCCTGGGCGATTTCTTCCAATACAGGCGTCAGCGCATCCTTGAACTTGCAGACGTTCGAGGCCTTGTCTTTTATCTTGCAGGCCATGCACGACATGCAACCCTTGTAATCGAGGCTGTACAGACGAATCGTTTTTACTTCTGTTTCGCTGTTCACAGAACTTGCGCCTTCGGCAAATTTCTGCAGCATCAAGGCCGTATTGAAATTTTTGCGCGGGCCTCCGTCGATAATCAGTATTTTTTTCATCTATTCCGTTTTCTTACAATGTGACTTTTTCCGGTGTCATGCTTGTTCGGCAAGCCAACTCCGCCTTCATGGTGTTTATCGAAAACAAATTTACGTAAAAACCGGGCATTATGCAATGAAAAAAGCCGCAGCAGGAAAAAACAAATCCCGGAAATAAACTAAATTGCGGAGTGTTTTGCTTATGACAATGAGACGTATGAAAACTTTGGCAGTGATTGCAACCGCCGTTGCTTTCCTGGCCTGGAACAGTTTTGCCGAGAATCCGGCAGGAAGCAATATCAGCATATCCGGTGACGGTCATTCCGGCCAGGAAGCGGGCTTGGCCGTTCCTTCTGCCCGGGTATTGGTTGAGAACGACTGGATCCTGGGGAAAGACAAGCCCCTTCGCTTCGAGGTCCGCGATGTCGGCAAGACTCCTTCGTCGTTGACCGTCAGACTCTCCACGGATAAGGGCGAACCTGTCGGTACGTGGGCAGAGACGTTCTCGAAGGATGGCATCGTGCCGTTCTTTTTTGACCTTGCAGATGGATTCTACAAGGTGGAGTCCACGCTGGACGGCAGACCTGTCCGCAACTTCGTAGTAGGCATCGGAGATCCGGAGAAGGTCGTCTCGGAAGCTGACAAGGCGGACGATTTTGACGCATTCTGGGCGCGAAGCCTCCGCGAACTCGCCGCGGTTGACCCGCGGTACAGGTTTACTGAGCTGCCGGAGCACTCCAATGACGTGCGCAAGGCGTACCGCGTGGATATGATATCCTGGGGAGGGGAACCCATCTCCGCCCTGCTCATGGAGCCTGTGAAGGACGGAAAGTTCCCGGTATATGTCAATTATCTGGGATACAACTGCGACCCTTGGTACGAAAAACCTTCCGACAATCCGGAAACAATCAAGGTATGGCTTTGTACCCGCCGGCAGGGCTTCAGTCGCGACGTCACCGAGCCGGCAAACTTTACGACAAGGGGACTTGAGAGCCCGGAGACGTATTATTATCACGGGGCATTCCTGGATGTCGTGCGCGGCGTGGACCTCGCGTGTTCGCGACCGAAGGCCGACCTGACACGTGTATTCGCCGAAGGCGGCAGTCAGGGAGGAGCGTTCACCTTAATCTGTGCCGCCCTCGATCCGCGTGTCAAGGCCATTGCCGCGTTTGTGCCTTTCCTCAGTGATTATCCCGACTACTTTAAAGTGGCCGGATGGCCTGGCAACGAGATACTTGCCGAGGCCAGAAGGATGGGCATCAGTGATAAGGATTTGTATCATACACTTTCCTATGTCGATGTGAAAAACTTCACCGACCGAATTCATTGTCCGGTCCTGATGGGCTTCGGCCTGCAGGATGACACTTGCCCGCCGCACATCAATTTCGCCGCTTACAACAATATCCCTGCGACAACCGACAAAACGTGGATATGCTTCCCGCAGAGCGGACATCATGTCGAGCGTGAACCTGGCTGGAACCGGGCCCGCAACGAATTCTTCGCCAGATTTGAGTGATTGCCGCTGATCTTCAGAAAGCGTGTGCTGCAAGATAATTTGGTTATCTTTGTAGGGAGAAAACTTAAAATGCGTTTACTGAGAAAATTTACTGCTATGAAGAAGTATTTCATGTTGGCAGCCGCCGTATTGCTGTCGGTCGGGTTGCTTGAAGCCCAGACTTTGGGCAAAGATGCACGCTATTGCAATCCGCTTCCGATGGTAAGCGGACAGGGCAGTGCCTCGGGCGATGTCAGTGTCTTCCAGTGGGAAGGCAAATACTACATGTTCTGCACGGGCGGCGGCGCTTGGGTGTCGTCGGACATGCTCAACTGGGAATACCACTATGTGGCGGGTGTGCCGGTCGCACCGGATGTCTGCCCGTATAATGGCAAATTCTACATGACCGGCAACAGTTCGAATGTCTGGGTGGCCGACAATCCCCTCGGACCGTACGAGGTACTGGGCCAGTGGAAAGGCACGCCGGACCTGGAGCATGGCTGGAGCCAGGGCTTCGACCCGCATATCTATGTCGATGACGACAACCAGCCCTACCTGTTCTGGCCGGGCATGGCCATCAGCGGCATCTACTCCGTCAAACTCGATCCGGACGACATCACCCAGTTCGTCGGTCCCGTGACACACCATTTCAGTTTCAATCCCGACCATGTCTGGGAGCGTCAGGGAGAGCAGAATGAGTTCACCGATGTCGCCTGGATCGAAGGCCCTTGGATCTACAAGTACAAAGGCACGTACTACCTTCAGTATTCGGCTTCCGGTACGCAGTGGAGAACCTACGCCGAAGGATATTATACGTCGAAAAAAGTGCAGGGACCATACAAGTACGCACCGAACAACCCGCTGCTCCGCCGGACGGAAGGGGTTGTGACGGGGCCTGCGCACGGCAGCATGGTGACCGGCCCCGACGGCAACATCTGGCAGTTCTATACCATCGTGCTCCGCAGTGGCGGCCGCCGTATCGGCATGGACCGTGTCACGGTTGACAAGAAAGGCAACCTCGTCTGCAACGTGACCGATACCCCGCAGTGGGCGCCCGGCGTGGTCAAAGATCCCGCCGAGGGTGATGCCGGCTCCGTCATCGTATCGGTAGGCAAGACCACGATGAGCACGGGGCAGGGATTCCCCGGCGCGGCGCGTGTCGCCTCGAGTTCAAAGGTCGGAAGAGGTCCTGAGTTCGCGCTTGACAACTCTACGGCCACGTGGTGGGAACCGGCCGATGATGATGAGAACCCGACGCTTACCATCAGTCTGTCGCCTGCAGTGGACCGCGACCGGGTGCAGACCTTCCAGATCGACGGCTCCCGGCTGCTCTTTGGCGGCGGGCGCGGCTTTTTCGGCGGTAGGGGATCCTCGGTTTACAAATACAAAATCGAAGTCTCCATGGACGGAACCGACTACCGCACCGTGCTCGACCAGTCCGGCAATGCGGCGTCCCGCAACGTGCTGTTCGACGAGATTCCGCCTGTGGAGTGCCGGTATGTCCGCCTGACCATGCTCGACTGGCCCAAGGGCAGTCCGCTGAGCATCCTCGAATTTTCGGTGTTCGGCCGGGCGACGGGATACTCGCCTTCGCAGACGCCCGTCCCGACCCCGAAGGCGATGAAATAGCGGGAGACGTCCTCGCTGACCAATTCTATACAAGCCTTGTATAGATTTCATGCACTTGATATCGTGGTCAAAGTGGCAACGGATGCATCTTCCATGGAACAGGAGTGCCATTGATAATGCGAAGGGCTTGATTATGCTTTGCCCGGTTTCAGGATCAGGAAGAGGACCGCGGCGATGCAGATGAGGATGCCTGCGGCCATCTGGAGCGTGATGGACTCCCTGAAAAGCAAGACGCCTGTAAAAATGGCGGTAAGTGGTTCGAATACTCCGAGCACAGAGGTTTTCACGGGGCCGATATAGCGCGTGGATATGGCGATGCCCAGCATGGATATCATGGTCGGGAATATGGCCAGCCCGAGAAGAAGGCTCCAGTCGGCTGGACCGGAAATGCCTTCAAGCAAGTTCACGCCTTGCAGGAGTGAGATGCCGCTGAAGAGGATGGCGCCGACCATGAGGGAATAGAACGTGATCTTATGCTCCGACACATGCCTGATGCGCCGGCTCCGGTTGATGATGACCAGATAGTAAGTGTAGCAGAGTGCCGATCCTGTGGCGAGCGCAATTCCCGCCAGGCGAAGCTGCATGCCTCCTGACGGCACGGACAGCAGGATTACACCCAGCACCGTGGCCAGGATGGAAACCCAGGTCTGCCAGCTGGGGTACACGCGCAGAAACACCATGGTCAGAGCCACGAACACCGGATACAGATAGATAAGCGTGGTGGCCAGACCGGATGGGATGTAATAATAGGAGAAAAACAGTGTAATGCTGCTTCCGGCAAAAAGCAGCCCGAGAATGACCAGCAGCCAGAGCTCCCGGCCTTCCACCTTGAAGGATTCTTTTCGCCGGAGCATCCAGAAGCCAAGCAGGATGGCCGATATCAGATAGCGGTAAAACAGCATCACCAGAATCGGCACGCCGCTTTCCATCAACGGCTTTCCGAACAGTGGATTCATGCCGTAGGCGATTCCTGCGGCAATGCCGGCGACATAGCCGGTCCATCTTCTGTGTGACGTCTCTTCTGTCATTCCGGGGGCAAAGATATAACAATACCTCTCTTGGACAGACTTCCGTATGTGGCAACGGGTTGGTAATTCCTGGTGCATAAAATCGCTAAAAATGGGGATTCCGTGCGTGAATGAAGTGCCGCAACTTTGCGTTCGAGATAACTAAAACATCCACACTATGGGACTTCTAAGTAAGATATTCAGCAATGCGTGTAAGCCGGAAGGTTTCTGGGGCCGCCTGATGGTGGCCGGTATGAACAGTGGTTCTCATGCGGCGATGGCCAATTGGGGGTTGGATCTGGCCGATATCCCGTCGGAGGGAGAAATTCTGGACATTGGATGCGGCGGCGGAGCGAACCTCGTCCGTCTGATGGACCGGAGCGCTCTCGGGAAGGTGACAGGCGTGGACTATTCGGCCGTCTCTGTGGAGAAATCCCGGAAAGTCAATGCTGCCGCCATTGCCAAGGAACGCTGCAAGGTATTGGAGGCCAGCGTTGAGAATCTTCCATTCAACGGTGGCGTTTTTTCTTTGGTCACCGCTTTCGAGACGGTCTATTTCTGGCCGGATATCGAAAAGAACTTCGCCGAGGTGAAACGTGTCCTTGTGCCAGGCGGCCAATTCCTTATCGTCAATGAGGACGACGGCCTTTCCGGCAATAACGAAAAGTGGGAGAAAATGATCGAGGGCATGCATACTTACACGCCGGATGAACTGCAATCCTACCTTACTGCCGCTGGTTTCAAAGACATCAGGACCCACTGCGACGAATCCAGGCACTGGCTCTGTGTCACCGCTGTGAAATAAGGTTGGCCGCAAACGCTGATTTTTATCCTTCTGCGATGGCCGTTAAGAATAAAAATCGTTTTTTTGCCGGTGCTAAAAATCATGCTCATGAAACCACTTGCAAAAAACGCCATTTTGCTTGCTGCGACCGTAATCTGGCTTTCGTCGTGCAGCATGAACAGACCCCTGTATTACTGGGGTGGGACGCTGAATGGCGCGACGGCCTACGAGCATCTGGCCTATCAGTCTTTCGACCGGCAGACGCCCAAGAGCATCTGCAATCTGGTGGCTGTGTACGAGGACATGGTCACGCATCCCGGAGGTGTCCGTCAGGTGCCGCCGCCCGGCATTTGCGCCGAATATGGCTATCTGCTGCTGCAGCCCGGAACGGCCGAGACATTCCTGAATAATGCGACGCCTGCCCAGAAGCGGCTTTTCGCGTCAAGCGATTATGCGTCTCTCTTCCAGAACAGAGGCAAGGAAATGCTCCGGAAGGAGATGGAATTATATCCCGAATCGGCCTGGTTTATCGACCCGGTCTTCCAGAAACTTGTCAAGTAACATGAAAAGAATCATTCTCATCCTGCTTGTCGTCCTGACCTTGCATTCATGCGGCTTGATGAAACAGATGACGCGAGGAGAGCAGTATGCCGCCATGTACGAAGACATGCCCTTCACGGTGCTCGTCATGCCGCCCATCAACAATACCTCTGTCGAGGAGGCCAAGGACTTGCTCTATACCTCTATCAGCCGTCCACTTGCGGAAGCCGGCTATTATGTCATTTCGCCGTTGCTTGCCCTGGATGTGCTCAAGGAGGAGGGTGCGTACGACGCCGGACAGTTTATCGATAAACCGCTCACCAAGTTCAAGGATTACTTCGGGGCCGACGCGGTGGTCTTTTCGCAGATCGACCGATGGACGAAACTGGCTTTCGGCATCGAAACGAAAATCCGGTACATCATCAAGTCCGCGGCTTCGGGCGAGGTGCTGTTCGACCGCAGCTGTGATCTGTATCTCGACCTTCAGCAGCAATCCGGCGACAATTCTGTATTGTCGAAGCTGGTTGACATCGCGGTTTCGGCCATTGCAACGGCTACCACCGACCATATCGTGGCAGCACGGAAAGCCAATTACTACATCTTCCGTGATATCCCCCGCGGCAAATACAGTCCGAAATATCTGCAGGACAAGGGCGTTCTGGTCGATGAGAAGAACATCGAAACAGAGGTGAAGTAAACGCCTGCGTGCCGATATTGGAGTAACGCGCCTGTTTTTTGGGGCGCGTTATATTTTTTCGTACCTTTATAGCAATTTTTAAAAAAGCGAAAGACAATGAAACAATTGTTTATATCCGTGGTATGTCTGATGGCCTGTATCATGCTGCAGGCGCAGGACAAAAAAGATTTTGTGAAAGGGGCCGACGTGGGTTTCCTGCAGGGACAGGAACGGCGGGGCGTGGTGTTCCACGACCGTAACGGCAAG
>JAEEGL013597999.1_pt1 | contig 10223 bp, 11 predicted proteins | sample 9134231 | NCBI WGS metagenome assembly JAEEGL01 (sample SAMN16246548, study PRJNA631951) | gut metagenome | biome: gut microbiome; feature: rumen; material: fiber-attached | host: Bos | place: Iran: Karaj | collected 2018-10 | reverse complement strand
TATTTGCAAAAACTATAAATATATCACTAATCGCATGTACTATCGTGTTCTTCATTCTATTATTAATGTATGATGTTATTAAGTATGAAGGATAATAAAAGAGACTAATAAGTCTCTTTTTTATATTAAACTAAACTCTATTGCTAACACTCCATATTTATTAATTCTATTATAATCATAATAAATATTCATATCTGCAGGAGATGCCACATCATCTTCTTTATAACCTAATGCTATCTTATCATGATGTTTATATAATTCTTCAAAGTTATTATATTGATATAAATTATTAATCTTACATCTCACAGTATTATCATTTTTTCTATTCTTAAAGATTATAGTATCTCCAGTTTTAAACTGTTTCCTTTTCTCATCAAACAATCTCATCTCAATAGTTTTTTTACCATCTTTGATAGATTTAAATATCTCATCTTCAACATGCATAGTATATTCCATATATTACCTCCTAATCTTGACCAACTAATATACGTTCACCAGTATCTTCATCTATAACATAATTATCTTTATCATAGTTAATCTCAAACTTATACTTATATAAATAATAAGTCTTATAACTACTATCATATTTATATATTAAACTATATTTATTATTAGCTGATAAATCAAATGTAATAAACTTTAAACCATCTCTATCATTTATCTCGATATCTTTAATTAAATCTTTATAATTATTATTATATTTATTAAAACATGTATTATTAGTTACTTTAATATCTCTACCAAATATATAATAACTCATACTATTAATCATATCTTTACTAAAACAATTACTATTACCACTAGTATAAATCATATTAGTAACATAAGATACAAAATCATTATCTAGATCAATAGTATCATATATATTATTTTCTTCAATCATAGAATAATTATATAAATAATAGAATATATAATTAGATTTATAAAGGAAATATTCTTTTGTTCCCACATTATATTTATCATCTCTATATCCCTTATTATTTTTATATAATTCTTCATATGATTTAATTACTCTATTAGGTTTATTAACTAATACAAGTATTACAATAATACATATAAATACAATAATTCCTATTAATAAATATTTATTATTATTCTTTTTATTCTTTCTCATACTATTATTTCTTTCTAATAACTAATAATTCATCATCATTTATTATATAAAAACCATTATTCAAATTATTATTAATTATATTCATATAATGACCTTTATTATTCTTAATATCATATTCATAACTATATATCTTCTTATCATTTAAATATATATCAATATTCCCATTATTATAAGAAACCTTAGTATTAGATAATTCTAATACATTTCTATTTATTTTCTTTAATACTTCTCCAGTCTCATAATTATAATAAGTATCATTAATAATAATAGTATTACCAAATTTATATATAGAATCATTCTTAATATCAAATTTATCTACAAATATACTATACTTCTTATTAATATTTTCATCATATATAACAAATTCTTTCTCTTTATCATTATATGAGTAATAGAAATCATTATTCCCATCACATACCATTATATCTTCTTGAATAGTAGTATAAGAGCCATTATTATTAATTAAATGAGAAGAAACACCAGTAACTAATAAGTATTTTTTATTGATATCTAAAACATAAGCGGAGTTATCACTATCTTTAAAATCATACTTAGTAATAATCTCAAAATTATTACTTAATAAAGCTAATTTATCATTCTTAATAACAATATTTTTCTTAATATTATCATAATCAAAATCTAATAATACTTTATCATTAGAATTTATAATACCTGCATCTTTACCTTTATAAGCAATATAATAAGTATCATCATAATTATGAATCATATCATACTTAGTATTTATTAAAGTAACATTCTCTTTAATATCATATATTCCATATTTATTATCTTTTTTAACTATAATTTCCCTATTATTATATGTAATAATCTTATCTTTATCATTATTACCTATAAGCTCATAATCATTTATAGTATATTGTTTTTTATCTAAAGTATAAACAGTTTTATTACCATAAAATCCCATTAATCTCTCATAATTATTAGAATCTATATATATAATAGGAACAATATCTTTCTTATCTATATTAATCACAAACTCTTTGTACTTATTATCTAAACTATATAAATTAACCACTTTATCAATATTATATAAATATAATTTATTATCTATTCCTTCAATAACAGTATATTTAGTATTATCACTATCATTATTTTTATATAAAACAGCATTATTAAAAGTAGTAATCTTTTGAACACTATCATCACTATCTTTTTCAATTATATAATTATCATAAAGTACTTCAAACTTATCATAATTAGTTCTATATTTATTATAAGTATATCTAGTAAATACTTGTATAATCTCTTCTTTATTTAAATTAACCCAATAAGTACCACCTATAGCACATAAAACGACTATTAATAAAATAAGTATTATTAAAATAAATTTTTTAATTAAACCCTTTTTTAATTTCTTCTTCTTTTTTGCTTTCTTTTTCATATGAACCTCTTAAAAATATATTACCATATATTAATATCTATTTAAAGAATTATTCAGTATAAAAAGAAATAATATAATCTAAAAAATATATACTATTAATCTCAATATTTGTAGTATCAATATTCTTAAATCCATATGAAAAACCAATGCCCTTATATTTAGAATATGCTTCTTTCATAGTCCATATCTTAGTAAAAGTTTTATCATCAATAATCATATCTATTTCTTTATCTAAACATACTCTATCTACTATATTATTATTAATAGGTCTAATCTTCTCTATATCAATACCACATTCCCTGTCACTAACAATAATAACTATATAATCACTACTATGACTAATATTAAAGTATAAGGGATTATTCTTAATATATGGTTTCCCATATTCATTATAAAAAATATCATAATCTATATGATATTCTTTTAATATTTCTTTCAAATACTCTTTACTATCTCTTTTATAATCAATATATATCTTATACATGACTCTTTATATATTCCACTATATCTTTAACAGTTTGAATCTCTTTAACATCTTGATCAGGTATTTTAAAATCATATTTATTCTCAAATTCTACAACTAAATCAACTAGATCTAATGAATCAATCTCTAAATCTTTAATTAGGTTAGAATCCTCTTTAATCATATCTTTTTCAACTTCTGTAACATTAGAAATAACTTCAATTACTTCTTCTAAAATCTTATTATCCATACTATTCTCCTTCTAAAAATTTATTCCTTAATATTTTTCTATTATTATTCTTAACAAATTCCTTATCTCTTAATTCTACATAAGCTATTTGTCTATTCTTAGGTTTATCTAAATTATAATTATGTATCAATTTATCAAAGTATTCTTGATTACCTATATATTCTTCAGTTGGATAAATACATGCAACTAAATCATTATTCTTCTCATAAACAATAACTTCTTCTACTTCTTTATCTTTTAATAAATCTTCTTCTATAACCTCAGGTGATATATTCTCACCATTAGCTAATATAATTATATTCTTTTTTCTACCAGTAATAAATAGAAATCCATCTTTATCTAAATAACCTAAATCTCCAGTATGATAATAACCATCTATAATAACACTATCAGTACCTTCTGGATCATTATAGTATCCAATCATTACATTTTCGCCTTTAACACATATTTCTCCATCTATTATTTTAACTTCTACATCACGACATAATTGCCCAACGCTACCATCTCTTTTAAAATGATTACGATTAACACTAATCACAGGAGAACACTCAGTAATACCATATCCATTTAATATTTCTATACCAATACTTCTAAAGAATTTAATATACTTTGGATCTAAGTATGCACCACCACATATTATATATGATAACTCTCCTCCAAAAGAATTTAATATATCTTTAAAGAACTTCTTACGTTTATCAATTCCAAATTTTAATAAGAAATTACTTATCTTTATACCTTTTTCTAAATCTTTTTCCTTTCCATTCTTTTTAACAGTTTTAATAATTCTTTTATAAAACATCTCTATAAAAGCAGGTACTACAAATATAGTACTAGGTTTTTGTTCCTCTAAATCTTTTGGTAAATACTTTAAACTTTCATTTATAAATGTTTCCCTTTTATAATATAAAGGTTTTAATACACCAGTAATTAAACCTAAAGCATGATGATATGGTAAGAAACTAACTACATTTTTACCAACAGGTTCAAATATAGAACTAGCTTGATATATATTAGACGCCATATTTCTTTCTGATAATAATACTGGTTTATCCGGACCAGTAGTACCACTAGTAAAGAATATTGCACAACCTCTATTATCATCAGTTTTATACTTATTCTTATACTTTTTACCTATCTCCATATATTTATCTATATCTTCAATTTTATTAGTCTCATACTTCATATTAGATATAAAATTATTATATTTATCTGAATAATAAATAATCTTAGTATCAGATCTTTTAAGTAAAGAATCAATCTTCTCTTCATTATAATCTTTATCTATAATTACACATATATTACCAGATAATATTATTCCTAAGAATATAATAATCCAATTATATGAATTCTCTCCAATAACACATATATGTTCATTATTATAAGTATGATTAAAATAATTACTAAGAATAGTAACATCTTTTTCCAAATCACTATAAGTCTTTTTAATTAACTTATCACCACTATTAAAAGAAAATGCTACCTCTAGGGGACATTCTATATTATTTCTTTCAATTAATTCTTTAAGATTACTTAAATAATCTAAATTATAATATGGATAATTCTTATTACTTTTCATAATCCAATTATAGCATATTCTCTATTAGGTGGAAATATAAAAGATATTATGATACAATAAAAAAACAAGAGTGAGGGAACATATGAATATAATGTATTGTGGAGATTCTAATATATTAGATGGATTAATTATTTCAGTATTATCTCTAATTAAAAATACTAAAGAAGAACTTCATATTTATGTATTAACTATGAAATATGAAAATGAATATCAAAAGTATAAACCCCTAGATAATAATAGTATTGAGCATATAGATAATCTATTAAAAAAAGAAAATAAAAATAGTTTTATAAAGCTAATAGATGTAACTGACTTAGTTAATGAGTATCCCCCAAGAGCAAATATTAAAACAAGATTCACTCCGTACTGTATGCTAAGATTATATGCTGACTTAGTAGAAGAAATGCCAAGTAGAGTGTTATATTTAGATACAGATGTAGTATGTTTAAAAGATCCTAAAGAATTATATGAAATGGATATAGATAAATATGAATTAGTAGGAGTTTTAGACTATTATGGAAGTCACTTCTATAGAAAAAACATATATAAAAAAGACTATATAAATTCAGGAGTCTTATTAATGAATATGTATCTAATAAAAGAGAATAAACTGTTCTTAAAAGCAAGAAGACGTTGTAAATGGGTAAAGATGTTACTACCAGATCAAACAGCTCTAAACTTATTGTGTAGACGTAAAAAGATAATACCGAGAAAGTATAATGAACAAAGAAAAATTAAAGAAGATACAGTATTCAGACATTTTACTACTATATTCAAGACATGGCCAACAATTCATACTCAAACAATAAAACCATGGGATATAGAAAAATTACATGAAGTATTAAAAGTACATGAAATAGATGATATTTTAGAACAATATTTAAAAGTAAAGGAGAAACTAAATGACAAATAAAAAAGTACAAATATTCTATAGTGTAGATGATAGATATGCACCTTTTCTAGCAGTATCTATGAAATCATTAATAGAACATACAAATCCAGATAGAAAGTATAGAATTAATATAATTCATAAGGATTTAAATAAGAAGAATAGAGATAGATTAAAGAAAATGAAGACTAAGAATGTTTCTATTAATCTAGTTGAAATGAGAAAATCATTAGAAGCAATCACAGATAATTCAAATAATAGATTAAATGGAGGAGATGTATTCACTCTAACTATATTCTTCAGATTATTTCTACCAAAGATGTTTATCTTTGAAGAAAAAGGTATTTATATAGATTGTGATACCGTTATAAATGATGATATAGGTAAATTATTTGATATAGATTTAGAAGACTATTATATTGGTGGTGTAAAAGATAAATCTATATCTCATAATAGAACATTTATTAAATATATAGAAAAATCAGTAGGTGTACCATTTGAAAATTATATAAATTCAGGTGTTATGCTTATGGATTTTAAGAAATTAAGAAAAGCTAAATTAGATGAACATTTTATGTATTTATTTAATAAATATCAGTTTAAAACAGTAGCACCTGATCAAGATTATATAAATGCTATGCTATACAAAAAGATTAAATATTTAGATTATAGATGGAACTGTATGCCAGTAGAATTAGGTATACCTCTAAAAGATCCAGGTATTATTCACTATAATCTATTCTTAAAACCATGGCATTATCGAGTAATGTATCAAGATTATTTCTGGGATGTTGCTGAAAGAACAGCTTTCTATAAAGAAATATTAGAAGAAAGAAGAACATATAATAGATTTGGATTAAAGAAATTTGTAGATAAAATACATCTACATACAATGGTAAGAAGAGCTAAAATGATTACTAAGGAAAAATATCTAGAATCATTTAGAACAGTATTTGATTCTGAAAAGGAAAAGAGGATATGAATCCAGATTTAAAAATAATAGAAAATATAAAGAAAAATACTATTAATAATGAATTAAATAAAACAGTCGCAATAGATGACCCAGTATTATCAGAAGAAGAAATAGATAAATTAATAGATAAGTATAATAATCTAAAGAAAAATAAGATTAAATACAGTATAGATAAAAAAGCTTCTCAAGCAATGATAAAAACAACTTGTAAGGATGTATATGATAATATTGAATTTAAAGGTATAGAGAAATTAAACAATCTAAAAACTGGAGCAATTATTACAGGTAATCATTATTCTCCTGTAGATACTATTCCAATAAAAGAATTAATAAAAAAAGTATTTAATAAAGAATTATATATAGTATCATATGCTTCTAATTTAGCATTAAAACCCCCTCTAGACTTTATAGTTAATCATGAGAATATTATTCCTATTAAAGATAGTATTTCTTATTTAAATGAGGTGTTTAAACCCCAATTATTTGATTTGTTAAATAAAGGAGAATTTGTTCTAATATATCCAGAACAAGAAATGTGGAATAATTATAGAAAACCAAGACCATGTAAAAGAGGAGCGTATCAATTTGCTGCAGAAGCAAATGTACCAATAATATCTCTATATACAGAATTAAAAGATAGAGGTATAAAAGATAATAATAATTTTAATAAATTAAAATATATCTTACATGTATTAGATATTATAGAACAAGATAATAATTTATCTGTAAGACAAAACTCTATAAATAATTCAAAAAAAGATTATGAATTAAAAGTAAAAAAGTATGAAGAATGCTTTAATAAGAAATTAACATATGATTTCTCATATGAAGATATCGCAGGATTACAAAAAGAAGAATAATAATTATTCTTCTTTTTTCTTATATTCAATATACTGATAATTAGATTCACTACTTCTATTTACCATAGTCTCATATACAATATCTCTTAAGTATTGTATATTTTCTTTTTTACTAAGATTCTCTTTAATATTAAAAGGCCCATCTATAATTATTTCTATACTAAGTTTATTTCTTTTATTCTTTTTATATACCCTAGTCATCACAAATACAGGAATATTCCCCTCTACAGGGAAATGAAACGAAGTATTAGGAAAATCCCTAATAAATGTACAATAAGGCCATACATGAGCTTCAGGATATATAATTATAGGATGTTTCTTATCTCTTTTATGTATAGCTTCTTTAAACTCTTTCATCTTATCTATACTACTAGGTATAGGCAATGCCCCTACAAAAGGTAATATTTTACCTAATATAGGTATCCCTAAATTAGAAGGACTACATATATAATAAGGTCTCTTAGGAAAAGTAATAGATGGTATATCAAATATATCTCCAATCTCTTGAGTATGATTACCATATAAGTAATAAGATTTATATCCTTTCAATTTTTTCTTATTTCTAACTTTTACTCTTAATATTAATTTACTATATACAAAAGCAATAACAAATATAATCCAATATAATATATAAGATAGTATTATATAAAATATATTTTTATGTATCCATTTATAAGTATCTTTTAATTTATAATCCTGTTTATTACTAGTAACAAAATCATCTTCATATGAATTATAATATCTTATTATCTTTTTTTTCATTAGGATCATCTCCTAGTATTAATTTTTCTAATTCTTCCCTTGTATATCTAGGTTTAGGTTCTTTATACTCACCAACAACTTTTCTAGCTTCTTCTATTTCTTCATCTGTTAAAGGAGTATAAGGAATTGTTGACTTCTTTCTAAAATTATATATTTCAATCATATTTTGTACTCTAGTACGATCAAAACTAAATTTATCAGGTATTATTCCATATTTAGTACAATTTCTTCTAATATCTTCTTTTACTATATCTTTAAAACTACTATCATTCTTATTAATTAACGAAGTAAAAGATACTAACACATCTTTAAAATCTCCATTATTAAAACTATAACCCTTACCATTAATATCTATAGTAATAGAAAATTTGCTATTAAGATCATTATGTATATTATTATTTATATTATTATAAACACTTCTATATACTTTATTCTTAAAATTATTAGAATTAACCATCTCCGGAGTATAATGAAGTTTATTATATACTACTTCTTCTATAGATTGATTACTATTATGATTCTTTTTTTCCATATTTACGTAACCATTATATATACGTATTAATCTCTCAACATAATTATTAACACATCTAATAGTAAAATATTCGCTTATATTTCTTGGATTATCTTTAGTACCAAAATTTCTATTAATATTATTCTTAATCCAATTATTTCTACATCTTTCAATAGAATCAGTAATAATATCTGCTCTAAGATTATTAAATGAATCATTTTTTCCAATAATCTTCTCATCTGGTTCAGATCCATATCCAATGATATTATCAATCTTACCAGTTAATATAGGAGGCTCATAAAAGTTAATATCAGGATTATTCTTCTTAATATCTTTTACTATCTCTATAAAATCTAATAAATGTTCTGTATCAGAATATATAGGTATAGTATCATCTCTATTACCATCATCTATACCAAATTTAAAATAAAAAGGAATCTCTTTCTCAAAACATTTTTTTACAAATAAATTAAGAAATTTATATAAACTAATAGAATCAGTATTAATATATAATCTATGTCCAGGCATAATACCTCTAGTTCTTTTGGCATTTAAATATCTACTATTAATATGTTCCCATCCAGAAAATTGACCAAATGCCCTAAACTCATATTTTTCAAACAAATCTTTAATATCATCAGGAGTATTATCACCATAGTATAATTCATTCATCTCTTCATAACTACTAATATCTGGAACATTTAATAAATAATTTCTAAGTTTAATAAAATCCTTTTCATAACTACCATATTTAAGTAATTTACTAAACTCATCTTTACTCATACTAAGAACATTCTTCTTCCATAGATTAAAACAATTAGAAAAGAATAAATCTTTATCTTTCTTATTAATATATTTCTTATTATATTCAGGAATATTCTTAGAATAGTAATAAGATATACCATTGTATAAATTACCCTTATTATTAGAGTAAATATTAATTAATGTATTAACATTATCTGTGGATAAAGTATTATCAATAGAATCATATAACTCTTTTAAATCCATACTAACCACCATTAATCTCTTTCAATCTATCATCTATAATACTTTTATAATTAATAATATCAGTAATCTTATCATATATATCAGTATTAATAAAATCCCCACATATTTTAAATATATTATTATATTCAATAGACCAATATGATCCATTATCTTCATATATATAATTATTATTTATATCTCTTAAATCAATCTTTTCTAAATCTTTAAGTATATTTTCATTTACTTCTATATTACTAACATCAGTATTATTCTTAAGATCTTTATCAACATAATTAATAGTAATAGTCATTTTATTATTATTAATCTCAATACTACTACTAATAATTTGACCAATATTAAGATCACTATTACTAAAAAAATTACTAATCTTAATCTGTTTAAGTATAAATGAATCTCTTTCTCTTTCAATATT
>JAEEGL013317715.1_pt1 | contig 10223 bp, 10 predicted proteins | sample 9134231 | NCBI WGS metagenome assembly JAEEGL01 (sample SAMN16246548, study PRJNA631951) | gut metagenome | biome: gut microbiome; feature: rumen; material: fiber-attached | host: Bos | place: Iran: Karaj | collected 2018-10 | reverse complement strand
TGAGATAGAGTATGCCGAGCTCGCTTTTCCCGGTGAACACGTCGTCTATCACGTCGCGCGTTCTGGTCTCCCGGATGGAGAACTCGTATTCCTCCATGCCGAAGCGCTGCACCAGCGCCACGAAGCTTTTCACCGCGAAGGAATAGTGCTGACTGGAAATGCCGAATTTTTTCTTCAGCGTCCCGCCCTTGCCGTACTTCTCGAGCAGAACGTCGTACTGCTGCAGCACCTGCCTTGCGTAATGGAGGAACTCCGTGCCGTCGTTCGTCGGCGTAACTCCCCTGCCGCTGCGCGAAAACAGCGTGACTCCCAGCTCCTTTTCCAGCTCCTGCAGCGCGCTGGTAAGGGAGGGCTGCGCTATGTATAGCACCTCTGCCGCCCTGTTGAGCGAGCCGAGCTCCGAGATAGTGACGGCGTAGCGAAGCTGCTGTATGGTCATGGCCTTCTCCTTATATTATATAGTCGTCGCCGGGCTGCCCCGTGTGCATCAGGTCGGCCACGGTGTATGCCTGCGTGTAGCGGCGAATCGTTTCGTCCAGCCCCTTCCAGAACTCCAGCGTCCGGCACTGCGCGCTGCGCGCGCAGGGCGCGGCGCCCTGCTCCAGGCAGGCCACCGGCGCGAGGCTGCCCTCCATATACTGCAGCACGTCCCCCACGTTTATCTGCTCCGGCGGCACGCACAGGCGGTAGCCTCCGCCCTTTCCGCGCACGCCGGTCACCACGCCGTTTTTAACGAGCTCCTTTACGATGCCCTCGAGGTATTTTTCCGAGATCTCCTGCCGCTGCGCGATCTCCCGGAGCGTTATGAAGCCCTCCGGGCTGTGCTCCGCCATATCCACCAGCGCGCGCAGCGCGTATCTGCCCTTCGTTGATATCAGCATCAGTATCACTTCCTTCTTACCTATTATACCAGAGGGAAAATATGATTTCAACGAAAAAAATGCTTGACAAACCCGAAAAGCCGTAGTATGATGCTTTCAGTAACAAACCTATCGGATTAATAGGTTATTAAAAATGGAGGATAAAAACATGAGCAACATCTATACTTCTGCTGATCAGCTTATCGGCAAAACTCCCCTTTTGGAGCTGACACATCTGGAAAAAGAACTCGGCCTCGAGGCTAAGATCGTAGCCAAGCTTGAGTATTTCAACCCGGCCGGCAGCGTGAAGGACCGCATAGCCAAGGCCATGATCGAAGACGCCGAGGCGAAGGGCCTGCTTGGCCCCGGCAGCGTTCTCATAGAGCCGACCTCGGGCAATACTGGCATAGGTCTCGCGTCCGTTGCCGCCGCCAAGGGCTACCGCCTCATAATCACCATGCCGGAGACCATGAGCGTCGAGCGCCGCCAGCTCATGAAGGCGTACGGCGCCGAGCTCGTGCTCACAGAGGGCGCAAAGGGCATGAAGGGCGCCATAGCCAAGGCTGAGGAGCTGGCCAAGGAGATCCCGAACAGCTTCCTTCCCGGCCAGTTCGTCAACCCCGCCAACCCCGCCGTACACAGAGCCACCACCGGCCCGGAGATCTGGGCGGATACTGACGGCGCGGTGGATATCTTCGTGGCCGGCGTCGGCACCGGCGGCACCATCACCGGAGTCGGCGAGTATCTCAAGAGCCAGAATCCGGCCGTCAAGGTCGTTGCCGTCGAGCCGGCGGATTCCCCCGTGCTCTCCGAGGGCCGCAGCGGCAGCCATAAGATACAGGGCATCGGCGCGGGCTTCGTTCCCGACGTTCTGAATACCGCCGTTTATGACGAGATAATCCCCGTCGCCAACGAAAACGCTTTCGCCACCGGCAGGCAGATAGGCCGGGCGGAGGGCGTGCTTGTAGGCATTTCCTCCGGCGCGGCGACCTGGGCGGCCATCGAGCTTGCCAAGCGCCCGGAGAATAAGGGAAAGACCATAGTGGTCCTCCTTCCCGACACGGGCGACCGCTATCTCTCCACTCCCCTGTTCGCCGAATAACGCACCGCGAAACCGAGGGCGGGGCGGCCGTTATCTACGCGCCGGCCACTCTCGCGGCCTGCCGGGTCTCGGAGAAGAGATTTAAAAAGACAGACCTCTGAAAAAAGCTGCTCGGAATACACTTGAAAGCCGACTGAAAAACGAAAATGAAAAAGCACTGATTTCTATTGAAACCAGTGCTTTTTCTCATCTCTCTCAAGTGATGGCGGAGATAAGCGGGATCGCTTTTCTGCGGAAAAGCCACGGCGGTCGCAAGGCCCCACCGGGGCATTGCCAGGAGCCGCCTTTCGATCCCGCTTATAAAAAAATACAGACGGCCCCTCCGGTCGTCTGCCGTTATCGTTACGAGCGGGATCGCTTTTCTGCGGAAAAGCCACGGCGGTTGCAAGGCTCCACCGGAGCCTTGCCAAGAGCCGCCTTTCGATCCCGCTTGCAATAACAAAAAGAGCCATCCAAACGGATGGCTCTTTTTGTTGGTGGAGATAAGCGGGATCGAACCGCTGACCTCTTGAATGCCATTCAAGCGCTCTCCCAGCTGAGCTATACCCCCATGTCTCGCGGACGCAGATTATATTATCAAAAAGGCGGGCCTTTGTCAATAGAAAATTTCAGCTGTTTTCCCGTTTTCTTGTTACAGGCTGTTTATTGACAAATGTATGAAATTGGAATAGCATTATCTTGTCAGCATACTAACTTTTTCGGCCGCCGGCCTTGGGAGGCTCCTGCAATGTTAATTACGCGCAGAAACGAAATAGACATGCTCAACGGCCCTATCTTCTCAAAGATAATCGCCTTCTCCGTGCCCATAATGCTCTCGGGCTGGCTGCAGCTGCTTTACAACGCGGCGGACCTTATCGTCGTCGGCCGCTGCGCGGGCGATCATGCTCTCGCCGCCGTCGGCGCGACCGGGCCGCTGATAGTCATGATGACGAACTTCTTCATAACAATGTCTATCGGCGCGAATGCCGCGGTCGCGCGCTTCCTCGGCGAAGGGAACAAAGAGGGCGCCTCCCGCGCTGCGCACACGGGCATCCTCTTCGGCATCCTCGCAGGACTCGCCGTCGGGCTCGCGGGCTCGATCGGCGCGAGGGTCTTCCTCACGGCCATGGGCACCCCGGCCGATATAATCGACAGCTCCGTTTTATATTTGCGGCTTTATGCTATTGGCATGCCGTTCACTTTGGTGTATAATTTCTGCGCGGCGGCTCTTCGCGCCAAGGGCGATACGAAGCGCCCGCTGTATATTCTCTCCGGCACGGGGCTTATAAACGTGCTGCTCAACCTTTTCTTCGTGCTCGTTCTGGGCATGGACGTTGACGGCGTGGCCCTTGCCACGGCCATATCGCAGATCCTCGCGGCCGTCATCATAATCTTCTTCCTTCTGCGCGAGACCGGGCCCGTGCGCCTTATACCGCGCAGGCTCAGGATACACGGCAAAGAGCTCGGCATGATCCTCAAGGTCGGCATGCCGGCGGCTATACAGGCAGTCCTTTTCAATTTCTCGAACGTCCTCTATCAGTCGGCCGTAAACAGCTTCGGCTCCCTCGCCGTGGCCGGCAACACCGCCTCGATGCAGATAACCAACTTCGTCTTCCAGGCGAACGTCGCCGTGCCGCAGGCGGCCGTCACCTTCACGAGCCAGAACGTCGGCGCGCGGCAGTATTCACGCATCGGCAGGATAGTAAAGAGCTGCGCCTTCGCGGCCGGCGGCATAACGGCGATGATGAGCACGATCTGCTTCATCCTGCGCATCCCCCTCCTCTCGCTTTATACGACGGACGCCGAGGCGATGCGCGTGGGCGTGCTGCGCCTGGCGATACTGCTGCCCGGCTACTGCGTCAACGGCTTCTCCGAGAGCTTCGTCGGCACGCTGCGCGCGCTCGGCAAATCGCTCACTTCCATGATAATAACCGTTTTCGGCGTGTGCGGCCTGCGCATACTCACGCTCTACGCTATTTTCCCGCACTGGCACACCCTTAAGGTGCTCTACTGGTCTTACCCGATAACCTGGCTCCTGACGGGCCTTGCCCAGATGACCCTTTTCTTCATAACCTACAACAAGCTGCCGAAGGACGGCGAAGAGTTCGTCCTTGCAAAGCGCAGATAGCTACGGAGGTCCTTTGAATTGTCCTTATTAAACCTCAGACGCCGGGAGAGAGATCTCGATATGTGCTCCGGCCCGGTGTTCGGAAAGATACTCAGCTTTGTTTTCCCGCTCATTCTCTCAAGCTGGCTGCAGCTGCTGTATAACGCGGCGGACCTTATCGTCGTCGGCCGCTGCGCCGGCAAGAACGCCCTCGCCGCCGTCGGAGCGACGACCTCGCTCAACGCTCTGATGGTGCATACCTTCGTGAGCGTGGCCATAGGCGCGAGCGTCGTCGTGGCGCGCTACGTCGGCGCGAAGGACCCGAAGGGAATGAGCCGGGCCACCCATACTTCAGTCCTTTTCGGCCTGTTCGCCGGCTTCGGCATCGGCGCGCTGGCCTTTATTTGCGCTCGCGTATTCCTCTCGGCCATGGACACCCCGGCCGATATAATCGACAAATCCGTGCTCTATCTGCGCATAATCGCGCTCGGCATGCCCTTCGTTCTGCTTTATAATTTCGCCGCGGCCGTGCTGCGCGCCGTGGGCGATACGAAAAAGCCCATGTACATCCTCGCCGTCAGCGGGCTGCTGAACGTCGGGCTCAATCTCTTCTTCGTGCTCGTGGTGGGGCTGGACGTCGCCGGCGTCGCCATAGCCACGTCCGCCTCGCAGGCCATGTCCTCCGTACTGGCGGTTATCGCCCTCATGCGCAGGAGCGACGCCTGCCGCCTGGAGCTGAGCAAGCTGCGCATACACAGGCAGCAGCTCATCGTCATCCTCAAGACCGGCATCCCCGCCGGCATCCAGGCCATACTTTTCAATATTTCGAACGTCCTCATCCAGTCCACGGTAAACAGCTTCGGCTCCACGGTAGTCGCGGGCAACACGGCGGCCATGAACATAGAGACCTTCATGTACACCACCTCCAACTCCATGATGCAGACCTCCGTGACCTTCTGCGGGCAGAACGTAGGCGCGCGCAAATACTCGCGGCTCAATATGATACTGCGCACCTGCGCGCTCACGGCCACCGGCTTTGCCATGGCGATAGGCGGCATCATACTGCTGCTCCGTTATCCGCTGCTCTCGCTCTACAATGCCGACAGAGCCGTGCAGGATATCGGCGTCATAAGGTTCTTCATGATAATCCCGGGCTATTTCTGCTGCAGCGTCATGGAGTCCATCGTCGGCGGCCTGCGCTCCATCGGCAAATCGATGACGGCAATGTTCATAACCGTCATAGGCGTTTGCGGCATGCGCCTGATAGTCATCTTCATCGTCTTCCCGCTTATACCGACTCTGCAGATGCTCTTCGTCTCCTACCCCGTTTCGTGGCTGCTTACCGGCATAGCCCAGTTCATAGCCTACTCCATCTTCCGCAAAAAGCTCCCGGCGGACGGCGTGGAGCTGAGTATGTAGCGTTTTTCAGAAAAACAGGCGCGGCCCTCGTTCCCGAAGGCCGCGTCTTTCTTTTTCTCTAAAGCTCAAGGACGTATTTGTTCAGCGTGTACTCGCGGCCGTCCTTTTCGTCGACGACCTGCTTCGACTCCGCGAGAGTGAAGCCCTCGGAGAGCGCCAGCGCTATCGAGGCCTCGTTTTGCTCCCGGGCCGAATACTGGAACTCATGCGCGGAGTATTTTTCCCGGCAGTGCTTCAGAAGCGCCCGCAGCACCTGTCTGCCGTAGCCCCTGCGCCAGTACTCCGGGCCGATGCATATGCCAGTTTCGCGGCAGACCCCCGGCCATATCTCCTCCACGCCGGCAAAGCCGATCGCGCGGCCGTCCGCCTTTTCGTATATGAAATAGCCGTCCCGCTCCTGCTGGAAGGCTATAGTCCTCTCCATCCGCTCGCGCGCCTCGTCCTCGCTTTCCGTCACCCGCCAGAACATGTATCTCGCGCACTCCGGGCGGGACCATACCCTGCGGTATATGTCCTCCCAGTCTGTAAATTTCGCCTTGTCGAGGATCAGATCCTTCGTTTCGATCATCATTTCCCGCCTCCTTTGACACGGTTATTTTATCAGAGAGCGCCGCGCCCGGCAAGAAAGGATTGCTTTTTTCCTCCCGCAGGGGTAAAATCCAGAACTGTACGGGGCTTACCCGCACGCAGATAATCTCACAAAAGGAGCAGACCCGAAATGAAAAAAGCAATAGCCATCATCCTTCTCATCGCCGTGGTATTCTCCCTGGCCGCCTGCGGTTCCTCCGGCGGGAAGGGCAAAAACTCCGCCGCCGGCAAATACGAAGGCGTCCACTGCAAGCTCGTAGGATCCGAAGAATGGGAAGAGGAAGAATTCAGCCTCGAGCTCAAGAAGGACGGCACGGGCACCAGCACCCGCGACGGAAGCAGCTACAAAATGACCTGGAAGCTCGACGGCGAGGACTTCACCATGCAGGAGACCTTCCTCGGCATGTCCATCGATTATACCGGCACCCTGAAGGACGGCACTCTCCATATCTTCAACGGCGATCCCGAGGACGACTTTACCTACGAATACGTATACGAGAAACAGTAATTCTCCGCGCACAGGAGCGGGCTTCGGCCCGCTCCTTTTTCGTCTCCGGCCATATCTTCTTGACCGGCGCGCCGGCAAGTACTAAAATAGGAACATAAGAAAACATCTGCGCCGGGTCCTTTACCGGCGCGCGAAGGAGAATCCCATGAACAAATATCCGTATCTTTTCGATCCGATCACCATCCGCGGCGTCACCTACCGCAACCGCATATTCTCCGCTCCCTGCGCCATGACCCCCTCCGGCCACAAGCACACGCCGGACGTTCTCCAGATGCTTTATTTTGAGACCAAGGCCCGCGGCGGCTTCGGCGCCGTCACCATCTCCGAAACGAGCGTCAACCTCAAGTACGCCACGCGCAAGAACAACTACGGCAACGTGGCCATCCTCGCGCCCGAGTGGATGGGCAACTCCGAATGGACCAAGGAGGCCTATCTCATCCACCGCCACGGCGCCGTCGCCTCCGTGCAGCTGCATCACGCCGGAGCGACGACTCACCCCCGCTTCCTCGAGGGGCGAGACCCCATCGGGCCGGACGATTTCGTCCGCGAGGACGGCGTGCACGTCCGCGGGATGGACGAGGAGCTCATGGCCGAGTGCTGTGAGGATTTCGCCAAGGCGGCTGCCTTCATGAAGAGCTGCGGCTTCAAAATGCTCATGATCCACGGCGGCCACGGCTGGCTGCTTTCGCAGTTCCTCTCCCCGGCCACGAACCACAGGACCGACGAATACGGCGGCTCCATTGAAAACCGCGCGCGCTTCCCGCTGCGCGTCTGCAAGGCGATACGCGAGGCCGTGGGCGAAGACTTCGTTGTCGAGTTCCGCATCAGCGGCGACGAGCACATGGACGGCGGCATCACTCTGGACGACGTCTGCCGCTTCGCGCAGATGGCCGAAGAGTACGTCGATATAATCCACATCTCCGCCGGCTCCTACTACTCCTCCAATCTCTATACCTTCCCGGGCATCTTCGTGGAGCACGCCTGCAATCTCGATGTCGCGCGGGCGGTAAAGAAGGTAGTGAAGAAGGCGAAGGTCGCGCTCGTCGGCGCTCTGATGGACCCCGTGCTGATGAACGAGATAATCAAAAACGGCGACGCCGACATAGTCTACATGGCGCGCCAGAGCATAGCGGACCCCGAAACACCCAACAAGTGGCGCGAGGGCCGCGAGAAGGACGTCGTGCCCTGCTGCCGCTGCCTCAACTGCCTCGGCCGCTTCGACAAGGGCGAGATGGGCTGCGACGTAAACCCGCGCATAGGCCACGAGATCTATAATATAAACACCTTCCCCGCCCCGCTCGCATCGAAGAAGGTGCTCGTCATCGGCGGCGGCCCCGCCGGCCTCACCGCGGCAGTCACTGCCGCCTGGCGCGGGCACAAGGTGACCCTCGTTGAAAAGGAAGACCGTCTCGGCGGCACGCTCAACTACATCGAGCACGACTGCCACAAGGGCGACCTCATGAAATTCCGCGATTTTCTCATCGCGAAGGTATATGAAAAGGGCGTCGACGTAAGGCTCGGCGTAAACGTGACTGCGGAGTATATCGAGTCGCTCGCGCCGGACCATGTCATCTGCTGCGTCGGCAGCGAGCCGCTGGTCCCCGGCATCCCGGGCCTTGCCGAAAACTCCTACACCGTCAAGCAGCTTTACGAGCAGAAGATCGAGGCGGGCGACAGGATCGCGCTCATCGGCGGCGGCCTCTCCGGCGCCGAGACCGGCCTTTCCTACGCCGAGCTCGGCCATAAGGTCACCGTCATCGAGCTCACGGGCAAAATAGCCGCCCAGGCAAACCACATCCACGGCCCGGCCATAGCGGAGACGATGGAGCGGCTGAAGGACAATATCATCTGCCTCACGAACACGGCCTGCGTCGCCGTCGAGCCCGGAAAGGTCATTGTAAAGGGTCCGGACGGCAAGGAGAAGGCCATCGAGGCCGATACCGTCATCAACACCCTCGGCCTGCGCCCGCGCAGGGCGCTCGCCCTCGAGCTGCAGAAGGCGGACGTGCCGCGCTTCGAGTACGCGGGAGACTGCCTCGAGCTCGGGCAGGTGCGCGGAGCCGTCCAGAACGGCTACTTCCGCGCCATGGACATACTCTGATAAACTCATAACGAAGCGCCGCGGCCAAAAGCCGCGGCGCTTTTCTTTTGCCTGTTGTTCAAAGGTCTATCTTTTCGAATCTCTTTTCCGATACGCGGCAGGCCGCGAGCGTAGCCAGCGCGTAGATAACGGCCGCCGCGCCGAGCAGCGCGAACTGCAGCGGCAGCTTCGCCCCGGCTGGATCGTTGAAAAATCTCATGCTCGGGAAGGCGTGCAGCGCCTCGCCCGCGCCCACGAGCAGCACGGCGGCTATAACGAACTTTATATAAGGCGCGCCGGTCTTGTACGCCGTCTTGAAAAAGCCCGCCACGAAAACGCAGTTGAAGGCCGCGAATATCAGCAGTATGAAGGCGAGAAAGAGCGGCGTCGCGTTCATGAGCGCGTTGTGCGCGTATATCTCCGCGTCGGAAAGGACCGTCATCCTCACCGCCGTCAGCACCGCCATTATAACGAATACCGTTAGCTGCACCGCGCACACGAACAGGAATTTGGACCGCACGGCGTCCTTTTTCCTTATCGGCAGCAGCGCCGTATAGAGAACGTCATTATCCGCTATCCCCTGCTGGAACGACTGAAAGAGCCCGAGGCACACGAAAAAAGCCCCCATCAGTATCGGGTAGCCGGGCACCATGGTCATCAGCGAAAAGGCTATGAAAATATAGGTGAGCGGCGAGGCGAAAAGCCGGCACTCCTTAATCAGCAAATTTTTCATGAAGCGCCTCCTTCTCGTAGCTGAGCATTATATCCTCCAGCCGCTCCCCGCGGCCGGCCGCCTTCTCGCGCTCCATGAACTGCGCGAGCGGGCCCGTGGCGGCAATGCGGCCCTCGCGGATGTAGGTTATGCTGTCCGCGCATTTTTCTATGTCGGTGGTTATGTGCGTCGAAAAGAAAATCGCTTTACCCTGCCGCGCGAGATAGGAGAATATCTCCAGCAGCTCCCCGCGCGATACGGGGTCGAGCCCCGACGTCGGCTCGTCGAGTATCAGCAGCTCCGCCCCGTGCGAGAGCGCGGCGGCGAGATTGAGCTTTACCTTCATGCCCTCCGAGAGCTCCGACGGGGTCTTCTCCTCATCGAGCTCGAAGAGCTTCATGTATTTGCGGTATTCCCCCTCGTCCCAGCCGGGGTAAAACCGCTTCGTCACCTTCATTATCGAGGCGATCTTTTTCTTTTTGTAGTAGTCCACGGCGCCGCCGGCGTAGCCGACGCGGCCCTTTATCTCCCGCTCGCGGCTGTCGAGATCGAGCCCGAAATACTTTATATCCCCCGCCGAACGGCTTATGAGATTGAGCATCGCCTTTATTGTAGTGGTCTTCCCTGCGCCGTTTCGGCCGATGAAGCCTATTATCTCGCCCTTTTCGAGGCGGAAGGAGACGTTATCGAGTCTGAACTTCGGGTACTCCTTGCAGAGCCCGGCGACTTCAAGTACTGCGCTCATTTCTCTTCCTCCGCAAACACCTTGAGCATGACCTCGTTCATGGCGCTCTTCGGCGGTATGGCTATGCCGCGCTTCTCGTCCCCGAGCAGCAGCAGCGTATCGCCCGGCGCTATGCCGAAGATC
>JAEEGL013248307.1_pt1 | contig 10223 bp, 11 predicted proteins | sample 9134231 | NCBI WGS metagenome assembly JAEEGL01 (sample SAMN16246548, study PRJNA631951) | gut metagenome | biome: gut microbiome; feature: rumen; material: fiber-attached | host: Bos | place: Iran: Karaj | collected 2018-10 | reverse complement strand
GTGGAGCGGCTGGAGCGTGCGGACCGACGGATCTGAAGAAGCGGGTGCCTCCCTGGAGTCGTGGCTTTCGGCCAGCCAGGATGCCGCCAGGATGTCGGGGCGGTTGGCGACTCCACAAGGAACGTTTCCATCCGGGTCGGTCGTGGGCGAGTGGGAGTTGACGGGGTTTCTCGGCCGTGGCGGGAGTGCGGAGGTCTACTGCGCCCGCCATCTCCGCCTCGGGACACCCGCCGCGCTGAAGGTGTTGCATCGGATCGAGGAGGGGCCAAAGAGACGCTTCGACCGCGAGGTCCGCTTTCTGATGTCGAATCCGGGGGCGTCGTTTCCGGCGTTTTACGGCGCAGGCGTCCACGGGGAGCGTCCGTGGATGGCGATGGAGCTGCTGGAGGATTATCCGCCGCCCGGCGATGATGCCGGCGTGGCGGCCTATCTTCTGGACGTGGCGGCCGGTGTGGCGGTTCTCCATGGGCGCGGGTGGCTGCACCGCGACCTCAAGCCCGCCAACATCCTCCGCCGCGCGGACGGCCACGCGGTGCTGGCGGACTTCGGCCTGCTACGCCCCATCGGCGAAGACCCGGCGGAACGGGCGGCGACGGGCGGCCTGGAATCGGTGGTGGACGGCCGAGAGGCGGGCGTGGGCACACCGGGCTACTCGGCACCAGAGCAGTTCTCCGGTGGCGATCTCACGCCCGCCACCGATGTGTTCGCGCTGGGCATGCTCGCCGATGAATGCTTCGGCGGCAATCCGCCGCGCGTCTGGGAGCGAATCATCCGCAGGGCGACGGCGTTTCTGCCGCGACAGCGCTATGCCGGTCCCTTGGAATTGGCGCATGCCGTGAAAATCCGCTTTCGTCGGCGGAATGCGGTGCTGGTAGTGGCTGTGGTCCTTGCGGCGGCGGCACTGGGAGGGTTGCTGTTTTGGGGGCTTCAAAAGACTGAGTCAGCCGGGGCAGACAGACAGCGGATGGCGGCCGTGCGCCGGGCGGAAAAAACGAGCCATGGGAAGGCCGTGGTCAAGGCCATCATTGAAGACTTGGTGCCAGTTCCCGACCCTGCCGGGGCGATTCGCGTCTTTGCGGAAGGGCAGGGAATCCCCCCGGATAAGATGCTGGAGGAGCTGACTTTTCCAAAAATGGGGTTGATCGGACGCCACGAAGTGACCCAGGAGCAGTGGGAGGTCTTGATGGAAGCCAATCCATCGAGGTTCAAAGGTGCGGATTTGCCCGTGGATAACGTCACGATTGCCGAATGTTTGGAGTTCATGGGACGCCTCAATCGGATGCCGGAAGTCCAAGAAGCGGGGCTTCAGTTCCGATTGCCGACAGAACTGGAATGGAGTCTGTCCGCCGCCCGGGATCCAAATTGCATTCCCGCCTTGATGGGGTCGAACATCAGACCAAGAATGCCTGAATTGACCGATTGGGGATGGTTTCAAGATAATTCTAGCGGGATAACTCATCCTGTCGGTCAAAAGGCGGCATCAGCGGCCGGGCTCTTCGACGTGTGGGGAAATGTGGCGGAACCGCTTTTCCCTGCAATCCTGGACGGCAGTTCTTCGGAGCCTTCTTTCTATGGTTTTGCCTGCCGGGGAGGCAGCATCTTGCAGTCTCAGGGTCCGGTGGAGCGCAGCGACAACATTCGTTACATCGGGAGAGATGTCGATTCGTTGCCCGAAGAATTCAAGAAATTGTTTGAGGGCAAGAAAGTTGCCGAATCCGCACAGGATCAGTTGTCAACTGACGATTCTCGGCGCCTGACAACAAGGGGGGAGACGCTTGGCTTGCGCCTTTGCGCCGACCAGATTGCATCTGATCAAGAACTGCCGTAGGCTGGGGGATTGACCTTGCCTTTTCAGGGCGGGGGGCCGCGATGTTGCTTCCTTTCCGGCGGAATGGACAAGCGACAAGGGACGAGGGACAGGCAGAGTGACGAGGGGCTTGAGGCGAGCGACGGGCGCGGGGGGGGGCACTGGGCCCATTTTTCTGGGGCCGAAAAAAGTCAAAAAATAATCCGTGGGTTTTCGTGGGGGCCGAACGAGTATGTAATAAAGGACCCAACGGAGATAGGACATGGACAAGAACAGGACAATGAAGAGTGGGGGGATGATGGCAATTGCGGTAGCGGGACTTGTTTTCGCGGCGCTGGGAAGTAGCTGCGAACGGACGCCGCCGGACGAGGCGGCGCTTCGCGAGGGGACGACGTTGGAGCTGAAAGGGGATTTCTCCGGCGCGGAAGAGAAATACGTGGAGGCGTGCGGGGCCGGGAATGGCGAGGCTTACAAAAAACTGGCGGATTTGATTGCCAACCGCGAAGCGTCGAAGATCTTTTTGGAGTCAAAACGAGATGTCGGCTGGGAGGCACGGGCACGGGCCGTGGTGGAACGCCTCGAGACGGTGGCGGCCCAGGCCGAGGGGCATGGCTGCGCCATCGACGGCATCGGAACGACATTGGCTTCGTATCGGAAAACCCTCGAAGAGGCGGCCAAACGCCTCGCAGAAGAACGCGCTGCGGCCGAGAAGCGCGAGGCCGAGGCTCGGGCGGCGGCGGAGGCCGAGGCCCGGGCCCGCGAGGAAGCACGGAAACGGGAGGAGGCGGAAGCGGCGGCAAAACGTGCGGCGGAGGCCGAGGCCGCCGCGAAACGGGCCGCGGAGGCGAAGAAGCGGGAATCGGCGGATTATTGCATCGAGAACGGACTGGAGCTGACGTCGGCCGCGTTCCGGGAGATCTGCCGGGCGATGAACTACAGCCAGAACACCGGGAACACCCTGGTGGACGACGAGGAGAATTCCAGGCAGCATGCGTTGTTCCGGGGCAAGCGCGTGAAGCTCACCGGGAAGATCACCAAGGTCGATAGCAAGCTGTTTGGCGGCGTGAAGATCAAGCTGAATGTCTACGGCGAAAGCGTGTGGGCGAATTTCCCGAGCATGTCACAGAGCGAAGGAAAGGAATTTCGTGTCGGCCAGTCCATTACGGTCGAGGGGAAGGTCGAAATGGCGATGATCAACCAATTCAACCTCGGCAATTGCAGCATTGTCGGCAGGTAGCGAAACGGCAAACAGAACAGGAAAGGACGAATACATGAACAACATCAGATGCCCAAAATGCAAATCTGAAATCCCGACGCTGGAGAAGGAGTGTCCGGTCTGCGGCGCAACGCTCCACTGGGGCGCACCGAAGCGGCCCGCGAACATGGATCCGGCGACGGCGGGAGGCGCGGCGGGGCAGAAGCGCAGGCGGCGGCGGAGAATGACCATCAAGCAGTGCATCGGATGGATTGTGGCTGGCATCGGAATTCCAGCCATCATTGGCTTGGTCGCGCACTTAGGTTCCGGGGCCAATTTCATGGTGGTCTTTTTCATCGCCTTGTTCGTGGTCACGACGATCATCGAGCTGGGCATGGTGATCAACCGGGATGTCCAAGGCATCCGGGAATGGCGAGAGGATCGTGAGTAGGCGGCGGCGGAGACGTTCAAGGGGGGCACGCAGAGAGAGAGGGCGGCACGGGGACCGCCCTGCCAGACTCTGACAGGAGCGCGGGAGACGTGAAAGGCGGGGCGCGGGATGGAAAGATCAATTTTGTCTCGGCGATCTGCCTGGCGCTCATCGAATTTGGCCTTCCAGCCGTCTTCGCTCTGATTGCTTGGGTGGAGGGAGGCGATTTTTTGGGTGGCCTATTGCATTTTCTGGTTTGTCGTGTCGGGGTTGATGTGGCCGGTCGGAGGACGCCGTTTTTTCTTGTGAGGTGACAAAATGGAGCATGATTGGTGTCGATCAAGTGATTGTGTGGAGACAGATAGAGCAAGCAACTCAGATGGAGGTCATATGAAACGAGAAACCCATGCCCCGATCATGTCTTTTGACATGAGAGGGCGATTTTGTAGGCGGAGAACTTTGAACTTGCGGGAGGGAGGGCGAAAGGGGAGAATCGGGGCGAAGGGAAAGGTCCGACGGGTCGCTGGTGCGGCATCGGCGGGACATGTCCCAAAAACAGAAGGGAACTCGAAGAACTCAGCATTTTTGTCTCTGATATCACATTTTTGCGTAGCTGCTAAACGACGCCTTTCCGAAAACGTACCACTTTTTTCGGCGAAACCAACCAGGTGCCAGGTCTTGACTCGAACCGCAGCAGAACTGCGCCCTAACGGGCGCGTTCTTGGCGTGTGTTCGAGTCAGGCCCGTGGTACGGCCTTCGGAGAGGACATTGATTCAAGGACGCGCTTTTTGTGTGCTTCAATCATGCCCGTTTCAAAGCAGGTCGAATTGTGGACATGATACCTATCTAGCAAAACAGATGTCGGCTGATCATTCGAAAACAATAAACCAGAACGGCACAAAATAATGAACAGTCAACCGAGACAAATGACAATGGCTGTCTTCGACTCAACAAATCTTGCAGGGAACCTTTTGTGGCTTATCTACAAGGCCCGACAAATGTCCGGGGCGGCAAATCAACTATCCATGGAAACCATTTCCCAACATTTCCCGGGAATCAGTTCCAGCCGAATCAGTTTGGAATTGAAGAAGCTGGAAGAAGCGGGCTTGGTATTGAAGATTGGGCCAGATCTCTATGATTTGACGGAAGCAGGACTTCATGAAATCCAACGCATGGGATAATGCAAAACCGACTCGTTCCAGCCACATATTTATTGGGCCTGAAATAGTTGGCGATGATGCAAAATCACTGGGAATGAAGCGAGAATAATTAATGATGTTACTACAACGGAGACAATACATGAACAACGACATGATAACGGGAAGATGCTGGATGGCGACGATTACGACTTCGGGGCTTATGCTTGCTGCGATGATGTTGATACTTGCCGGGGGAATGGGGTGTGGTGGGGCTTCCACAGAGAGCTGGTACCAAAAAGGGGAAGATGCCTATTGTGGACGCGGGCGGTCGCAGAGTGACGCAGATGCTGTTAAGTGCTATCGCAAGGCGGCAGAAAAAGGACATGCTGAGGCGCAGAACAAGCTCGGTACGATGTATAAAGAAGGCCGTGGGGTACCCCAAGATGATGCGGAAGCTGTCAAGTGGTTTTGCAAGGCGGCAGAGCAGGGGGATGCCGATGGACAATGCAATCTCGGTGTGATGTATGAACATGCTCGTGGGGTGACGCAAGATTACCAAGAGGCCGAGAAGTGGTATAGAAAAGCGGCGGAACAGGGATATGCGCGGGGACAAAGAAACCTCGGTTCGTGGTTTTACTGGTATGGGGAGGGCGTAGCCCAGCGCTACGAAGAGGCGGTTCGGTGGTGGCATAAAGCTGCAGAACAGGGAGACGCGGTTGCTCAGTGTGATCTCGGCATATGTTACAAGAGTGGGTGTGGGGTGGAGAAGGATTACGAGCAGGCTCTTTTATGGTATCAAAAAGCGGCGGATCAGGGAAATGATCAGGCACAGTGGAATCTTGGTTTGATGTACGAGTACGGCCATGGTGTAGAAAAGGACGATGAAGAGGCGGTGCTGTGGTATCAAAAGGCTGCAGACCAGGGGTATGCCAATGCCCAGTGTAATCTGGCTTGGATGTACGAGAAAGGGCGAGGCGTAGAACAAGACTACGAGAAGGCATTGTCATGGTATCGGAAAGCGGCGGATCAGGGGGATGCCCGGGGGCAGTGCAATCTCGGCAATATGTACTTCTGGGGCCGAGGGGTCGAAAAAGATGTCGAAGAGGCGGTGATGTGGTATCGGAAAGCTGCCGAACAAGGGTATGCCATTGCACAGAAGAAGCTCGGAGAAGCATACGAGGATGGATTTGGCGCACCAAAGGATTACGAGGAGGCAGTTCGATGGTATCGCAAGGCAATGGAGCAAGGAAATCTCGGTGCGATGCAAAAACTGGGTTGGATGTACGAGAACGGGTATGGGGTGGAGCAGGACGATACAAAGGCTTTGGCCTTGTACCGGAAAGCAGCGGAACAAGGAAATGCCGATGCTCAGTTTTCACTTGGCTGTAGATATCAAAAGGGGCGCGGTGTGGAACAGAACAAAGAGTTGGCAATGGAGTGGTACCAGAAAGCGGCAGATCAGGGGCTTGGCGTTGCGAAGATCAATCTTATGATGATGACTGCAACCGAAGAAGAGAAGGCCGAAATACACAACGCCCTTTCCGATATGAGTGTGAAAACGTATTATGCTGAGACGTTACGGAAGATGGAGAAAGAACGTGATGCGGCGAAAAGTAAAATCCATCAAGCGGGCGATATCACGACTATTACTCTTCCAGGCGGGGCGACGATGGAAATGGTGTGGTGTCCACCAGGAAGTTTCTTGATGGGGACTCAAGAACCCGAATTGCCCATCCCACATGCAGATGACGAAACACAACATAAGGTGACGCTAACTCACGGCTTTTGGATGGCAAGGACGGAGGTGACGCAAAAGCAATGGATGAGCGTGGAGGGGTACAATCCGTCGGAGCACAAAGGGGCTGATTGCCCTGTGGAATGTGTCAATTGGAACGATTGCGAAGAATTTTGCATGAAAGTTGGATTGCAGTTGCCGACGGAGGCTGAATGGGAGTATGCCTGTCGTGCGGGAAGTACCGGTGATTTCGGGGGGACGGGTGAGGTGGAGGACATGGGGTGGTGCGATGAGGAATGGGGGGAGGAAACAATACATCCGACAGGGCAGAAGAATCCAAATGCGTGGGGGTTGTACGATATGCACGGAAATGTGCAGGAATGGTGTGCAGATTGGTACGATGACTATTCAGGCGGAGAAGAAACAGATCCAACGGGGGGATGGGGTGACATGCGTGTCCTTCGCGGGGGAACTTCCATGGCTTCATCCCGGGACTGTCGATCAGCTTCTCGATTCAGGTGCCCTCCTTCCGTAAATGCCGCATTCTGTGGGTTTCGCCCGGTGCTGAGGGATGATTGACAGTAAAAACGCTAGAGGACGAGTTGGGGGGAAGCCATGGGTGGATTTGCTTGGTGGTTGCTTGGGGAATTCAAGAAGCCCCAACGATGAGATTGAGCCGTTTCTGAAACGGGGCGAATAGCACCCGCCAAGAAACTTCAAAACAAGGAATCATAAAATGAAAGTCAGAAAAAGTATTACTAGTTTTTTCTTGGTCTGCTGTTGCATGGCAGGAGCATTTGATTCACAAGCAGAATCGGAAATGATTGACGGAGTGACCTGGAAATTTGACAAGAAAACAACTGGCGTTGTTGTCACAATGGGCCCATGCAGGGGGAAGATAGCGATTCCAGCTGTTTTGGGTGGGTTATCCGTAACAAAAATCGGAATGCAAGCATTTAAAGAGTGTACCGAGCTGACAGCCGTGATGATGCCGGATAGCATAACGGAAATAGGGCTTGAGGCGTTTGCCGGGTGTCGCGGTCTGAAAGAGATTACAATCGGCAGAAGTGTGACAAACATTTGGTGGGGGGCATTTTGTGGATGTAGTGAGCTCAGTGAGGTAATGATCCCAGACGCTGTAATGACTATTGATGGGGCGGCATTTCGCGGGTGTCGTGAATTGATGAAGGTCGTGCTTGGCAAGAACGTAAAAGCAATTGGAGATGAGGCGTTTTCCGATTGCAGGAAGCTTACAGAATTGACGATTCCCGACAGCGTGGAATCTATTGCGAGCCATGCATTTGACGGTTGTCCTCTTTTCGACACGAAGAGCGATCCTGGTTTTCGCGTGTTGGCTGGATGGGTTTTCCGTCGTGAAGACGACCTTTACCTGCCGACCTCCGTGAATTTGGCGGGGTTTCGTGGAATTGCCGACGGAGCTTTTTCTACCAGTTCAGAGTTGGAGGAGGTTACACTGCCCGACAGGATCAAAAAAATAGGTGATGATACTTTTAACAATTGTTGGTCTCTGAAAGACATTTCAATTCCCAACTGTGTAAAGGAAATTGGGAATAGCGCATTTTTGCGCTGTTCTAGACTCAAGAAAGTGACGATACCGGACAGTGTCTTAAGCATTGGGAAATGTGCGTTTGACGGTTGTTCTGCATTGAAATCGGTGTCGATTGGAAACAACGTGACGAATCTTGGGTGGCGTGCATTTGCCAACTGTGGTGATTTGGAGACCCTTACGATACCGGATAGCGTGACAGCCATAGGCGAAGAGGCGTTTTCCGGGTGTAGCAGATTGACATTTGCAATACTTGGCAAGAATGTGACAACAATAGGAGAAAACGCTTTTAGCGATTGTTCAGGGTTACTGTCCGTTACGATACCGGACAGCGTAACGGAACTCGAAGATGAAGCATTTGCCAGATGCCGAGGTCTGAAATCGGTGACGATTGGAACAATGGTTCGGCGTATTGGGAGGGGGGTGTTTGTTGGGTGCGACAATCTGGAGAGGTTGTCTGTGCCGGCATCATTCAAGGAAACAGGTATCCTGGATAATGTGCGATTGCCGCCTGAATGCCAGATTATTTATCGCTAGCGTGTGGAAGAACGGGATGCTATGGACAACTCGTTTCAATTGAATGAACGTCTCTGAACAACATCCATATACGAAACGATAATATGGCCATAAGAACAGCGGCCACCTTTTTCGTATCAACGCTCTTCTTTTGAATGTAATGCGTAGTAATGTGTTGGGAATGATCATTCAGGCGAATGAAATGAAAATCGAAATCCACATTAGAAGTTTTTCGGGACAATCGGCCGGGCCTATTTATCTAAATGCCTATGTCAATGCAGATGACGGTTGCGATTTGCAAAAAGAACTGATGCGATACATGACTAATTGGTTGGAGAAGGTCGGCTTGCCAACAAAGGTGTTGCCTTTATCGTTTCAAACTCCTTCCAAGGCTTGTGCCGTCGTCGAAACTCGTGGGTTCAATTTGCTTGGTTCAGCAACAGTTGTCTTCTCCCGGACTGTCCACCTTAACCCTGAATTACAGAAATGATGGGATTCTGATGCACGAGTAATGAAGGAGAAAGAATCATGACAATAAACAGATTGTGCCCGAAGTGCAAACATGAAATATCGCTGGGACAGCCGTCCTGCCCTGGTTGCGGTGCGAAACTGAAATGGAGGACGCCTCACTCGGGTATTCGCACGATTCCTACGGGAGCGGCTGGCGGTTCGGAGATTCCGCCTCGGTCAGTACAGAAGCCTGTCGCTGCGCCCAAGACCACTGGTCAAGTTGATATAGAAGTATGTTCGATGGAGAAGCCTCCAGCGTTGCAATCGGCAAAAGACCAAATGACTAAACCGGCAATTGCACCGAAGGAATCATCCCTCCAACCCGAGACGATTAACAAGAGTGGGGGGGCATCTTCAAAGGATGGTGCGCCTTCCGTGAACGCGAAGCGGCAAGGGCAGGAACGCCCCGAGACAACAGCGGTTACTCACAACGTGCCTGCAGATGTGCGGTTTCTGCGATTCTTTTCCTCATACTGCCTTATCGCGTTGTGGGCCGTGTTAGTTATCGCACTGATTGTGTTCTTCGTTCCAGTTGGGCAGAAAATGGAATACTCTTCATATTATTATGGGGAGAGGAGCTCCTCAACCGTAACTCTTTTCCACCATCTCAAATTTTTTCTGTCATTCTTGGGGGAAGGAGACGGACTTGACATTCGATATTGGATCGCAGTGGCGGTGAATTGTGTGACCCTTTTCGCCTGGTCGGTTTACGCCAAATCGGTGGCGAATGAGGCAGCAAATCATTCTCACATCCTGGACTTGGCCACTCGAAAACCGGGGGCGAGCTCTGGCTGGTTAAAGACTTTTTCTTTTGTGTGGAAAGGATTGGGCATTCTCGTGGGGATTGCCTCTGTTGTGGCCGCAATTAAATGCTTAGATCTCGACTTGTCGCCGTTGTTTGCGGTGGTGTTGTGCTTGTGTTGCTTGCTATTCTGCGGCACATTGGCTGTATTTTGCTGGGGGATGGGGTGCATTTTTGCAATGCAAGCATGGAGCGAAGGAGCAGCGAAAGTAATTGTTTGGATAGCTTCGGAGCATTTTGGCAATTCTGATGGGGCAGATAGCGTTTTGCATTCACGTCTGGTATCACCCGAACGGGCGGGGCACTTTTCTCATCTAATGAAATAACGCGAATTATGGGGGAATTTCTATTGGGGAACAAGGACCAGTCTATTTGCATCTCCGACTGTCCCCGTAGCGCGGGGCAGAAGGGCAGCGCGAGGGAAAAGGGGATGAAAGGCCGCTCCGTTGGCGCGTAGGGAGCGGGAGGGCAGCGGGAAGAGAGGTGCGCGCGGCAAGCCGCGCAGAGAAAAGTGAAAAGAG
>JAEEGL012942162.1_pt1 | contig 10223 bp, 13 predicted proteins | sample 9134231 | NCBI WGS metagenome assembly JAEEGL01 (sample SAMN16246548, study PRJNA631951) | gut metagenome | biome: gut microbiome; feature: rumen; material: fiber-attached | host: Bos | place: Iran: Karaj | collected 2018-10 | reverse complement strand
TTGAGCATCTTCCGGACCCAACAATAGCACATTCCGGAAAAGTTTACAAAAATCTGAAAATAATTGAGAATACTTCTTCTGTCAGTTATGTAGCACTTCCGAGTGATTCTTCTGGAAGTTATACACAGACATTCAACAAGAATACAGATTTTACTATCGAGTTTGATTTAACTGAAGGTCAACAGATTCCGATATGGCTTAGGTATAAGCCAAGTGATATGTGGTCGGATTGTCCTATTAACACAATTGAAGATATGCTTGATCCAAATCAGCACCTTATATGGGACGGTGTTTATAATGCTGTAGTTGAATCGGCAAATCAAGGAAAATATCATATAAAATTCACAAGAGGTGCTGGTGAGACTACTATAGTACACTGGGATTTGGTTCTTACTGATACAAATGACAACATAATTCAAACTATAGATAGTGGAGAAAAGACATGGAGTACAGCCGGAGAAACTTTGTATGTTCCGTCTGAAAGCAACTACGGTACTATAACTGCTGCTTCTATGGGACAACAATATCGACTGGATGTGTCACTTAGATATCAGTGGGTGAATAAGAATTTTGAGATGAAATTCACTATGCCGAGTGGAATGACGAATATGAATAGCATTACTATTACTGGCAGCATTAACGGCAGCAGTAATAATATGCCTGTTGCATCTACTCCGGGTATTTCCAGTGGAGTATATACAAGGAATTTCACTGTAAAAGAAAGCGGAGATATGACTGTCACTTTCAAAGTAGTAGTAAGTGCAACTAACTACTATTACATTCAGAACGGCCTTGAATTCAGATATTCATTTGAGAACAATACTTCATGGACTGACTATGAGAGTGCAGCTCCAGTAACCATCGGTTCATATTGTACTATTTCAATGAAAGTAGTGAAGCCGAATATATTTAACTATGATAAGATAACGAACATATATTTTGAATGCAGGGCGAATACAGTCAAGTTGTATAATCTGGAGGTTCTTCCAGATCAAGTGACTGACAAAGTTGCATCTATATATAACAAGAGCATAACAACCGGAACAAATACGCTTGTTGTAAGTCCGGAATCTACAGAGAGTGCTATAGTAACGACAACTCCACAGCATCAGCACAGACTGAAACTGTATATTGCAAATGAAGTTACAGATACTAATTTAAAGAGAAAATACCAGTCATTTGACTTCAAATATGAGAATGCTACGAGTGCCACTACATATAATACCCTTGTGAACAATCAGAATTATACATTCCCTAAGACGATTGACACTAATGACATAACTGGTACAAAACTGAACACCGATTATCCGGATAGAGTGACTGTCACCTCGAAAGTTACTTCATTCTATGTATGTTTTACTACTGATATGACTAATCCTGGAAGCGTGACAGCCGATGGATCGATTATCGTTGATTCTACACATGGAACAGCATTGAGCGGTACAAGTTACAAGCATGCTTCTATATATACAACTGCTGCTACTTGGGATAAACTCAACATAACATATGCTATACCGTCCTCTTTGACTTCATTGTACAATACTATCCATATAGAGTTGTATGCTATGCCGAGTTACAGTGCCATTGGAAATCCGTCTTTATGTGTCAAACTTGCAGACGGTGTTTACAAGAAAAACACACTGAATGACAATTGGACTGTCGGAACAGCATTCATTGATACTGGAGACCCGGATGATTCTACATCATCAAATGCTACTGAGATTCAGAACCATTTCAATGACAAGCAGTATTGGGTGAATATGATTCTTGAAGCACATGGTATGAATGAATATGAGATTCTTGGATTCGGCACTAGTTTAATGGTTCCTAATATTATAGATAATGAAATTCCATTTTTGAAGAATAGAATATTCTATATGTACCTGAAGTGGAAAGTGAACGGAACTACTACATATCCAAGTTCAGTGACAATCAGAAACGGTATTCCTCCATACCCAGATTCAACACTCTGGAACAAATATAAATCTATATATGGAGAATATTTGCTGTGGTATCCTGAGGGAGATATGACAACGATGTTTACCAGACATTCTGGTCTTGATCATATAGAGGGAGATGTTGTTTATATATGTTTTGAGTTGTCTAATAATATATATGACTATACTATCGGAACTTGTCATCCTGAAGACAAATGGACTCCAGATTAGTTTGGTGTCAGTCCTATTGGTGGTTAGACATTCCCAAACGTGTTCACAGTTACCGCTGCGGACGGAACTACATTGACTGCTGACGGCACGAATTGGCCTGCACCAAAACTTCAAAAAGTATATTATATATGGCCTGCGAGAACAAATATTACAATGTATGTGAATAGCGGTCACGGAACTTCATATGCACAGGTGATGTATTTTGACGATGAGAAAGTTTGTCAAAATATGACTGTAGACAGTTTTGTTTCAAGTGATGATTATCATCTTATAATTGATTCTGTTACATATCAAAGTGGTATGCTTGAGCCTGTTTTGGGTGCAAGACCTTCAGACAATCAGATGGTATATGGAGTATTACCATTAGTAGAGTTTGAACATTGGGAAGTGAAACTGGTAGGACAGTTGTTGTCTGGTATATCAAGTCGCACATATTCAGTCAATACAGTTCCTGTTTAGACAAGAAACCTTCCATTCCAGACAATCTATGTTACTACAAATACAACTCCAGTTGTGACAGAAGAAGTAAGATATATGAATATACAATATAGCGGAACTATAGCTATAAACGGCGGTTCTGGTATCATACTTGCTACTTGTGATATGGATGATTAGCCAACAGGACAAGGACATATGTATTATGAACAACCGAATGACGTACTTGATGATTGGAATCATATAAGTGTAAAAATAACAAAATCAAGTGACGGTGAGTTCTCAATGACTGCCCACTATTGGAAAATTGCCGGAACTCTTACTCTTACCAGAGACGTACAAGCAGGCGAAAGATTATGGGTATATCAGATTTTACGCAATGCAGTAGAAGTAGAACATGCAACAGAATTTACTTGGCATAGACTTGGATCAGTTGGTTCTTCAAATAAATTTGGTTCATTGACATCTTGGGAATCATGGACTACGGAGAATCCACGATATAGCAATATAGTATAATTTAATCAAGAAAGACAAGAAATGGCTAATTATAAGATAACGAACATAGGAGAAATAGTAAATAAGTTCATCAAATATTCTCCGACATTATATAAGAGATATCAAAAGGAGATAGCTTCACTTGGTAGTTCTTCTGTATTGCTGCATACAAGAGAGACTGATCCGGATGACGGTCCTAATTTATATTGTCCTTATTTTGCACAGTTCACTGACGGAACTCTCAGAACTACGTTCTTCTATAATAGCGGAACAATGACTATCAGGTTTGATGGTGAAAGGGGTAACATGCCGAGAGTGCGCTGTGATGAATATGACTTGAACGGTTATGCATATGAATCATAGAATCTCGTCTGTCTTGATGATCTTTATGTGGATTTCAATAAATACAGGCTGACTGTCAGATTCCATAGAGTGACATATTCCAATCCTAATACTATATTCACTCCTGTCACAGAAGACTGTGAGATGACACATACCAGAATTTCAAGAACTACTTCATCAACACTTGATACTGTAGTTTATGAGATTACTGCAGGTACATTCGTGAGACTTAGGATACCTGCTAATCCAGGAGACTCAATCAAAGTTGATTTGAGTACACTGTCTGAAGAAGGAAATATCGGATCGATAGATACTATCAGTCCCACAGATCCTGCTGCAACTATAGTTGATGACAAATATTATTATAATAATCCGTCTGAGGCATGGCAGAAATTATATGAACCGACAATATCATTCAACAGGACTCAGGAACAGAAGATAAGTTTCGGGACAATTTATTATATAAGAGATATCGAGAGCAACCAACAGGTAGATATATACTGGACACCGAAAGTAAGATATACTGTCGGCATCAATTCTACTGGTCTTATTAACATAGTTGATGGACTTGAACATTATCATTCTGGAGACATAAGATATGATTAGGGTGCAATTATTCTCAACCCGGAAAGACGTGGAACATACAGATGTTCTTGGAAATACCAACAGGAGATTTTTCTTGGTGTCCAGTTGATGATGAGGATTACTACAGTAAACAACCAACCACATAACGAGAAAGACGACTACAAAGAACTCATCATTGAGAGATATGTGAATGGAGAGAAGTTGGATAATGATATGACTATTGATATCGGTTCTGTAAGTACACTTGAATATACTGAACCATATGAGACTCGTGCTGATTTGCTGGCTGCATCAAAAGCACAAGGATATAATTTCTTTAATACTGCCGATTTGTTTGAAGGATTGAGTAAGTTTCCTATTACTGTAGAGAATGGAAAAGTTAAACTGAACAAATATACTATATCATTTAGACTGAAGCCGAGACTCAAGATAAGAGAGAGCAGCATCACTGTCATAGGTGCGCTCGGAACACCATCTATCACTAATGTTACTATGAATGATCACTCTCTCGGAAATATCGGCCTGACTCCACTTGGACCGAGTAGATGGAAGACAGTCTTACAAATAACTGAGGATATGTTGACTTTCGCTACAGAACCGCCTTTAGATACTTTGTTCTTTAATATAAATATCGGGCCTCTTGAAAATACTACAACTGGAGCAAGTGTAACAGGAATGTACTTCGGTCTGACTCCGACTACTATAGGCACTAATAGTTATATAGAAGGTGTGGCTAATTATAGTTTGACATATCCGAGTGCTAACTGGCAATATGGAATCAATATGTATTTCGTCATACAGTCAAACATAATCATTGATATCACTGTCATAAGGAATGATAGTGATATACGAGTCATTGACATGAATGCCGGTAGTACTGAATTGACATTCTCAGGAAACACATGCACATACAACACACTTCCGTCAAATCCGAATCAGATAAGTTTTGAATTCTTTATGAATTCAACTGTAGCTGAGGGTGAATACACATACAAATATACTGGAACAGTGAATGGAGAAACCGTAATACAACAAGAAGGACCGTACAGTAATTCACATATAAGCATATTGTGGTTCAACATACCAGCAAACGGTTCAAAAGTGCTGAATATAGAAGTAACTCATCAGAATCAGCCTAAGACCGTTACTGTAACATTCACTATGCCGACTGGATGGTCTTCTACTACTGGCACATGGCCTCAATTATATAGATTGTATTATAGATTGAATGGTTCTTATCCATTTATGGAAGAATCTGCATTTTCTCTTAATGATTCCGGACTTGTTAGGACATATAGTGCAAATCTTCCAGCAGATTCAACTGGCACGAGACTTGTATTCAAGCCGAATAATTCTGATGGTATATTAAGATCATATAATTGTATTACTACAGTAACGACTGGTGGTTCTACATCTACAACTTCTAATTCCGGTACTCTGACATCATCAACTACATATACATATTGTCCGAACTCATGGTAGTATGTGACTCTGTAGGGAAATTCTACTAATATTACATTTGCAGTCACATTTGATGCAAATACTTCATATTATGTTACTTTGCTTGTTACCACCAATCTGTTCTTGAAAATACAGAAACAGGATGGTTCTTCATGGAATGAAGTGCCGTTTACTATCAATCTGCCACAGGATATATCAATAGGCTATACTTCTAATCCAAGTCTTTCACTTAGAGTTTATCCGAATACATCTGCTGTTGAGACTGGACATAGTATTACAGACTATAATCCGAGATATTCACTTTATAAAGTAAGTTCTGGAGGCACTGAGACTCCAATCTCAGGTAGTCAGAATGTTCCGGTTTTCACAACAGATACTTCTGAATATACGAATATTTACATACTTTCTTCTTTATTTTAGGAACTTAGTGCTGGAGAAAAACTGAAGATAAAATTCTTGTCTGATACTGTGGAAGATCCTGTACCAGTTCTTTATGTGATATTGAAGTGTGATGCTTCAATGAATAACAGAAACTTGAGAATAAACTTTGACGGAACATATAAACCGAATACAACAAACCCGGCTATAGCAACAACTACAGCATTTAATTGGTATGTTTAGGATGACGGAAGACTTGTATATCAGACAGCATATACTCTAAGGCAGAATGCACTGTTCCAGTATATGTTGCCAAAAATGACTTTGGGAATGAATGCAAATGCATTTGCTGGTGGGCATGTAACTATATTCGTTTCTTATTCATCAAGTCTGCCGACTATCGGGAATTCTGCACTTACATTCTCAGACACTGAAGGAAACTATAATAGTGTTTATGATTCTACTCTTAATGACGGAAGTGCAGTTCCTAATTTCAGTTCTGAACAGGCACAGGCATTCAGTATAGCCGGAATAACAAGCACAACACACAGCATCAACCAGATAACTGCTTGGGTTGTTGAAGTCAATATGATTTCTCCGGTATATGACACATATAGAGTAAGGGAATATACTTGGAAAACTCAGACACCCGGTCCAACAAAGTTAGCACCCGGAAGCGGAACGACTATTCCAGACGGTTATATCAATACTATACAAGACACTATGGTTCGTATTGAGTTGAATCTTGCTGGAGCCACGAATGTGACTGCTGAAATTGATTAGAACTATTATAACCGTTGGGGCGGTTATCCGAATCCAGAAGACGTAGTGGATAATATATTCAAAAACTACTTTGAAGTATATGATGTCCGCACATGGAATGGCAATGATTTCAGTGACAGTCCACATAGCACGGCTGGTTATCCGTATTATAAAGACGGAATTGCTGCTAATACATCACATGTCATATATCTTAGGATAACACATGATTTCAATATATCAAGATTCCCTGGTCAAGAAGGACAATATAATATAAAATTCTCAGTAAATGCATTTACAAGTGTTCCACCGACTAACTGGATTTGTCTGGCTTCTGATTCTACATGGCCAGATGAGAATAGGAGAGGAACTAAGATGGAATATCCAGTGTTATACAGATACCATCGTTAGGATCCCGGAGATTCTGAACCAAGAGACCACTTTAAGAGATTATCACTTGATATATATAAGAATTATTTCTTCGGTGCTATCTCTCCGATACAACGTACAGTAAAAATTAATTATGCTATGAATGTCAGTGAACTTGATACATTCTCATATAATGTGTATAGTGCAGATTTAAGGAAGTCATGTACGGAACAGTTTGGAGACGGGTATGGCAATTATTTCACCGAAGAATGGGATTGGATTCCTCTGAGTACTGACAATATTATGAGGATATACAAGACTACAAGCACTTCCGGATGGGATGATGATATAAACTGGACGAATTATTTTGAGATAATCAGTGTAGTTCAAGGTGGTGATGGAAGCAGTTATGATGAATGTTATTATACTCTTACGTTCAAAATGGTAAATGACAATTCACAATACTATGACTATGAACTGCTTCCGAGATTCTTACAGCAAACTTCAGACGACTCATTGGATTCACTTCAGTCTGGTTCTCAATATAAGATAGATCTTCTGTTGTATTCAAAGGTAATCACTCTTTCTATACACACAGAACCAACTTTCTATGGAATATTCTGCCAGGATACTATGTTAGAAGAACTATATCAATTAGGTGGAGATCACGGTGGTTATTTCAAATATCTGTATTTTGCTCTGACTGCATTCGGATACGGTCCGTGGGTCACAAGTTCTACTTTTTAGGATGATACATATGTATATAATATTGAGATGCAACCAAATGGTTATGGTGGTGCAACTCCAATGGGCGGATAGTCTGTTGGAACAATGCCGAGTTATGATGAATGGCCAGTTACCGATGAAAGTATGGCAAATCCTCACAGAAAAGACACTACAAATGGAAATCTTATCACTACAAAAAATCAAGACTGGAGTCAGACGATAAATGGATTGAGATACTGGACTGCTTCTGGTGGAGGTTGGGCTGCATGTTCCGATGGTCAGCAATATGATATAGTGTTTGGTGGACGGGCAGATTTAGCAGATCCAATACAATGGAATATAAATTTATATGATTTGCAGCCTGGATGGGATAACTTCTTCCAGAGACATCTGAAATTCTATAAAGATTGTCATACTTATTATGTATTTGATGTATAGTATGATTCATATGGCAATCCTACTCCTGAATCAACATAGGGAAGGTTTAATTATGCGTTCTTCTGCTTATAGACATTCTCATAATGAAAATAAATACTAAAAATGATTTCTAATTTGATAATTTATGAAACTTTCAAGAGAGACAAAGATACAGTTATATAATGTGATAATGGAGAAACTTGCTGTTTCTGTCAGACAGCATCTGAATGAACTCAATACACAGACTGTCAAGAATGCATCTGACAAAGTGAAGCTGAAGTCAAGACTTCTTATCAGTGATAAAAACCATGATGAAATTGATGAAGAAAAGTTCAAGGAATATATCTCAAAGCAGACTAATCCTGCTTACGTCAGGAGACTTCAAAAACTCCATGATGAAGGAACTCTTGCAAAACATATTCTCAGACAGCAGCATATCATCAGCACTATGGCAAACTCTGACTTTGAATGGTTTAGGGAACATTATGATGAGTATAAAGTACCTCTGTCTCCTGAGTTCCTTGAAGGAAACGAAGATTCATACGGTATGAAAACTACTAAGAGAGAACCGACTGAGGATGAACATAATTTCTACAGGTTCTTTGTCTCTATGGGAACTGACACTGACGGAATGAAACCGGAAGATATACAACGATATCAGAAAGCATGGAGACAGTATTATATAGATACTCTTAATATAGATCCTCTAAATATTTGATAAATCATCCTAATATTTGTAAAAATCTGAATCATAATTTGCTTGGTTCAGATTTTTTGTTTATCTTTGCACTGTCAAATCAAAAATATAATTAGTTATGAGAATCAACAACAAAGAAAACAAGTTACTGCACAAGGTGCTGTTCCGTAATGAGAAGAACTATCATCTGTGGGCTGACAAAATCAAAGACTTCAATAAGCAAGTCAAGGAAACTAACAGGATTCCGGCAGATGCTGGTGTAATTCCTGTAACATTCTTCGGCACTGAGGATTTGTATATCAATGATTTGTGCTGGAGTATGTTCGAAGACTGGTTGATTGGTCTCGGAGTACAATAATGATAAGTATGGATTAGAGAGTGAGCCAGCAGTCTATTGTGGAGGAAATGACTGCTGGCTCTTTTATTGATATATAAAGAAATAGAAAAATAAGAATGATTAAAATTCAATACACAGAGGAAGAAGGAAAGCATCTGTTTTTCACTTCAGATACACATTTCAACCATAAGAATATCATCAAGTACACAGATAGACCTTTTAGTTCAATAGAAGAGCATAATCAGACATTGATTGATAACTGGAATTCTGTAGTCGGACCAGATGACACTGTGTTTCATCTTGGAGATTTTGCATTCGGAACATTCAATCAGTGGAAGATGATAAGAGAACAGTTAAACGGACATATTGTTCTGATATTAGGAAACCATGACTTTGCTCAGTGTGACAATATCAGCAGATTGAATGAACTGTTTGATTTCGTCAGTCAGCAGATGCTAATCAGAGTCGGAAAGAAGAGAATCATTCTCTCTCATTATCCGATGCTGTGCTATAGCGGCTATAATTCAGAGAAACATCCGACATGGCAATTGTTCGGGCATGTGCATCTTAGGAAATCCGGAGTCTATGAGGGAGATATGTGCCGGCTTGAAATGTGCTACAGGACTCAGTATGAAGTCGGGGTTGATTTGAATAATTTCACTCCAGTCAGTTTTGAATCAGTAAGGGAAAGAATCAATATCCAGCAGAGCACACAGACAAATGTTCTGAGATGGGTGAAATAAACATTTAAAATATTGTAGTTATATATCTTGATTTTTGTGTCTTAACAGATAGATATTTAAAACACAGAAAGAAAGATAATGGCTATTATTACAAGAAACATTACATCAAGATTCTTTTTTGATGAACTTGATAGTGACATCGATGTCACTGAATATCATTATGAACTGAAAGAATTGAGTCGAAAATGTACTGATGAAATTCTGAAATACTTCGGAGATGACACATATAAAACTGATTCTGTATATATTTCAATTGCCGGATCTTCATATTATTCAAAAGCATATCTGATTAATATTGACGTTAAATCAGA
>JAEEGL012536573.1_pt1 | contig 10223 bp, 8 predicted proteins | sample 9134231 | NCBI WGS metagenome assembly JAEEGL01 (sample SAMN16246548, study PRJNA631951) | gut metagenome | biome: gut microbiome; feature: rumen; material: fiber-attached | host: Bos | place: Iran: Karaj | collected 2018-10 | reverse complement strand
GTAATGCCTACATGGAAGCTGTCGGGAATGTCAGGGCTTTCTGCCAACAGCTCGCGTCCGTTGAGTGTGACCTTTATAGTGTGACCGCAAACTTCTATGGTGAGGCTTACTGGTTCTTCCTGTCCTATTTCAAAAGGAAGATTTGCTATTTTTCTGTTCTCAATGGGTTCTTTTGACCCTTCCGGAAGCGGAATTATCTGCCAAATATTGCAGCCCAGGGAATATGCAACCACCTCAAAGTGAAGTCCGTAATACTTGTCGCCGTTTTCATATGCCCGGACATCATCGGATATTACTATTATCGGAGCTCCGTATCCCTTGAAGTCGCAGTGGGTTGATATTTTTGCCCCGTTCTTGTATTTCTTTTTTGTCAGAATGCTTATGTAATCATAATCCGATATTTCTTCATTATAACTGTTCAGAATGCAGTTGTCGGAGATCTCAAACTTGTGATCCGTCTTTTTGAAAGTGGGGTTGAGGGATGAGACATAAAAAAAGTCATCATCGAGTTTTGTCTGCCTGTTGAAAGCGAATTTTGTCTCCTTCATAAACACACCTCGTCGTCATGTTTTGGAATATTTTAGCACATCCTTCGGATTATTGTCAATGCAGACGAAACAAGTCAGGATTGTGTTGAGAGTGTTTCGCCGGTTTTTTTGAGGAACAGCATATTCCTGAAACGCAAAAATGAATAATTGGCATTGACAAATTGCAAAAATAGTGCTAATATATGCACATTGAACCCCTGAAAATGAAAGAAACGAGTGTGTGATATGCAAAACGAAGATATAAATGCCAAGCTCAAGACCATATCAGAGAAAATGGAGCCGGTGATCAGAGAACATGACACGAAATTTGAATTTTCCGAGACAACACATCTGATCGAGCAGTCTTCATATAGGTACTCACTTCAGGAAAGATCCACTCCGAATCTGTACAGAGAGCTCTATGATTATGAGTCTGTTCCGAAAGTGTCATTCAACCACAGGTATGTTCCTATAAATATGCCCGAAAAGATCTGGATCACTGACACTACTTTCCGTGACGGTCAACAGGCAACTCAGCCGTTCACGGTTAAGCAGATAGTTGACCTTTACAAAATGATGCACAGGCTCGGAGGGCCGAACGGTCTTATCAGACAGTCGGAATTTTTCGTCTATTCCGAGAAGGACAGGGAAGCTCTTCTGAAGTGCATGGAACTCGGTTATGATTTTCCCGAGATCACAACATGGATAAGGGCAACGAAGAGCGACTTTGAACTTGTCAAATCACTCGGCATCAGGGAAACAGGCATTTTGGTAAGCTGTTCAGACTATCATATATACAATAAAATGAATCTGACCAGAAAATCCGCCCTTGACAAATACCTCGGAATCATCAAGGATGTTCTGGAAATGGGCATATCACCGAGGTGCCATTTTGAGGATATTACCAGGGCTGACTTTTACGGATTCGTGGTGCCTTTTGCCGAAGCGCTTTCGGGTCTCTCGAGAGAATCAGGAATACCGATCAAGATACGGGCATGCGATACAATGGGATACGGTGTATCCTACCCCGGCGCTGCGCTTCCGAGATCCGTTCCTGGGATTGCATATGGTTTGACACACTATGCGGGAATCCCGTCAGAGCTTCTCGAGTGGCATGGCCACAATGATTTCTACAAGTCGGTTTCAAACAGTTCTACCGCATGGCTGTACGGATGCTCATCCGTGAACTGCGCACTTCTCGGAATAGGCGAGAGATGCGGCAACACCCCTCTCGAAGCTATGGTTATGGAGTATGCTTCACTCAGGGGAACGACAGACGGAATGGATACCACAGTTATAACGGAGATAGGCGAATACTTCAAAAATGAGATAGGATATGACATACCTCCCAAAACACCGTTTGTCGGCCGCGATTTCAATGTTACAAAAGCCGGAATCCACGCTGACGGACTGATGAAAGATGAGGAGATATATAATATTTTCAACACTGAAAAGCTTCTCAACAGACCGGCTCAGGTCTCAATTGATGCTCACAGCGGGCTCGCGGGAATAGCTCACTGGCTGAAACATCGCTGCCCGGACGCTGATGCTGAAAATATTGACAAGCATTCACCGGTCGTACTTAAGATGAAATCCATTATTGATGAGGAGTATGCTACCGGAAGAACGACCAGCATGAGCGATGGCGAGCTGATCAAAATATATCACAAATCAAAATAATACAGGCATACGAAAGCCACTATTTACCGTATCACGCTATGATATGGCAATAGTGGCTTTTATCGTTTAAACAGGCATTATGGCAGAAATGTATTGTGAATCTTTGTGTTCTCTGATTTAGTGAAGCAAAAGCCAAAATCGAGCGATAAAAATATTGTGAATATGTCGGTTTTGTGCTAAAATTACATATGAACGCAACCACGGACTATGGGGGAAATATGAAAATAGTTTTTTTGGGAGATTCCATCACTGACTGCGGGCGAAACGCAGACAACGGAAGTATGAGTTCTATCGGTCAGGGATATGCCTGCCTGATAGCCTCAAGACTCAATAGAGATGAGCCGAAAATACATGAGTTCATTAACAGTGGAGTCAGCGGAAGCCGCATAGTTGACCTGTATGCAAGGATCAAAAGCGATTGCTGGAATCTGGAGCCTGACGTTATTTCAATCCTTATCGGAGTGAATGACGTATGGCATGAATGCGGAGGCAACGGTGTGGAGGCTGATCGGTTTTACAATGTATACAAAATGCTTGTAAAAGATACACTGAACCGATTGCCGGATGCAAAAATCATTGTAATGGAACCTTTTGTGGTCAAAGGGTATAACACGGTAGGAACATGGGAAGAGTTCCGTGCTGAAGTAGAAAAAAGAGCTTGCGCAGCGCGGAAGGTAGCAGAGGAATACGGTGCGACTTTTATTCCGTTGCAGGAAGTATTTGACAGTGCATCACAAACCGTTGAATCGACATACTGGTCTGCCGACGGTGTCCATCCCTCCCTTGCGGGTCATCAGCTGATCGCTGACGAGTGGATCAGAGTGTTCAAAGAAGAATCAGGCGGATTGACTTAAGCATATAATAAATGTATTTCACATAAAGGAGCAAGTAAATTGAACAGCATTATTAAAGAATTGTCACTTATAGGTATAGTTCCAGTAATAAAAATAGAAGATCCCGAAAATGCTGCTCCTCTTGCAGGAGCTCTTTCGAGAGGAGGTCTCCCGTGTGCCGAGGTTACATTCAGAACTTCCGCTGCAAAAGAGGCTATATCGATAATTGTAAAAGAGTATCCCGATATGCTCGTGGGTGCGGGAACCGTGCTGACCAAGGAACAGGTGGATGACGCAATTGAAGCAGGAGCCAGATTTATTGTAACACCCGGGTTCAACCCTGAAATAGTTGATTACTGTTTGTCGAAAAATATTCCGATAGTTCCTGGAATCAACAATCCGTCCGGAATAGAGCAGGCACTCTCAAGAGGACTTGATGTCGTTAAATTTTTCCCTGCAGAACAGTCGGGCGGAGTAAAGATGATCAAGGCCATGTCAGCCCCATACGGAGCCGTAAAGTTTATGCCTACCGGAGGAATCAATCCTTCAAATATACGTGACTATCTTGCTTTTAATAAGATTTTGTGCTGCGGCGGAAGCTGGATGGTGGATGCCAAACTGATAGCGTCAAAAGATTTTGACGGCATAGAAAAACTGGTGAGAGAAGCCGTCGACACGATGCTCGGACTCAAATTCAGACATGTTGGAATCAATTCATGCTGTTCCGAAAAAGCCGATGAATGTGCCGATTTCCTTAATAAGGCATTCTCATTTGAACTTGACAGGAGATCTGCTTCTACTTTCGCGGGTGCACAGCTTGAAATAATGAACTCCGAAGGCCGGGGCACACACGGACACATTGCCATCGAAACGCAGAATGTGGAAAGGGCTGTATACCATCTTGGCAGAAGAGGCGTTAAATTCGATATGGACAGTGCTAAATATGATCAGTCAGGCGCAATGACATTTATATATCTGTCTGAAGAGATTAACGGATTTGCATATCATCTGGTTAAGTGATCATGAGATTTAAAATATGCGATCTTGTAAAAGGGAGCCTTGACGATTACAAGGCGCATGGTCCTATCAACATCGCGCTAATCGGTGACAGCGTCACTCACGGGTGTCTGAATGCCGCGGAAGGCAATCATTATGACACTGTTTATCACAACAGGCTAAAAATGATGATAAACACTGTATATCCGGACATACCGGTGAACATAATTAATTCCGCGGTGGCAGGAGAATGTGCCGGATATGCGGTGCATAACTTTGACAGAGATGTGAAAAGATACATGCCGGATCTGGTCATCATCTGCTATGGACTGAATGATGTGAACTTCGAGCTTGAAGATTTTAAAAATAATCTCAGAGAGTTTTTTAAGAGAACAAACGAGCTCGGCATTGACTGCATATTCATGAAACCCAACATGATGTGCACCGAAGTTGACGACTCGCTGGTGATTCCGGAAGAGAGAGGGTATGCGGAAATCGTCACTGTTTATCAAAATGAAGGCAGGTTCGATATGTTCATGGAGGAAGCGGATAAAGTAGCGGCCGAATTCGGTATTACTGTGTGTGACTGTTATTCGGAATGGAAAAAAATGGCTGAATCCGGAATAAACATAAACAAATTGCTGGCTAACGGGATCAATCACCCGACCAGGGAAATGCATAAGCTGTTTGCGGAAAAACTGTATGAAACGATTTTTTCGGAAAAGTTTGACGAAAAGAGTTACTCAAGCGCCATAGGCGGCGGTCTTTGGCGAGGCTGATATTATTGAAAGGATATGACTTATATTATGAAAAGAGTGGTTACATTCGGTGAGCTGATGCTGAGACTGGCACCAAACGGTTATTACAGGTTTTTTCAGAATGACCAGATGCAGGCGACATTCGGCGGAGGAGAGGCAAATGTTGCAGTGTCTCTTGCAAATTTCGGACTTGACAGCGTATATGTCACAAAGCTGCCAAAGCATGCAATAGGTCAGGCTGCAGTTAATTCCCTCAGATATTTCGGCGTTGATACCTCAAAAATCGTGAGGGGAGGAGACCGTGTGGGAATCTATTTCCTCGAAAAAGGCGCTTCTCAGAGAGGATCTGTATGTATCTATGACCGTGCTCATTCCGCAGTCCAGGAGTCAGTTCCGGAAGACTATGACTGGGATGATATATTTAATGGAGCGGACTGGTTCCATTTTACCGGCATTACTCCCGCTCTCGGTGACAATCTTGTCGAAATATGCAAGCAGGCATGCATAGCAGCAAAGGCAAGAGGAGTAAAAGTTTCGTGCGATCTCAACTATAGAGGAAAACTCTGGACAAGAGATCAGGCCAGAGCAGCTATGACGGAACTGTGTAAATACGTTGATGTGTGTATTTCTAATGAAGAAGACGCGAAGGATGTGTTCGGGATCGAAGCCGAAAATACCGACATATACGGTGGAAAGCTGAATCTCGAAGGATACAAGTCCGTGGCAAAGCAGCTCGCTGACAGATTCGGCTTTGAAAAAGTTGCCATTACGCTCCGCACATCCATCTCTGCGAGCGATAATGACTGGGCCGGCATGCTCTATGACGGTGAAGACTATTATTTCTCTAAAACTTATCACCTGAGAATAGTTGACCGTGTGGGCGGAGGAGACTCTTTCGGCGGAGGCCTGATCTACTCGCTTCTCTCCGGAAAAGATTCCAAATCGGCGATCGAGTTTGCGGTTGCGGCTTCGGCACTCAAACATTCTGTTGAGGGCGACTACAACAGGGTCAGCGTAGCTGAGGTCGAAAAACTGGCAGGCGGAGATGCAAGCGGCAGAGTTCAAAGATAGACAATATTCAGGCAGGACAGAAGTCCTGCCTTAATCGTAAGCAGGAGATCACGGGAGACAGAGAATGAGGAATGAAGTATTTAAACTGAAGGCACCGTTTTTACCGACGGGAGATCAGCCTGAAGCGATAGAAAAGCTCACTCAGGGGATTCTTGAAGGAAAAAGATACCAGACACTTCTGGGAGTGACGGGCTCCGGTAAAACATTTACAATGGCAAATGTCATTGCAAACCTCAACAGACCTGCGCTTATATTGTCCCACAATAAAACTCTTGCGGCACAGCTCTGCACGGAATTCAGGGAGTTTTTCCCGGAAAATGCCGTGGAGTATTTTGTGTCATACTATGACTACTATCAGCCCGAAGCATACGTTCCGGGCAAAGACATGTACATAGAAAAAGATGCGCTTATCAACGATGAGATCGATAAACTGAGGCACAGCGCAACATCCGCGCTGTTTGAGCGAAGAGACGTCATAATCGTTGCAAGCGTATCATGCATATACAGCCTTGGTCCTCCGGAAGAGTATTCCGGACAGATAGTCGGACTGAGACCTGGACTTGAAATATCCATCAGGGAACTGCTTGGAAAACTTGTGAGCATTTCCTATGAAAGAAACGATATAAATTTCATCAGGGACAAGTTCAGAGTGAGAGGGGATACGGTCGAGATATATCCTGCCGGAAATTCCGGAAAAGCCATCAGAGCGGAATTTTTCGGAGACGAGATCGACAGGCTTTCGGAGATAGACCCTCTGTCAGGCAAAGTAATAAACTATATCAATTATTATCCGATTTATCCGGCTACGCATTATGTGCTCAATCCCGGACTCAAGGAGAAAGCATTCAGGGAGATAGAAGAAGAGCTTGACGAAAGATGCAAATGGTTTGAAGACCAGGACAGATTTGTTGAGGCTCAGAGACTCAGAGAACGCACGAGATATGATCTTGAGATGCTTAAGGAAGTTGGCTACTGTTCAGGGGTCGAAAACTATTCGAGAATATTCGCAGGAAGAGAACCGGGTGCAACACCATACTGCCTTCTTGACTATTTTCCCGATGATTTCATTACATTCATAGATGAAAGTCATGTTACAATACCTCAGGTCAGAGGTATGAGCGGCGGAGACAGGGCAAGGAAAAAGAATCTGATAGACTATGGATTCAGGCTTCCGTCGGCATATGACAACAGGCCGCTGTTCTTTGAGGAATTCGAGAAAAAAATAGGCCAGACAATAATGGTATCGGCAACACCTGCTGAGTTTGAAATAAATTCTTCCGAACAGATAGTGGAGCAGATAATCAGGCCTACGGGACTTGTGGATCCTGAGATAGAAATCAGACCTATCGAAACTCAGGTCGATGACCTTATCGGGGAAATAAAGGAAAGAACAGACAAAGGCGAAAGAGTTCTTGTTACCACACTTACCAAAAAAATGGCAGAGGATCTGACGGAATACCTGTCATCACAGGATATCAAGGTCAAATACATCCATCACAACATCGAAACCATGGAAAGAGCGGAACTGATACGAGACCTCAGAATGGGCATGTATGATGTGCTTGTAGGCATCAATCTTCTGAGAGAGGGTATTGACTTGCCTGAGGTCACTCTTGTTGCCATTCTTGATGCGGACAAAGAGGGTTTGTTCCGCTCCACAAGGTCCCTCATTCAGATGATCGGCCGTGCTGCAAGAAATGTGAACGGCAAGGTCATTCTTTATGCTGATGTCATGACGAAATCCATAAAGGATGCGGTGGATGAGACAAACAGGAGAAGAGAAATCCAGAAAGCATATAACGAGATGCACGGAATCACTCCCAAGTCCATCGAGAAAAAGATCATGGATATAATACAGATAGGGACCGACGATTCCTCCAAAGGCAAGGGAAGAAAGAGAAACCAGGATAAGAAAGATGTGTCAGCGGTTCCAAACGAAGTGATGATAGAGAAACTTACTCTTGAAATGAAAAAGGCTGCAAAGGATCTGAGATTCGAAGAAGCCGCATATCTCAGGGATAAGATAAAGGAACTGTCATCAGCGGCAGGCAAATAATGACGATAATGACTCGAAACAAAAATGCATAATCATTTGCATGTTTTCTTGTTATTGACTCACATGTGTGGTATAATTCCAGATGTGCATATGTTTGTGCATAAGAGAAATCATTAAGGAGAAGATGTTATGGAAGAATCCGTAAACTATGCTGAATATACAGTCGCAAAAAAAGCAGAAGGAAAAACAAAGCAGAAAAAAATGCTGTTGATAGCTCTATACATTCTTGTCATAGTAGTTTTCGGCGTAATTATTGCAGTTACAAGCGGTGCTGCAGCAATATGGGCGACGATAGTCGTTCCGCTGTTTATCGCATTGATATTCTTTACCCAAAGACTTGTAAAAGAAGAACGCAAATATGAAGTTGCCAACGCAAAACTCGTGATAAGCGAGCTCAACGCCAGCGGCAAGGGAAAAGTAGTATCTGAAGATCTCGTTTCTTCATACTCCATTATTGCTCCGGCCACAGATGAATATAAAGATAAATGGTCATCTGCTGACGTGACAAAGGATTTCCGAGGCGATATGAAGAGCCCGGATTCATACTTTGCGGTTTCCGAAAAAGACGGAAAGAAGACAGTTATCTTCTTTGAAGTTACCAATAAGATGCTTAAAAGCATGAAATTCTACAACAGAAACACTGTGGTGACAACCGTATCACACTGATTGACCATACAGTTCTCGATGTAAGAGCTGATATCACAGTGAGTCAACTATAAGAGTTGCCATCAGCATTGATTTGATTTTATCAAATTCCGAGTGCTTGTGTATTAGGCAGCACTCGGAATTTCTTATTTTTTGCCGGGAGGCAAGGTTTTGTGAAACATAAAAATATAGCATATATCAGCAAAAAGGCTTTAATAAACAACTATATCAATTTTGAGAAAACAGTTGAAGAAAAGGCGAGAATAGCCGGAGTAAAAACTCCGAAGGTGATCTGTGTCGTCAAGGCTGATGCTTACGGCCACGGCATTGAAGCAGTGGCAAAATCGCTGGGAGATGCCGGCTGTGATTTCTTTGCCGTATCATCAGAAGATGAAGCCTGTGAACTGCGGAAAATAGAGAATGAAAACGGAAGACATCCCGATATCCTGATTCTGGGAAGAATAGATCCCGAAAACATCCCGGATATGCTTGAGGAAGATATTACTTGTGCCGTAGTGTCATGTGAAAATGCCATGGAACTTGATACAGCAGTAAGAAAATACAATGCGGAACATGGCACGGACAAAAAGCTCAAGGTGCATATAAAAGCAGATACCGGAATGAATCGTGTGGGCTTTATTTCGGACGAAAACCACATCGGCGAAACTGCAGAAAACATAAGGAGAATAGCTGTTGATTCCGAACTGGATGTCTGCGGTTTGTTTACACATTTCTCATCCGCTGATGATGAGCTTATGGATAAAAAAACAGTTCACGGCTTTGAAAACTACGGCGGTTACACGGCATTGCAGCTTAGGAGATTTACACAGCTTATAAATAGGCTCAGGGAAATCAATATTGATCCCGGATTGATCCATGCTGCGAATTCTGCTGCTTCTCTGGAGCTGCCGGAAGCGTATTTTGATGCAGTCAGAGCAGGAGTAATTATTTACGGCCTTATGCCTAATGGCGCAGTCGATGAGAGATTTTCTCCGGTAATGAGATTCGAATCAACCGTTACACATATACATAAAGTGCATCGCGGGGACAGGATAAGCTACGGCGCCACGTATGAATCCGACGGTGAAAAGCTGGTAGCAACGGTGGCTGCCGGCTATGCTGACGGATTTGAGAGAGCTTACGGAGGATGTAACGTTAGAATAAACGGCAAAAGCTACAGGCAAATCGGAAGAATATGCATGGATCAGTTTATGATTGATATCACTCCGGAGATCGGCGACAGTGATGTCAAGATCGGCGATCATGTTATTCTTTTTGGCGGAGATGACGGAGTTTCCACCAACGCCCTTGCTAAGACCGCCGGCACAATCAATTATGAAGTAATATGTAAAGTCAGCAAAAGAGTACCGAGAATAATGGAGGAATAGTATGGATCCGAAACATTTGTATCTGGGTATTGATCTCGGAACATCTGCAGTCAAAATTCTTCTCGTGGATGAAGACGGAAAGGTCATCAGGACTGAAAGCAGAGAATACCCGCTTGTGTTTCCTAATCCCGGATGGTCGGAACAGGATCCCGAAGACTGGTGGAAAGCTGTGATCGACGGAGTAAAAGCCATTATGAGAGGGATAGATCCCGGGCTTGTTGATGGTATAGGCTGCGGAGGGCAGATGCATGGCCTTGTGATCCTTGATT
>JAEEGL010797704.1_pt1 | contig 10223 bp, 8 predicted proteins | sample 9134231 | NCBI WGS metagenome assembly JAEEGL01 (sample SAMN16246548, study PRJNA631951) | gut metagenome | biome: gut microbiome; feature: rumen; material: fiber-attached | host: Bos | place: Iran: Karaj | collected 2018-10 | reverse complement strand
ATCCCGTCGACATGCAGTTGCAATGCCATACGGTTAAAGATACCCACCGTCGTGGTGGCCTCCAAACCGGGAAGAGGATATACGTATGCTGATGCCGATACACGCACATCACCCTTATGGTCAATCAACGGCACGTCGGCCAACCGAGGGGCATTCATCACGCTGCACCCAGTACTAAGGAACGCCAGAAGAATTCCAGCAATAATGACAATGCGTTTCATACTACAATATTAAATTAAATTATATTATAGTCCTAAGAAAACTAAGATTGGTACCACGGCGAACATCAGGCAGACCAGCCACGTGTAAAAAACTGTTGCCACCGCCACGGCATCTGCCGATGAAACATTTTGCCCATATAATGTTGTGCAATATAATGTCAAAATAATCCACAAATATCTTTTCATACTTATATTATTTAGGTTTAACAAAGAAGGTCACACCAAATCCTACAGCAAACGGGTCATAGTAAGTTTCTTCTGTTCGGAATATATTAGTGAGGCAATAGCCTGCCTGCAAACCAAACTTGACATGTTCACTACCAAGACGTGCAAACAACTGAGGTTCTATTAAATACCCTGTTTCCATATCCCATGAATAGAAATCTCTTTCTGTATTAAATATATGAAACTCAGGGACGATATATCCCGCCTTCAAAGACACACCGAAATCAATGTGCGCCTTGGTTAGATTCTTCAGGCCCCAATTGGCCTGTGCATACGGGATATAATATTTACCAAAATTTAGCCATGTATGATCGATATCCTGTACTTTTGATGTTCCACAGCCGAACCCTGCATATAATTCAAAGGCAGACTTCTCCCAATTACCATAATATCCTATTGCAAAATGCGAGTAATTGGCAGAAATCAATGACGTTATATCTGTATAAATCTGAACGGCAATATGGTCAGCAACTCCAGCACTCATTGTAACGGTAGCTGATAACGGCGTACTTATCGCTGCCGACACATGCACATCGCCCTTATGGTCAATCAACGGTATTTCTGCCAATTGAGGATGGTATACTCCACATGAGGCAGATAGCATTGCCACCGCCACCATTGCACACAGAAGTATATAACTTGTTCTCCTCATACATACAAATTACTTACAATCCGAGGTAGACCAACACTGGCACCACGGCGAACATCAGGCAAACCACCCAAGCGTAGATACGGCCGAGAATTTCGATAATGTTGTTGTACTTGTAGTTGTTCAGCCCCAGGGTCTGGAAGGCCGAGGGGAAGGCATGGCGCAGGTGCATGAAGATGACAAAGAAGAAGAAGAGGTAGCCCAGGACGATGTGCCAGTGGCTGAACTTCTCGCGGGCCATGTAGTAGAAGTCGGGCTCCGAATCGCTCTCGGGCAGCACGCGCTTCAGCGTCTGACGCTCGTCGTAGGTCAGGTGGCGTATCCACTGCATGTCCTCGGTGAAGTTACCCTCCATCTGGGCGCGCTGGATGATATTCAGTACTTCCAGCTTGTCACGCAATCCGGCAATATAGCGTGCCGTCTCCTCACTGTCGCCATTCGCATCGGAGAACTGGACTGCTTCCTTCTCCAGTTCGTCGACCAGCTCCTCGGGCGTCATATCCCATTGTTGTGCCATCTGGACGAAGCCCATCATCTCCGGGTCTTGCAATTTCTCCACCTTCACCATGTATTCGCCCTTCACCCAGCCTACTTTGACGAAGTAGAAGTCATAGAAGTGCATCAGCAGGCATACTAAAATAAGGATGCCGCTCCAGATCATAAGCTTCGAAGTGCTGTGGGTTTTACTCTTCTGAGGCTCATGGTAGCGCACGGGGCGCGCCAAGCGGTTGGTCAGCGCCAACCAGAGCGTCAGCAGTATGTGCAGTGCTATGGCACCCAGCAGGACAATCTCAAACACCTTGACAATCCAGTTGGTGCCCATGAAGTGGCAGAACGCCGAGTACCAGGCGCCCTCGTCGTGGCGCAGGATGAAGAGGTTGGCCGTGGCGTGGAACAGCAAAAACATCAGCAGAAAACTGCCCAGCAAAGCCACAAATATCTTCTTCGTAATGGAGTGTAGTTTAGGTAAGTTCATATTTACAACTTGTTATACATTATACTATTACATACAACACGGTGCAAAGATACAAAATAAATGGCAACCCTGCAAATAAAAAAAACGCGGGCGTCCTTCAGGAGGATCGCCCGCGCTATCGTTAACGTTGCCTGAAAGGTCGCGCTCCGTCGGGGTCCGGTGGCGGCAATTCTTCCACCAGGCCGCCGCCCTTGGAGGAGGTCTTGGTGAGGGTCATGCTGGACAATACTGTGTACCATCCTACCGATTCGTCCGTATCTGCATAATAAAGCATCCATGTGATAGCATTGGCGGTACGACCATTCTGGTCAGGCGTGGTCACATAGGTCAACACCAACTGCCCGTTGTTGTTATACTTCAACAATGCCTCATAATCCTCCCCGTTGCTGTACTCTGAAAGCAGGTTGACATTATCAGTCGACGCATTGTAATAACATGGATAAAACCGGGCATAAAAACTCGTATCAGGAGCGCTGGTAAAATAAAATGTACGACTGGAATATGCCCATCCAGCCTTCAGTCGGATGCACTGGTTGGTCTGGTCCCAGTCGCCACAGGCATGGAAATAACTATATCCCCGATAGAGACCCTTGACATCGATAGGGTGCGTCGGTGAATTGTTGTCGTAAGAGATTGTCAAGCCGCTCCATGAGAAGTTTTGTCCTTGATCAGGACTGTAAGCCTGGCACGACCAGGTGCCGAGAATGTCGTTCTGCGTGTAGGTTGTGGTGCCGCCGGAGCGGTCGATGGTCATGGTCATCACCTGCCCGTAGCCGGTGCCCTGGCTGTTGGTGGCGTAGGGGCGCATGCGGTAGGTGCCCGAGGTGAGGTTGCTGACCTCCACATGTATATTGGTGAGCGAAGAACTCACCCAGCGTGAGTTCGATATCGTAGGCGTACCAGAGTCGCCTTTGATGTAGCAGAAGCCCGCCGCCGTCACGGCGGCGCCACCGTTGCTGGTCACCGTGGCATAGAGCGACGCCGTGCCAGCCGAGGAGCTGTAGCTGCTGCTCGACGTATTCCACACCACCGTGGGAACAGAAATCGGGCCCGTGATGGTGAGCTCGCCGATGTCGCTGTAGGCCGTGCCCACGCGGTTGGTGGCATAGGCCCGCACACGGTAAGTACCGGCGCTGAGACCCGTCAACTCTACCTTGATTTCGCGCTTGGCGCCCACGCTGTGCCGGTTGTCGTTTATTTCAGGCGCGCCGCTGGTGGCCTTGATATAGCAGATGCCCGCGTCGGTCAACTCGCCCCCGTCGTCGGTGACACGGCCGATGATGGTGGCGTCGCCCGTGACAGACGAGTAGCTGGTCTGGTCGAAATCCAGTTCCACCGACGGAGTTACAATCTCCTTGGTGCATCCCGCCAGGCCCAGCAGGAGGGCCAGGCCGACCACATATCCTTTGGTCTTCATAACGCTGTCTCCTATATTTTACAGTAATACCCGCCTGATGGCGTCGAAGGAGATGCGGTAGTCGATGTTGATGACGAAACTGCCGTGCATGCCCGACTTATAGTGACCATACCACATCTCCTCGTCGTAGAAGAAGACCCACCCGAGGCCGAGGGCCAGGTCGCGCCAAGCGGCACCCAGCTGGAGCGAGAGCATCGGATAGCGCAGCACCTTGTTGTGGACCAGGAAATAGTCGTCGGGGTTGATGATTTGCTCTAGGTCGATAGCCGCTTTGACATCGGCAAACAGCGAGAAGTTGTACTTGGGAGTGCTGAGCCGCGCCTGCAGGAAGAGCGGTTTGCTCCAATCATCCTCGCGGTTCCATGTGTTCAGCTCAGGATAGAGGCCGATGCCTCCCGCCAGCAAGAACGACGAGGTGAGCTGTTTGCCCACCGAGATGCCGAAGGGATAGCCGAGTGAGAATTGTACAAACCCGCCGGTGGGTCGGTATTCGGGCACTTCCTTCTTCGGCCTGATGAGCGACTCGCGTTGTGTGCTGGCGCCCACAATCTGCGCCTGTGCAGTGCCCGCTACGGCCATGCCCAGCAGCACCATTGCAATGGTTAGTATTTTCTTCATAGTTCAGTATTATTTCAGGTTGAAACTCATACGCCAGATGTTGTACTCGCCCTTTTCGGTGCCACGCTGCGAGAGGAAATAGATGTATTGTCCGTCGGGGCTCCACACGGGCGAGCAGTCGTCGCCCTGGTGGTAGGTGAGCTGGGTGAGGCGCGAGCCGTCGGTGCGCACGGCATAGATGTCGAGGTTCTCGCGGCTGCCTGGCTGGTCGGTGCTGGGGGTGTTGCTCACGCAGACAATCCAGTTGCCGTCGGGCGAGAGCGACGCCGTGGTGAACGAGCGGTTCTCCTGGCTAATGATGAGGCTCTCGCTGCCTTTCACAAAATTGATGCGCCACACTTCGTTGTTTCGCTCATTGTTCGTACGGGTGCAGAGGAACTCCTCCTCGTTGATTGGCATGGGGTTGAGGCCAGTGCAGTAGTTGGAGAAGGAGCCGGTGGCCAGCTCGTAACTCCAGATGGAGTAGCTTCCACCGTCGGCACGGGCGAAAAAGATGCGCTTGCCGTCGACCGAATAGCGGGGGCCATAGTCGCGGGTGTTGACCGGCGACACCTGCTGCACCACCGTACCCTGTGCGGCATCGGTCAGGCAGAGTCGGCTGTAGTTGCCTACAATCTCGCTAAAGCAGAGCGTCTTGCCGTCGGCCGAGAAACAGACATCGTTGACCAATGTGCGGAAGGTGCGCTGGGTCGAGGCGCCGCGTACGTCGAGCGAGCGCACGAAGACATTACGCTTGTCGTTCTTGAAGGTGTTGTAGGCGATGCTCGTGCCGTCGTTATTGATGGCAAACAGGGGGTTGCCCCACCAGGTCATGCGGCCAGCTGTGCGTTGCACGTTGGGTGTAGAGAGGTGCTCTTGCGTCTCGTCGGTGATCTTCATGAAGTTGATTCCGCCCTCCTCGGGCACATAGCTGCGAGTGTAGTCAACCTTTGTCACACAGGATGTCGACAACAAAGCAACTGACAGCAGTGTCAGCCATATAAAACTGTTTCTACGTTTCTAGTAAAATATTTAAATTGTATTTATGGGTGCAAAATTATATAAATAATCTTACCTGCACCCTGCCCAATATGGGCAGATGCCCTTATTGGGCAATCAGAACAACGCCTCGGAATAGTGAGCAAAAAAGTCGGTATGAAGAATTTGTGAGATAAGAAACAGTTGCTGAGTGTCGATGACACTCTTGAGGAAAATCTTGTTCACAGTTCGAGCATTGACGCCTAGTTGTTCGGCAAACCATTGGTTGCTACGCCCCTGACGGCGCAATTCATCACGTATAAGTACGCCGATGTTGATTGATTGTGGCATTCTGTCTAAATCGCTTTGGCACCAGCTGCCTGTCCGTTGGCGGACTCACTTAGGACACAAAGAAAGTGGACTTTTCTTATCCACATTCTGAGGTCCTAGGAAAACCCGTTATATTTAGACAAGTAGAGTCCACGATTCTCGCAGACATTATCCACTCGTTCGAAATATAACAATTCAGAAATTTCCTAGGTTCCAGAATGGCCGAACAAATAGCTAATGCAATATTTTCTTAATAATTAGTTTCTTCTTTCTTCTTTATTTTTCAATATTTTAAATATAAATCATTCTCAACTTCGGAACGCAAAGTTACGAAATAATACCGTCATGGCCAAATTATTTTACATCGGACATCCCCATTTTCCATATTTACCCCCCCCAACCCTTTCTTCGATATTTCTCCGGCATTTCAACGGTATTTCAACGGTATTTCAACGGTATTTCGACGGTTTTTACCGTTGAAATGCCGTCAAAAAACCGATGTTCAGTCGTTTAACGGCCCACCTTTGCTGCGCTTTTGGGATTTATCAACAAAACGAAGGCAGGATTGAAAAAAAGCATGCCGCAAGCCTTCATGTCGCGGATTATTCGTATTTTTGCACACGGAAAAACAAGCACTTTTCTGATGGAACTGACTATACTAGTATGCTTTGCACTATATACAGCGTTGCTGTTTCTCGTTATGTGGCTCACGGGGCGCCGAGGTGCCAAAGGCAACGAGGCCTTCTTCCGCGCCGGCCGCCGGTCGCCATGGTTTGTGGTGGCCTACGGCATGATTGGGGCGTCGCTCTCGGGCGTGACCTTCATGTCGGTGCCCGGCGGCGTGTACGGAGGCGCCTGGACCTATATGCCGCTGGTGTTCGGCTACGTGCTGGGCTACGCCGTGATAGCGCTGGTGCTGCTTCCGCTCTACTACCGGCTGAACCTGACCTCCATCTACACCTACCTCGACCAGCGCTTCGGCATATGCAGCGAGAAGACAGGTGCCTTGTTCTTCATCCTGAGCCGTCTGCTGGGGTCGGCGCTGAGGATGTATCTGGTGGTTTTTGTGCTCTACGAGTTCGTCTTCCGCGCCTGGGGCATCCCCTTCTGGGTGCCGGCAGTGGTGTTTATCGCCATCATCCTGCTCTATACCTTCCGCGGCGGCATCAAGACGGTGGTGTGGACCGACACGCTGCAGACCACCTTCCTGTTGCTGGCAGCTGTGGCCACCGTGGTGGCCATCCTCAGCAATCTCGATATGAGCCTCGGCGACCTGCTCCGTGTCTCGTCCGAGAAAGGCCATACCCGTATGTTCGAGACCGACCCCACAGCTCCCAAGTTTTGGGTGAAGCAGGTGTTGTCCGGTATGTTCATCACCATCACTATGACGGGCCTGGACCAGGACATGATGCAGAAGAACCTTACCTGCAAGAGTCTGCGCGATGCACAGAAGAACGTCATGACCTCGTCGATGCTCTTCATCGTGGTCAACATACTGTTTCTCTGCCTCGGCGCCGCCCTGCTGGCCTATGCCGACCAGACAGGATTCCCGCTGCCTCTTGGCAACACGGGAACCGTGGTGCCCGACAAAATCTTCCCCTCGATAGCCTTCTCGCTCAGCGGATTCACGGCCGTGTGCTTCGTGCTCGGCATGGTGGCTGCGGGCTACAGCAGCGCCGACGGCACCCTCACCGCCCTCACCACCACCTTCTGCTACGACTTCCTGCAGTTCGGAGACCGGAAGTCGGAGGGCGAGAAAGTGGAAAGTGAAAAGCGGAGAGTGGAAAGTGTCGCGTCCAAGAATCCTTCAACTTCCCTGCCTGCTTCACAGGCCTTGAGCACCGCTGAATCAAAAAATAATCCAACGAAAAACTTTCAACTTTCAACTTTGACAATCCGCAGGATTGTCCATGTCTCCTTCGCACTGCTCTACCTGCTGGTCATCATCGCCTTCCGTCCTTTCCACCGTGAGTCGTTGATCGACACGCTGTTCGACGTGGCGGGCTTCACCTACGGGCCACTACTGGGCCTCTATGCCTATGGCCTCTTCACGCGGCGCAAGGCACGCGACCGCTGGGTGCCGTTCATCGCCGTAGTCTCGCCTGTCATCTGCTATATCCTCAAGCTGAACAGCTTCCAATGGTTCGGCTACCACTTCGGCTTCGAGATACTGCTCCTCAATGGGCTTGTCACCTTCGCACTGCTCTGGCTATCGTCGCTGGGCAAGAAAACATCATGAGGAAGCTGCGACACATAACACTGTTGTTTCTTTTGCTGCTGTTGACCTGCAGCGAGGCGCTGGCGGTACCCGCACAGGAGACCTTCCCGTGGCGGGTGCGCACCACCACACGACTCAACGTGCGCTCGGCCCCCTCCACCTCGGCCACAAGACTCACCACCCTCGCCACCGGCACCTCGCTGACCGCCACTGGATACGGCGACGCCTCGGGACAATGGCTGTATGTAAAACACACCAACGGCACAGGCTATGTGAGCAGCCGCTACGTGACCTTCGAAGAGCAGCTGCAGCCCGTAGCCCAAACTGGCAAGAAAAAACACAATAGCAAGAGTTTCGGCGAGACCCTCTGGAGCATCACCCGTGGCATGCTCGTGGTCTCGGCTTGGGTGTTGGTCATATGTGCCCTGTTAGGACTGTCGGAAGTAAGCGGCATCGCCTTTCTGTTCCAGATATTCTGCGGCGTGGGTGCCATAGTGGGGGGACTCTTCTTCGACAGCGCCAAGGGCGGCGCCGTGGTGGGAGCGCTGGCCGCTGTGGCCGCCGCCCTATACTTTCTGTTCTCCCTCCTCGGCGGCTCGCTGAGCGGTCTGGGCAGCATCGGGCACGGCATCTACAATGTCTACCGCCTCATTTCAGCCCCCGCCTATATCACCAACCTGCTGCAGCGCTTTGTGCATAAACCGTGGTTCCCGTTCATCAAAAAACCCCACCACAACACCGACCAGGCGCAGAAGACGGTGCGACAGATAAGCCAGTGGGCACAGGTACCTTTCTACCTCCTGGCGGCCCCGTTGCGGCTCGTCAACGCCGTCTACTACAACCTTATCATACACCTCAGTTTCGAGTTCTTCAACTACGACCTCGAGGTGCTGGCCCCCTCGTCGCGCAAGGAAGGGCGCAAGAACGTGGGGCGCTGGCTCATCATGCTCCCGTGGCGCATCCTGAAGTATCCCATCGCGCACGGCTTCCTCACAGTTGTGGAGAGCCTGCTCTTCACCGCGGCCGACTGCGTCATCCCCACCCTCACTATGTACCACGGCACCGACACCTGCGGCAGCGACGCCATTACGGCCGACCCCAAGCGTAACGACTACCGACTCAAGGTGTCCAACTGGCACTCGGGCAACTTCAAGACCGGCGGCGGCAACTGGGGCGGCGACGGCATCTACTTTGCCTCGCGCCGACGCACAGCCTCCATCTACGCCGACGAGTGCGGCGCCATCATCGTATGCCGTGTGTCGCTGGGGCGCGTCGTAAACCTCAGCCAGGCCCCCCTAAACGTATATAACAACGCCGGACGCTATGGCAACGACCACAGCGCCATCACCCGCTGGGCCCTCGACAAAGAAGGTTACACCACCGTGGAATGGTGGAACCAGTGGGCCGGCTACTGGGAATACTGCATGCTCGACTGGCGCAACCGCTACAACCATCCGTGGCGCATTCGCCCGCTCTATGTCGTCAAAGTCAGCTCGGGTTTCCCCCAACGCATCCGCGGAGGCATGGTACATTGGCTCTTCCGCAAGGAAGTGTTGGAAGAAATATTCGGATAAACCACCCATAACAAGCATAATGAACGTTTTTGTCACCATACTAGGCTCAGGCGCGGCGCTCCCCATCGGGGCACGTCGCTGCTCGGCCCAAGTGCTCAACATCGGCGGTTTCAAGCTGCTCATCGACTGCGCCGAAGCCACACAGGACCGCATACGCTACAACCACCTCAAGTTGCAGTCGCTCTCCACTATCGTCATCTCGCACCTCCACGGCGACCACTTCTTCGGCCTGCCGGGGCTGCTGAGCACCATGCACCTCTGCGGCCGCACGGAGCCCGTCACCATCGTGGCCCCCAAGGGTGCGCGACAGGTTATCGAGACTACCTTTGAGCTCACGGGCAATCACATCGGTTTCCCCCTCGAGTGGAACGAGATGGACTTTGACGAAGGCTGCCGTCGTGTCTTTGAGAACCACCGCTGCACCATCGATGCTTTTCCCCTCGACCACACGGTACCCGACTACGGCTTCCGCATCACCGAGAAGCCTAGGACGCCCCGTGAGCCGCTGGTCTATGTCTACTGCTGCGACACCGCCTACGACGAGCGCCTCCTACCCTATCTTGAAGGTGCCGATATGCTCTGCCTGGAATGCACTTTTAGCGATGAATTCGAGCATTTGGCCGCCGAGCGCAAGCACCTCACCGCGGGCCAGGCGGGGCGGTTGGCACAGTTGGCCGGCGTCAAACAGCTCCTGCTGACCCATATCAGCGCCCGCTATCGCGAGGACGAACCCCTCATCAGCCAAGCACGTGCCGAGTTCCCAAACTGCATTCTCGCGGCCGACAACATGCGCGTTGAAATAAGACACCATCCCGTACAATCGGCTGACACTACGGCAGATGAAAAATAAATTTGGCCATATGGCAAAAAGTTAGTACTTTTGCACCCGCTTTTTGAGAAAAGAAGCAGCATTTGGAGAGATGCCGGAGTGGTCGATCGGGGCGGTCTCGAAAACCGTTGACCAGCTTGCTGGTCCCAGGGTTCGAATCCCTGTCTCTCCGCTGAGAAAAAAAGAGTCAAGTTTGACTCTTTTTCTTT
>JAEEGL010154183.1_pt1 | contig 10223 bp, 9 predicted proteins | sample 9134231 | NCBI WGS metagenome assembly JAEEGL01 (sample SAMN16246548, study PRJNA631951) | gut metagenome | biome: gut microbiome; feature: rumen; material: fiber-attached | host: Bos | place: Iran: Karaj | collected 2018-10 | reverse complement strand
TTTGTTACTATTCACAGCCACTTTACATACATTCTACAGACTCGCCCTGACATCGGCAATCTGCTCAGCAAGCTGGCAGAGTTGCCTTGTCAGGCTCTACTGCCGCTATCGCGGCTGTCTGTATCATGTATGTAAAGTGACCGATTCCAGCCAATATCATATAGCATACAGTCTGCTCAGCAAGCTGGCAGCCTGTATACTATATGATATTGGCTGTGAATAGTAACCAAAGTTTCACGTGAAAATTTATTTTATAGTTGGAAAGAATTCCGCAAGGTGTTATAATCAAGATTAGTTTTTGTGTAGCGAAAGGAAAAATACAATGAGTAAAGTAATTGCAGTCTCAAATCAAAAGGGCGGCGTAGGTAAGACAACTACAGCCATCAATCTTTCGTCATGTCTGGCGGAACTCGGCAGAAAGATACTGGTGATAGACTTGGATCCCCAGGGAAATACCAGCTGCGGTCTGGGTATCAGTGCCCGTGACCTGGTAGATGCAAACACGGTTTATGAACTGATCTTGGAGGAGTGCACGGTGAACGAAGCACTCATAAAGACGAACATCAAAAACTTAAATCTCCTGCCTGCGAACATCAACTTGTCCGCTATTGAGATAGATCTTTTGGGCGAGTCCAACAAAGAATATGTTTTGAAAAATCAGGTAGATTATATCAAGGACGATTATGACTATATCATAATAGATTGTCCTCCTACTCTGAACATCATTACGATAAATGCTCTGACAACGGCCGACAGTGTATTGGTTCCGATCCAGTGTGAGTATCTTGCATTGGAAGGTGTGAGTCAGTTATTGAAAACCATTAATCTTGTGCAGGAAAGATTAAATCCGAATTTGACAATAGAAGGTGTTGTCATGACCATGTATGACAGCAGGACAAATCTTTCAAACGATGTTGTCAATAACGTAAAGGAAAGTATCGGTGGAAAGATGAGAGTATTTGAGACGCTCATTCCCAGAAGCGTAAAATTGGCAGAGGCACCAAGTTACGGTGAACCGATCAACATTTACGATACAAAATCCACCGGAGCGGAATGTTATCGCAGCCTTGCAAAAGAACTTTTGGGTATAAGAAGATAGATTTCATGTGAAACATATTTTACCATTCACAGTAATTACTACGGAGGAATAAGATGGCAACAAAAAAAGGCGGTCTTGCAAAAGGCAGAGGACTTGATTCACTGATCGAAGATAAGGTAGGAAACTCAGATAAAAAAGTAAAAAAGAACGACGGCGATATCATGGTTGACATCGATAAGGTGGAGCCGGACAAAAATCAGCCGCGTAAGAATTTTAATGAGGATGCGTTGATAGAACTGAGTGATTCCATAAAAGAACATGGTGTGATCGAGCCACTCATTGTCCAGGATAAAAAAACATATTATAAGATAGTAGCCGGTGAGCGCAGATGGCGCGCCGCAAAACTTGCCGGATTGAAAAAGATCCCTGTTATAGTCAGAGACTTAACGGATCAGGAAGCTGCAGAGATATCCATCATAGAAAACATACAGCGTGAGGATCTGAATCCCATAGAAGAAGCAAGAGGATATAAGCGTCTCATTGATGAGTTCCACTACAAACAGGAAGAAGTTGCGGAGAAAGTATCCAAAAACAGGACGACCATCGCAAATGCAATGCGTCTTTTGAAACTGGACGAGCGCGTTCAGCAGATGCTGATTGATGAAAAGCTTACCAGCGGACATGCAAGATGTCTTCTGTCTGTTACCAATCCGGATAAACAGTATCAGATCGCTGAAAAGATATTCGATGAGAATCTGAATGTTCGTCAGGTAGAAAGGTACATCAAAGATCTCGGAAAGAAAAAAGAAACGAAAGAAAAAACACCGACAGATGAGCAGCTTGAACTTGCTTTCCGCGCTTTGGAAGAGAGGATGAAAACTGCTTTGGGTACAAAGGTTTCCATTAATTCCAAAGACAAGGTTAAGGGTACCATCGAGATCGAGTTTTATTCACAGCAGGAGTTGGACGATATGGTCAACGATCTCTGCACCATTAAGAGGTCATAGATGCTATGAATCAGATCGCAAATTATTTACAGACCAATCCGGAAATGACCGTGGTCCTCATCATGATTCTCTTCGCTTTAAATATCATGTGCCTTGCACTTATCTTTGTGAATATAGTGCACACATCAGGATTGAAAAAGCGTTACAACTATTTCATGAAGGGCAAGGACGGAGAGTCACTGGAAGACATTCTGGAAAAAATGCTGGACAGCATCAACAAACTGGTTGAGTCCAATAACTTAAACGTTGAGAACATCACAAAGCTCAATGACCAGATCAGGTTTTCTTTTCAGAAGATGGGCGTTGTAAAATATGACGCATTGGAAGAGGCAGGCGGCAAGATGTCCTTTACGATCTCAATGTTAAATGAGAGAAACGACGGCTATGTTTTGAATGCGGTTCATACCAGAGACGGTTGCTACACATATCTGAAAGAAATCGTGGATGGCAAGTGTGTTATCCCTCTTTGTGATGAAGAGATCGAGGCAATCCAGCAGGCCATGACATTTCAGGATTAGAATCATAAATATCATATATGATATATATTCAACATTAACAAATCAAACCTCTCCTCGATGGAGGAGAGGAATTTTTTAAAAAAAGAAACCGTTACTATTCACAGTCAATATCCGATATTCGGTCGGGGTGGCTGCTTGCAGACAAACCCGATTGAATACCGGATATTGGCTGGAATCAGTTATTTCACATATATGAAATAGGCAGTCGCGATAGCGACGGTAGGGCTTTGCAAGGCAGGTCTGCCGGCTTGCCGAGCAGAATGCCGATGCAAAGACAAGCCTATGAATATATGTGAAATGACTGTGAATAGTAACTTCAAAAAATGTGAGGCAGATAATAAAAACTATGCATGATTTTTTAAGAGCCATTGGCTTTAGAAACGTAAAAACAGAAAAAGATTTCAGTCCCGTGTTAAATGATGCGGCGCAGGAAAATGATAACAGAGAGATCGTATTGAAATCCGATGACTGCTATGTTTGCAGGATCACAAAATACTACAGCGAAGATGCGCAGATAGGATTGGAAATATACGGCGAATACATAGAGGATGATGTGTTCAGAATGGAGTACTATCATCCTTTCTTTAACGGTGAATGTGTGAGTGCGCACGAACAGGTTGAGCTGCAGCGACACGCGGCAACAAATTCTTATGCGGGAATATGTGACGACGACAGGCTGGACATCTCGATAATTTTTTATCTCAATGAGGCCGGCAGTGTCAGAGCCAATCTTTTCGACGAGAAACGGTACGAAGATAAGAATATTTATTTTTCGGGACTCTGCAAAGCAGGACGTGTTTTGCTGCCGGTACTGCCGTCTATCAAAAACGAGAACACAAAAGTAAAAGATAAGGTCAGCAGGATCTGCGCCGAGAACGATTTTGACGGCGAAGAGTTTGAGGATGACATTCCGGAATTTCTGTCAGACTTCATGCCGGATTTTGAGAAGCGCTTGAAAAAAGATGATGTTTACACCATAGTAAACACATTTCTCATGCCTTACGGTGTTGAGACGGATCAGTACATGGTCTTGGGCGAGATCGACGCCGTGCGTACAGTCAAAAACAGTGTCTCCGGAGAAACGGTTTACATCATCAGGGTTACCGCAAGAAAAATACAGATGGATATCTGTGTTAATGAAGGTGATATCCAGGGTGTTCCGGTGCCGGGCAGGAGATTTAAAGGTATTATCTGGCTTCAGGGCAGAATTGAGTAAATACGGTGCAAGCGAAATAAAACTTTAGATGTATTATATAGTGAAATACTTAAATCTTTTCAGGAGAACGGTACTCTTATGAAAAAGAAAAAAAGTCTGAGCGTTGTAATATTGGTCGCATCATTGTTGCTTGCGGTGACGATGATGGATACATGGATCCTGTTTACACAGACTCAGGATCAGACCAAACAGGCGGGCGCTTATCAGCTCGAATCTGTCGGAGCGAAACTGGAATCTTCCATCAGTTCTGCGGAGAGTCTCACCATGGAACTTGCGATAAAAGCCAGAGAACATCTTTCGGACAGGTCGAGCCTTGAGGAATTCATTTATTCAAATAAGGCGGACATCCTATCCGGCGATACGGGAGCGTTCAACCTTTATATAGCCGGTGCCGATTACTGTATAATACCTGATTTTGATATGCCGGATGATTACGTTGCCCAGGAGCGTGTATGGTACACGGGTGCCATGAAAAACAACGGACAGACCTATGTTTCTTCTCCGTATCAGGACGCCATGTCGGGCGACATCTGCTACACGGTGTCGGTGATGTTGGGTGACCATGAGACAGTGCTTGGCGTTGACTATTCAATGGAGAGCATGCGCGGATATATCTCGGAGATGGGAGACAATTCCGTGAATGCCGTGATCGTGACGGATGAGGGCATAATAGCAGGAAGCTCCGATGAGTCCATGGTCGGAAGCAAACTTATAGATGCGATGCCGGATTATGCCGGTATTTACGGCGGCGCCAGAACAAAAGAGGGTGTTATGGCAGCCCGCCTTCGCAACGGTTTTTTCTATGACAATCTTTTTGCCGCAAGATCCGGTAACGGCTGGTATCTTATAGTTGCCATCAGCGACTGGGAACTCTATCAGGATTCATATATCCAGCTTTTGGTAACCACACTTTTGTCCCTTGCTCTTTTTGCGGTCATCATAATGCTTTATCTTTCCGCGCAAAAAAGCGGAGAAAAAGCGAGGAAAGCCCTGGAATCCAGGGACGAATTTTTATCAAGTATTTCCGGCCAGCTGGCAGATCCCCTTAATCGAATTTTGGAACAGTCCGACAGGGAAAAACTCAACGGAGCGGAAGATTACGAGGACAAGCTCAACTCCATACATTCCGCAGGTGTCAGGCTCTCGGAGATGGTTGGTCAGATCATCTCTTACAAGAGTATCATAGCTGCAGAAAAGAAAGTAAAAACTGATGATACGGGTGTACACGCTCCGTGGATCAACAGAAGATTCAGACGTATCATTCTGATAGTTTTGGCTGTCGTTATGATCATGAGCCTGTATTCCAACATTTCTTCCACCTACAGTCTCGGAAACTCGCGGATGGAAAATGAAGCAGGCAGATATGATTACCAGCTTTCGGAGTGGATCAACACACAAAAAAGCATACTGGATATGTTTGTTAGCGTTATCTCAACCAATCCCGAAATGCTGGATGATTATGAAGGCACGGTGGAATACTTAAGAGAGATCACGGAGCAGTATCCGGAGATCTCGGTAACATACATGACAAATCCGGATTTTGAACACACGGTTTATATGAGCAACGGCTGGGAACCGGATGAGGGCTGGCATGTTGAGGAGCGCCAGTGGTATATCGATACTCTTTCTTCTAAAAACGGATGGAGTGTTTCGGCTCCGTATTACGATGAACAGACCGGCGGATACTGCCTCACTATCTCGGAGATAGTTTACGACGATATCACGGGAGAGTTTTTGGGAATATTCGGTATCGACTTTTTCATGGATAAGCTGGTACAGATACTGGGTGACAGCTATACTTCCGACGGTTATGCTTTTCTGGTGGACCCGGACGGAGAGATCATAAATCATCCTTACGGCGCATACCAGATGACACAGGACAATGTTGTGAATGTGTCCTCTCTTCCCTATGGAGAGATAAGATCTGCCGGCAACGGCACGAACCTGATCACCGATTATGACGGCGGATTAAAGATCCTGATCGCCACCCGAAACGATGATTCGAACTTTATCGTATATGTTGTGCAAAATGCATGGAGGATATACGGCCGGGTGCTGATCTATGCACTGGTATGCATTGCGGCCTTCCTGTTCTGCATAATCTTTGTCTACAGGCTGTTGACAGATTTCATCATCTGGCAGGAAAAAACAAACCGCGAGCTCAAGGAATCAGCGGATGCGGCCATCGCAGCGGGAAAAGCAAAGAGCTCATTCTTGGCTCAGATGTCCCACGAGATCCGCACTCCCATCAACGCAGTGCTGGGCATGAACGAGATGGTCTTAAGAGAAACCGACAGCGACGAGATCAGGGACTACGCCGAAAACATCAGGTCTGCGGGCAGGACACTGCTGTCCCTCATCAACAGCATACTGGATTTTTCAAAGATCGAAGACGGCAAGATGGAGCTGGAGCCCGTAAAATATGACGTTGTACCGTTCCTAAATGATCTTGTAAATTCCATATCCGAGAGAGCAAAGGCCAAAGGACTGAAATTTGAACTGATCGCAGATAACGATCTGCCGACGACTCTGTTCGGAGATGATGTGAGGATACGCCAGGTTACAATGAATCTGCTTACGAATGCGGTGAAATATACAGAGGAAGGCAGTGTGACTCTCCGTGTATCCGGCAGGAAGACGGATGACAGACATTATGTTTTGTGTGTTTCCGTAAAAGATACCGGAATCGGCATCCGTGAGGAAGACAGGGAAAAACTGTTTGAATCTTTTGCGAGACTTGACGTGACCAGAAACAGAAACATTGAGGGAACGGGACTTGGAATGTCCATAGTCACAAGGCTTTTGGACATGATGGGAAGCTCCATCAAAGTAGAAAGTGAGTACGGAAAGGGATCGGAATTCTCATTTGAGCTGACTCAGGAACTGGTGGATGCCGAGCCCATAGGAGACCTCGGCGAGCATTTGAAACGCGGCTCTGACAGAGGCGAAGAGAAAGGATTTCTCTTTGCAGCGGACGCAAAAATCCTGGTGGTGGACGACAACAGTATGAACCGCAAGGTTGCCAGAAGCCTTATGAAGCGAAACGGAATCGTGCCGGACGAGGCATCTTCGGGACAGGAAGCCATCGATATGATATCGGAGCGCAGCTACGACATCGTTTTCCTTGATCACATGATGCCCAAGATGGACGGCATAGAAACACTGGGTATCTTAAAGGAGAAAAACATGATACCCTGGGGCTGCGTAGTGATCGCGCTTACGGCAAATGCCGTGTCCGGTGCGAGGGATCGCTACATCGAAGCCGGATTCGACGATTATCTTTCAAAACCCATAGAGGTTGCCCAGCTTGAGAAGAAGCTCGAGACGTGGCTTCCGAAAGAAAAGATCTGCCATAAGACGTCGCAGGAACTTAAGGCCGAGAAAGAGAAAAAGCCGGATGAAACACTGTCGGGTGAATCGTCAGAAATGAAAGCTCCGATAATGGGAATGTCTGCAACGGAAAAACCGGCAACTGAAAAATCGATAACAGAAGAGATGAATGAGGGATTGCCTGAATCCGGATCTGCAGAAGAAACGACTGTATCGGCTGAAGGCGTCTTACCGGCACTCGAAAAAGCCGGTCTTGATACGAAAAAGGGCCTTATCTTTTGCGGTGATGATCTGGAGTTTTACACAGAAGTTCTGAATGATTATGTAAACGAGAGTGAGGTCAAAAAGAAAGAGCTGGATGAGCATTTTGAAAGCGAAGATATACATGAATTCCAGGTTAAGATCCATGCGCTGAAGAGCGTGTCGAAGACCGTGGGAGCCATGGGATTTGCAGAGAAAGCGCTGGAACTCGAAACTGCAGCCAAATCAGGAAATGCGGATTTTATCAAAGAGCACTACCCTGCTGTTATATCGGAGTACACCGAACTGATCAAAAACATACAGCGGATCTTACATCAGTATGGCCTTTGAAAAGTCCGGGGATAGTTTTGAAGGAGTAGCGTTTAGCCATGTTGAAGGATTCAGATATCCGGGATCTTCAGCGAAAGCGAAACTAAAAAACCAGGACCGTCTTTTATGGCGAAGGGAACTTGCCGATATTCAGGTCAAACACAAACTGTATAAATACACAAAGAGCAGGGTACTGTGGACAACGCCACAGTTATCCTGCTCGTTTGCTTTTTTAAAGATGATTGTTGAAAATATCTGAAAAAGACAGAGCATAATAGATAAAACGAAAAAGCTGGAATAATTGTCTTAATAATAGCAATTATTTGACATATATCGTAAGAAATGCTACTATAATCGCAATCAGAAAGGAGTACATATGGATTTTTTGTGGGATACACCGACCGATGTTTCACTTCGACTTGCGGAAAGATTAAAACAGATCAGAAAAAGAAAGAAGATCACGCAAAAGCAGCTTGCAGCGAGAAGCAATGTGAGTTATGCCACATTAAGGAAGTTTGAAAAAACAGGACAGATTTCACTGGTGTCATTTATAAAGCTTGCAATGGAGCTTGGAGTTATAAATGAGGTAAACGGTCTGTTTACAAAGCCGGTATATACCAGCATTGAGGAGGTTATAAATGACCGGTAAAAAAATCCTTGAAGTCTTTTATCACGGACAGCTTGTCGGGAGACTAGCAGAAACACCGGACAGACTGGTTGCTTTTCAATATGATGATGACTGGATCAAAAACGGTTTTTCCTTAAATCCATTCTCGTTACCGTTAGACAACAGAGTCTTTGTTCCTGAGGAGAAATCGCGAGAAAGATTTGGCGGGCTTTTCGGAGTTTTTGCAGATAGTTTGCCGGATGCGTGGGGGCAGCTTCTTTTGGAAAGATATTTAGGCGAAAAGGGAGTTGATAAAGATAGTGTTTCCGTGCTCGACAGGCTGGCGTATGTCGGACATTCCGGAATGGGAGCACTCGAATATCATCCGTCAAAAGAAAAAGAATTTGGTCTTGATGCCGGTGGGTTGGATTTTGACAGTATTTCAGAGGAATGTGGAAAAATACTGTCTTCCAAGAAATCAGATCAGCTTGACATGCTTTATCGAATGGGCGGTTCCAGCGGAGGTACCAGACCAAAGCTTTTTTTGAATAAAGAAGGAAGAGACTGGATCGTAAAGTTTCCGGCAAAAAATGATCCGGAGATCAGCGGAAAACGGGAATATGACTATTATTTGTGTGCGAAAAAATGCGGGATCGTCATGACTGGTTCCGTGCTGATAAAGTCGTCAGTGTGTGACGGTTACTTTATGACGGAGCGGTTTGACAGAAAAGGCGAAAACCGGATTTTTACCGAAACATTTGCGGGGCTCCTTGAGGCTGACTTCAGAATGCCCACATGTGATTACGCCACATTGATGAAGCTGGTCAGAGTGCTCACAAAAGAAAATGTATACGACAAAGAGCAGCTGTTTAGGATCATGTGTTTTAATGTAATGACTCATAATATGGATGATCATGTCAAGAATTTTTCATTTCTTTTTACAGAGGAAAAAGGATGGCGTCTTGCGCCCGCATATGATCTTACATACAGTGATACATACTGGGGAGAGCATACGACATCCGTTAACCGTAAAGGAAAAGATATAAAACCGGAGGATCTTTTGAAAGTCGGAACAGATGCCGGATTAAAAAAAGATCAGTGTATGCAGTGCATTTCTGATATAACGGAGAAAACAGAGGATCTCTCAGAGTATTTGAAAAAGAAACCGGGCAGAAAGAAGAAACATGTTCCTTTCGAGCAACGGATAACCGAGTATTTTGGTGATGATCCTGGGACAGAAAAAAAAGAATCTTGATAGTGATTGTTTGTTAAACAACATTGTGGTCTCAAATAAAGGAGAAAAAACATGAAGGTAGTATTGGCAGGAGCTTAAGGAAATTTGGGAGCGGATGTTTTCAGATCACTTATAAAAGAGGGACACGAGGTTGTTGCCCGGGACCCGATGCGACGCTTAAAGATTGATTTTCTTGCACTTGACACATCTGGTGGAAAACTATACAATATTCTGTGTGTTTAAATGTCTCTGTAGCTCAGTAGGATAGAGCGTTCGCCTCCTAAGCGAAAGGCCGCTGGTTCGACTCCAGTCAGGGACGTTTTCTTTTTTATTTACATATTTATATATAAGGAAAAGACATTATGGCCAAAAATAGTAAACAGCAGGAGCCGGTGGCAAGAGTTTTGTATTCATTTGTCTTGTTTGTTGTGGTGTTATGCACGACATTGTTTGCGTCCTTTTGTTTTCCGGGTGAGATGCTCATCATTGGTGCTCTGTTTGTTCTGACAGCCGCGAGCCTGGGACTTTTTGGTTACTTCGTATCAAAATACATTTCCGAGGTTTCAAAGCAGAAGGACGAGGAATACAATTCCATTCTGAAGTCCGAGAAAGCATCTTATTTACTCCTGAAAAAATCATTTGACGAGATCTATAACAGGATGGTCACCATTGAGGATCACACCAAGGATCCCATGACGGAGA